>Ga0081539_10000821_pt1 | contig 60095 bp, 57 predicted proteins | sample TabmetS4T2R2_FD_71023 | JGI IMG/M metagenome (GOLD analysis project Ga0081539, IMG submission 71023) | Tabebuia heterophylla rhizosphere microbial communities from the University of Puerto Rico - S4T2R2 | ecosystem: Host-associated > Plants > Roots > Rhizosphere ...
CGGTCGACGGGATCGGCGTCCAGCTATTCCCCGGCAGCCTCGCCACGAGTACGCCGCAGCCCTTCCTCGTGGCCTCCACGTCGGCCGAACGATAGCCAACCCTGGAGTCGCCCTCCCTAGTGGGAGCAAGGCGTGCACTGCTGACCGGCCCCGATCCACCAGGTTTCGAGCCGGCGGAGTTGCTTTCGGGGGTTCCACCACTGGTTCCTGCACTCGTACGCCTCTCCGTCTTGCTTGCCGGGCCCGGGCCGTCTGGCGGTACCGGCCCGTCCCGTCGTTGTCGGGGCTGCTTCCCACCCTCCCCGGCGCCTCCCAGGTCAGGCTGCCCCCAGCTTCACCGGGCTGCTGCGACAGCCCGGCGGCGGAGTCCTTTCATCTCCGCCCGGTCTCATGGCGCCTCGTGGCGCACCCGCTCGACCTTCCAGCGGTGGCGCCCAAGCCGCGTCGACGACTCGATCTGCCGCCGAGCGATCCGCGACTTGATCCCACGGCGCCGTAGATAGGCCCGGTTGGCGCGGCTGTCATAGCCTTTGTCGGCGTGGACCCTGGCGGGTTGGGTCCGCCGCCGCCCCGCCGGCGTCCGGACCGGCGGGATGTCGTCGATGACGGCCTGGAACATGGTGGTGTCGTTGACGTTGGCCGCGGTCACCACCGCGGCAAGCGGCAGCCCGCCGCCGTCACAGACCAGATGCAGCTTGCTTCCAGGTTTGCCACGGTCGACTGGATTTGCGCCCACATGGTCCCCCCACGCCTGGCCCGCACGCTGGCTGAATCCACACTCGCCCGCTCCCACTCCAGCCGGCCCTGCTCACCAAGGCGGTCCAAGACCACAAGATGGAGGGCGTCGAACACCCCGGCGTTGGCCCACTCGGTGAGCCGCCGCCAGCAGGTCGCCGGTGAGCCGCAGCCCAGCTCGCGGGCGGGCAGCAGCCGCCACGGGGTTGAGGTCCGGGCCATGTACACGATGGCGGCCAGACACGCCCGATCCGAGATGGTGCGGTGCCGGCCGCCATAGGGCGGGCGCGGCGGGACCGGCAGCAAAGGCTCAACGATCGCCCACAGCTTGTCCGGCACCAGGTCGTCAGCAAGGGTCGTCAGGGCCCCGGATCCTGCCAGACCAACCCCAAAGGAACGAAACGACGTCTAGGACCTGCCAGTATCAGCTTTGCGTACAGTGCTGATGGCCTCCACAGGTTGCCGGTCCATGAAGAGCACATTACTTGGCGGTCGAGGGTCGGCCGCCATGGTGACCGCGGGCCCGAGCAGCGGCCAGCCCAGCACTGGTGCGTTCGCGAATGAGGTCGCCTTCGAACTCGGCCAAGGCGGCGAACACGTGGAAGACGAGCTTGCCGCCGGGGTGGTGGTGTCGATCGCCTCCTGGAGGCTCCGGAACCCGATGCCGCGCTCGGCCAGGGCGGCGAACTCCGGCCGAGGTCAGCGAGCACCCACGCTCCCGCGATGTCGCCGAGCTCGTCGGGGTCAACCTGTACCGGGGCCAAGCCGACGGCCGAAGTGTGCGGCTGGTCAGCGGCGAAACCGTGGTCGCGGCCGACATCAATCATGGTGAGGTGTTCGCCGCCGTCCACCCCCACGCCGTCGCGCTGCACCGCCGCGTCCCCGAGGGCACCCCCGCAACGTGTGGGCCGGCACCGCCGATGCCGTGGAGGTGGTCGGCGACCGGGTCCGTGTCCAGGTGACCGGCCCGTCCCGATCGTGGCCGAGGTCACACCCGCGGCCGCCGCCGAGCTCCGACTGGCCGACGGCGGCCAGGTGTGGGCCAGCGTCAAGGCCACCGAAAAGACCGTCCACCCCGCCTGACTCTCTCCCGAACGAGGGCGAGTACACTCGGCGACCGTGCCAGCACCCCCATCCCCAGGAGATCAAGATGCAGCTCAGCGCCCGCAACCAGCTCAGCGGCACCGTCCGCAGCGTGGAGCTCGGTGCGGTCATGGCCGAGGTCGTCGTGGACGTCGACGGCCAGCAGATCGTCTCGGCGATCACCCGCTCCTCGGCCGAGCGCCTCGGCCTGGCCGAGGGCCAGCCGGTCACCGTGTTCATCAAGGCCACCGAGGTCCTGCTCGGCGTCGAGTAAGCTACATCTCTAGCAATTGCCAGCTTTCTCGCCAGTGAAGTGGATGATGCAAGCTTCATGGACAGGAGCCGCCGAACCTGCTCTAGCGGGCTCGGAGATCGCGTGGGAGGATACGGCTTGGGGAGGCCGGCCGCCGATGGCCTCCCGAGCCGCGGACGCACCGAGGTGATGCGCGATGCCCAAGGTCCTCATCCTCACCGGCGACGCCGCCGAGTCCCTCGAGGTCATGTACCCCTACCAGCGCTTGCTCGAAGAGGGCTACGAGGTCGATGTCGCCGGTCCGTCCAAGAAGAAGCTCCAGTTCGTGGTCCACGACTTCGTCGACGGCTACGACACCTACACCGAGAAGCCCGGCTACACCTGGCAGGCCGACCTGGCCTTCGCCGACGTCGACCCCGACGACTATGTGGCCCTGGTGATCCCGGGCGGCCGCGCGCCGGAGTACATCCGCAACGACCCTGACGTCAAGCGGATCGTCCAGCACTTCTTCGGCCAGTCCAAGCCGGTCGCCGACCTCTGCCACGCCCCGCTGGTGCTGGCCGCGGCCGGAGTTCTTAACGGTCGCAAGACGGCCGCTTACCCGGCGTTGGCGCCCGACGTGGCCCAGGCAGGGGCCGAGTTCGTCGACAGCGACGCCGTGGTCGACGGCGTGGTCGTGTCCGCCCGGGCCTGGCCCGACCACCCGGGCTGGATGCGCGAGTTCTTGCGCGTCCTGCGCGACCACGCCCCGGTGAACGCCTAACCGACTGGGCCAGTCTCCAGCGGAGGTCAACCGGGGGAATTCCGCGGCGGAAGGACTCCATCGATTTGGCGACGGTCCTGGCTCCTTGTCGCCTAAGGCGACGCCGTTGATGAACCCGCTGCAGGCCGGGTCGGCTAGGAAAACCACTGCCGCGGCAACGTCCTCGGGGGTGGCGAACCGGCCCATGGGCACTTGTCCGATGATGTCGTCGTCGCGGTAGGCGCCGCTCGCCTGGGCGGTGTCGTCCATCTCGGTCTTGACCCAGCCCGGGCAGACCGCGTTGACCCGCACGCCCCGACCGCCCCACTCGGCCGCCAGCGTGCGGGTCAGCCCGACCAGGCCGTGCTTGCTGGCGTTGTAGGCGGCACGGTCGGCGACCCCCCGCAGCCCGGCGATCGAGGCGACGTTGACGATCGACCCGCTGCCGGCGCCCAGCATCATCGCGCCGAACTGCTGGCACAGCAGGAACGGCCCGGTCAGGTTCACCTCCAGCACCCGCTGCCACTGCGCCAGCGTGGTCTGCTCGGCCGACGCCAGCAGCGCGATGCCGGCGTTGTTGACCAGCACGCTCGCGCCGCCGAACTGTCGACGTACCTGCTCGGCCAGGGCGGCGACGTCGGCCTGGGAGGTGACGTCACCGACGGCCGTCAGTGCCTCGGGGGCCCGGCCACGCACCGCCTGGAGCGTCTCGGCTGGCTCCCGCAGGTCGGTCAGGGCCAGCGCATACCCTTCGCCGGCCAGCGCCTCGGCCACCTTGCGGCCGATCCCCTGGGCGGCCCCCGTGACCACGGCCACCGGTCGTGCGGTCGTCTCCATCGGTGCTCCTCCTCGCATCTGCAGTGTCCGACCGCGCCGCGATGGCGCCGAATGCCGGGTGGCGGCGGCACACGCTGCCCACGACCCGGCTGCTCTGCGCAGCGGTTGGGCGAGGTGCTCGCCGTCGGGCACGCCAGTTCGGCGCGGTCATCCGTGCCCAGCCCGGCGCCGGTCGCCCGCGTGTGGGAGGCTGTATCCCAAGGACACGGCCAGGCGCACGTGGAGTGTTTGGGATGGCCGGAACCAAAGACGACTTCCTGTCGGTGGCCCGCTCGGCCGCGGGCCTGCTGCGAGCATCAGCGGTCGCCGCCGCTTGGAGCGAGCCCAGCGCGTTGGTGAAGTTCAGCGTCGGGGGTCTGGCCGGTCACCTGGCCTACCAGGTCCTGGGCGTCCGGAAGGCCCTCGCCGATCCGGTGCCGCAGGAGCCGATCATCTCCCTCCTGGAGCACTACGGCCGGGTGGGGTGGGTCGGCGCCGATCTCGAGGAGGAGATCAACGTCCGCATCCGCCATGGCGGCGAGCAGGCTGCGGCCGAGGGACCCGTGGCGTTGGCGGCGCGCGTGGATGCCGCCATCGAGGAGCTGACCGGCAGCCTGGCGACGGCGGCGGACCGGCCGGTGCGCATCCCGCTGTGGGGGCCGTGGTCGTTGCTGCTGGACGACCTGCTGGTCACCCGGATGATGGAGCTTGCGGTCCACTCCGACGACCTCGCGGTCAGTGTGGGCATCGCGACGCCGGCGCTGCCGGAGCGCGCCGTCGACACCGTGATCGAGCTGCTGTCCCGCCTGGCCGTGCGCCGCCACGGCCCGACCGCTGTCCTGCGCGCCCTCAGCCGCGCCGAACGCGCCCCGGCCACCGTCGCCGCCTTCTGAGCTGAGCTCCCGCGCCCTGGAGGCGCCTGCTCCGCCTACTCTTCGATGGCCCCGCCGATCCGCCGAAGATGCTGCCGGAAGCTGTAGGACGGGTCGGCGGCACGCCGTGCCAGGTAGTCATCGAAGGCCGTCTGCTGGCGCAGCGTCACCCCCGCCCGGATCCGGCGAGCCTGCTCCCGCTCGGTCTGCCAGATCTGGCGCGCCGTCGCCAGCACCTCCTCGGCACGCGCGGCTGCCACGAACACCACGCCGTCGGCGTCGCCGACCACGATGTCGTCGACGCTCACCAGATGCGGCCCGAACCGCGCCGTCGCCAGCGCCTGCGGCTCGCGCTCGTCCAGCCGCAGCGGGCCCGGCGGATAGCTGCCGTAGCTGAACACCGGCACGCCGATCACTTCAAGCTCCGGGGTGTCACGGTGCAGCCCCCACACCACCAGCCCCGCCACCCCGGCCGCCTGGGCCTCCAGGACCGCCAGGTCGCCCACGCACGCCTCATCGGCGCGCCCGCCGTTGTCGATCACCAGCACGTCACCGTGCTCAGCCCGGGCCAACGCCTCCAGGAACACGTCCACGCTGCCGTAGTGGCGCGCCGGCAACGCGTGGCCCGCGACCCGGTGGCCGGGGACGACCGGGCGGATGCCGGGCGGCGCGGCCCGTAGCGGCACCTCGCACCGGACGCAGGCATCGGCCACCAGCGGCGTGGACAGGTCGGCGAAGGTCTCCAGCATGGTCGGCATGGCGGTTCCTCCCTGGCTCCTGTCCCGTCGTGGCGGAGACGCGGCAGCGCCGTGATCCTACCGGCGATCGAGCGGGCGGGCTGGAGCTCACGCGGTGATTGGCTGCTTGCTCGAAGCCCGGCTACAGCCGCGCTGCGGCATGGCCGACATCGGCAACCCCGCCGCTGACCTGTCGGTGCTGTACGCCGCCGGCCACGTGATCGACCAGGACGAGGTGGCCGACTTCGGCGGCAAGCTGGCCATCGACGACGCCGACGGGGCAATCATGGGCAGCGGCCTGCACGATCCGGCCGGCGCGGACGTGACCCTGGTGGTGCACGACCACGGCCCCGCCAAGCCCGGCCAGGTGGATGAGCAGATCCACACCTTCGGCGCCTGCAACCCCGGCTGCACCGACCTGCAGATGTCGGTCCACCAGGCCGGCTAGGCCGTTCCGCCGACCCGGCACGCAGCCGCACCGACCGGCAAAGCCCCCGCCCACCACCCCGGCGGGGGCTTCGCCAGCGCAGCCGACAAGCGCGTTCCCAGGAGGTCCCACCGGTCGTATCATCGCGCAGTTAGCCTCAGAGAGCCCGCCGCCACCGACACGGCCCACCGGGCCTGGAAGGAGGAGGCCGTGCGCCTTCCCGACGCCACCAGCCGCGCTCCCCGGCCGCTCTTGCCGCACCGCTCCCACCACGACCACGGGGTCACACGGCGCGCCTTCCTGCGCGGCTCGGCCGGCGCCGCGGGGCTGCTGCTCGGCTCGGGGCTGCTCGGCGAGCTGCCCGCGCGGGCGGCACCCGCCGGGACCGGCCAGCCCAAGCCCATCCCCGGCGGGATCACCGTCGGCGGCAAGACCTTCCACCTGTTCCTGCCCGGCCCGGGCGCCGAGCCCGCCACGATCACCGACCTCAACGGGTTCACGGGCGTGGCCGTGCTCGACGGCACCTGGGCGGCGACGGGCACCCCGACCGGTGGGGTGGCCTCGGGGGTGTGGGAAGCCGACATGCGCTTCATGGAGGGGCTGTTCGTCGGCACCGACGGGCGCCGACGGCAGGGCGCCTTCGGCTTCATATGAGTGGACCTGTTCCCCGTGTCAGTTGGCACGGACCAGCTCCACGACTTCAACCCCGGGATCACCGCCAGCGGCCTGTTCTGGACCATCGCGATGCCCCCGGGTAGCGTGCGGGTCGAGGGGCTGTCGGGGGCCGCCTCGATGCGCGCCCGGGACCTGGCGGTCGAGGACTACTTCACTATTGAGAACGCGCTGTTTGGTGGCACCCCACCGGCGCCGGCGACGCTTTCGTTCGACGTGGAATGGGCCGGTGCGAGCGGCCGCGGCGCGGTGGACGACGCCGCCAACGACTTCGCGCTCGACTGGGTCACCACCGGGGCGACGATGGACTGGACGGTGGACTCCGGCGGCGCCACCTACACCTCGACCGGCGTGACTGGAGCCCCCTTCGCGATCATCGGAAAGGAGCGGAACGGCATCTTCCACTAGGTGAGCCTCGCGGGATGCCGCCGGGGAAGCTCCGCTGCCCAGCCGTCACGGCGATGACGGACCCCCGGCGGGATCGCGGCCACGACCCGCGTGGCCAACTCAACCGAGGGCAGGCCTCCAAGATGGTCGAGGACCGGGGCCGCTTCCGCCAGCCACCATGAAGGACCAGGCTCAGGCTGACCGACCGGCGTGCCATCTGCATGCCATACGGGGCGGGCTCTGGCGGTTCCTGGCGGTCAGTGACGGTCACTCACAGCCCTTCTGACCTGCGCCGCTGCTCGATAGGCGCGGGACGGCACAAATGGTAAGGATGGGGTCGCCGGTTCGATTCCGGCGGACGGCTCCGCATAGGCTCCAGGGCCTCGGCATAGTGCGGGCTTGTCTGGTTGGTGATGGTCGGGTCAGTGGGTGGGCTGAATAGGGCACATGCACGGCTCCCGGCGAGCATGGCGGGCTCAGTCGGGCAGGGTTCGGGGGAGCCCGAAGCGAGCCAGCACGCTCTTGTCGAACAGCGTCATCGCGCAGACCCGCTCGCCGGCAAGGGTGACCACCAGCAGCCCGATCGCGTGCAGGACAGGGGCCTGGGGGTCGCGGACGTAGGCGCCGAACGCCGGTTGGCCGTTGGCTCGGGTCGCCACCAGCCGGTAGGTGCGGCCCTGGCGGAAGGACACCGCGGCCAGGAACCGGGCCGCCAGCTCGCGGCCCTGGTACTCCAGCGGCACCGGCGGCATCCGCACCCACACGTCCTCGGTGAGCAGGGCGACCACCCCGTCGACGTCGCCGGTGTCGTAGGCGCGGGTGAGCCGCGCGATGAGGTCGGCTTCGACGGCCGAGCCCGGCGCCGGCGGTGGTTGCCTGGTTGCTGGGGGTGGGTGCCGGCGCTGGAGGGTGGCCCGGGCGCGTTTGAGGGCGCTGGTCACCGACTCCTCGGTCGCCTCCAGGATGTCGGCGACCTCAGCAGCGGGGAACCCCAGCACGTCGCGTAGGACCAGCACGGCGCGCTGGCGGGGCGGCAGCAGCTGCAGCGCCGTGATGAAGGCCAGCGAGATGGCTTCGGTGGCCTCATAGCGGGCCTCGGGGCCGGGCGCGTTGTCGGCCAGCCCCTCCAGCAGCACGTCCGGATACGGCTCCAGCCAGAGGACCTCGCCCAGCCGGGTCGGCTCCGGCGGGTCAAGCCCGGGCGGTGGCGGGCGCATCCGCTGGTGCCGGCTGCTGGAGCGCAGCGCGTTCAGGCAGCGGCTGGTGGCGATCCGGTACAGCCAGGTCCGGATCGAGGCCCGTTCCTGGAAGCCGCCCAGGCCCCGCCAGGCTGCTAGGAGGGTCTCCTGCAGCGCGTCCTCGGCGTCTTGGGCCGAGCCGAGGATCCGGTAGCAGTGCGCCTGCAGCTCGCGCCGGTAGGGGTCGACGAGCTGGCCAAATGCTTCCCCGTCGCCGGCCCGGGCCCGGCCGAGCAGGTCGGTAGTCACCGCGCCATCCTCCCACCACCTCGTCCTCCGGCTGTTGTTGTGGCGGTCTCCGGTGTTGACCCCACCCGACAGGCAGACTGGGCGCCCAGCCGCCGCCCAGTCTGGCGGCCGGCGGGGGTCTGCACCAGCGACACGATCCACACGCCGTGCCGGCAGCCAACCGGCCGAACAGGAGGAGGAACTCGACGATGGCCATGTTCGTGCTCGTGAACCGCGCCCCAACCAACTACACGCCCTCCGCGGACGCGGTGGCCGCCTTCAACGCCTGGTTCGCGCGGTTGGGCGCCAACCTTCTGGACCGCGGCAACCCGGTGTTCGCATCGCGCACGCTGGGGAACACCGGGCCCGACACGACCCTGGGCGGGTACACGCTGGTCACCGCCGACGACCTGGAGGCGGCAGTCGCGCTGGCCAAAGGACATCCGCTGCTCGGCCAGGGTGGCGGGGTCGAGGTCGGCGAGCTCACGATCTTGAACCGCGGCACCCGCCAGGTAGGCGACGACCCTGCCTGAGCACCCGCCAGCCACCACGACCAGCCGGCCACGCTGGGGCGGATGGACGCCGCCGAGTTCGGCGACGGCCTGTGCCCGGCCGACAGCAGCTGCGGCAGCTAGCCACCAGCCCACGAACATCCCTGCCGGCGGCAGCGGCGCCCACGTCACTCCCGAGGCTGGCGAGCCTGCGACGCCAAGGTCAAGGCGTGCCGAACGTCCCCAGCCCCCAGGGCGCCGTCCTCCTGTCACGATGCCCGGTCATCTGGGGCTGCTCCCGAGGCTGACGCCGAGGGTCTCCAGGGGTCGGCGGGGGTCGCGGGCGTGGCGGCGCAGCGCGGCGGCGACGTTGCCCGGCCCGGCCCGGCCCGGCACGCCGATGACCAGGTTGCGCAGGGTCGCCATGACGTGCGGGCCGCTGCCGGTGCGGACCTGGCAGGCGTCCTCGGCAAAGGTGACATCGCGAAGGTGGTGCAGGGCCTCCACGGCCCAATGCCCACAGATGAGGTCGGCGAGCCGAGCAGGGCTGGCCTGGGCGTGGGTGAGGCTGGTGACCGCATAGACCGTCACGGTCGTGAACCGCCGGGGTCTGGCCTGCAGCTTGCGGGTCTTGCGGGTGACCTGCAGGACCTGCACGGCATGCGGGAACCCGAAGTGGCCGACCGAGACCGCCTTGAGGGTCCGGATCTCAACCCGGCCGTAGCCGCGGTCACGGGTGCGGTCCAGCACCGGCACGCGATGCCAGGGCAGGCGCTGGCAGCGCGCCAGCAGGGTCGGCTGGTTGGCCTTGACGCAGAACAGGTAGTGGGCGTGTTTGTCGCCGACCAGGAACTCGCCGGCCTCGGGGTGGGTCTGGAGGGCGTCGGCGTCCTGGGGCTGGACCGGGTTGGTGTGGGTGAGGTGGCCAGGGCGGCCGGGATCGGGATGATGGGTCGGCAGGCACGGGCGGCCGTCCGGATCGTGAGGCTGTGGAAACCGCACGATCCTGGACGTCCGTGCCTGCCCTCCGCGATCCGGCATCACGTCACGAACGAGACACACCCACAACACGCCGGAGCCCTGCGCATAGGCTCTGACCAGCGAAAAAGCCGCACGGCGGTTACTGAGCACATCCCTTCAAGGAGGCGACGAGGCGTTGCGGGTTCGGGTCTCGGCGCCTGACCGGTGAACCGCAGTTGCCTCGGACGCTGGCCTGCGAGAACTTGGCACCGAGCCGGGACATCGACCGGCTTGGCTGATCCCGGCGTCATGGGGCTGTCATGGGTGTGCTGCCGACCGGAACGGTCACCCTGCTATTCACCGACAACGAGGGATCGACGCGGCTGCTGGAGCGGCTGGGCGACCGCTATGTCGAGGTGCTCGCGGAGCATCGGCGGCTGCTGCGGGCTGGATTCGCCCGCTTCGACGGCCACGAGGTCGGGACTGAGGGCGATGCCCTCTTCGTGGCCTTCGCAAGGCCAGCCAGGCGGTGGCAGCGGCGGTCGCTGGGCAGCAGGCCTTGGCGGCCTATCGCTGGCCGGATGGTGTGGCGGTGCGGGTGCGGATGGGGATCCATACCGGCGAGCCGCTCCTGGTCGGCCAGGACTACGCCGGCCTGGATGTTCATCAAGCGGCGCGGATCAGCTCGGCCGCTCATGGCGGGCAGGTGCTGCTTTCGCAGACGACGCGCGAGCTCCTCGGCGACGACCTGCCGTCCGGGGTGGGGTTACGGGATCTCGGGAACCACAGGCTCAAAGACCTGTCCCGTCCTCAGCGGTTGTTCCAGCTGGTCATTGCTGGCCTGCCCGCCGACTTTCCTGCGCTTCAGACGGTTGGATCTCGTCTCACGAATCTGCCTGTGCAGTTGACCAGCTTCGTCGGCCGGCAGCAGGAGACAGCCGCGATCCGGGAGCTGCTGGACCGTCCGGACGTGCGCCTGCTCACCCTGAGCGGGCCGGGTGGGACCGGCAAGACTCGTCTGGCCGTTAGGGTTGCTGGAGAGCTTGCAGGGTCGTTCCCTGCTGGGGTGGTCTTCGTCGGGCTCGCGCCGGTCAACGATCCTGGTCTGGTGGTGGCGACCATCGCCCAGACTCTTGGGGTCAGGGAAACGGCGGGGCAGTCGTTGCTGGAGAGCCTGACCCAGCACATAGGTGACCAGCGATTCTTACTAGTGCTGGATAACCTCGAGCAGGTAATCGCTGCCGCCGGATCAATCGTGGATCTGCTGGCGACATGTCCACAGCTCAAGATCCTGGTGACGAGTCGGGCGGCGCTGCATGTGTCCGGCGAGTATGCGTATTCAGTAGCTCCGATGTCACTGCCCGCCCGGGAGGACAAGGAGAACCAGGATGTCGCCGCATCGGAGGCAGTGACGCTCTTTGTCGAGCGTGCCCGAGCTGTGAACCCGAGCTTCTCTGTGACCGACGCCAATGCGCCATTGCTGGCCGAGATCTGCCGGCGGTTGGATGGGCTTCCATTGGCTATTGAGCTGGCCGCCGCACGCAGCAGGATGCTGCCGCCGCAGGCGATGTTGGCCCGGCTCGATCGGCGACTCCAGCTGCTGACAAGCGGCGGGCGCGATCTACCAGCCCGCCAGCAGACGCTGCAGGGCACGATCGACTGGAGTTACGATCTGCTGGAGCCTGACGAGCAGACGCTGTTCGCCCGCATGGCGGTGTTTGCCGGCGGTTGCACGCTAGAAGCCGCAGAAGGGGTCTGCAATCTTGAGGGTGACCTCGACGTCCTGGCTGGCCTCGATGCCCTGGTAGACAAGAACCTGCTGCAGCCGTGGGAAGGTCCCGAGGGAGACCCGCGTCTGCTGATGCTGGAGACCATTCGGGAGTATGCGCTGGCGCGGCTCACCGAGCGCAATGTGGCCGACGCCATTGGTCGCGAGCATGCCGACTACTACGCGCGGCTGGCGGAACGAGCCGAGCTGGAGCTCCTTGGCCCACGGCAGGAAGGCTGGCGCGAACGGCTCGACGTCGATGTCGACAACTTCAACGCCGCGCTCGGCTGGTCGCTAACCCACCAGCAGGTTGAGATTACCGCGCGCCTCGCTGGAGCGCTCCTGCAGTTCTGGTTATCTCGGGGTCGCGCAGGAGAGGGACTGCGATGGCTGGGCACAGCACTTGAGCGTCGCGACAGTTTGACGCCACCTACCCTCGCCAGGACCTTGTTTGCCAAGGCCTATCTCCTGCTACAGACGGGCGCCCACCATCAGGAAGCCACTACGCTGCTTGAAGAGAGCCTCCGCCTGTTTCGGGAAATAGGCGACAAGACCAGGACCGTTTGGGCCATCTCGGTGCTGGGCCTGGCCGCGCTGCGGGCGGGCGAGCTCCATCGGAGCCTGATGCTTCGCGAGGAGGCCGTCGCGCTGGCTCGGGAGGACGCGGACCATTGGAGCTTGGCAATGGCCATGGGTAACCTTGGGATCTCGCTGCTGGCGGTCGAGGACCAGGCTCGAGCTCGCTCGGCCCTCGAGGAGAGCCTGACGCTCTATCGAGCAGTCGGAGAGCCCGAGGGTATTGCATTTGCATTCGTCGGCCTGGCCATGCTGGCTGTCAGCGAGGGTGATAACCAGCGTGCGTCCTCGCTGCTTCAAGAGGCGTTTGGGTTGGCCTGGCAGGCTGGGGCCCGTACCACCGCCGCCAGATTTCTGGCCGATCTCGCCTTGGTGGCACTGCATACGGGTGATTACTCGCACGCGGCGAGGATGCTGAATGAGAGCCTTAGCTTGGTGGATCAGGTGGATGACGATCTGCTGGTCGGTCAGTGCTTGTGGGCCACGGCCATCGCGGCTGCGGCGACGGGCCAGTCAACCCGGGCGGTTCGTCTCTGGTCGGCGGCAACAGCTTTCCAGTATCGCCTGGCTATTCCTCCATTCCTGGTCCGACCACTTGAGGAACGACTGCTGGTGCCTGCGCGTAACCGACTCACTCCAGAGGCCGTTCGCGCAGAGTGGATCACGGGTCAGGCAATGCGGCGGGAGGAGGCCATCTCAACTGTCCTTGGCGCTAATACTGGCAATCCATAGGTCGTCTGAGTAGTCCGGCGGGGCCGCGTCCGGTGGGGTGGTGGAAATGAGGGCGTCGTCGTGAACCTCAGTGACGGTGCTCGAGCGGGTCGCTAGGTCGTGACGAGCTCGGCGGTTGCCTTCTTCACCTCCTTGGGTCTGGCGGCATCATGCCCGGTTGCGGTCAGCTTGGCCATCGAGCCCTCCGACAGGTAGCGCCGCTCGGCCACCTGGCCAGTCGTCATGGCCTCGATCAGCACCGCCCCAGCCAGCCGCAGCACCGCAGCGTCATCGGGAAAGATCCCGACCACGTTCGTCCTGCGCTTGACCTCTTTGTTGAGCCGCTCCAGCGGGTTCGTGCTCCAGATCTTGACCCAGTGCGATGTCGGGAAGGACGCAAAGGTGGTCAGGTCCTCACGGGCATCGGTCAGCATGGTCGCGACGGCGGGGAACTTGGGCGCCAGCATCGTCGCGACCTTGTCGACCTGGTCCACAACTTCGGCGCCGGTCGGCTGGGCGAAGATGGTACGGATGGCCGTAGCCACCATCTCGGCCGAGGCCTTGGGCACCCTGGCCAGGACGTTTCGGAGGAAGTGAAGCCGTAAGGAATCAACCTATCGGTATGTGGGTGTCTGTCGGGGTGGTCGGGGCGTCACTGGAGCCAGGAGTTCCGCGGCAGAGCGGGATCGGGTTGGTGCCGGTGTGCTGGTGTGCCCGGCCTGTTCCAGGAGCGGGCGGAGCTCGCGGATGGCGTTGCCGATGGAGGACCGGCTGACGTCCAGGAGGTCGGCCAGGACGTCCATCGTGCACAGGTGCCGCTGGTAGAGGACGGTCAGGAGCACGCGCTCGTGGTTGCTGATCTTCTGGGGGAAGACGCTGCCGCGAGTGCCGGCCTGACGAGGGCCACCACGCCGTTGGTAGGTGAGCCGTTCGGCCTGGGCGGTTTGCCGGGACGCGAGCCGCTGGGTGAGGTCGTGCAGGTCGGCGCGGCTGATGCCGGTCAGGGTCGGGTCTGACAGCTGATCGATGATCTGGGCTCGAGCAGGTCGGGTGCCGGTTTCCAAGAACGCGAGCAGGGCGTGGGCGGTGGCGAAGCGGATCCCGGCGGCGCTGATGGTGTGGCCGTGGTCTTCGAGGGCTTGGCGGGTCTGCTTGATGGTGTCACCGATGCAGGTGGCGGTGACTTCCAGCAGATCGCCGAGGACCTTCATGGAGCACACCTGCCGCTGGTAGAGCAGGGTGATCAGCAGGCGTGCGGCGTCGTCGAACAGCGGCTTGACGCGCAGGTTCCCGGTTGCCCGTCGGGCTCGACCGCCGCGCTGTTGGCTGTGGCGCTGCTGGGTCCAGGCGGCCTGGAGGGGGGCCAGCGCGGCGGTCAAGCGGTGCAGTTGGGTGCTGGTCATGCCGGTCAGCCGCGGGTCGGCCAACTGCTGGAGCATGGCCCGGCGGCGCTGGGCGGGACTGTCCGGCGCGCCGCCGCCCACCGCTTGCCCGGTGTCGGAGGCAGGCCGAGGGTGGATGGTGTAGTTCCAGGCACCGTGCACGGCATGCGGCTGGATCGGCAGAGCAGCCAGCTGCTGCTTGCTGATCGCGACGCCGGTCGGGTAGTCGCCGGGGTCCAAGGCGGCCTCCACCCGCAGCCCGCTGCGGGTCCGGGTCGCCGCGATGGTCTTGACGACCACCTCGTGGCTGGTCAACGGCCGGCCCCGCCAGTTCATCGTGATGTAGGCAAACAGCCGGTGCTCGATCTTGTTCCACTTGGAGGTCCCCGGCGGGAAGTGGCAGACCGTGATCGCCAGGCCGGTCTGGGCGGCCAGGGTGGCCAGCTCGCTCTTCCACACCCGGTAGCGGTAGCTGTTGGAACCGCCCGCGTCCGCGGTGATCAGCAGGCGCGACGCGGTCGGGTAGTCCCGGTTTCCGCGTGCCTGCCACCAGCGGCGGATGGACTCGACCGCGAATACCGAGGTGTCGTGGTCCACGCCCACGTTGACCCAGCCGGTGTTGCGCGTCAGGTCGTAGATCCCATACGGGATGGCCTGCTCGACGTCGGGACCGGTGAAGAAGAAGTGATGGTCTTCCACCTTGACCGGCTGACCCCTGGGGCGCCACTCTCGCCCCGCCATGGGCAGCCGCCCCAGCTGCTCGCGCTTTTTGGTGTCCACGCTGATCACCGGCTCGCCGAGGGCCTGATGCTCCTTGACCCGCTGGTTGAGATACCGGAACTGGGCGTCCCGATCGGGGTGCTGGGCGCCTTCCAGGGTCTTGACGTTGCCCTGCAGGCTGAACCCTTCCTGCTTCAACAGCCGGCCCACCGTCGGCGCCGAGACCCGGTGTCCTTGCCGGGTCAGCTCCCCGGCGAGGTGCCGCAGCGACTTGGTCGTCCACCGCAGCGGCGACTGCGGATCACCGCGCTCATCCGGCTCGACCAGCGCCAGCAGCGCCGCGGTCAGCTGCGGGTCATGCTCCTCGACCCGCTTGCGACCCCCGCCAGGCCCGCGGACCCGACCCGCAGGCAGCGGATCGGCGCCGGCGTCCAGTTCGGCCACACCCCGACGCACGGTGGTCTCACTGACCCCGGCGATCCCGGCGACCGCACGAACGCCGCCGTACCCAAGCAGCCGGGCCTCTGTCGCCAGGGCAAGCCGCCGCTGCCGCTCGTTCAGATGCGCCAGCAGCACCCTGAACCGGAAGGCGAGCTGCGCGCGAACCTCCTCGGTAACGGCCATACCGCTCCAACCAGACCAGACAACAGAAACCGACAAGTAGATACTTTACGGCTTCAGTGGACTCGGCAGCGTTGCCAGCCAGCCCCGGCCATGACCGCCTCGATGGCCTGCTTGAGGCCGGTATGGGCGTCGGAGATGACCAGCTGCACCCCGGCCAGCCCGCGGGCCTTGAGGGAGCGCAGGAACGCCGTCCAGAAGGCGCCGTCCTCACTGTCACCGACGTCCAGGCCCAGCACCTCACGGCCGCCGTCGGTGGTCACGCCGGTGGCGATCACCACCGCGCGGCTGACCACGCGGCCGTCCACGCGGGCCTTGAGGTAGGTAGCGTCCAGGAACCGGGACGGGAAGCTGCTGTGGGCCAGGGAGCGGGAGCGGAAGGCGGCGACGTCGGCGTCCAGCTCGGCGCAGATCCGGCTGACCTCGGACTTGGAGATGGCGGTCTCCACGCCCAGGGCCTTGACTAGGTCGTCGTCCTTGCGGGTGGAGGTGCCGTGCACATAGGCCTGCATCACCACCGCCAGCAGCGCCTGGTCGATCCGGCGGCGCGGCTCCAGCAGCGCCGGGAAGAACGAGCCCTCACGCAGCTTGGGGATCTTGAGCTCGACGTCGCCGGCCTTGGTCGACAGCAGCCGAGCCCGGGTGCCGTTGCGGTGGGCGGTACGGGTGTTGGTGCGCTCATAGCGGGCGGCGCCGATCACCTCGGTCGCCTCGGCATCGATCAGGCTCTGCAGAACCAACGCCAGCGCCTCGCGGACGACGTCAAGGCCACCGCCGGCGCGTAGCGCCGCGAGCAGGTCGGACATGGCAGACTCGTCAAGGGCCATCGTGGCGGACTCCTTGGTGTGCACCTTGGCAGGGACACACTGAGCTTCACGCGATGGCCCTCGCCTTGCTACTCAGCAAGTCAAGGACCTGCCCTCAAAGTCCACCACTACCCGGGACACCTACGCCGGAAAAACGGGGCTATTGTCAGTCACTTGTCAGTGGAGGGCCCGGGCTTTCGGTCCGGGCCTCTCGCTTGGCTGGAACCGTCGAGAATCAGGCTGGCCACGGCGTTGGCGACCGCCGCGTCCATGCCGAGGACGAGGTCCACGTCAACCTGCTGCTTGGGTGCGCGCCACCTGGATCCCGCACGGGCAGCGCCAGGAGGTCATGACCCCGGGCAAGAACCGGCGACGGACGATCTTTGGCGCGGTGGACCTGGCCTTCGGGCGGTTCTTCTACCAGGTGACCCGCAAGGCGGTCAGCGCCACCTTCGCCGCCTTCTGCGAGCAACTCCTGGCCGCCTACCCCACGGCGCCGGTGGTGGCGGTGATCTGCGACAACGTGATCCTCCACTGCTCCAAGATCGTGCAGCGCCGGCTGGGCAAGCACCCCAGGCAGGCCACTTAGGCGTTCGCTCGGCGGAGGCGTTCGGCTGCTTGTGCCCGGAGCGCATCGCGGCACACCGGGGTGTGGCCGTGCAGTGCTTCCTCTCGGGCGTTGTACGCGGCCATCCACACACTGGCCGCCCAGGCGATCTCCTGCTCTGCGGCCGTGAACAAGCGCCCGCGAATGTCCTGGTATGCCACCAGGAACGCCTCGGAGCTCTCGATCGGCGCGAGCGTGGGCGGCCCGGCACTGGCGAACGACCCGCTCGCCGCTCCGGCCAGCGCCGCCTCCGGTTGCCACGCCAGGCTGTCCCAGTCGTGCACCGCCCACACCTGCTGACCGTGCCACCGGAGGTTCTGCGCCTCGAAGTCGGCGTGGCCCAGCACGCACGGCAGGCCGGCGGCCAGTATCCGCCCCCGGGCCCGCTCGGCGGTGTCAACGACGTAGGCGGGCACGACGCTCTGGTCCCGGTTATCGAGGCCGTCGATCGCCGGCCACACCCCAGAATCGGTGTGGTCCCAACGCACCCAAGGGGGATTCGGCAGTGGCGGCGCGACGGTCACGTCGGCCAGTTCGGCCATCAGCCGGACGAACGCCTCCGCGTAGCGCGCGGCCACGTCGGGCGAGTCCCCGTGCAACACCTCGCCGCCGGGCCGGAACTCTTCCGCGTGCACGGCCAGCGAACCGACGCCGACCGCAGGCGTGAGCGGCCGGGCGCACGGAAACCCCCGCTCCGCCAACCGGGCCTGCGCGGCAACACACGACGCGGCCCGGCCGTCGTCCTCCCGCGCCTTCACCACGACGTCCCGCCCACCGGCCAACCGCAGCCCGAACACCGCCGATATCTGCCGCAGCTCGAACAGCACGCTGACCGGCTCGTCCCCCAACTGGTCCACACACCAGGCCGGCAGCCAGTCCGGCAGATCATCCAACGGCATGGTGAGGAGTGTGGCAGGTACGCCGAACACCGCGGAAGCGACCTGGGCGGCCTGGTGGCCGGCTACAAGCGTCGACGGCGATCGGCCGGTCGGCGAGCTGGGCTACATGTGGATCAGGCCGAGCAAGATCGGCACCGGCCTCGGCCGGGCCCTGTGGCAGGACGCGATGGCCAGGCATGGCCGACCGGGTGCGTCAGGCTCATGCATGCTTCCGACAGCTCGATGGCCAGCTCTCGATCCCGGCCCTTCGACGACGAGGATCGGCCCAGCGGGTCGGTACGGTGGGTCGGCCGGGCGGCTCCGCCCAGGCGCGGTGGCGGCAGCTGCGGTCGGCCGAGCCGGCAGCCTGGATCTGGACCCTGCCCTGGCAGGGTCGCCGTCATCCTCGGGATCGGCGCCGGTGGGGGAGTCCTTGGCAGCCTGCTGGCGCCCCGGTTGAAGCCGGTCCTCGGCGGGCTGTCGCCAACAGGCCCGTCGCCGTCGTGTCCGCCGCCCGGCCGGTGGGTGCCGTCCATCGACCACCGAAGGGAGGCGGCCATCACTGCACTGGCACAGCCTGCATCCACTGGCGATCGCGCCGACTGCTGACGATGAAGGAGCCTCGATCCGCGGTGTGGAGTGGGTGGCAGGCCTACCCCGACTGGACGGCGGTCGGGGCAGGGGTCAGGCGCCACAGCTGGACCGTTTCGTAGTCGTCCGCGATGGCAATCGTGCTGCCGTCAGGACTGAACGCGAGATCCCTGATCATGCCGAGCTGCCCGTCCTGACGTGGAAGCTCGCGCTGCTGGTTCCGACGTCACCAGGCCAGCTGATGCGCCTGGCCCAGGAGCGCCTCGGGGATCTCAGGGCGACACCAGGTAGGGCTTGGTCGGCTGGGCCAGCTGCGCGGCTCGCGCCCACGTGTAGGTTCCGTCCGGATGCCGGCGTTGCGTCGGCTCCAGGCAGACGAGAGGGCGGAATGCGAGCGGTTGTCTACGACAAGTACGGCCCACCCGAGTCGTTGCGGGTTGACGAGGTACCGATGCCGTCGCCGACCACGAACCAGGTGCTCCTTCGGGTGTTGGCGACGTCGGTCAACCTCTCGGACTGGGAGTGCCTGCGGGGCGCGCCGCTGTATGCACGGCTCGGTGGGCTCCGCGCGCCGGCCCGCCGGACGCTCGGCTCGGATGTGGCCGGGCGCGTCGAGGCGGTCGGCTCAGATGTCACCGGCTTCGGAGTGGGCGATGAGGTGTACGGCGACAACCTCCAGCTGAAGGGCGGGTTCGCCGAGTACGCGGTCGCGCCGGAGTCGGCGCTCGCCCACAAGCCGGAGGGGCTGACGTTCGCCGAGGCGGCAGCGATCCCGCAGGCGGCTGCGATCGCCCTGCGGGGAACCGCCGGCGTGGCTGCGGGCCAGCGCATGCTGATCAACGGGGCCGGCGGTGGCTCAGGCTCGTTCGCAATCCAGCTGGCCAAGCGGGCCGGCGCGCACGTGACCGGTGTCGACAACGCCGGCAAGCTCGACTTCATGCGGTCGCTGGGCGCCGACCAGGTGATCGACTACGGCAGCGACGACTTCACCCGTCCCGACGAGCCGTACGACCTTGTCCTGGATCTCGTCGCGCACCGCTCGGTGTTCGCGTGCCGGCGGGCGCTCGCTCCCGGTGGCCGCTACTGGTGCGTGGGGGGCCCGGTGCGGAATCTGTTGGCGATCATGACGATCGGCTCGATCATCGGACGACTCACCCGGCGTCGCCTGGGGGTGCTGGTGGTGCCCCAGGGGCCAAGGTACTTCACCCCGTTGACCGACCTCGTCGTCACGGGAGACATCGGCATCCGCATCGACCGCAGGTTCGGGCTCGACGAGGTGCCCGAAGCGTTACGGTACGTCGGCGAGGGACTCGCCCACGGCAAGGTCGTGGTGACGACCACTTCCGGGGTCGCCGGCAGGGATTCGCGGTGATCGTGAAGTTCAGAAGCTTTCGGGAGCGGTCGATAGCGAAGGGACGGCGGTTTATGGTGCCGCCTGGCTGTGGTTCTCGTCACCGAATTGGCGCCGCATCGGCTTCCCATCGCCGATCGGCCGAGCAAGGGAGTTCCAGTGGGTACCAAGACGATCACGAGGTATGTCTCGGACCTCGACCAGTCCGAGATCCCCGCGGACAAGGTGTATCAGGTGTCGATCCGTCACCCCGACGGCGCAACCCAGCAGCTCGACATCTCCGAGAAGAACTACCGTGCCCTGAAGCTGTCGGGGGTGGGCAAGACGCTGAAGAAGCGTGGCCGCAAGCCTGGGTCCACCACCAAGGCCACCAAGGCAACGAAGGCGGCCAGCACCTCACCCACGCGCCGTCGGCGCCAGAACACCAAGCGCCCGGCCACCGCCTGACGGCCACCAGCTCGATGGCCCGGATCGGCTATTGAGTCCTGATGCAGCACGTCCCCTCGGGGTGACCCTTCCGGGGGCGTGCTGCGCTTGAGTGCTCAGAAGGGTTCCTCTGTGTGTCAAGCAGCCGCCTGTTCTTATGGCGGAGCTGAGAACGCCACGGTCAGGTCATGAATGACGCTGACAGTGGCCGCTGGATGAGCCGCCCCGGGATTCCTGGAGGCTTCGACTCGATGCCTCCTATTTCGGGCAAGTGGTAGCTGGGGTGGGGGACGGGCTTGTGAGGTGCTGGTAGATCTCGCGGGCGAGGTAGCGCTTCAGTCTTCTGAGTCAAGTGGTCAGGCTGCGAGGTGTTGTTCGGCGCGGTGCTTGGCCGGGTCGTAGGCCGTGTTGGTGTGCCAGCAGGCCCAGATGACCCGGAGCCAGGCCCGCCCAAGGACCCGGACCGCTTGGGGGTGGCGCTTGCCGCGGGCGCGGGCGTCGGCATACAGCTTGGCTGACCACGGAGAGCTGTGGCGGGCGTTGTCGGCGAAGACGTGCAGGGCTTGTCGGGCTCGGTGGTTGGCGGCCAAGCGGAAGTGGACGCTGCTGGTCTTGCCCGACGCCCGGGTCACCGGGGCGGCGCCGGCTTGGGCGGCGGCGTGCTCGGCGCTGCTGGCACGGTCCAGGATCGGGCCCAGTTCGGCGAGGAGTTGGGCGTGGCTGAGCTGGCCGACGCGGGGCAGTCGGGCCAGCAGGCCGACCTTGGGATGCTTGCCCAGCCGGTTGCCGATGGCCTGGTCGAGGTCGGCAATGGTGGCCAGCAGGGTGGCCAACAGCTGGACCTGGGCGCCGACGACCTGGGCGAGCACGGTCGGGTCAAGCCCGACCGGTGGCTGCGGGGCTGACCGGAGCCGCTGCAGGAGCTCGGCTGGGTGGCGGCCGCCGCGGTAGGCGTGGCGGCGGCAGAACGCGGCCACCTCGGCCTGGTCGAGGGGGGGCGGCGGCCTGCGGGGTGGGGAACTCGGCCAGGAAGGCTAGGGCAATCTTGGAGGCCAGCCGGAAGAACAGCTGCTTGGCGCCGGGCCAGTGAGCGTCCAGGAGCGCGCCGAGCTGGTTGCTGGCCGCGGTCTTGGCGGCAACATGGTCATCGCGCAGCCGGACCAGCGCTTGCAGCTCGCGGGTGACCGGGTCCACCGGCTCCAGCCGGCGCAGCCGGTGGCCATCGGTGCGCAGGTAGTCCGCGAGCTTGTAGCTGTCGCCGGGATCGGTCTTGGCGCCGGCGGCACCCCACCGGGGCCGGGCGGCATGAAATGCCCCAGGGTCGATCGCGACCACAGGGTGGCCGGCGGCGAGCAGCCGGTCGACAACCAGGCCGTCGGCGCGTTCGATCGCCACCGGCAGTTCAGCAGGACTGCCATGGCAGGCCAGGCGGGCCAGCATCGTGTCCAGGTCCTGCTCGGTGTGCGCGAGCACCCAGCGGTCGACCACCTCACCGGCGGCGTCGAGGATGGTGACGGCATGACTGGCGCTCGCCCAGTCCCACCCGGTGAACAGCACGGCTGCCTCCAGTCGCTGGTCTCCTGATCGACGCACGGTGACAAGGCCGTTGCCGGTGCCTCATTGTTCGGCCCTCGGTGGGGCATCCTTCTCATGCCGGTCGCAGGCCTCGGCGCGTCCAGGGCGGCAGGACTGAAACTGGCCGTCTGGCGGCAAAGCACCGTGGCCGTCCCCGGACGCTCACCGAGCAGTCACAACCCAACTCCACGTGGATCGTGGCCGGGATACTGGTCCAATGAGGCACCGCAGGATGTCGAGCTTGGAGAGGCCCTGTTTGGTCCGCCGCTCCACATAGGCCCTGGTTGGCGGGTGGCACCGCATGCGGACCAGGACGATGCGCCACAAGGCGTTGTTGGCCCGGCGGTCACCCCCGCGATTCAGCCGGTGGCGGTCGGTGCGGCCCGAGGATGCTGGGATGGGGGCGGCGCCGCACAGATGGGCGAAGGCGGCCCCCGAGCGCAGCCGCTGGGGGTTGTCGCCCGCGGTAACCAGCAGCTGGCCGGCGGTCTCGACCCCGACGCCGGGCAGCGCCAGCAGTGCCGGGGCGGCCGAGGTGACCAGCGCTTGGAGCTGGAGGTCCAACTGGTCGAGCTCGGCCTGGAGCTGTTGCCAGCGGCGGGCCAGGGTCCGCAGGGTGGTCTTGGTGGCGGCGGTGGTGCTGGTGAGGGGCCCGGGCCGCAGGGCCGCACAGGCCCTGACGAGGGCCTTGGTCTTGCGGCCGAGCAGCGGCTCGCGTAGCTCCTCGGGGGCGCTGCACACCACCCATACAGCTGCTCGGCCGCTGCCACCCGAGCCTTCATGGCGCCGCGGCGGGCGACCCGCAGGACCCGGATCATCTCGACCTGGCCTCACGGGTCTTGGGGGTGACCGTCGCCACCCCGGCCAGGGTCGCCCGGGCAGCGGCCTGGGCGTGGATCGGGTCCGACTTGCCGTGTTGCCGCCGCGTGCTGCGGTCAGGTCGGGCCACCTCGACCACCTGCAGGCCGTAGGCGCGGGCGAAGCGGGCCAGGCCAGCCCCGAAGGTGCCGGTGCCCTCGACCCCGACCCGTGCCACCGGCCCAAAGCGCTCAGCCCAGGTGACCAAGGCGACATAGCCGCGGGTCGAAGCCGGGAACCCCTGGGTGCCGAGCAGCCGCCCGGTCTGGTCGACCACCGCGGCCACATGCTGATCAAGGTGGGTGTCGACCCCGACCGTGACCGGCACCGATGGTGCTGGCATGCTCTCCATGGCCGTTCCCTTCCAGGCTGATCGGACAGGGACGGCACGCACCCAAAGGCACCAGGCCGGTGAGACGTCGGGTCAGACCAGCCACCGAGGGCACCCACCCAGATCATCGCAGTGAGAGGTTGGAGCCATGACCAGACAGGGCGGATATCCCCAGGAGCTGCGGGAGCGGGCGGTGCGGATGGTGTTCGAGCACCAGGGTGAGCACCCTTCGTGGCGCCGGCGGGCCGGGCTGGAGGGGCTGGTGCATCACTTGGACAGGGGCAGCCGATATCTCGCTATCCGCTACACCGAACGCCTCGCCGAAGCCGGGCGCGGTCACCTCGGTGGGTTCCCGCGGCGACTCCTTCGACATGCCCTGGCCGAGACAATCATCGGGCTGGACAGGACCGAGCTGATCCGTCGGCGTAGCCACTGGAAGGGCTTGGAGGAGGTCGAGTACGCCACCTTGGAGTGGGTCGACTGGTTCAACCACCGTCGGCTCCCTGGAGCCGATCGGGCATGTCCCGCCGGCTGAGTTCGAGGGCCACTACCACCAGAAGGGAGGACCCCAGCCGCACTGCCGCACTCAAGGACCAGAGCCTTCAGTGAACCCGGCGCAGTTCAGGATTGCGGACTTGGCTGGGCGGGGTACTGAGTTGACAGGATCTGCGGGATTGAGGGTCTTGTTGGGCTGGTGTGGCAGGCTCCACGGACATGACCGGAACCAGCCGTGCTAATGACCAGGAGCAAGGAGGTCCAGGGATGGATCTCGAGATCGCAGGGGTCCAGCGACAGAGGCTGGCCATGGCCCGCCTGGCGCCTCGGCGTCTGGAGGTGTTGGCCGCTGCCATGATCGCGGCGGTGGCAGTCCTTGGGCCCGGCCTGACCAGACCGGCATCGGCCGCACCGACGTCCGGGGATTACATCGTCTCCCTCAAGGACGGCATTAGCGCCAACGCGTTCGCAGCGGCAGCCGATGCCCGAAGCGGGGTGGAGGTCAAGCAGGTTTACTCCGCGGCAATTCCGGGCTTTCATGCTCAACTCACTGCTTCAGCCATGTCGCAGCTGGCTCAGGACCCCGGTGTCCGATTCCTCTCGCCGAACCGCACCTTCAAGGCCTTTGCTCAAACCTTGCCAACTGGGGTCGACCGGATTGAGGGCGACCTGTCCACCACCTATGCCGCTGGCGGCTCGGTCACCACGCCGGTGGCGGTGCTTGACACCGGCGTCACCCCCGACCCTGACCTCAACGTCCAGGCCGTCGGCCAGAATTGTGTTGGCGGCGTCGGCTGGTCTGACCTGAACGGCCACGGCACCCACATCGCCGGGATTATCGGCGCCAAGCACAACGCCGATGGCGTCGTCGGGGTGGCTCCTGACGCGCCGATCTATCCGGTCCAGGTCTTGAACCGGTCGGCCAACGGCTCGGATGCCAGCATCTTGTGCGGCATCGAATGGGTCACCACCGTGGGCAGAGCGCTGGGGGTCAGGGTGGCGAGTCTGTCGGCCGGCACCTTCGGCGCCGATGACGGCAAGTGCGGGCTGACCAATGGCGACCCGATCCACATGGCAATCTGCACCGCCACCGCCGCCGGGACACTGTTCGTGGTGGCGGCCGGCAACAGCGGCGGGGCGATCATCAACACCATCCCGGCCAACTACGATGAGGTGCTGACCGCCACCTGGATGACCGACTACAACGGCAGCCCCGCCAAGGTCGCCCCGCCAACCGGCTGCAATCTTGGCCCCGATGACCGGGCGTCAACCAACTCGAGCTGGGCCTACGACGATGACAAGGACCACATCCTGGCGGCTCCTGGCAGTTGCATCACCAGCACCTCGAACACCGGCGGCACCGTGGTGATGTCGGGCTCCAGCATGGCCGCTCCCCACATCGCCGGCACGGTGGCGTTGTGTCTGGACCGGGGGGCGTGCAGCGGCACCCCGGCCGAGATCATGCAAAAGGTCCGTGCTGATGCGGCCGCCCGTCCCTCGTCCTATGGCTTTGACGGCGACCCGTTCCGGCCGATCGTGGCCCAAGGCAGCGGGATCACTCAGCACTACGGCTACCTTGTCTACGCCGGCGGCTACTGAGCCGCTGCATCCGAATTGCCCCGCGACTGCAGTTCGAGCGCCGTCGCGGCTCGCCGGGAGAGTGCGCCCAGTGTGCGCTGACGACGACCGCCAAGCTTCATAAGGGCAGGTCTGATCTCGATGGTCGGCGACCAGGCAGCGGTAGACGGCGTAGGACAGCCGCCGCTTCAAACAGCGCAGGGCTTCCCTGGCTGACTTTCCCTCGGGCCGCTTGTGCCGGTAGTAACAGGAGTCTGGGTCGTCGACGAGGTTGCCGACGATGGTGTGTGGTTGTCCGCTGCCATAACAGGTGCTCCTTACTGCTGTCCTGATGGTGGTTAGCGCTGCGGTGAGCCAGAGGGCGTACAGGCGATCCTGGCGGACGGGGGCGAGAAAGGTGCCAAACGGCGTTGACCGCTTGCCAGAGGAGACACTCAGTCAGTCCTCTCTGACGTCGGAATGATGACCGTGACGCCGGCGCTCGCCGGCACGCCCCGAGCGTCTGTCACGGTGAGGGTCACAAGGTGGCGGCCCGGCGAGAGCTTGGCGTAGAACCGCTTCCCTGTGCCGAGCTCGCCGTCGCGGTCAGAGCTCCAGCGCACGGATTCGTGCGGCAAGGATCCCTCCTGTGGGCTGTGGCCCTCACCGCGGAGCAGGACGCGACGGCCCGCCTCCACGATGGTCCCGTCCGACGGCGCCAGGATGGTGGCCTCCGGCGCGCGCAGGGGGACGGCGAACGCATCCGTCTGGCGGTAGACCGAGTTGAAGCCGTCGTGAGCGGCGATCTGCAGCCGGCAGCGCTCCCCGCCGCCAAGGGGGGCCAGAGCGACCTCGAAGGCCGGCTCGGTGAGGTCGATCGCCAGCGGCTGCCAGGTCTCGCCGTCGTCGATCGAGTACCGGACCCAATAGCTCAGCGGCCGGCCCTCCGGGTGCCCGGCGCGCCAGGCGAGCCGGACCAGCTCGCCAGCATGGCCGCCTGCCGGCTGCTGCGTGATCTCCAGCGTCGGCTCGGCCTGGGGAACGTTCCGCGACAGGACCTCCTCGCCATGGCGCCGGACGGTGACCCGCCGGATGCCCTGCCGGTAGGGCAGGGAGAGGTAAAACGGCTCCGCGTGCGGCTCGTCCTCGTGGTCACAACCGCCGTGCGGGCCGTGGTGGTGGGTCACCGTGACGTCGTCGGCGGCCAGCTCGTTTCCGTCGTCGTCGAGCAGGCTCACGCGGTAGGCCGTGACCGACGCGCCACCGGCCGCCGGATACCCCTCGACGCGGTGTATCGGGTCCAGCGTCACCCCGTCGGGGCCGAGCATTCCGGTCAGGTGGAGGTAGTCGCCGAAGACCGGGTCTTGGTCGACCACGGCGTTGCCCTCCGGGCTCCCCTGCCCGCCGATCCCTGCCGGGCCCAGCACGCCGCCAGCCTTGCAGAGGATGATGGTGGGGCTCAGCTTGGCCGCTGCCAGCAGCTTGTTATAGGTGAAGATGGAGATCCACTTCGGCCCGCAGTAGCTCATGAAGTCCCGGGTCGTCTGCGGATTGAGCACCGTCCCGTTATCGATGTCGAGGCCGAACTCGCCGATGCTGGCGTTGGGGATGCCACCCGCGTCGTACGGCTCGTACGCGGGATAGGCCGGTTCGGCCGTCCCCACGCTGCCGCAGGGGGCGTGCACCAGCCCGCAGGCGTGCCCTACCTCGTGGGCCATGGTTACCTGGTCGTTGACCGCGCCGCTGGCCGCTGTGCCAGCACACCCGATCACCGGGCCCCTCGGCACCCCGCTCGGGAAGATGCCGTAGTACACGGAGTCGGGACGGTTACAGTCCGCGGACGCCACCTGGGCGACGAGGCCCAGCAGCGTTCCCCAGTTGGGCGAGCAGCAGCCGGCACAACTCGGTGGATCGTTGAGGGGGACGGTTAGCGTCGTGCTGCCGGCATCCGCGAAGGTCACCTCGCTCACCGGGTAGGCACGCTCCAGCCAGTCAGCGGTGATGGCGAGGTCCGTCCGGGTCGGTGCGGGCAGCTGGGTACGGTTCCCTTTCGCGTCGGTGACGTCGTAGGCGATGTAGACCCCGCGCAGCCGGAGCACCCGCCGCTGGCTGAAGTCGACCGACTCCGACCAGGTGTTGTTGGTGTAGTCGCGCTCCTCGATCTTGGTCGGGCCCACGCCAGACTCGATGTAATCGGTGCGGAGCTCGACGTCGAAGCGGATCAGATCCTTGCAGAGCCCTCCAGGGACCCGGAAGTTCAGCGTCTGCTGAGGGTTCGCCCGTTCGCCCGGGTAGGCGGGGTTCGCCTGCGCGGTGACGTCGAAGTTCTCCGGGAACAGCGTGTCCAACAGCGTTGCTGTGCCACCGGAGATGCGCGAGACCCTCAGCATGGCACGCACTCGCGGCACCAGACCCACATCGAACAGCGGGTCCTGGCCGGACCTGACGTAGGTGCGCACCCAGGTCTCCTTGTCGGCCACCAGCACCAGGGAATTGTCGTTGCCCCGGTCGTTCGCGTCGGTGAGGTGCTGGGCGGCCCGCCAGTACTGGATCGCCTGGGTCACCTCGATTCCCTGGATGGTGAGGTCCGGTAGCTTGGCGACCTTGACGAGGATCATGCTCGTCTGCGTGGTCGGGGTGCACGCGTTCGAAGCGGTGAGTGTGCATTCGAGGTAGGTCGTCTGCGACGTCGCCGGCGCCTGCAGCACGTAGGCGCCGGTCCCGGCGGTGAGCGGCACCGTCTGTGTCGTTGTTGCCACTGGCGTCCGTTCCTTGATCTGGAGCGCCACGCTCGTGTTCGTGGTGGGACAGGCGCTCCAGGCGAAGGTGATGCTGGCGCCCGGGTCCACCCGCAGCCGGCCGGTCTTACCGTTGGCGGTGAAGCTCTTGATGTGCGGCAGTGCGCCGCCGAACGTGGCCGTCGAGATGCCAGGCCATGCGGTGTCGATGAACCGTCCGCATGCTTCCACCGTGGCGACGGCCGTCTTGACGAGGGTGAGGGCTCCGCAGGTCGCTTCCTGGGGGACCGTCACGGTGACCTGGGTGTCGGTCCAGTCCGCCTGCGGGACCGATACCGCCGCCCGGGTGCCGGCACGCTCCGGGAACGAGACCTGCCCAGCGGCCGACCCGAACCCGCTGCCGCTGATGACGATCGGCTGCGCGGGACAGGCGGTCAGCGGGGAGATGCCGTGGATCTCGTAGGGCACGACGATCGTGCCGAGGTGGTGGATCTGGAGCCGGGCCTGCAGCATGCAGGCCAGTCGCCGGAGATCTCTCGGGTCTGCCTTGAGGACGATTTCGCGCAGGTCGATGTCGGTGCGGGGTGGCCATGGGATGGGGCAGCCTCCAGGGCCAGGCCCGGGTTCAGGGCCTGGCCCGAGCCTGGGCTCCGGCTCGCGGCCTGAAGACACATCCGGGCCCCCCGGGGGCGAGGCCTTCGCACCAAGCTCACCGAGGACCGAGCGGAAGAATTCCAGCTCGCGCGGATCGCCGCCCAGCGCGCGCCTGGCGGCGCCAGCGACCGACTCCAGGGGCCCCATCGCGCAGAGCTGCCCGTTCAGGCTGCTCAGATACCGGTCAGGCTCCCCTTGGGCCAAGCCGACGTAGGCAGCGGCAAGGATCAGCGGGGCGAGGCGGTCATGGGGGATGAGCCCCTCGAGGGCATCCTCCGGAAGCTCGGCCACTGCTGCTCCGACGGTCTCGTCCCAGCGCTCCAGCAGTGCGAGCTCCACCTCCACGGTCGCCGGTTGGGCGTCGACTCCCAGCATGGTGACCGCGGAGCTGAACCGGCGGAGTGCCGCCGGGTCGCCGCCGATGGCGTCGAGCGCGTCGGCAAGCAGCCCGTCGAACCGGAGCAGGCTGGGCCGGAGTGCCGCCGCGGTGTCGGCGTACCGCGCGTGTGCCGCGGTGGCCCGCTCGGCGAGCAGGTCGATGGCCGCGTCGATCTCGGCCAACCGGTCGGCAGGAACAAGCGGCCCCTCAATTGGCTCCCACGAGGTGGGCACGCTCAGGTGGCGGGAGAGCGCCGCCGCCGAGAGCGTCACCTCAAGCGTCTCGTGGCCTGGCGTCCAGGGAATCGGCTCCGGGATTGTGTGGACGGGCTCTCCCCACCGGTCAAGGAGCCGCAATCCAACATCGAGGTTGGCCGCGGATGGCTCCACGGAAGCCCCGCGCCTGTACTCGAAGGAGAACTCCCCGGCCTTCGTGGTTAGGGTACGGCCCAGCGGCCCGGCCGACCCAGCGAACTCTCCGACGAGTTCGACGGTGAGCCCATGCACTGGTTGACCGTCCTCGCCGCGGACGCGACCTCCGAGACGGACGAGGCCTGTCGGGGCGTCGTCAGGCATGCTTCCCCCATTCCCCACAAGCCGGATAGCGCGCTATTGAGCCGGTTTGCCTGAGATCAGCACCCTACCCGAAGCACTCGTCGGCCTCCAGAGAGGCACGAGGCCGAGCGGGGCGCTACAGCCCCTCTGAGCCGCCGATGGTCAGCGCGGGCTCGCTGAGTCTCCGAGGGCGGCTGCGGCCTCGCGGCCGGTATGGCGAATGGTGAAGGCCAGGAAGATCTGGGAGAAGCCCCGGAACAACGCCAGGAAGCCCACCCAGAACAAGATCAGGTAGGTCCGCTGGGCCAGGGCGTACACCCGGTCCGAGCCCGACACCCAGAACGCCAGCAGGATCAGCAGGATCCCGGTGACCAGGTTGACCCACCAGTAGGGGTTCACCGCCCGCGACATCACCCCCCGGATGATCTCGAACGCACCGTAGAAGACCAGGATCAACCCAAGCACCGAGGCCAGGGCGAAGAAGGTGTTGATCGGCCGGATGAACCCCCACAGGCCACCCAGGAGGAAGATCCCGGCCATGATGTAATGCCAGACCTTCCAACCGCCGGGCGCCAAGGCGGCCATGCCAACCTCGTTGATCCCGGCGATCAGGAACACCACCCCGAGCAGCACCCCGACCGTCGCGATCGAGGTGGAGTTGAGGCGTAGCACCATCCAGGCGATCAGCAACCACAAGATCCCCGAGACCAGAAACAGCCACCAGTAGCGGGCTCCCTCCCGCGCGATCAACCGCTCCTCGGTAAGCATGTGAGCCTCCTTCGTGTGTTGGGATAGCTGCTAGGTGCCGTCCCGGCCGGTGGGCGGCCGGGTGGTGTCCGTCGCCTGGATCGCCTTGGTGAGCTCCAGGATCTGGCTGGACAACCCCAGCAGTACCTCGTTCTGCTGTTCCTCCTCCTGGACGGTCTGCCACTGGTGGTCGGCCAGGACCTGGCGTTTCTCGTCGGCCCGGTTCTGGCTGATCATCACAAAGGTTGACAGGAAGATCGCCTCCAGCGACACGATCATGGTCAACAGCCCATAGGGATAGTGCTCCACGCCCGACAGGATCCAGACCGCGAACCAGATGATATGGAGATAGACGAACAGCATCGAGCCCGCGAAGCGGGTGATGGTGTCGGCGATGCGGTTCTCCAGGTGCTGGCGGCGCTGATCGGCGTGCTTGAGCAGGGCCGGGTTGATCGGCATGGGAAGCGGCCGTGCGCTCACGCCTCCTCCTTTGGGTTGTCGACGCTCGCCATGAGCTCTCCTTCCATGGTCGACGTACTCATTCGCGCTCCTCTTCACTTGGCGCGTGATCCCTGAGAATCACCGCCGCGTCATCGGCATCCGCATCGGCGACGAGGACACGCGCGCCGCCCGAGAGGTCGATCGGGTAGGCGCCAGCGGCCTCGTCGGGAGCGAGCACGCAGGGGATCCCTGCCGCCGCCAGCAGCGACCGGGCGAACTCTGCGTCCGCCCGCCTGTGGAACCTGCCAACCTCGACCATGTGCCAGCCCGGTTCGGGTAGATGTTGACTGCTCGTTGACGGAAACGCCCCGCTGCGTCTGTCGGATGTAGCGTCACGCAGTCGAGGATCGGTTGCCCCAGCGAATACCCTGGTTCAGCACCCTGGGGTTGGCGGCAAACCACCACCCCTGCCCGCAGCGGTGCTGCTAGACCCTTGCCCTAGTTCGGTCTAGGATCGAGGCGCGATGGCGGGTGGCGATCCGATCCGCGGGCCGGGGAGCTTACGGGGGCGCGGTTCGGAGTGCGCCCTGCTCGATGACGTCATCGCCGCGCTCCGCGCCGGCGAGGGTCGCACGCTGCTGATCCACGGTGAGGCCGGCATCGGGAAGACAGCGCTCCTGAACTATGCCGTTGCCTCGTCGGCAGACCTGCGGGTCCTGCACGCCGCGGGTGTCGAGTCGGAGATGGAGCTCGCGTTCGCGTCCTTGCACCAGCTGTGCGCGCCGCTGCTCGAGGCCGTGGCGCAGCTCCCTCCTCCCCAGCGCGGCGCCCTCGAGGTCGCGTTCGGCCGGACCGAAGGGCCGGCGCCGGATCGATTCCTCGTCGGGCTGGCGGTCCTGACGCTGCTCTCGGAGGCGGCAGAGGAGCGTCCGCTCCTCTGCGTCGTCGACGACGCGCAGTGGCTGGACGAGGTGTCGGCCAAGACACTCGCCTTCGTCGCCCGGCGGCTCCTCACGGAGCCAGTCGGACTTCTCCTTGCGGCGCGCACGCCTGCCGGCGACCTTCGCGGCCTCCCGGAACTGGAGCTTCATGGGCTCCGGAACGGGGACGCACGCGCACTTCTGCGTTCGGGCGCCATGTTCCGGCTCGACGAGCGGATCCGCGATCGCATCGTCGCCGAGACGCGAGGCAATCCTCTCGCCCTCCTGGAGCTGCCCCGTGGGTTGTCGGTCGAGCAGCTTGCCGGTGGGTTCGGTCTGTTGGACGCCCCGCGGCAGGCGTTGCCGACTCGGCTCGAGGAGAGCTTCGAAGCACGCGTTCAGGCGACTCCGGCCGCCGCGCGGCTCTTGATGCTCGTCGCCGCCGCCGAGCCGGTCGGCGACCCGTTGCTCATCTGGCGCGCAGCCGAACGGCTCGGGATCGAGGTTGCCGCGGCTGACGCCACCGATGGGCTGCTCACGATCGAGGAATCCGTGCGGTTCCGTCATCCGCTGGTTCGCTCCGCGGTCTACCGGTCCGCGCCAGTCGAGCAGCGCAGGAGCGTGCACCTCGCACTGGCCGAGGCCACCGATCGGGACGTTGATCCAGACCGTCGGGCATGGCATCTGGCCGCGGCCGTCGCCGCACCCGACGAGGCGGTCGCGGAGGAGCTGGAACGATCCGCCGGCCGCGCCCAGGCACGCGGAGGCATCGCCGCCGCCGCCGCGTTCCTGCAGCGCGCCGTCGGACTGACAGCCGACCCAGGTCGGCGAACGGAGCGCGCGCTCGCCGCGGCGGAGTTGAGCCTTCGGGCAGGAGAGCTCACCACGGCGCAGCGGCTCCTGTCCGTGGCGGAGGCGCACCCGCTCGACGGGTTCCAGGCCGCACGAGCCACCCTGCTTCGCGGCCACGTCGCCTTCGCCGCGGGCCACTTCGGCGACGCTCCCCGGCTGCTACTGAACGCCGCCACGCGAATCGAACCGTTCGACCTCGACCTCGCCCGCCAGTCGTATCTCAACGCCTGGGCCGCGGCCGTCGGCGCCGGGCACCTCGCCGAAGGCGACGTCCTCCTGGAGATCTGCCATGCCGTCCAGGCCCTCACCCCACGAGCGGGCACACCCCTTCCGCTCGACCTGCTGCTCGACGGCCTTGCACTTCTGATCACCGAGGGACGCGCCGCCGCGGCCCCGACACTGCTGCGAGCAGGGAGGGCGTTCGCCCACGGCGACCTGTCGGTGGAGGACACCCTGCGCTGGGGCTGGCTGGCCGCGGCGGCCAGCACTGCAGTGTGGGACGAGGAGGGCCGGCTCGCGATCGCCGCCCGGACGGTCCAGCTCGTCCGCGACGCCGGCGCGCTCGCGCAACTCCCGGTCATCCTCACCGTGCTGGGCACGGTTACATTGTTGAGCGGCGACTTCGCGGGCACCGCCGCTACCATCGCCGAGGCCGACAGCGTCGCGGCGGCGACCGGGAGCCTCGTGGCACCGCATATCGCGCTGAGGCTCCTGGCCCTGCAAGGGAGGGAGGCCGAGGCCTCAGCGCTGATCGCGGCCACGATCGAGCAGGCCAGCGAGAGGTCGATAACGGCGACCAATGCGCACTGGGCAGCCGCCCTCCTCTACAACGGCCTCGGTCGCTACGAGGAGGCAGCGGGTTCCGCCCAACAAGCCACCTCGCACACCTTCGAGCCATGGATCTCCATATGGGCGCTGCCCGAGCTGGTCGAGGCGGCCGCGCGCGGAGGAGACATCGAGCTCGCCCGCGAGGCGCTCCAGCAGCTGGCCGAGACGACCCAGCCAAGCGGCACCGACTGGGCGCTGGGGGTCGAGGCGCGCTCGCGGGCGCTGCTGAGCGACAGCGCCACCGCCGAGGAGCTCCACCTCGAAGCGATCGATCGGCTGAGCCGGACGCAGCTCCGTCCCGAGCTCGCCCGCGCGCATCTGCTCTACGGGGAGTGGCTACGGCGCGAGGGGCGACGAAGCGACGCGCGCGAGCAGCTCCGTACGGCCCACCACATGTTTGCCGCCATTGGAATGGAGGCGTTCGCCGAGCGCACGCGCCGAGAGTTGGCCGCGACCGGCGAGACGGTCCGGAAGCGCAGCGCTGAGACGCGCGACGAGCTCACACCGCAGGAGGAGCAGATTGTCCGGCTCGCACGCGACGGCCTCTCCAACCCGGAGATCGGCGCTCAGCTCTTCCTGAGCTCCCGCACCGTCGAATGGCATCTCCGCAAGGTGTACATGAAGCTCGGAATCAGCTCTCGCCGAGAGCTTTGGGCAGCGTCCGTGCCGGCGGCTGGCTCCACGTCCGCCTAGACGAGCGCGAGCGGGGCACTGTACACCTTGCGCAGGGTGCCCCAGTGGGTCGACCCGTGGCCCCCCCAGGGTGTTCACAGGCGCGACGGGTTGCCCCAACCGCGACAGTGAACAGCGAGCGGAGACTCCAAGGCTGCTCACAGAGGAAGGCGGTATCCCACGGCTGATGGGGGTGAACAGCGATGAGGGTGTTCTAGCAGCAGGACAGGCAAGCAACACAGCAAGGAGGGATCATGGACTTCTCGGCCCAACTCGACGACCTCCAACAGCGCGCCGCCCAGACCAAGCAGGCCGCCCAAGCCGCCGTCACCGAGACCCGCGACCAGCTGCGCCAGCGCATCGACCAGGCCAAGGTCGATGTCGACCTGGCCGCCAAGGACGCCCGCCAGGACGCGAGCGCGGCCGCGGCCAGCGCCCGCAGCAAGTGGGCCCAGCTCAAGGCCGACGCCGCCGCCAAGATGGACGACCTCCAAGCCCGGATCGACAAGCGGGCCGACCAGATCGACGCCAACATCGCCGCCGACGACGCCGCCTGGGCCGAGGACGACGCGAGCGCGGCGATCGACTACGCCGCCTGGACGGTCGACAACGCCCGGCTGGCCGTGCTGGACGCCATCGACGCCCGCGCCTACGCCAACGAGCTCGCCAGGCAGGCGGCGGGTTCCTAGCCCCGCCGCGACCGTTCGCCACGAGCTCGGCGGCCTGCCCGACCGGCCGGGCCGTGGCTTCCCACAGAACCGGCCATCAGGACACTGATCGGACGGCAGGACGCAACACCGTAGTGGAGGAAAGCCGATGACGAGCAACGCGACACCTTCGGACACCCTGCGCAACACCGTCCGGGCAGGGGTCCGCGACCTGTCGGCAGTCTGGTGGTGGTTCCTGACGCTCGGGGTCCTGTGGACCCTGTTCGGCACCTACGTGCTCTCCTACCGGGTAGGCAGCCTGGCCGCGGTGGCCGCCGTGGTCGGCGTGGCCTTCCTGTTCGGCGGCCTCACCCAGCTGATGGTCGCCGGCCGGGTCCAGAGCTGGCGGTGGCTGTTCATCATCGCCGGCATCGCGGGGGTGGCCGCCGGGATCGGTACCTTCTTCTGGCCGGACATCACCCTCTATGTGGTGTCGATCCTGGTCGCCTGGTACCTGGTCCTCTTCGGCATCCTGCACCTGGTCGGGGTGTGGGCCATCTTCCACGGTGTGGCCGAGATCTTCGCCGCCTTCACCCTGCGCGAAGCCGGCAAGCGGGCCGAGCGCCTTGTCGGCTGACCGCCGGCCGACCGGCCACCGGGTCCGACCGGCAGCTGCCATGTGACGTCTGGCTGGCCCGCCCTAGCTCAGAACTGGGGCAGGCCAGCATGGCGTGTCCGCGGGCCGGCGACCTGCCAGCGGGCCGAGAACCAGGAGGAGCCGTGAGGCGCTAGCCGGCTCCGAATTCTGAGGCGGAGCCGAAGGAACGGCGCCGTGGCATGGAGGTGCGGGCCGATGGCGGGGCGAAGAGGTGACGCGGCTAATCCACCGCTGTTGACCCACTTCCGCAGCTGGTTCCTGGAAGGCCTCGGCACTCGGACGGACCAGCTGCCGGGACCGCACATCCAGCCCACCCGGCGTCACCAGCACCCATGGTGGAAGGTCATGTGCCTGACCGGGGTGGACTACTTCTCCACCCTCGGCTACCAGCCGGGCATCGCGGCTCTGGCCGCCGGGGTGCTGTCGCCGCTCGCGACCATCCTGCTGGTCCTGCTGACCCTGTTCGGCGCTCTCCCGATCTACCGCCGCGTCGCCGCCGAGAGCCCCAACGGCGAAGGCTCGATCGCGATGCTGGAGCGGCTCCTGCCCTGGTGGCAGGGCAAGCTCTTCGTCCTGGTGCTGCTCGGCTTCGTAGCCACCGACTTCATCATCACCATCACCCTCTCGGCGGCCGACGCCACCGCCCATGTCCTGGAGAATCCGCTGGTCCCCGGCGTCCTCGAGGGTCACCAGGTCGGGGTCACGCTGCTGCTGATCGCGCTGCTGGGCGGGGTCTTCCTCAAGGGCTTCACCGAGGCGATCGGCATCGCCGTGGGGCTGGTCGCCGTCTACCTGGCCCTCAACGTCGTGGTGGTCACCGTGGCCCTCGAGCACCTGGTCGCCAACCCCGACCTGGCCGTGAGCTGGCGGCAGCTGCTGACCACCAGCTACAGCAGCCCCCTGGCCATGGTCGCGGTGGCCCTGATCGTCTTCCCGAAGCTGGCCCTCGGCCTGTCGGGGTTCGAGACTGGGGTCGCCGTGATGCCCCTGGTCCGGGGCAGTCCCGAAGACCCCCCCGAGCATCCGCGGGCCCGGATCCGCAACACCCGCAAGCTGCTGACGACCGCGGCCCTGATCATGAGCGGCTTCCTCATCACCAGCAGCTTCACCACCACCGTGCTCATCCCGCACCAGCAGTTCGAGCAGGGCGGCCCGGCAAGCGGCCGCGCCCTCGCCTACCTGGCCCACCAGTACCTGGGCAGCGGCTTTGGGACCGCCTATGACCTGAGCACGATCAGCATCCTGTGGTTCGCCGGCGCCTCGGCCATGGCCGGGCTACTGAACATCGTGCCCATGTACCTGCCCCGCTACGGCATGGCACCGGAGTGGACCAGGGCGGTCCGGCCCCTGGCACTGGCGTTCACGGCCATCGCCTTTGCCATCACGGTCAGCTTCCGGGCAGACGTCGAATCGCAGGCCGGGGCGTACGCCACCGGCGTGCTGGTGCTGATGTTCTCGGCGGCCGTCGCCGTGACCCTGTCGGTCCGGCGCCGCGGCCGGCACTCCGCCGTGCTCGGCTTCGGGCTGATCGCCCTGGTGTTCGCCTACACCACCATCGCCAACGTCATCGAGCGACCCGACGGCGTCAAGATCGCCTCTTTCTTCATCGCCGCGATCCTGGTCACCTCGCTGGTCTCACGGGTGACCCGGGCCACCGAGCTGCGCGTGACCAGGGTGGAGTTCGATGGGACGGCCCGACGCTTCGTCAAGGAGGCGGCCGCCAAGGGCGAGGTCCGCATCATCGCCAACGAGCCGCACGCCCGGGACATCCTGGAGTACCTCGAGAAGGAGCACGAGGAGCGCCAACGCCACCAGATCCCCGCCAATGACCCGGTGCTGTTCCTGGAGGTCACGGTGGCGGACCCGTCGGAGTTCGAGGCGCAGCTGCAGGTGACCGGCGAAGAGCGGCACGGCTACCGCATCCTGCGGATGGAGAGCTCGGCCGTGCCCAACGCGATCGCGGCCGTGCTCCTGCACATCCGTGATCTCACCGGCCAGCGTCCCCACATCTACTTCGACTGGACCGAGGGCAACCCGGTGACGCACCTGCTGCGCTTCCTCATCTTCGGCAGCGGCGAGGTCGCCCCGGTCACCCGCGAGGTCCTCCGGGAGGCCGAACCCGACCTCCACCAACGGCCGTTCGTCCACGTCGTCTGAGCTCCGTCCCGGAGCCGCGGATGCCGAGGCGCAGTGCTCTACCTGGCCAGCTCCTGGAGGAGGATCACCTGGGCCAGGATCATCGCCTCGATCTCCACAGGGTCGACACTCTCGTCGGAGGCGTTCCCAGCGATGGCCTCGTCACCCCTGTAACAGCCGAACCATTGGAATCGCTCTATCCACCGATGGTGATGTCCCCAGACAGGCAGCCTCATGGTGGACGACCAAGCCGTCCTCGCGTTCCTTCAACATCTGGATCTGGTGCTCTCGGAGGCGCTGCGTGGCGACGACCAGCAGCGGCTGCGTCGGCTTACGATGATCCACGCCTTGGTGATGGCCCTCCTCGCCGACCCACAGGAGCTGGACGAGGCACTCCGGCGGGCGGCTGCTCGCCTCGCCGAGCTGGATTCCTGACCGCGTCCTGGATCCAAGACCAGCGACCCAGGTGGACCTTCTAGACATGGCCGCGACCGGTTGGAGCTCCGGTGGGCCAGGGCTCCAACGTTGACGTGGCTGTTGACTACAGGGCGGCCGCGCGGGCGGCGTTGACCAGGCCGGCACCGAAAAAGGAGTTGTGTTTGGCGCTGCCATAGCACCGCTGACGGTCATCATCGGGGTTCAGCGGCTGCCAGTCCGCCGGGCAGGCCAGCGGGGTGGCCGAGCGTTCCAGCGCGGCGGCGACCGCGCCCTGGGACCACTCGGGATGGACCTGGCGGATCAGGGCGGCGATAGGTAGGGGTCGGCGAACAGGCTCATGTTGACGACGTCCAGGTGCTGGTCGCCGGTATAACGCAGCGCCGCCGCGACCGAGTCCACAAAGCAGAAGCCCCCGGTGGTGCAGGCCTTGAGCGCCACCAGGGTCGCCTCCGGGGCGACGCCGGCGATCCCGATCCCGTTGATGGGCGCGGCCGCGATCGAGGCCACATGGGTGCCGTGGCCGTACAGGTCGACGATGGCGGCCTCGTTGGTGCAGTCGGTGGCCACCTCCACCGGCGCGGCGGTTGGGGTGCCGGGGCTGATGAATGAGCAGGAGCGGGCCAGGTCCAGGTTGGGGGCGATGTCGGGGTGGGTCGGTCGGCGCCGCTGTCGAGGATGCCCATGGTCACGCCCGCACCGGTGGCCCGCGGCCAGGCGGACGCGTTGGCGTCGATCAGGGCCATGTCCCACTGGCAGACGGCCAGTGGCTCGCTGCTGGGCGTGGCATAGACGCCGGCGAACAGGTCCTCGCAGATGGCGGTCACCTCGGCCGGGGTGGCGGCGGCCACTCCGGCCGGCGATGCGGCCACCGAGACCAGCCCCGATAGGCAGAGCACGGCTGCCGTCATGCGTACGAGAGACACCCGACGTAGGTGCATGACCATCCGCATGCCTGTTGCACCGAAGGGCCCCATGGCACCCTGGCGCCGGAGCCAGACCTCCTATCGGCTCAGGGGCAGGGACGGCTGCGACCGCCCGCCGATCACGATGTTCGCTTCTCGTTTGCCAGGTGCACTATTGCCTGGGCCCGTCGGACGTACTTGTTGTCGGCCAGCTCACGAACGCTCCTGACGGCGAGCGCCTGCTCCAAGGCGGCGGCTTCGCCGCTGGACAGGCCCAGCGCGGTCACTGGAGCGTCGGCCAGGCGGCCAAGCTGGTCCACATCCGGTTGGGCGTCCGGGAGCGAATGGATGTCGGGTTGCTCGACCATCCCATGCCTCCCGCTTGGTCCGCTGGACGATCTGAGGAACGCCGGTCGGCTGCGCGCAGTCCTGGACGCCTCAGCCGGTGGTGGGGGGTCCGCCCTGGTGCCCTCCAGAGCCGGTGCTGGCGGGCGGGCCGGGGTCGGTCGGGGGGCCGCTGGACGGTGGCGAGACGCTGGTCGGCGGGGCCGACCCACTCGGCGGCGATGCCGGGTTCTGACGGTGGGCGTCGGCGCTGCCGCTGGCGGCTACGTCCTCGCAGTACGCGGCGATGTTGTCGGCGCCACCGGCAGCCTCTGCCAGGGCCTGGAACGCGACCGAGTCCATCCGTGCGTCGTTGTCGGTGCCCTGGCCGGCCTGCCAGGCCCGGCACAGCCCGGCCTGGGCCGCCCCGGTGGCGTCCGGCCCCACCGCCGACTCCCGGCCTTGGCCGCCAGCTGATCCGGTCTGGGCTGACCCTCCGAGGTTGGCGGCGGCGGCCTTGCCGAGCGCATGGGCGGCCGCGTCTGCTCCGGTGGTGTCCGGGACCCGATCGGCCACGGAGGACGCCTGGTCGGGCAGCAGCCCGGTGGCCGCGACGGCGACCCCGCCGATCGACAACACGGCCACCAACGCGGCCGCGGCCGCCTTCATCGTGAACACCTTGCTGGGCACGGTGGTCCTCCGGGAGGTGAGGGTGGGGGGATGCGACCGCATCACCGCGGCGAAGGTGGCCATCGCCTGTCGCTCGCCAGCTAGTTCCCGTTGCGTGGCCGGGGCGGCCGCCACCGCCAGCAGCTTGGCCAACCCGCCATAGCCGGGCGGGGCTGACGCCGGGTCCAGCCGGTTCTCGAGGAGCCGGTCCAGGAGGTCCTGGTCGGCGGCTGGCAGCGGAGCGTCTGGGAACCCAAGCGGTCGATGCATGTCGGGCCCAAGAGCGTCGTCGTCGCTCACCGCGTTACACCCCGCACCATCCCAGTCGCCTCCATCTGTTTCGCCAGCCGACGCAGGCCCCGATGGGCCAGCACCCGGACCGCACCAGGGCGCTTGCCGACGATCCTGGCCACCTCGGCCACCTCCAACGCACCAAGGACCCGCAGCGCCACCACCTCGGCCTGGTCGGGCGGCAGCTCGGCCACCAGCGCCAGCGCCGCCCGAGTGGACTGTCCCTCCAGCACCGCCGCCACCGGATCATCCGGCGCCGGCCGCTCGGTCAACCGCTCGTTCGGGACCAGGCTGGTCGGCGAGCGCACGGCCTGCCGGTTCCAGTCGATGGCCCGGTGGCGAGCCACGGTGAATACCCAGGACCGGAAGGCCCGCTCGTTGCCCCGGAACCGCCCCAGCCGGCCGATGATCGACACCCAGGTGTCGGCGGCCAGGTCCTCGGCTGTCTCCTGCGACACCACCTGGAAGTAGCGCAGCACGGCCGGCTGCAACTCCCGCCACAGCACCGCGAACGCCTGCTCATCCCCGCCTTGGGCGGCGACCAGCATCTCTGGAAAGCCTGGCCCGACCATCGGTCACGTTATGCCGTATCGGACCGTTGGTGGGCAGCAAGAGCATGCACATCGAAGGAGCTGTGGAGGCGAGCGACACAACCCGATGTTCTCACGATCGAGCTCAAGCAGCTTGCTGCGCAGCTCGCGCTCGACCTGACGCAGCCGCTTGCGGCGGGCCCGTCGCGTCCGTCGCAGGCTCAGCGACCCAACCACCAGCAGGCCAATCACCAGTCCGAGGACAGCCGCCACTACCAGGAGCAGGAACAGAGCAGCCACGGACACCTCCGGCGAGGTCGCAGGCCCGGTCAGTCTGGCCGGGCCCGGATCGGGGATCGGAAATGGCAGAGGAAGCTGGCCGTCGAGCGCGGATTGTGCCGGCCTGGGGGGGGGACCGACGCGTTGGCCAACCACTACCACGAATCCCCAAGTCCACGCAACTACATGCCGTCCCGACCAGGCCGACACCTGCCCGCGTCACCTCGGCTGAAGAGGCTGGTGGGGGCGGCGTGTAACGCCGGTTCGACCGGATGCGCTTCCTATGAGCAGGAGATCGGCCACCGTGGGAGGCTGCCGTCCGGACCATCTCGAGCAAGCCCACCGGCGGTCGGGTATGGCAGCGTGCGGGAGGACAAGACCGGAGGCCGCATTCGCTGTTCTTCGATGGCGTCCGCCGCTATGCCCTGCAGCACGCGCTCAATCTGGAGAGGCCTGGCAGTTGCTGTCGATGAATCCCTCGACCGGAAGCGGTAGGACCTGCTATGGCGACTCCGGCGGCCCCATTTCCTGGGTGGGTTGACCAGTGATCTGGCTAGCGCTCGGTCGGTCGGGAGCCGTCCTGGCCCGGAAGGGATATCACGGAAGGGGAGTAGGGGATGGGACGAGTCAAGCTCGTGGTGGCCGCCCTCGCGGCGACAGCGCTGCTGGTAGTCGGAGCCGGTGCCGCCGTCGCCAGTGGCGGTCGGTCTGTTCTGGCGGGAAGCGCTCCGTCGTGGGCGAACAAGGGCAACTTCGTCGGAGCGGCCGACCCGAATAGCCCGGTCGGCTTCCGCGTCTACCTGGGTTGGAGGAACCAGGCGGGCGCCGAGGCGGTCGCCAAGGCGGTGTCGGATCCCAAGGGCCCGTCCTACGGCAAGGCGCTGAGCCCGTCGGTGTTCCGGCAGCAGTTCGCCCCGTCCCAGGCCCAGGTCGGCGCGGTGCAGTCGTGGCTCCAGAGCCAGGGCCTTCGGGTCGACTACACGCCCGACAACCATCACTACGTGCAGGCCGAGGGCACGGTCGCGCAGGCGCAGGCCGCCTTCGGCACCTCCTTCGGGAGGTACAAGGTGCAGGGCAGGACCGTCCGCTCGCCGTCGGCTGACGTGAGCATTCCCGACAGCCTTGCCGGCACCGTGAGCGGAGTCGTCGGCCTGGACGAGAGTGCGCTGTTCACGCACCCCGATCGCGTCGTCGACACCAACGCCCCGCCGCCTCCTGGCTTCCGGAACTCGCCTCCACTCTCGGCCTACTGGGCAGAGCTCGTCTCGCCCTACGCCTATCCGGCCGGCTACACCGACGTCTCGAATCCCTCGACGGCCCCCTGGGCGGTGAAGGGGTACACGCCAGCGCAGATCAAGGGCGCCTACGGGATCTCGAGCGCCTACAACGGCGCCGGCCAGACGGTCGCGGTCATCGACGCATACGCCTCCTCGACGATCCTGCAGGACGTCAACCAGTGGTCGAGGAACCGCGGGCTTCCGACGATGAGCGCCGGCCAGTTCACCCAATCTGTGGCACCGGGGACGTTCATCAGGCCCGAGAACCCGCGCCAGACCCCCCAGGAGTGGGCTGGCGAGGAGACGCTGGACGTCGAGGCGGTGCACGGCATGGCGCCGGCCGCGAAGATCGTCTACGTCGGCGCGCCGAACAACTACCGGGACCTCGACGCGGCGCTGAACTTCGTCGTCGACCGGCACCTCGCCCAGATCGTCACCAATTCCTATGGTTTCTCGACCGAGCTCCTGCCTCCGGGGTACGTCAAGCCACTGGAGGACACGCTCATCCAGGCGGCCGCCGAGGGGATCGGCGTCTACTTCTCTTCCGGGGACAGCGGTGACGAGACCTCGGTGCACGGCTTCGCCACGCCGGACTGGCCGGCGGTCAGCCCGTGGGTGACCGCAGTCGGCGGGACGAGTCTCGGCATTAGTCAAGCGAACACGCGCATCCTGGAGACCGGCTGGGGCACCAGCAACTACAGTTGCAACACGACGACGCTGGCATGCACGCGGACCGGTTGGCTGTACGGCGCGGGCGGCGGCGTGAGCCAGATCTTCCCGAAGCCGTCCTACCAGTCGGGCCTCAACGTCAGCGGTCGTGCGATCCCCGACGTCGCGGCGCTCGGCGACCCGCAGACCGGCCTGCTCATCGGTGAGACCCAGACGTTCCCCGACGGGACCTACTACGACGAGTACCGCATCGGCGGGACGAGCCTCTCAAGCCCGATCTTCGCCGGGTTGATGGCGCTCGCCGACCAAGCCGCCGGCCACCCGCACGGGTTCGCCAACCCGGCCTTCTACGCGAACCCGGGCTCGTTCTATGACGTGCTGTCGGTGAAGACGGCGGTGGCACGACGGAACTACAACACCGGCGTCGACGCCAGCGCGGGCACGTCCGACCTGCTCCGCACCTTCGATGACTACTCCGGCTCGCCCACCCAGCACACCGGTCCCGGCTGGGACAACGTGACTGGGTTGGGCACTCCGCAAGGCATTTTCTCCCACTAGTCACTAGCCAGATCGGAGCTCGGGCGCGGGGTGGCGACATCGCCCCGCGCCCGGTTGGCATGGCAGTGGAACGACACCGACCTGGCCGCCGCATCGCCCGGCTGGCATGTTGCGGGGCTAGCGTCTCAGTGTGGTCTGGCAGAACAAGGCTACCTGCGGCTCCAGACAGGCGAACGCCCCGGCCGTGGTAGCGACTGAGGGAGTCCACCTCCCCCAAGGCAGGACCTTCGCACCAGAAGGCGAGCGCTTAGGAGCCCGCAGCCGTTACGTCGGCGGACGGCTGCATGCTCGGCAGGTCGAAGGTGGAGGCCAGCTTGTAGGCCGCATCCCAGCCGCGCTCGATACCGATTTCGCGCTTAACCAGTTCCCATTCGTCGTCGGTCACCCCGAGCATGTGCACGGCCTTCCAGGCCATCGTGGTCGCCCGGTCGAGCTGCTGCAGTGCTTCGGTGATGGCTGGACCTTGGATCTCGAGCACCGCGATGGCGGTGTTCACCTCGGTCAGAACGTCGACCGGCACCAGGTCGGCAAGCTTGTGCGGCTCCGTCATAGCAGCACCTCCCCAAGGAAGAACCGCCCAGCGGACGAGCGCGTTTCGCCCGCCCCTGAACCCCGGGCTCGACGAGGAGGTTAAGGTCACGGGCTTCCTGGACGAGGCGGCTGACCTCGCTGGCTGCCGATCGCCGCTGGCTGGTGCGTCTGATCCTCGGGAGAATGCGGTCGCCTGACCTCGACCGGAAGGTGGCGGGCCCATGGACGCCGACAACCCGTTTCCCGCCGAACGCACCGCGGTCATCACCGGGGCCGCCTCCCCCCGTGGCATCGGGCGCGCCACCGCCGAGCGGCTGGCCCGTGACGGCTGGTCGATCGCCATCCTCGACCTCGACGGCGAGGCCGCCAAGCGGACGGCCGCCGAGATCGGCGGCGACCGGTCGGTGGCCTCGCTCGGCGTGGCCGCCGACGTCGCCGACCCGGACTCGGTCGAGGTGGCCATCGCCCAGGTCGAGGCCGGTCTGCCGCCGATCATCGGCCTGGCCAACGTGGCCGGGGTGAGCTCCCCGGTCGACTTCCTGGACCTCACCCTCGCCGAGTGGGACCGCGTCTTCGACATCAACATGCGGGGCGCGTTCCTGGTGACCAGGCGGGTCGTGCCCGCCATGCTGGCCGCCGGGGTCGGCCGCATCGTGAGTGTCTCGTCGGTCTCGGCCCAGCGTGGCGGCGGGACCTACTCCAAGGTGCCCTACAGTGCCTCCAAGGCGGCGCTCATCGGCTTCAGCCGGGCCCTGGCCCGCGAGCTCGGTCCGCACGGGATCACGGTGAACTGCGTCGCGCCGGGACCGATCGACACCGACATCATGGGCGGGACCCTGACCCAGGAGCGCAAGGCCGAGCTGGGCGCCCACGGCATGGTCGGCCGGGTGGGCACGGTGGCTGAGGTGGCAGCCCTGATGGCCTACCTGCTCGGCCCGGACGCCGGCTACATCACCGCCGCGACCTACGACATCAATGGCGGTCTCCAGGTCTCCTGAGGTCGATGACACGAGCGGACCCGACGGCCAACCCGCCCCCGGCGCGGGCGGAGCCGGATGCCCGGCGGCGGATCCGCGGGGCCCGGCACCCGGATGCAGGGCGATGACCACGGCGGCTGCGGCACTCAGCCGCACCGGGCCGTTCGCGCGTCAGGGGACCGAAGCGGCCCAGGGGTTGGCGGTCTGGGCGGAGGAGGCCGGCGTCCGACTGACCATCGCCGACGACGGCGGCTCGAGGTCGGCGGCGCTCCGGGCCTACGCCGCCTGGCTCCACCAGGGCGTGAACCTGCTGATCGGCCCGTACGGCAGTGGGCTGGTTCGGGCGGTGGCGCCGTTGCTGTGCGATGCGGGGCGGCTGCTCTACAACCACGGAGGCTCGGCCGATGATCTGGCGCGGCCCGGGCTGGTATCGCTCCCAGCGCCCGCGTCGAGCTACTTCGAGGGCGCTGTGCAGGAGGCGGTGACCCGCCGGGTCGATCGGCTGCTGGTCGTCCGGGGCCCTGGACGGTTCGCCCGGGCCGTTGCCGATGGCGCTGCGGCACGTGCGTCCGAACGGGGGATCGAGGCCCGGATGGTCTCGGTTGGCTCGCTCACCGCCGCAGACGCGGCCGGTGCCGCCCTGCTGGTCGTCGGTCGCTTCGAGGAGGACCTGGCGGTGGTTCGTCGTGTCCGTGGGTGGCCGCGAGCTCCAGCGCTGCTGGGCGCTGTGGCAGCGGGGCTTCCGGCCTTCGGCGAGCAGCTCGGTGGGGCCGCGGAGGACGTGCTGGGGCCGGTGCAGTGGTGGCCGAGCTGGCGGCGGCCCGAGGTCGGGCCATCCGGTGCCGACTTCGCCCAGCGTTACCGGCGCCGGACCGGAAGGGCGTCCTCGTATGTGGCGGCCCAGGCCGCGGCCGCGGGCTACCTGGCCCACGCCGCGCACCGCCAGGGCTTGGCGGCCGAGACTGTGCTGGGGTGGAGGACCTCGACGCTGCTGGGGCGCTTCACCTTGGATGCCGGTTGGCGCCAGGTGGGTCACCGGGTGCGGACCATCCGGTGGCGGCAGGGTCAGATGGTCCTGGTCGACCACGGTGCGACAGGCGCTTCAGGCTTGGATTAGAGTCTCGGCATGGCTGAGGTCACCGCCGAGGGAACCTTCGATCCGGCGGAGTTCCAGGACGAGCTTGCCGTCGCGGCGAGCAATCTTGAGGTGGGCACGAGGTTGTGGTTCCAGAACGACCGGATCAAGGTCTGGGAGGTCAACCTCGCACCGGGCGAGCGGGGGCCGTTTCACGCCCATACGCGCCGGTACTTCTGGACGGTGGTCGAGGCTGGGACCGGCCGCCAGCGGTCACCCGACGGCACCCTCAAGGTCCGACGGTACGAAGTGGGCGACACCCAATACTCGGAGTCCTCTCTGGCGGACCCGATGATCCACGACCTGGAGAACGCCGGCGAGACCACGCTGCGGTTTGTCACCGTGGAGTTGCTCGACTGAGGAGAAGGGGAGGGTGCCGTGTCCTTCAAGGTCGCCAAGGTCCTCGATGTCGCCCAGGGAGTACAGGAGGACCAGTTCACGGTCGTGTCACGGGAGGAGAAGGCGTCGCTCGAGGAGCTCGACCCGGTGTACCGGCAGCTGCTCGACGAGCCGGTGACGGCCGTGATCGCGGTGATGGGCGGTGATGGACGCCCCTGGCTGACGCCGGTCTGGTTCAACTACGCCGGGGACACGGTGCTGCTCAACCTGGCCGAGCACCGCCGCAAGACCGAGTGGGTGCGAGGCAACCCGCAGGTGACGATGCTGTTGATGAACCCGAAGAACGCCTACCACTGGGTCAGCATCAAGGCCACCGTGGAGCGGGAGGTCCATGAGGACGACCAGGTCGAGGGGCACCGGGCCACCGAGACGATCGACCAGGCGTGGACCAAGTACACCGGCGCCGAGCCGCCTTACGGCCTCCGCGACCCGGCCATGGACGAGCGGCGGGTGCTGTTCGAGTGCCGCGTGGACAGCGTCGCCGTCTTCGGGCAACCCTAGCCTCCCGTCACGCTCCCCAGCCTTTGGTGCCCCCGAGCCAACGGGCCGGGGCGACTTCGAGGAGTTCTCGTGAGCGGCTGGCCACGGGTTGGGGTGGTCGGGGGCTCGCTCGGCGGGCTCACGGCCGCGCTGGTCCTGCGCGATCTCGGCTGCGAGATCGATGTGTTCGAACGGTCGACCGCGGAGTTGGAGAGTCGCGGCGCCGGCATCGTGGTGCTCGACGAGACCGTCCGGTACTTCCGGGAGCGGACCGACCTGGAGCTGGATCAGCTCACGACCGTCACGGGCTTCCTGCGCTACCTCGGCCGGGACGGCGCTGTGGTGTTCGAGGAACCGCGGCGGTATCGGTACTCGGCCTGGCACAGCATCTACCGTGCGCTGCTCGGCTGCTTCGGGCGACGCCGCTACCACCTCGGCAAGGAGATGGCCGACTTCCAGCAGCAGGGCGAGCAAGTCCGGGTGCGGTTCGCTGACGGCTCTTCAGCGGCGTACGACCTCCTGGTCTGTGCTGACGGCATCTCCTCCAACGCCCGCGCTGTCCTGCAGCCCCAGGTCCGGCCGGCCTATGCGGGCTACGTGGCCTGGCGGGGCACCGTCGACGAGGGGCAGCTCAGCCGCGCGGTGTGTGACCTTCTTGCCGACTCGATCTGCTATCAGGTCATGCCCGACAGCCACATCCTGCTGTACCCGATCCCTGCGCTGGACGGGTCGGTGGTGCCGGGTCGTCGGCTGGCCAACTTCGTGTGGTATCGCAACTACGCCGCCGGGGAGGAGCTCGACGGCCTCATGACTGACAGGGACGGGATCCGCCGCGACCTCACCCTGCCACCAGGTGCGGCCCGCGAGGCGCATCTGGATGAGTTGCGGACTGTTGCCGGGACGCAGCTCGCTCCCCAGCTCGCCGAGGTCGTGCAGCGCACCAAGCTCCCCTTCGTCCAAGTGATCTTCGACATCGAGGTCAACCAGATGGCCTTCGGACGCGTCTGCCTGATCGGCGATGCCGCGTTCGCCCTGCGGCCGCACGCCGCCGCCGGAACGGCCAAGGCGGCGGCCGACGCCTGGGCGCTCGCCGAGACGCTCGCGGCCACCCAGGGCGACCTCCAAGTGGCGTTGCCGCGATGGGAACGCCACCAGCTCGCCGTTGGACGGGCGGTGCTGGAGCGCACCCGCCGCAACGGCAACAAGTCACAGTTCCAGGGCGCCTGGCGTCCCGGTGACCCAGACCTGGTCTTCGGCCTCTACGAACCGGGCCGCTGACTAGACCGCCGTCTGATCGGGGCGGCGCCGCGCCCTACGCGTCGAGCAGGGCGGCCACCTCGCGGGCCGTCCCGGCGTCGGTGACCAGGGTGTTGATCAGCCGGGCCCGGGCCGCGCCGACGATCGCCCTGGCCTTGTCGGCACCGACGGAGATCCCGACCACGTGCGGGATGCGCCGCATCCGGTCGGGGGTGATGCCCAGCAGCCGCGGCTCGTCCGGGTAGTGGATCAGCTTCCCGTCGTCGGTGAAGAAGCGGCCGACCACGTCCCCTGTGGCGTTGGCGATCGCCGGGTCGCCGTCGGAGAAGCCGACGGCGACGAGGCTGGAGTCGGGCTTGGGGTAGGCGCCGATGCCCACCAGGGCGACCTTGGCGCGGTCCCAGAGGTCGAGGGTGGAGTGGACGCCCTCCTCGTGGACCAGGGACCGCTTGAGCGCCGACGAGACGAACGCCGGGGCGTGGAGGTAGCGGGGGGTGCCGTGGAGGGTCACCGCCCAGCGCCGGGTGATCTCGTTCGCCTGGAACCAGGGCCGGTCTTCTGCGCCGCCGCCCAGCGCCGGCACGACCACCACTCCGGGCAGGGGGGCGAGCTCGTAGCGGCCCATGCTGTAGATGGCCCGGCCCCAACCGACGACGAGCACGTCGCCGGGCTGGAGGCCGATGCCGGCGAGCGCGTCGTTGAGCCGGCCAGCCAGCACCGGCGCGGGGTCGTCGGGGTCGGCCAGCCCGGCGGCGATGTGGATGCCGCGGAGCCCGAGGCGCTCCTGGAGGTCCTTGCCAAGCCCCGGGTCGGCGGTCGGGGGGATGATCTCGATCCGGACGATGCCGAGCTGGCGGGCCCGGGCCAGCAGCCGGCTCACGGTCGGGCGGCTGACGCCGAGGTGCCGGGCGATCTGTGCCTGGGACCGGTGCGCCTGGTAGTACATGACCGCCGCCGTGACCATCGGCTCGACCTCGTCGGGATCGTAGTAGCTGACCGGTCCGCGCACGGCGTCCCCCCTCACGACTGCTCCGTTGAGGCAGCTTCACCATAGCGCCATCCCGGCCGATGCACAAGTGCTCTGAACAGATGTTGCACATTTGTTCTTGACATTTGTTCACACCCCGTCTATGGTTGGCTTCGTTCAAGTCGGCAAGCATGAGGAGCCGTGGATGGAGTTCCGGCAACTTCGCTACTTCATCGCCGTGGCTGAGGAGCTGCACTTTGGCCGGGCGGCCAAGCGCCTCCAGATCAGCCGGCCGCCGCTCAGCCAGCAGATCCTCGCCCTGGAGCGCGAGCTCGGGGTCGAGTTGCTGATCCGCGGCCGCTGCATCGAGCTGACCGAGGCGGGACGGGTCCTGCTCGAGCACGGCCGCAGCGCCACCGAGGCGGTCACCTACGCCGTCCAGGCGGCGCGGGAGGCCGGCGAAGGCATGACCAGGCTGCGGGTAGGGTATCCGGCCGGGGCTGCCTCGGCGTCGGTGCCGCTGGCCGTCCGGATCTTCCGCGAGCGGTTCCCCTCAGTCGCCCTCGAGACGGTGGTCGGGCAGGCCGGCGCGCACCTCGCGGCCCTGGCCGCTCGTCAGGTGGACGTGGCCTTCGTGCGCCTGGCCGGCGCCAACGACGACAACCTGGCCTTCCGGCCCCTGCACCGCGAGCCCGTCCACGTGGCCATCCCCGAGCTGCACCCCCTGGCCAGGTTGCGCGCCGTCCGGGCTGGGCATCTCGCCAACGAGCCGATCGTCCTGTTCCCGCGGGCGCTCGACCCGCCGCTCCACGACCACCTGGTGCACGACGTCCTGGCCGGCTGCGGTGTCGCGCCGTCGGTCGTGCTCGAGGCGACCACGTTGGAGAGCAGCCTGGTCGCGGTCGCCGGCGGGCTGGGGATCGCTTTCGCGGCCGAGTCGGCGGCCGGACAGTTCACCGTCCGCGGGGTCGAGTTCCGCCCCCTGGTCACGGTGGCTCCGCCGCTGCAGTTCGGCGTGAGCTGGCGGCGCGACACCATCTCGAGGGCCGTCCGGCAGTTCCTCGCCGTGGTCTTCGAGCTGGCCTGGGTGACGGGGCCGGCCACCCGCAACGATGCGGCCATGTCGGGTTCCCTACCGCGTGTCGGAGTTGGTTAGCAGTCGGGTGCTCGGCCTGACCTGGGCAATATCGTTGTTCATGCTGCGGTGGCTTCCACTCCAGGGATGCGAGAAAGGGCGTGCGATGGCGATGTCGGCGGCAGCATAGGCGATTCGGGCCTGGCGCGGATCCGGAAGCGCAGGCAACGTACGATGCGCGGCAGGGGGTCCTGTCGTGTTGGGGTGCGGTGTGCAGGTTGGTGGGGTGCGCGCCGCCGGGTATGGAGGCAGAGCATGGCTGCAAGCGCCGGAGTTGGAGCCAGCACCAGCAGGGCGGGGAGCGCCCGGGTGGCGGTGCAGAGGTTCGGGACGTTCTTGTCGGGGATGATCATGCCGAACATTGCCGCCTTTATCGCCTGGGGGTTTATTACCGCGTTCTTCATCGAGAAGGGCTTCACCCCGGTGGAGGGGATCGGCGGGTTCGGCAAGAATGCGGCGGGGGAGCCGAATGTTGGCCTGGTGGGGCCGATGATCACCTTCATGTTGCCGTTGCTGATCGCCGCCCAGGGGGGCCGGATGGTCTATGGGGTCCGGGGTGGGGTGGTGGCCGCGGTGGCGGTCATGGGGGTGATCGTGGGCACCGACATCCCGATGTTCTTGGGCGCGATGATCATGGGGCCGCTGGCCGCGTGGTGCATGAAGCATGTCGACAAGCTGTGGGAGGGCAAGATCAAGCCCGGCTTTGAGATGCTGGTCAACAACTTCTCGGCCGGGATCTTGGCCGCCGCCTTGGCGGTGGTCGGCTACTTCATCTTCGGGCCGCCGATCGAGGCGCTGGCCAAGGCGGCCGGGAACGGGGTCGACTTCCTGGTCGCCCACAGCCTCCTTCCGTTGGCGAGCCTGATCATCGAGCCGGCCAAGGTGCTGTTTTTGAACAACGCGGTCAACCATGGGGTGCTGACCCCGTTGGGGATCCAGCAGGCGGCCGCCAACGGCAAGTCGATCCTGTTCTTGTTGGAGGCGAATCCGGGGCCGGGGGCGGGGTTGCTGGTGGCCTATGCGGTGTTCGGGACCGGGGTGGCCCGCAACACCGCCCCGGCGGCGTTGATCATCCAGTTCTTCGGCGGCATCCATGAGATCTACTTCCCCTATGTGCTGCTCAAGCCGCTCACGTTGCTGGCCACGATCGCCGGGGGGATGGTCGGGATCTTCACCCTGGTCCTGTTCGGGGCTGGGCTGCGGGCCCCGGCGGCGCCGGGGTCGATCATCGCCGTCTATGCCCAGACCCCGGGCAACAGTCTGGTCGGGGTGACCCTGTCGGTGTTGTTGGCCGCCACCACCTCGTTTCTGGTCGGGTCGGTGATCTTGCGGGCCAGCCGCCGGCGTGAGGAGGGGGATCTGGCCGCCGCGACCGCCCAGATGGAGGGGCTCAAGGGCAAGGAGAGCTCGATCTCCAGCGTGCTGGTCCAGTTGGAGGCCGAGGAGGCCCAGGCCCGGACCGAGCGGGTGGAACCGATCCGCAAGATCGTGTTTGCCTGTGATGCCGGCATGGGCTCGTCTGCGATGGGGGCCTCGGTGTTGCGTAACAAGCTCAAGAAGGCCGGCTTCGAGGACGTCCAGGTGGTCAATGTGGCGATCGCGAACCTGGAGGACAGCTATGACCTGGTGGTGACCCACCAGGACCTGACCCTGCGGGCCCGGGACCGGACCCCCAGCGCCCAGCACGTCTCGGTCTCCAACTTCATGGCCAGCCCCCGCTACGACGAAATCGTCGACGAAGTCAAACACACCAACGCGACCGAGGGCAGCGACGCATCGAGCTGAGAACCCCGAGCTGTTCCCCAGACACCAAAGGAGCTCACTCAACATGAGTGACGTGCTGACGCTGTCCCAGATCAGGATGCCGGGAACGGCCCGGTCCAAGGACGACGCCATCCGCGAGGCCGGCCAGATCCTGGTCGACGTCGGCGCGGTCGACCCCGAGTACATCGACTCGATGTTCGACCGCGAGCGGTCGGTCTCCACCTACATGGGCAACTACCTGGCCATCCCGCACGGCACCAACGAGTCCAAGGAGTCGATCAAGCGGTCCGCCCTGTCGGTGATCCGCTACCCCGAGGCGATCGACTGGGACGGCAACGAGGTCCTGTTCGCGCTCGGGATCGCCGGCTACCAGGGCGGCCACATGGACATCCTGAGCCGGATCGCGATCGTGTTCTCCGACACCGACGAGGTCGACAAGCTGGTCGCGGCCAGGTCGGCGGAGGAGCTCTACAACCTCCTGAACGCCGTCAACGAAGAATGAGCGGCGTCGCCGTCCACTTCGGCGCCGGCAACATCGGGCGTGGGTTCGTCGGGCTGCTCCTGCACCGCGCCGGCTACCAGGTGGTGTTCGCCGACGTGGTCGACGAGCTCATCGACGCCCTGCATGCCGCGCCCAGCTACCGGGTGATGCAGGTCGGGCTCGAGTCGGGCGAGGAGGTCGTCGACAACTACCGGGCCGTCAACAGCCGCCGCGACGAGGCGGCGGTGGTGGCCGAGATCGCCGCCGCCGACATCGTGACCACGGCGGTCGGCCCGACGGTGCTGAAGTTCGTGGCCCCGGTGATCGCCGCCGGGCTGCGCCAGCGGGCCGACGGCGCCGCCCCCCTGGCCGTGATGGCATGCGAGAACGCCATCAACGCCACCGACGTGCTGGCCGGCCACATCCGCTCCTCGGTGCCCGAGCCGGAGTGGCCGGCGGTGGCGGACCGGGCGGTCTTCGCCAACACCGCCGTCGACCGGATCGTCCCCGCCCAGGCGCCCGACGCCGGCCTGGACGTCACCGTCGAGACCTACTTCGAGTGGGCCATCGAGCGCCCCCCCTTCGGCGGCAACGAGCCGTCCATCCCGGACGCCACCTGGGTCGACGACCTGGCTCCGTACATCGAGCGCAAGCTGTTCACGGTCAACACCGGCCACGCCACCACCGCCTACCACGGCTTCGCCCGGGGCATCAAGAAGCTCAGCGAAGCCCTGGCCGACGACGCCGTGCGGACGGCCGTGGAGGGGGTGCTGGGCGAGACCAAGCGGCTGCTGGTGGCCAAGCACGAGTTCACCGACGAGGCCCAGCAGGCGTACGTGGACAAGATCCTGCAGCGGTTCGCCAACCCGTACCTGCCCGACACCGTGGACCGGGTCGGCCGCCAGCCGCTGCGCAAGCTGTCGCGCAACGAGCGGCTCATCGGCCCGGCGGCCGAGCTGGCCGAGCGGGGCGTCCGGCCGCAGCACCTGCTGGCCACCGTCGACGCCGCGCTCTCGTTCGACGTTCCCGACGACCCCGAGAGCGTCGAGCTGCAGCAGCTGCTGCGGACCCTGCCGGCGGCCGAGGCGACCGAGCGGATCTGTGGCCTCACCCCGGCCGACCCGCTGTATGCCGACGTGCTCGCGGTGCTGGAGCGCAGGGTCGGGGCGTGAATGGGGCGGCCGGGCCAACGGCTGGCCGTGCTGACCAGCGGCGGCGACGCCCAGGGCATGAACGCGGCCGTGCGGGCGGTGGTCCGCACCGCCCTGCACCGCGGGGCCGAGATCTTCGCCGTCCACGAGGGCTACCAGGGCCTGGTCGACGGGGGCGAGCGCATCCGCGCGGTGACCTGGGATGACGTCAGCGGCATCCTGGACCGTGGCGGAACCGTCCTCGGCACCGCCCGCTCGGCCGCGTTCCGCGAGCGCGAGGGCCGCCGCCGCGCCGCCTACCACCTGGTCGAGCGAGGCATCGACCGGCTGGTGGTGATCGGCGGCGACGGCAGCCTGTCCGGGGCCGACCTGCTCCGCCAGGAGTGGCCGTCCCTGCTCGAGGAGCTGGCCGGCGAGGGCACGATCGACACTGAGACGGTGCAGCTGCACCCGGCCCTGATGCTCACCGGGCTGGTCGGCTCGATCGACAACGACATGTTCGGCACCGACATGACCATCGGGGCCGACTCGGCCCTGCACCGCATCGTCGAGGCCGTCGACGCGATCGCCTCCACCGCCGCCAGCCACCAGCGCAGCTTCGTGGTCGAGGTGATGGGCCGCCACTGCGGCTACCTGGCGCTGATGAGCGCCCTCGCCGGCTACGCCGCCTACGTGCTCATCCCCGAGTGGCCGCCCGACCCCGGCTGGGAGCGGGAGCTGTGCGAGATCATCCGGGAGGGCCGCGCGGCCGGGCGGCGGCAGAGCATCGTCATCGTCGCCGAGGGCGCCCACGACACGGCCAACCAGCCCATCAGCAGCGACCACGTCCGTCAGCTGCTCGCCGAGGAGCTGGGCGAGGACGTCCGGCTGACCATCCTCGGGCACGTGCAGCGCGGCGGCGCCCCCAGCGCCTTCGACCGGTCGATGAGCTCCATCCTCGGGCACGCCGCGGTCGAGGAGGTCCTGGCGGCCACCCCCGACAGCGTCCCCCAGCTGATCGGCATGCGGGACAACCGGGTGTCCAAGACACCCCTGATGGAGTGCGTCGCCCAGACCCGCGAGCTGGCCGAGCGGATCGCGGCCCGGGACCACGACACCGCCCTGCTGCTGCGGGGCGACCGCTACACCGAGATGATCCACGTCTTCCGGTCCATCTCCCGGGCCCTGCCCAGGCAGGCACGGGCCCGCCGGGCCCGCCGGATCGCCCTGGTCAACGTGGGTGGGCTGGCCCCGGGCATGAACGCGGTGGCCGGGGCGGCGGTGCGGCTCGGCCTGGACCACGGCTACACCATGCTCGGGATCGAGGGCAGCCTCCAGGGGCTCATCGACGGCGACGTCCGCGAGCTGCACTGGGGCGACGTCGAGGGCTGGAGCAGCCTCGGCGGGGCCGAGCTGGGCATCAGCCGCCACGTCCCGACCGTCAAGGACCTCTACGGCATCGGCCGCGGCCTGGAGGAGCACCGGGTCGACGCGCTGCTGATCGTCGGCGGCTGGGACGCCTTCGAGGCAGCCTGCACCATGCACCGCGAGCGCGACCGCTACCCGGCCTTCAACATCCCGACCATCCTGCTGCCGGCCACCATCGACAACAACATCCCCCATGTCGAGCTGTCGGTTGGCGCCGACAGCGCCCTCAACCTGATCGTCGACGCTGTCGACCGGCTGCGGGAGGCCGGGACGGCGTCGCGGCGCTGCTTCGTGGTCCAGACCATGGGCGGCTACTGCGGCTACCTGGCCCTGCTGGGCGGCCTGTCCGGGGGCGCGGTCCGGGTCTACCTGCACGAGGAGGGCATCACCCTCAAGGACCTGGCCGACGACGTCGAGCGGATGGTCGCCAGCTTCCAGGTCGGCCAGCGGCTATTCCTCACGATCATGAACGAGCGGGCCAGCCCCATGTACACCAGCGAGTTCCTGGTCCGGCTGTTCGAGCAGGAGGGCCAGGGGCTGTTCGACGCCCGCGAGGTCGTCCTGGGCCAGACCCAGCAGGGCGGCGCGCCGTCCCCCTACGACCGGATCCTCGGCACCCGGCTGGCCGCCCACTCCATCGACTGGCTCAGCGACCAGCTCGACAGCGGCCATGCCGACGGGGTGGTGATCGGGCTGTACGAGGGCAAGGTCCGGGTGCTGCCCCTGCGGGACGCCGAGGAGCTGGCCGACTGGGAGCACCGGCGCCCCCGCCGCCAGTGGTGGCTCGAGCTGCGCCCGCTCGTCGACGTGCTGGCCAGCCGGCTCGCCGCCGGCCAGGGAGGCTAGGCCCGGCGCAGCTCGAAGGAGACGACCTTGCCGGTGCCGGGGGCGGTGGAGTCGTCGTCGCGGACCTCGATGCGGACCATGTCGTCGCTTGCGTCAACGGTCAGCTCGACCGCGGCGTCGGTGTGGCGGATGGCGCTGGCCACGAGCTCGCTGGCCATCCGGCCAGCGTCGTCGACCAGGCCGAACGGGCCGGCCAGGGTCACCGCCTCGGCGGCGAAGGCGCCGGCCCGGCGCGGGGCCTGTGGTCCGGCCTCCAGCCAGGCCCGGCGGCGGCGCTCGGGGCCCTGGCGGAGCACCTTGTGGGCGGGCAGCCCGCCGGCGACCGAGGGCGGGCAGGTCGGGCACTCGAGCAGCTGGCCCGGCTCGGCCGCCTGCTGGACGTGACGGAGATGCCCGCAGTCGAGCCGGACCCAGCGGCCGGGGTTGCCGGTCACCTCAGAGGCCAGGCGGGCCGCCTTCTGGGTTCCGGTGTCGGGCACGACGGGGAAGAGCTTGTCAGCCACGGCGATCACACCCATCGGGGAAGCAGTGCCGGGAACTACCATACGGCTGGATCGGCGCCTGGGAGAAGACCTCTCGAGGGTGATCTTGTGTCCGTAACAAGAAATTCAAACTGGCTGGCGCATCTGCCCGAAGAGGCCGACCCCGCGCGCCTCGACCTGCTGGCCGCCGGCAGCCTGCCCGCTGCCTGGCGCCGGCTGGCCACCGACGACCCCGGCCGCCCGGCCCTGTGGGCCGAGGGCCCGGGCTGGCGCACCCGGGGTGAGCTGGAGGCGGCCGGGGCGCGGGTGGCCGGCCGGCTGGCCCGGGCCGGGCTGGCCGCCGGGGACCGGGTGCTGGTCAGCGCGGCCACCTCCATGGACCTGGTCGTCGCCTACCTGGGCGCCCTGCGTCTGGGCCTGGTGGTGGTCCCGGCCAACACCGCCTACACCGAGCGCGAGGTGGCCCACATCGTCCGCGACGCCCGGCCCAGGGCGGCGGTGGTCGACGACCCCGAGCGGGGCGGGTGGGCGCGGCGGGCGGCCGGCGGCGACCTGCTGGTCGCCGGGCCCGAGGTCGACCTGCCCGACGGCGACCCGCCGCCGCTGGCCGGCGCCCGGTCCGGCGACCCGGCCCTGCTCTGCTACACCTCGGGCACCACCGGGGCTCCCAAGGGGGCCGTCCTGGCCCATGGCAACCTGCTGGCTAGCGCCGAGGCGCTCCGCCTTGCCTGGCGCTGGTCTCCGGAGGACCGGCTGGTCCTGGCCCTGCCCCTGTTCCACATCCACGGCCTCGGGGTCGGCCTCCACGGGACCCTGCTCGCCGGGGCGTCGGCCGTGCTGCTCCCCCGCTTCCAGGTCGACGCCGTCCTGGACGCCGCCCGCGACCACAAGGCCACCCTGTTCTTCGGGGTGCCGACCATGTACACCCGCTTGGCCGACTCGCCCCGGGCCGGCGAGCTGGGCCGGCTGCGGCTGTGCGTGTCGGGGTCGGCGCCGCTGCCCCCCAGCGTGTTCGAGCGCCTTGCCGAGCAAGCCGGCCAGCGGGTGCTGGAGCGCTACGGCATGACCGAGACGATCATGAACGTCTCGAATCCGTACGAGGGCGAGCGCCGGCCGGGCACGGTCGGGCTGCCCCTGCCCGGGGTCGAGCTGCGCCTGGCCGGCGGCGACGAGGGTGAGATCCTGCTGCGGGGGCCGAACGTGTTCGCCGGTTACTGGGAGAACCCGGAGGCCACGGCCGAGGCCTTCGACGCCGATGGCTGGTTCCGCACCGGCGACCTCGGCAGCTTCGACGAGCGCGGGTATCTGCGGATCGAGGGGCGCAGCAAGGAGCTGATCATCACCGGCGGCTACAACGTCCACCCCCGGGAGGTCGAGGAGCTGCTGCTCGAGCATCCCGGGGTGGCCGAGGTCGCGGTCGTCGGGATGCCGTCCGAGGAGTGGGGCGAGCAGGTGACCGCGTTCGTCGTCCCCGCCGACCCGGCCGCCCCGCCCGACGGCGAGGAGCTGCTGGCCTTCGCCGCCGGGCGGCTGGCCGGGTTCAAACGGCCCCGGGCCCTGCACTATGTCGAGGCGCTACCCCGCAACGCCCTCGGCAAGGTCCTCAAGCACGAGCTCCGGAGCTGACGCTCGCCGAGGCCAGGTCCAGCTCGCGGTGGTCGTCGGCCTGGATGTCCCGCTTGTAGGTCTCGGGCGTCAGCAGGGTCGTCACCACCGTGATCGCCGCCATCAGGGCCATGTAGGCGGCCACCGCCGGCCAGCCCCACGCCTTCAGCAGGGCGGCCGCGATCAGCGGGGCGAAGCCGCCGGCGAACACCGAGGCGAGCTGGTAGCCGAGCGAGGCGCCGCTGTAGCGGACCCTGGTGCCGAACAGCTCGGCGAAGTACGCCCCCTGGGGCCCGTACATCAGGTCGTGGCCGACGTTGACGCCGAGCACGGTGGCCAGCCAGATCAGCAGCGCCGTCTTGGTGTTCAGCAGCAGGAAGAACGGGAAGGCGAACACCAGCGAGAACAGCGCCCCGCCGAGGTACAGCGGCCGCCGGCCGACCCGGTCCGACAGCGACCCGTACCAGGGGATCGCCACCAGCCCCAGCAGGGCGGCGATGACCACGCCCCACAGCACAGGACCAGCATGGCCTTGCGGCCGACCCGGTCGCCGGAATGACCGAAGATGATCCCGCCGAACGGCCGGGCGGCGAACCCGACCCCGTAGGTGGCCAGGGCCAGGAGGGTGCCCGAGGACGGGTCGGCCTTGGGGAAGAACAACTTGTTGAACACCAGGGCGGCGGCGGTGCCGTAGAGGAAGAAGTCGTACCACTCGATGGTGGTGCCGATGAAGCTCGCCCTTGTTGGCGCTGCACAGGTTGATCTCCACCGGTAAAAGTGGGTAAACGCGTGCAACCGGACGGCTGGGGATGGAGGCAGCGGATGGATATGGACCTGGGCGGCAGGACCGCCATCGTCACCGGCGGGGCCAGCGGCATCGGCGAGGCCTGCGCCCGCCACCTGGCCGGCGCCGGGGCCAAGGTGACCATCATCGACCTGGACGGCGACGGCGCCGAGCGGGTCGCGGGCGAGCTCGGCGGCACCGCCGTGGCCGCCGACCTGACCGACCCTTCAACCGTCGAAAGCCTCGGGTTGTCGGGCGACGTGCTCGTCAACAACGCCGGGTTCCAGCACGTGGCCCCCGTCGAGGAGTTCCCACCTGAGCGGTTCGCGGCCATGCTGGCGCTGATGGTCGAGACCCCGTTCCGCCTCGCCCGGGCCGTCCTCCCCGGCATGTACGAACGGGGCTGGGGCCGGGTGGTCAACATCTCCTCGGTCCACGGCCTGCGCGCCTCGCCCTACAAGAGCGCCTACGTCGCCGCCAAGCACGGCCTGGAAGGCCTGTCCAAGGTCATCGCGCTGGAGGGCGGGCCCCGGGGGGTCACCTCCAACTGCATCTGCCCCGCCTACGTGCGGACGCCCCTGGTCGAGAACCAGATCGCCGACCAGGCCAGGATCCACGGCATCTCCGAAGCCGAGGTGGTCGAGAAGATCATGCTCACCGAGCCGGTCATCAAGCGCCTGCTCGAGCCCGACGAGGTCGCCGACGCGGTGCTGTTCCTCTGTTCGGACGCCGCCGCGTTCATGAACGGCACCAGCCTGATCCTCGACGGCGGCTGGACCGCCCGCTGATCTCGGGGGATGGGGCCGGCTCGCGACGGCATCTGGGAGAAGGAGCGCGGAAAGGAGTTCGGGAGGAGCCCGGGGACTCGGGGAAGACCAGGGAAGAGACGTGTGAGGGCTCCGCCCCCTGCCCCCCAAACCTGACCCACCCCATCCTGACCGAGCCCCAACCTGACCAACCCCAACCTGACCCAAGGATCATGCTGACGCCAGCCCAGTGGGTCGTGGGCCCCCAGCCGGGAGGGTAGCCGACACCACGTGGGTGGGCGCACGGTTGTCCACACCCCCGCGGCCCGTCCAGCCGTCCCGAGCATCCCCGACCCACCGCCGGCCCCGCGGCGCCGGGGTCGACCTTCCCTACCCCGGCTCGTGCTCGGGGCGGGGGATCCACGCTTCCACCGTGGTACCCATGCCGGGGGCGCTGGCGATGCGGCACCAGCCGCCGGCCATGGTGGCCTGCTCGCGCATGCTGATGAGGCCGAGGTGGCCGGCGGGGCGTCGTTCGGCCAGGCCGGGCAGGAAGCCCACACCGTCGTCGCTCACCCGGGCCAGGACGCCGCCGTCGACCTCTTCGAGGCGGACGGCGACCCGACCGGCGCGGGCGTGGGCGCGGACGTTGGCCACGGCCTCCTGGATGATGCGGTAGGCGACCACCCGGAGCTCGCCGGGCAGCTCCCCGGCCGACTCGTCGGTGACCTGGACGGTGAAGCCGGCCAGCTCGCCGGCCCGGCGGGCGTACTGGGCGATCGCCGCGGCCAGGCCGACATCGTCGAGGAGGGGCGGGCGCAGCTCGAACACCAGCTGGCGCAGGCGGCCGACGCTCTCGGTGGCGGTGGCGGCCAGCCGCTCCAGCAGCTC
>Ga0081539_10000822_pt1 | contig 59996 bp, 50 predicted proteins | sample TabmetS4T2R2_FD_71023 | JGI IMG/M metagenome (GOLD analysis project Ga0081539, IMG submission 71023) | Tabebuia heterophylla rhizosphere microbial communities from the University of Puerto Rico - S4T2R2 | ecosystem: Host-associated > Plants > Roots > Rhizosphere ...
GGGGAACCGCGACAGCCAGGGCAGCGACGGTGCGCGGGGTGGTCGCACATCATCCATGAGAAAGGGCAGCATGCCGATCCAGGCCCCGCCGTCGAAGGTGTGCACCACCAGCCCGTCCGGTAGCAGAGGTTGCACCGCGTCGACCGGATAACGCCAGTGCAGGAACGACATCTGCCGCCAGCGGTGGCTCATCACCGCCGTGGTGACGGTGGGTGCCGGTGGTGCCCGCACGTCGATCTACCGCCTTCCGGCTCGTCGTATCCCGCCGGTCATCCGGGTACCCACATATGGCCGTCGCACCGCCCGCCGTCTCGAACCGGAGGCGCAGAATCGTGGGCATGGCCCATGCCCTGGGGTTCTGTTGCCGTACCGGCAGTGCCGTGGCGGTCGGCGTCGTGCCCGGCGGCGGCTTCGCCGGTCGCTGGGCTGTCGACCTGTCCGCGCCGGAGACACCGGTCCAGCTCTTCCACGCCGCCGCCGACCTGCCGAAGGCCGCCGCGGAGCAGTTCGTCCGGCACGGCGTTGAGGCCGTCGGCGCGGTGGCGACCGCGGTTTTGCGCGATCTCGTCGATGCGCTGGGCGGCGACGTCGTGGTCGCGGTGGTCACCGCCGACCACCCGGTCCCCGACGACACGCCGGTCGCACGGATCCTCGCCGTACACGCGCTCATGCACGCCGCCGAGGGGCGGCTCTACCGAGACGCCCTGCTCGACGCCGCCGCGGCGCAGGGGTTGCCCGGGTACGAGGTGCCACGCGGCCGGGCCGAGCAGCGCCTGACCGGCGACTTGGCCACGGCGGTCGGCCGGATCGCCTCGGTGGCCGGGCGGCCGTGGCGCAAGGAGCAGAAGCTGGCGACCGTGGCAGCGCTGGTCGCCGCATCCGGTAAGGAGTAGCGATGCCTGTCCAACTCAACCACACGATCGTCGCGGCGACCGACCGCGACCGGACCGCGGACTTCCTCGTCGACATCCTCGGCCTGGAACCGGCGGCGACGTTCGGACCGTTCCGGGTCGTCTCACTGGCCAACGGCGTATCGCTCGACGTCATCGGCGCCGACGGCCCGGTGTCTCCGCAGCACTACGCGTTCCTGGTCAGTGAAGAGGAGTTCGACCTGATCTGGGCGCGCATCCGCCAGCGGGACCTGATGTTCTGGGCGGACCCGTTCCACCGCCGGCCCGGCGCGATAAACACCGACGACGGCGGCCGCGGCCTCTACTGGACCGACCCGGACGGGCACAACCTCGAGATCATCACGCGTCCGTACGGCGGCTGAGTCGCCGTTCAGTCGGTTGACCCGTGCCGTACGCGCGTAACTATCGGATCCACCGGCGCTTGTACCCCGCGCCGACCACCCAGACTCGCGTGTGTTCGACTTCGTACCTCGACTATCGCCTGAGGAGCGCCGATGACCGCCACGAATCCGGATCGTGAAACGGTGGCGCCCGGACCGGCGCCCGCTGATGCGGCCTACCGGGATCCAGCACGGCCGGTGGACGAGCGCATCGAGGACCTGCTCCAGCGGATGACCCTTCCGGAGAAGGCCGGGATGCTGTTCCAGGACATGATCGTCGTGGGCGAAGGCGGTGCACTGTCCGATGGTGCACAGGCGTTCGGGATCATGCCGACCGAGCGGGCGATCGGCGAGCTGCACATGACCCACTTCAACCTGCTCGGTGCGGCGCCGGACACCCGGATGCTCGCCGAGTGGCACAACCGGCTGCAGGCCCGCGCGCGCGACACCCGGCTCGGCATCCCGATCACGCTGTCCACCGACCCGCGCCACCACTTCACCGACAACCCCGGCACGGCCGCGCAGGCGGGACCGTTCTCGCAGTGGCCGGAAACCTTGGGGCTCGCCGCTGTCGGATCATCCGAGATGGTCGAGCGGTTCGCCGACATCGCGCGCCAGGAGTACCTGGCGGTGGGCCTGCGCTCGGCGTTGCACCCGCAGATCGACCTGGCGACCGAGCCGCGGTGGGCGCGCATCGGCGCCGGATTCGGCGAGGACGCCGATCTGACCGGGGAGCTGGCCGCCGCCTACATCCGCGGCTTCCAGGGCCGCGAGCTCGGGCCCGGCTCGGTGTCGACGATGACGAAGCACTTCCCCGGCGGAGGACCGCAGAAGGACGGGGAGGATCCGCACTTCGCGTACGGCCGCGAGCAGGTCTATCCGGGCGACAACCTGGACTACCACCTCAAGCCCTTCCGCGCCGCGATAGCCGCCGGCACCGCGAAGATCATGCCCTACTACGGCATGCCGGTCGGCACCGGCTACGAGGAGGTGGGATTCGCGTTCAGCCGCGAGGTCATCACGGGTTTGCTGCGCGACCGGCTCGGGTTCGACGGAATTGTCTGTACCGACTGGGGGCTCGTCACCGACACGCAGATCCTCGGCCAGGACATGCCCGCGCGCGCCTGGGGCGTCGAGCACCTCGACGAGCTGAGCCGGGTCGAGAAGATTCTGCTCGCCGGATGCGATCAACTCGGCGGTGAGTCGCGACCCGAGCTGGTCGTGGCGCTCGTGGAGCAGGGCCGGATTCCGATGGAGCGCCTCGACGTGTCGGTGCGGCGCCTGCTGCGGGAGAAGTTCGTACTCGGCCTCTTCGACGACCCGTTCGTCGACGTGGACGCCGCCGTCGCCACCGTGGGCCGCGCGGACTTCCTCGCGGCCGGAGCGCAGGCACAGCGCCGGTCAGCGACGCTGCTCACCAACCCGCACAACCTTCTCCCCCTGGACGTGGTGCGCCGGCTCTACGTCGAAGGGGTCGATCCCCGCCAGGCGGCCCGGCACGGCGACGTGGTCGACGATCCGGCCGACGCGGAGGTTGCCCTGCTGCGGCTCAAGGCTCCGTACGAACCTCGTCCCGGAGGGTTCGAAGCCAGGTTCCACGCCGGCTCGCTGGAATTCCCCGCAGACGAGGTGGCCCGGTTGGCCCGGATCTGCGCCGCGGTACCGACCATCATCGATGTCTACCTCGATCGTCCCGCGGTGCTGACCCCGCTCGCCACCGCTGCGGCCGCTTTGATGGCGAGCTTCGGCATGGACGACACGGCATTCCTCGACGTCGTCCTCGGCGAGGCCGCGCCCGAGGGAGCGCTGCCCTTCGACCTGCCCCGCTCGATGGCCGCGGTCGTGGCCAGCCGCTCCGACATGCCGTACGACACCGAGAACCCGCTCTTCCGCTTCGGCCACGGGCTGCGCTACCGCGACCGGGGCGGCCGCGGGGAGAACCGCACCTCGAGCACCGAGTGACCGGTGGCGGCCGGCGGACACCGGCCGCCACCACGGGTCGGGCCAACTGCGTCGCGGCCGGTCAGCTCGAAGGTTCACCCTCGTCAAGGCACATGATGTTACCCTCGCTGTCCTTGAACCACGCGGCCTTGCCCATCCCCGGGATGGTCGCGACCTGGCCGTTCCACTCGGCGCCGGGCATGTCCTCGTAGACCTCGAACTGGACGCCCTTGGCGGTCAGATCCTTCACCTCTTGATCGACGTTGTCGACGTGCCACTGTGCGATCGTGTGGCCCGCCTGTCCCGCGTACTGCGTCTTGTAGATGTTGAAGAAGGTCCCACCGGCCGTCTGGTACCGCAGGGCTTCCCCGCCGTACTCGGCGACGGGCGTCATGCCCAGCTTGTCGGAGTAGTACTCACGGGCCCGGTCGAGGTCGGCGGCGGGAATGTTGGCTTCCACTGCGCTGTGGTTCAGCATGGTTCCTCCCGATACAGGCTTATTGCGAAGCGCCTGGGCGACAATGCCTCGGAGCATACGCCGCGAAGACGCTACACAGGCCCATTGACCTGCGGATTCGGCTGTCCGGGCGAATCACCTGACCCGCCCGGCTGACCTTCCGGCGCTCACGCCGTCGTCACGTCCGCGTAGGGCAGACCGAGGATCGCGTCGAGGTCGTCGTAGGCGGCCGGCGGACCGACGACGATCCGGTTGCCCTTGAGCAAGGCGTCGCCGGTGAGGTAGTCGTTCGTCCGCGCGCCGGCGGCCTGCGCGACGGCGAGCGCGCCGAGGCAGTCCCAGGAGTTCAGGTGCGGCTCGATGTAGCCGAGCAGCCGGCCGCACGCGGCGTAGCACAGCATCAGCGCACCGGACCCGTTGCGATAGTAGATCCCGCCACTGCGCAGCAACCGCTCGATCACCGGGAGGATCGCCTCAACCGGGATCCGCGGCGCATAACCGACCGCGACGATTCCGTCGGTCACCGCTCGGCCGGGATGGGGTGTGATGAGCCGTCCGTTCAGTCTCGCCGGACGGCCGATGCCGCCCTCGAAGAGCTCGCCGAGCGGAGGGTTGTGCACGAACCCGAACTGCAGGACGCCGTCCCGCACATAGGCGAGCGACACGCACCAGCTCGCCATCCCGCTGACGAACGGTTGAGTGCCGTCGATCGGATCGACGACCCAGACTCCCCGGGCGCCGGCCAGGCCGGTGGCCCCGGTCTCCTCGCCGAGGAATGCGTCGCGGGGAAACCGTTCCGCGAGGCCACGCGCCAGTAGGAGCTCGACCTCCACATCGGCCTCCGTGACGACGTCCTGCACGCCTTTGGCGCTGACTCGCAGGTCGGCGAGCCGGGCGAAGTACCTCGCGGCCAGTTCACCGGCCTCAAGCACCAGCGCACGACCGGCGTCGTACCGCGCCTGCAGCTCGTTCGCCGACGTCATCGCCACAGCCACGCGGCGCCACGGACACCGCTTGAATCGCCGTGCATCGCACGAACGACCGGCGTACGGAACACCGGCGAGAACACCTGGTCGGCCAGCCGTGGCGGCAGGTCGGCGTACAGGTCTTCGATGTTGGACATACCGCCTCCGATCACCAGAACATCCGGGTCCAGAGCGTTGACGACCAGCGCGAGGCCGCGTGCCACACGGTCGACATAGCGGACCCACACCAGCCGCGCGAGCCTGTCACCGCCATGCATCCGCGAGATGATCTCGGCGGGACTCGAGTTCATCGGCTGGGCCAATTCGAGGCCGGCGTGCGCGGCGTAGTCGCGAGCGAAGGCCCGTCCGGACACCCAGGTCTCGAGACAGCCGTGCCGTCCGCAATAGCACGCCGCTCCGGGAATCTCGGTGACGTCGGGCAGCGGCAGCGGGTTGTGTCCCCACTCGCCCGCCCCGTTGTTCGGGCCATGATGAGCCTGCCCGTCGACCGCGATCCCGGCACCGGCGCCGCTGCCCAGGATCACCGCGAAGACGACCCGGTAGCCCCGGCCCGCCCCGTCCGCCGCCTCCGACGCGGCGAGGCAGTCGGCGTCGTTCGCGGTCCGCACGTCGCGACCCAGGACCGCACGCAGATCGTCCTGAACACGACGGCCGTTCAGCCAGGTCGAGGAGGCGCCCTTCGCGATGCCGGTTCGGGGATCCAACGACCCGGGTAGCCCGACCCCCACCGTGCCCGACATGCCCGTGGCGACCTCGACCTGCGCCACCAGGTCCGCAATCAGGCGCAGGCATCCCTCGTAGTCCGACCGAGGGGTGTCCGCCCGGCGACGAACCAGGATCGTCCCGTGATCGTCGAGCGCGGCCGCCTCGATCTTGGTTCCTCCCCAGTCCACGCCGATCAGCATGAGCTGAGGCTAACCGAGCGGGAGTACGGCTACGGCGAGGCGATAGGGGCCTGATCCGCGGCGGTAATGTGCAGGCATGGGCGAGCGGGTGCGCAACGTCGACTCCCCGGGCGGCCTCGCCGAGCGCCTCGACGCCACCGGCTACCTGGTCGACACCGGCCTCGCCACCGCGGTCTTCCTGGCGCTGCGCATGGGGCGCCCGCTGTTCCTGGAGGGCGAGGCCGGCGTCGGCAAGACCGCCCTGGCCCACGCGCTGGCGACCCTGCTGGACGTGCCGCTGATCCGGCTGCAGTGCTACGAGGGCATCGAGGCCTCCCAGGCTCTCTACGACTGGGACTTCCCGCGGCAACTGCTGCATCTGCGCGCCGCCGAGGCGTCCGGACGGTACGACGCCGAGCAGCTGGAGTCGGAGCTGTACGACCGCCGGTTCCTGCTCGCCCGGCCGTTGTTGCAGGCCATCGAGACCGGCGACGCCGTGCTGCTGGTCGACGAGGTGGACCGGGCCGACGACGAGTTCGAGGCGTTCCTGCTCGAGGTGCTCAGCGAGTTCACGATCTCCATTCCGGAGATCGGCACGGTTCGGGCGGACACCCCGCCGGTCGTGGTGGTGACGAGCAACCGCACGCGGGAAGTGCACGATGCGCTGAAGCGCAGGTGCATCTACCACTGGCTGGACCACCCCGAGCACGACCGGGAGGTCGCCATCATCCGGTGCCGGCTTCCGGAGGCCAGCGAGCGGTTGGCCGCCGGCATCGCCTCCGCGGTGCGCCGGCTGCGCGGGCAGGACCTGCTCAAGCCGCCGGGCGTGGCCGAGTCCCTGGACTGGGCCAGAGCCCTGCTGGAGCTGGGAGTGCACGAGTTCGATCCCGACGCCGCCGCGGCCAGTCTCGGTGCGGTGTTGAAATACCACGAAGACGCCGAACGGGTCCGCGCGAACGGCTTCGGAGGCGGATGATGAGAACGGCCGACCCGGTCGCAACCGTGGTGGGGTTCGCGCGGACGCTCCGGTTCGCGGGCGTGGAGGTCACCACCGACCGGATCCAGTGCATGGTCGCCGCTCTCGACCAGCTCGGCGTGGCCCGTGCCGAGGACGTCTACTGGGCCGGCCGCCTCACCCTCTGCTCGGGGCCGGACGACATCCGGCGCTTCGACCAGGCCTTCGCCGCGTACTTCCACGGCGAGCGTCCGGCGCTCCCCCGCATACCGATCAAGGCCGCTGCGGCGATGACATTGGACCCGGCGCGACAAGACAGCGCTGCAGACGCTGACGACGCCCGGTCCGCCGTAGCGGTGAGCGCGAGCGATCGGGAGGTGCTGCGGCACCGCGATGTGGCTCTGCTGACCCGGGCGGAGCGCGACGAGGTACGCCGGCTGATCGCTCTGCTGGATCCGGTCGGCCCGTCGCGCCGGTCACGACGGTTCGCCGCGGCGCACCGCGGCCCGATCGATGCCCACCGTACCGTGCGGCACCTGCTGCGTGGCGGCGGCGAACCGGCGCGGCTGCTGCGCCACGCGCGCCGGCGCCGGCCGCGCCGGCTGGTGCTGCTGATCGACGTCAGCGGCTCCATGGAGCCCTACGCCGACGCGCTGCTGCGCTTCGCCCACGCCGCGGCTCACCGGCGCGGCGGGACCGAGGTCTTCACGATCGGTACCCGGCTGACCCGGATCAGCCGCGAGCTCCGCCGCCGGGATGCCGATCCGGCCCTCGCCGCCGTGGCGCGGGCCGTCCCCGACTGGTCGGGCGGTACCCGGCTCGGTGAACTGCTGCGCGCGTTCCTCGACCGCTGGGGACAGCGTGGCGTTGCGCGGGGCGCGGTGGTGGTGCTGGCCAGCGACGGCTGGGAGCGCGGCGACCCTCGGGTGCTCGCCGACCAGATGGCCCGGCTGCACCGGCTCGCCCATCGCGTCGTCTGGGTCAATCCGCACCGGGGCAGGCCCGGATTCGCACCGCTGACCGCGGGGATGGCGGCCGCGCTGCCGCACGTGGACGAGTTCGTGTCCGGGCACAGCCTCGCGGCGTACGAAGAACTGGCCGTCGTTCTGGCGGGCCGGGAAAGGCCGAAGCGGGTTTAGGGTGTGACCTACACCACCAGAGTCCCGATGACGGCTCGTCCGCGGGAGGGTTCATGGTCCGCATCAACGTCACCGTCGACGGCGTCCGGCACCAGGACGACGTCGAGCCGAGAATGCTGCTGGTGCACTACCTGCGGAACCGGCTCGGCCTGGTCGGCACTCCCGTGGGTTGCGACACGTCGAACTGCGGCGCCTGTACGGTGCTGGTCGACAACCGGTCGGCGAAGAGCTGCACGTTGCTCGCCGTCCAGGCCGACGGCGCGGAGATCACCACCGTGGAGGGGCTCGCCGACGGGCAGTGGCATCCGATCCAGAAGGCGTTTCACGAGAGCCACGCCCTGCAGTGCGGCTACTGCACGCCCGGCATGATGCTGGCCGCGATCGATCTGCTGAACCGGGACCCCGACCCGTCCGAGGACGAGATCCGGCACGGGCTGGAGGGCAATCTGTGCCGGTGCACCGGATACCAGAACATCGTCCAGGCCGTGCGCAGTGCCGCCCTCGCGATGGGAGCGGCGCAGCCTCAGGCGGCCGAGCAGGTACGGGCGGAGGTGGCACCGTGACCGACACGATCGACAAGGCCGAGCCCGTCCTCGGCCAGCCGATGCGGCGCAAGGAGGACGCGCGCCTGATCACCGGGCAGACCCAGTGGACGGACAACGTCTCGCTGCCCGGGATGCTGCACCTGGCCGTGTTGCGCAGTCCGATGGCGCACGCCCGCATCACCCGGGTGGACGTGGGGCCGGCGCGGCAGCGACCGGGCGTGGTCGCCGCGTACAGCGGAGCGGATCTGGCCGATTCCTGGAGCAGCCTGCCGATGGCCTGGACCGTGTCGGAGGACCAGAAGACGCCGCCGCACATGCCGCTGGCCACCGACAAGGTGCGCTATGTCGGAGACGGGCTGGCCGTGGTCCTCGCGACGGACCCGTACGCCGCGGCCGACGCCCTCGAAGCGATCGAGGTCGACTACGAGCCGCTGCCCGCGGTCGTGGACATGCCGACCGCGCTGGCCGACGGGGCGGCCCTGGTCCACGACGACATCCCGAACAACCGGTGCTTCACCTTCCGCCTCGACCACGGCGACTTCGAAGCCACCCGCGGCCGGGCGGACGTCGTGCTGAAGCGGCGGTTCTACAACCAGCGCCTCATCCCCAACGCGATGGAGCCGCGTGCGGTCGTAGTGGCTCCGACCTCACCCACCGGGCAGACGACCATCTGGTCCGCCACGCAGGTCCCGCACTTCGTCCGGGTCTTCGTCGCCTTGAACACCGGCGTGCCCGAACATCAGATCCGGGTGATCGCCCCCGACGTGGGTGGCGGCTTCGGCTCCAAGCTGGACGTGTACGCCGAGGAGATCATCACCTTCGTCGTCGCCCGTAAGCTCGGCAAGCCGGTCAAATGGACCGAGTCGCGCAGCGAGAACTACCAGGCCACCATCCACGGCCGCGACGTCATCCAGGACGTCGAGCTGACCGCCACCCGCGACGGCCGGGTTCTCGGGTTGAAGGTCGACCTCACCGCCGACATGGGCGCCTACCTGCAACTGCTGACGCCGTGCATCCCGCTGTTGGGTCGCTACATGTATCCCGGCATCTACAAGTTCGAGGCGCACACCCTCACCTGTCAGGGCGTGTTCACGAACAAGACGCCGACCGACGCCTACCGCGGCGCCGGGCGACCGGAGGCGACGTTCGTCATCGAGCGGATCATGGACGAATTGGCGGCCGAGCTGTCGATGGACCCGATCGCGGTGCGCCGGCGCAACTGGATCGGGCACGAGGAGTTCCCGTACACGACGGTCGCCGGGCTCACGTACGACTCCGGCAACTACGAGGCCGCCACCGAGAAGGCGCTAGACCTGTTCCGCTACGACGAGCTGCGGCGTGAGCAGGCGGAGCGCCGGGAGCGCGGTGATGTCGTACAGCTCGGCCTCGGCACGTCCACGTACACGGAGATGTGCGGGCTGGCACCGTCGCGGTGGCTGGGCGAACAGGGGTACGTCGCCGGCGGGTGGGAGTCAGCGACCGTACGGATGCTGGCCACCGGCCGCGTCGAGGTGGTGGCCGGAACCTCGCCGCACGGGCAGAGCCACGAGACGACGTTCGCCCAGATCGCCGCGGACGCCTTGGGCGTGCCCTACGACGACGTGGACGTCATCCACGGCGACACGCTCACCGCGCCGTTCGGCCTGGACACGTACGGTTCGCGGTCGCTGGCGGTCGGCGGTGTCGCCGTGCAGATGGCCGCGCAGAAGGTGGTCGAGAAGGCCCGGGCGCTCGCCTCTCACCTGATGGAGGTCGACCCCGGCGACCTGGAGTTCCAGGACGGTACTTTCCGGGTGAAGGGCACGCCGGGCGCGGAGAAGTCGATCCAGGAGATCGCGTTCGGCGCGTTCTCCGCCCATTCGCTGCCCGAGGGCATGCAGCCGGTGCTGACCGCCGACCACATCCTCGACCCCGAGGTGTTCTCCTATCCGCACGGAACGCATCTGTGCGCGGTCGAAGTCGACACCGAGACCGGGCTGGTGAAGATCCGGTCGTACGTCGCCGTCGACGACGTCGGCAAGGTGGTCAACCCCATGATCGTGGATGGGCAGGTGCACGGCGGCGTGGCGCAGGGCATCGCGCAGGCGCTGTACGAGGAGGCGGTCTACGACGCCGACGGCAACCTGATCACCGGCACGATGGTCGACTATCTGGTGCCGACCGCCGTCGACCTGCCGGCGTTCACGACCGACCGGACGGAGACGCCGGCGACGACGAACCCGCTCGGCGTCAAGGGCGTCGGCGAGGCGGGCACCATCGCCTCGACACCGGCGGTCGTCAACGCGGTGGTCGACGCGGTACGCCAGTTCGGCGTGTCGGATGTGCAGATGCCGTGTACGCCGCATCGGGTGTGGCAGGCGATCGAGCGCGGCCGGGCGGATGGTGGAGCGGCTCCGAAGGGGACGATCGCCTACGGTGGCCCGCAGACCGCGACGACGGCGGGAGGTGCGCAATGATTCCGGCGTCGTTCGACTACGTACGCGCCGCGTCGGTCGACCAGGCGGTGTCCACGCTCGCCGACCACGGTGACGATGCCAAGGTGCTGGCCGGCGGGCAGAGCCTGCTGCCGCTGATGCGGCTGCGCCTGGCGACCCCGGCGGTCGTCGTCGACGTCGGCCGGCTGGCCGATCTGCACGGCGTACGCGAGGACGGTGACGTGCTGGTCATCGGCGCGCTGACCACGCATCACGACGTGCTGACCGACGAGTTGGTCCGGCGGCACGCCGGGCTGATAGCGGAGGTGACGGCCACGGTCGCGGATCCGGCGGTCCGGCACCGGGGCACCTTCGGCGGGTCGCTGGCGCATGCCGACCCGGCCGGCGATCTGCCGGCCGCGGCGCTGGCCATCGGTGCCGAGATGGTCGCACACGGTCCCGGTGGCCGGCGCTCCATCCCGGCGCGGGACTTCTTCGTCGACTACCTCGAGACGGCGCTGTCCCCGGATGAACTGCTGGTCGAGGTGCGCGTGCCGAAGTTCGGTCCCGAGTGGGGCTTCCGGTACGAGAAGCTGCACCGGGTCGCGCAGGCCTGGGCCATCGTGGGGGTCGCCGCGGCGGTGCGCCGGGACAACGGGTCGATCGCCGAGGCGCGCATCGGGCTCACCAACATGGGCCGGACACCGCTTCGGGCCGAGGCGGTCGAGCAGGCACTGGCCGGCACGGGCGCGTCGGACGACGCCGCTCTCGCCCAGGCGGCGGAGCGGGCGGCGGAGGGCACCTCCCCGCCGAGCGACCTGTCCGGCGATGCGGACTATCGCCGGCATGTCGCTCGGGTCCTCACCCGGCGGGCGGTCCGGCGCGCGGCCGGGCTCTCGTAGCGATCGACGCGTGGAGTCGAGGCGGCATGCATCTCAGTCACGAATTCGTCGTTCCGGTGCCGGTCCGGCAGGCCTGGGAGGTGCTACTCGACGTCGAGCGGATCGCGCCGTGCCTGCCCGGCGCGACCGTCGAGTCGGTCGAGGGCGATTCGTTCGCCGGCCGGGTCAAGGTCAAGGTCGGACCGATCACCGTGACGTACCGGGGCACCGCCACGTTCGTGCAGCGCGACGAGGCGTCCCACCGCGTAACCATCCGGGCCGACGGCCGGGAGGCGCGTGGGTCCGGGACGGCGGCCGCGACCGTCGAGGCAGTGTTGCACGACCAGGACGAGCGCACGCGAGTGACGCTCGACACCGAACTGGCCATCACCGGACGGCCCGCCCAGTTCGGCCGGAGCGTGATGGTGGACGTGAGCAACAAGCTGCTCGGAATGTTCGCCGACTGCCTGGAGCGCACCCTGACTGCTGATCAGGCCACGCCTGTGGCGGCCGGTGACGCGGCCGAGGCCGTGATCGGTGAGCCGACCGCTGCCGTACACGGCGGGCCGGCCGCAAGCCCGGAGCCGCCGCCGCGGCCCGGTGCCGCGCTCGGTGACGCACCCCGCCCGACCCCGGAAGCGATCGACCTGCTGGAGACCGCTGGCGTTCCCATACTCAAGCGAGCCCTTCCCGCCGTGTCGGCACTGCTCGTGCTCGCCCTGGTGTGGCGGATCCTCCGCCGGCTCAGGTCCTGATCAGCGAAGGCCCCGCGACGACCGGGATCGCCCGCCCCTCACGTACCGTGGCGGTCGCGTCCGGGGTTTCTTCCTGTCCGCGACCCGTCTAGGATCGGCGGGCGTTGATCCTCCCAGGGGCGTGGGATAACGATACCTGTCGATCAGTCTCTGGTGGGGGCTTGTGTATGGTCAGGGCCCGCTACTGCCGGCGCCATCTCCTCACACGTAAGGATATTGATGTTCATCATGCGACGACCGTCCCGCGGATCGCGTGCCAAGATCGCTCTCCTGGTCGTGGGCACCGCCCTGTTCGGTTTGCTCTCGGTCGGTACCGCGTTCGCGGCTCCCGTACGGGCGGACCTCGTTGTCGCCATGACGGCCAGCCCGACGCGGATTCCCCTGACGGACGCCGTCGTCAGGGTCGAGATTGACGTGACCAACCGGGGAAGTGCGGTCGCCGACGCGGTCACCCTGACGGTGACTCTGCCGGACGGGATTGACGTCAGTGGCGAAGTACAGTCCGGCGAGTCCGGCTGGCTGTGCGAGACGCCGGCGTCCGCCGTGAGGTGCACGCATCCGGCGTTGAGCCCCGGACAGAGCGCGGACAGGGTGGCCTTCTCGATCGGCCCACCCCCGGGCGCCGACGGAGATTCGCTGAGGGTGAGCGCCCGCGCCGGAACCAGCAGCCGGGAGTCCTCCACCAAGAACAACACCGCGGCGGTGTCGATCACCTACGACGAGGCCATCGTCCTGCCCCCCGACCTCTACGTCGCGAGGACGCTCAACGTCCCCGCCCACTACGTCCTCGGCGGGCAGTCGGTCAGGTTCGGAATCGACGTGGGCAACGCCGGCAAGAGCACGGCCGAGGGGGTTACCCTCCGGGTGACCGCCTCACCGAAACTGACGAGCGCGGGGGTCAGCGACTGGAGCGACCCGTCGTGGCGGTGCACCGGCCTTGCGAACCCCGGTGAGTTCGAGTGCGCGCACGATCCGTTGGCCCCCGGCGCGACCACCGGGGCAGTCCAGTTCACCGCGCAGGTCGCGGAAGGCGCACCGGGTGAGCAGATCCCCGTCTCGTACGCGCTGGCGACCACCACGTCTGGTGACGAGACTTCCAACAACACGTTGGCGAGTGGCTTCGAATACTCGGCGGCGGTCATCCGCGGCCAGGTCTGGGAGGATGTCGACGGCGACGGGCAGCGCGGCCCGGCGGATGTTCCGCTCGGTCCCGACGCCATCGGCGTCACGTTCGTGCCACCGTACGGGTTGCAGGTGACCGTGAACGCCGACGGCACCTTCCGTGCTTACGCCCTGCCCGATTACCAGTACGTCGAAGCAACCATCACGGACCCGGCGATGTACGACTTCACCTATCCCAACGTCGGTGACGACGCGACGGATTCGGACATCATCCACCTGGACTACGGACTCGGGCGGACAGCCGAGTTCTACGTCGCGAACGGCGAGGAAGTGGTCGTGGACATCGGCCTGGTCCGCCTCCCCACCGCCGGCTGACCCACCCCACGCCGTATCCCGCGATCTTGGAGTTGTGGTGGGTGATGTGTCCCCGATGCGCTTTATGTCACCCACCATAAGTCCAAGATCGGCGAGGAGCGGGCCAGGGTCTACCGGAACCGGGCGAGGAAGTCCGCGGCCGCACGCAACGCCGCGCCCGGGTCCCCACGCAGGCGGCACTCGAGCGTCAGCCAGCCGTCGTACCCGATGTCGCGCAGTGCGCCGAACGCCCCGGCGAAGTCGAGGTGGCCGGTGCCTGGTTGCAGCCGGTTGGAGTCGTCGAGGTGCACGTGGGAGATCCACTGACCGGCCTGCCGGATGGCGGCGGCGAGATCGTCCTCCTCGATGTTCATGTGGAACAGGTCGGCGCACACCCGTACCGAGTCGAAGCCGGCTCGCCGAACCTCGGCGGCCAGCTCGACGGCCTGGTCCAGCCGGTTGACCATGTAGTCCTCGTACCGGTTGATCGGCTCCACGGCCAGCCACACGCCCTCCCGCGCCGCGTGCTCCCCCAGCTGGACGAGTGCCTCCAGCAACACCTTCCGATCCTCCTCGGCCCCACGCGGTGGCACGAACGGCGGCAGGCGCAGGCTGAACATGCCCCAGCTCGCCGGGGTGAGAACGCCCTCACCGCCGAGCTGAGCGATCACACTGAGCTGCGAGCGGAGCTGCGCGATCGCGTCTCGCCGGCGCTCGGGATCGAAGTCGCCGATGAAATGGTCGGTCTCCGGGCAGACCGTCCGCGCCACCACGCCGGCGCGAGCGGCCGCCTCGAGTTCCGGCAACCGGGCGGCGAACTGCATGTCGCCGCGGGCGCGCAGCTCGATGCCGTCGTAGCCGGCGTCGCGGGCGAACGCGAACTTCTCGACGAGGTCCTTACCGGGAAGCAGTTGCTCCTGGCAGGCCAGCCTCATGACCATGCGGCCCCTCCACAGTGGGACGATGCGTACGAGCCTAGTGCGCAAAGGAGCGGGCGATGCCTCGTACGCTGATCCTCGACGGTCCCCGTGAGCTGAGGCTGGCCGAACAACCGTCGCGCACCTTGCAGCCCGGCGAGGTACGACTCAGATCCCGGCTCAGCGGCATCAGCCACGGCACCGAGCTCAGCCTGTACCGAGGCACGTCGGCCTTCACCGACAAGGTCTTCGACCGGGGCATGCGCGCTTTCGTGGCGCCGCCGGCCGGGAGCACGTCGGCCTATCCCGTCACGTTGGGATACGAGATGGTCAGCGAGGTCGTCGAGCTCGGTCCCGGCGTGAACGAGCTGCGCGTGGGAGATCTCGTCCACACGGGCACGCCGCACCAGGAGGAGACGGTCCTGGATGTCGCCAGTTCGCTGCACGCGACGTACCCCCTCGTCGTGCTACCGACCACCGAGCGCATCGAACGGGCCCTGTTCATCAGCCTTGCCGCGGTCGCGCTCCAGGCGGTTCACGACGCGGAGATCAAGCTCGGCGACACCGTCAGCGTCCACGGCCTGGGCGCCATCGGGCTGCTGACGGTGCAGATGTGCCGGCTGGAGGGCATCCAGAACGTCGTCGGCGTGGATCCGGACGGCGGCCGTCGTCACCTCGCCGCCGGCTTCGGGGCGACGCACGTGCTCGATCCGGCCGCCGAGCGACCGGTCGGCCTGGCCATCCGCGATCTCAACGACGGCAACGGCGTGGACGTCGCCATCGACGTCTCCGGCTCGGACCGGGGTCTGCAGGGCGCGCTGGCCGCGGCGGGCCTGGGCGCCAACGTCGTCGCCGCCGGGTTCTACCAGGGCGGAGCCGGCAACCTCCGGCTCGGCGAGGAGTTTCACCACAACCGGCTGTCGATCATCGCGTCGATGGGCGCATGGGGTGCGCCCGACCGGCATGCTCCGCTGTGGAACCGGCGGCGCGTCATGGCGACCGCCACCCGGCTGTTGTTCACCGATCACGTCTCGATCAAGGGCTTGCTGAACCGCACTTTTCCCTTCGACCGGGCGACGGACGCCTACAAATGGCTGGACGGTGACCCGCAGGGAGCCGTCAAGGTCGCGCTCGACTACGGCCGTGCACAGCACCTTCCATCGGCTCAGCCCGGGTTCACCACGAGGGTTTCGTGATCCTCGATGTCGACGTCCGTGCCGAAGTCGCGGCTCACCCGGTCGAGCACCGTGCGGAGCCATCCCGAGTCCTCGGCCGAGGCCCGGCGCAGTCGCATCCGGTGTGCCTGCAGCGGTGTCATCCGCAGCCGGACAAGTTCCCCGGTGCCGGGCCGGACCGACGCCAGGTAGATCAGGCGCAGGTCGGCCCGGTACCGGTCGTGCCCGCCGATGCCCTCGTAGTCGTTGACGAGGTCGCCGCAGCCGTACAGTACGAGCCGATGTCGATACACCTCGATGGGACGGGGGTGGTGTGACGAATGCCCGTGCACCACGTCGACACCGCCGTCGATGAGGGCATGCGCGAAACGCCTCTCGTCCCGCCCGACGCGGTATCCCCAGTTCGGTCCCCAGTGCACCGAGGCGACCACGACATCCCCGCGCCGCTTCACCCGCCGTACGCGGTCGACGACGACGTCGGCCTGCGACCCCGAGAGTTCGGCGACGAACGCGACCCCGGACCGGCCGGTTGCCGCGGCCCAGGACGCGGGGATGCCACTGGAGGCGACCCCGAACGCCAGGACCAGCACCCGTCCGGCGCCCGCCGGGATGACCGCCGGCCGCCACGCACCGTCCGCGTCGCGGCCCGCACCGGCGGTACGCAGCCCGCCGGCGTCGAGCACCTCGATCGTCTCGGCGAGACCGCGCCGGCCGAAGTCCAGGATGTGGTTGTTCGCCAGGACACAACAGTCCGGCCGGGCCGCCGTGAGGCTTGGCAGGTTGGCGGGGTTCATGCGGTAGTGAACGGCTTTGCGGGGCGCGGCGTCCGGGCACCGCGTGACGCTCGTCTCCAGGTTGATGATCCGCACCTGCGGGACTGCCAGGTCCAGCACGTCCAGCGCGTCACCCCACGGCCACGCGGCGCCGGGGCGACGCGGGATCGGGCCGTTGGCCGCCTCCGCCAGGCGCACGTAGGCGCGGGCGTCGCGGATGAAGCCTTCCCATAACGACGGATCACCGGGGTGCGGCAAGATCTGATCGACGCCCCGGCCGAGCATCACGTCGCCGCACAGCGCGAGCACCAACGTCGCTTCCCGCACGCCGCCAACGTTACCGGCGTAGCCCGATCAGGTCCGAGACCGTCACCGCGGTGAAGCCCTGGCTGCCAAGCTCCGTCAAGAGTTCATCCGTGGTGGCCACCACGCCGTGTCTCGTTGCGGTTCCCTCGTGCAGGACCACGATCGAACCGGGGCGGACCTCGCCGAGCAGCCTCGGGGTTATGTGCTGGTCGCCCAGGACGTCGGCGTGCATCCCAACGACCGTTCCCAGCACGATACGCAGGCCCTGCTCGCCCGCCACGCGCAGCATCCGCCGGGTGAACCAGCCCGACCCGGGACGGACCCAGCGGACCGGACCGTACGGCGCCAGCAGAGATGTCACCTGGGCCAGCTCGTGCCGGAAGCGGGCCGGGGGCACCAGCACGGAGCGCTCGTCGCGCATCAGGTGGTTGGCGACCTCGTGGCCTTCGGCGGCGATGCGCGTCACGATCGCCTCGTTGCCGATCACCCGCTCACCGATCAGGAAGAACGTCGCGCGGGCCGAGTGCTTGGCCAGTACGTCGAGCAACCCCGGCGTGGTCAGGGGATGGGGTCCGTCATCGAACGTCAGCGCGAACGCGCGCACCTCAGTGTCGACATAACACAGCACGTCGGCGGGCAACAGCCGGGACAGGGCCCGTGCGGTCCGATCTCGCCACGGCAACGCCCCGTCGCCCGGACCACCCGGCGGCCGGGTCACCGGACCCGTCTCAACCGCATCCGTACGAGTTGCCCGCCCAACCAGAAGCTGACGGGTACGCCCAGCACCGCTACCACGCACGCTTTCGCCTCGGCCGGCCACGGCGCCGGCCGGAGTGCGATAGCCAGCGTCAACAGCACCGGCACCTGAAGGGCGAATGCGGCGTAGGAGGCCCGCGCCCAGGCGGCCCACCGCAGACCGGTCCCGGCCAGCCGGCGCTGGGCGACGCCGCACAACCACACCGAGCCGGCAACCACGAGCGCCGCCTCCATCCCGTCCAGGATCAGCGCCTGCCAGTGCCAGCCGCCGAGGAACGGTGGGGCGCCCGCGGCGACGTCGGTGACCCGGGTACCCACGACCACGAGGGGTACGGCCGCGATGACGAAGGCGACGGCCCAGCCACAGCCGCGGCACAGATGCCGCGGCACCTCGAACTGCCAGCCGCGGCGGCCGGCCGCGACACCGAGGCCGAACAAGGCCACGCACTGTGGCCACTGCCACAGGTGCAGGTCGAGAATCTGCGTGCTGCGGGCCGGGAACCACAGCCGCACCACGAACGACGCGACGGCCACGCCGACCGCCAGCGCGATCAGGTGCTCACCGCGCAACGGCGAGAGCTGCCACGGCGGACGCCACCCGGCCCGGACCGCGGTCCACCGCCAGGCTGCATAGCCGAGCGAGACGTACAGCAGCACCTCGGCGAACCACAGCGGGCCGGAGTCGAGGAACGGTTTACGGTGCGTGAACGCCCACCAGTACGACACGTCGTGGCCGGCCGAGAGGTAGCCGAACCACATGAACAGCGGCCACACCAGCGCCATGAACGCCACGAACGGTATGCCGAGCCGGAGCAGCCGGTCGGCCGCGAACCGGGCCGGGCCGTGATGTTCCACCGCCGCCTGACTCACCAGGCCGGACAGGAAGAAGAAGGTACCGATCAGGAACAGCGCGGTCGGCCCCAGAACAGCCGCGAGCACCAGCTCCACCCGGGGCGCGAAGGTGACCTCGTGGACCTCGTCGTACGGCCAGCCCCCGATCGCCGTGTAGCCGAGCAGGGCGTGCCCGCCGATGATCCACGCAACCATGGCGGTGCGCACGTTGTCGAGGTACGGCAGACGGGTCCGGACGGTGGCCGCCACGCGGGTCCCGTGCTCCATGAATTCGACACCGGCGCCGGACGGTCTGCCCCCGGCGTCTATCACGTCTCCATCTTCCCCGCCCGCGACTATCGCGACCAGAGCTGAACGACCGAGTCGGGACACCCAATGCTCTGCACCCGAGGCCGGCTGCGGCGACCGTGGAGCCGGTGGGAGACTCTCCGTTGCGGGTGAACGGGCAGACCTGTGTCGAAGGAGGAGTTCTTGATGGCGGAAGCCGCGGATCTGAAGCCACGCAGCCGGGACGTGACCGACGGGATGGAGAAGGCGGCCGCCCGCGGAATGCTGCGCGCGGTGGGTATGACCGACGAGGACTTCGGCAAGCCGCAGATCGGGGTGGCGTCGAGTTGGAACGAGATCACACCCTGCAACCTGCCGCTGGACCGGTTGGCCAAGGCCGCCAAGGACGGGACTCACGCCGCCGGCGGGTATCCGCTGGAGTTCGGCACCATCTCGGTGTCCGACGGCATCTCGATGGGTCACGAGGGCATGCACTTCTCCCTGGTGTCGCGGGAGGTGATCGCTGACTCGGTCGAGGTGGTGATGCAGGCCGAGCGGCTGGACGGATCCGTGCTGCTCGCCGGATGTGACAAGTCGCTGCCGGGGATGCTCATGGCGGCCGCCCGCCTGGATCTGGCTTCGGTGTTCCTGTACGCCGGTTCGATCCTGCCGGGTATCGCCCGGCTTTCGGACGGCTCGGAACGCCAGGTCACCATCATCGACGCGTTCGAGGCCGTCGGCGCCTGCGCCCGCGGCCTGATGAGTCGGGAAGACCTTGAGGCGATCGAGCGCGCGATCTGCCCCGGCGAGGGCGCGTGCGGCGGCATGTACACCGCGAACACGATGGCCAGCGCCGCCGAGGCGCTCGGCATGTCGCTGCCCGGCTCGGCCGCGCCGCCGGCCACCGACCGGCGCCGTGACGGCTACGCGCGCCGTTCCGGCCAGGCCGTGGTCGAGCTGCTCCGCCGCGGCATCACCGCCCGCCAGATCCTCACGCGCGAGGCCTTCGAGAACGCGATCGCCGTGGTGATGGCGTTCGGCGGCTCCACGAACGCCGTACTGCATCTGCTCGCGATCGCCCACGAGGCGCGCGTCGATCTGTCCCTCGACGACTTCAACCGGATCGGCGCCAAGGTGCCGCACCTGGCCGACGTCAAGCCGTTCGGCCGGTTCGTCATGACCGATATAGACCGGGTCGGCGGCGTACCGGTGGTGATGAAGGCCCTCCTGGACGCGGGTCTGCTGCACGGCGACGCCCTCACCGTCACCGGCCGGACGATGGCCGAGAACCTCGCTGACATCGCACCGCCGGACGTGGACGGCAAGGTGGTACGGGCGATGTCCGAGCCGATTCATCGCAGTGGCGGCCTGACCATCCTGCGGGGCTCGCTGGCCCCCGACGGCGCCGTGGTCAAGAGCGCGGGGTTCGACACCGACGTCATCGAGGGCCGTGCCCGGGTGTTCGACGGCGAACGCGCCGCGATGGACGCCCTCGAAGCGGGCATCATCTCTGCTGGAGACGCGGTCGTCATCCGCTACGAGGGCCCCAAGGGCGGCCCCGGCATGCGGGAGATGCTCGCCATCACCGGCGCGATCAAGGGCGCCGGCCTGGGCAAGAGCGTCCTGCTGGTGACCGACGGCCGGTTCTCCGGCGGCACCACCGGCCTGTGCGTCGGACACGTCGCGCCGGAAGCCGTCGACGCCGGTCCCATCGCGTTCGTTTCCGACGGCGACCCGATCCGGCTCGACGTCCAGGCCAAGCAACTCGACCTGCTCGTCGATCCGGCGGAGCTCAGCCGCCGCGCCGACGGCTGGAAACCGCGCGAGCCGCGCTACCGCACCGGAGTGCTCGGGAAGTACGCCAGGCTGGTCGGCTCGGCGTCCGGCGGCGCAGTCTGCGGCTGACCGGTGATCGAGCGTGACCGGTAACTCCACGCCGGACACCGGTCGCCGTCAAGGCTCTCCCCGGTCCTCGGCTTCCGCCACGCCGGAATGACGGACGTCTGGACCGGCTTCGGGATCGGCGAGATCACCGCCGCGCTGACGGCCTCGACCGCCCGGTGACGCCTCCGGGCCCGATCGGGGGCCTCGGCGTGGCGTCGTGGAGGTGATCCAGGCGAACACCGCGGCGTTCAGGCCGGCGAGCACCAGCAGGCTCGGCGCGATCACCTGAGAGCCGTACGGGCCGATCAGCAATCCGATCAGCGCCGGCAGGGTGGCCGATCCGGCGGCCGATGCCGCGCTCTGCAGGCCGATGGTCCGGTCCGTCCACGCAGTGCCGACGCGATCGGCCGTGGTGAGGGTCAGTAGCGGGTACATGGGTGCGGCGGAGAATCCCAACAGAACCACGCCGCCAACCGGAGCGAGTCCCGGCAAGGTCAGCATGGTCGCGCCGACGCACATCCCCACCAGGCATGCCCTCAGAATCGGCCGCGGGCCGGTTCGCGTGGCCACCGGGCCCATGATCACCCGGCTGAGCAGAAGGGCGATCCAGTATCCCGATGTTGTCGCCGCGGCCGCATCGGGCGGCACGGCTCGGGCGGTGGTGAGGAAGGAGTATGCCCAGAGCGCCGTGCCGGTCTCCACTCCGGTCTGGAGCGCGAACATGGCGGCTCCCGACCAGACCGCGACCGGAAGCCGCATCCTGCGCTTCGGCTGTTTCTCAGCGTGTGAGGAGGGTGATCGCGGCTGTTGAATCGTCGGCCACAGGCGGCTGGTGCAGGCGAACACGACAGTCAGCACCGTGAGTAGCGCGGCGACCGAGGCGAACGCCCAGCGCCACGACAGGCCCGCCATGGCCGTGCCGATGAACACCAGCGGCCCGGCGGCGGCACCCAGGCCGTAGACGGCGTGCAGCCAGGTGATCCGCCGAGCGTCGAAGTGGCGAGCGGCGAAGGCGTTGAGTGCGGCGTCGATCGCGCCCGACCCTGCGGCCAGCGTGACGGCGGCGACGATGAACACCCAGAACGAGGAGGTGAGCGATTGTGTGAACAGGGCGAGCGCGTACAGGCCGACGCTGCCCGAGAGGATGCGGCCAAGCCCGATCCTGGACAGCAGCGCGCCCGTCGAGGCGCTGGACAGCATCGAGGTGACGACCGCGAACGGCAGCATCAGACCCAGCGCACCGACTGGTTGTCCGAAGCTGACGCTCATCGACGGCCAGGACACCCCGAGCAGGCCGTCGGGCAGCGAGATGCCGAGGAAGGCGAAGTAGGAAAGGAGGAGCAGAGGCACGAGGAACTCCGAGGGCAGGACAGCCGTACGGTTGCCGCCTCGTCATCGACCGGGGCAGCACACGACTACACGTCGATTGGGTCGTGTCAGCGTGTGCTGGTGTGACCGGGTCGCACGTCACATCCCTCGCTGTTCACCGTCGTTGGAGCCTCTACGTTACTGCGCTCGCCACGCAGTCTGTTGAGTCGGCCGAACCCGAGCCCGAACCAGACAGGCGGCGGCGTTTCCCCCGCCGGCGAAGACGATGCCGAGGCCGCCTACGGCCGAGCGGGCGAGCAGGTCGCGGCGGGTGAGGGGGGATGGCATAGGACATTACCTTTCGTTGGACAGCTAACGTCAGACCTAAATGCCTTCCGGAACATAGGCCGCCGTCACCATCCGACGAGCCGACGAACTCCCGGGTAAACGTTCGGGTTCGCGATACGCCGGCAACCGCACGCCTTTGCTACTGGGCCACGACCAGGGCCTGTGGCGCGGCCTGCTTCATCCGGGTGCGCAGCCACTTGAGTTGGATCGCGGTCTCGCCTTCGCACCGATTGACCACCTCAAGGAGGTCATGGTCGCGCACGCCCTTTGCGGCCTGGCCGACGAGCGTCCAGCAGATGTCGCATTCCGCCGCCATGAGGTAGAGGTCCTGCAGGTCACGCAACAGACCGATGCCACCGGTACGAGTGCCGCGAAACAGTTCGCTGTGTAGCCGGTCGGGCTCTTCGGGGGCCTCCTCGGCGTACCGCTGTGCCAATGGGCGCAATTGGTCCGCGTGCCCGTCACACCGCTGTGCCTGCTGCCGGCACAGGTGATGGATATCCGGTTCGTCGCGGTGGGCGTCGGCGACCTGGCGGAAGGCGTCGGCCAGATTGGTCTGTGAGCGGTGCAGCAGACCGAGATAGTGCGCGAGGTGCACGGCTCATCCCTTCCCTTCGTGACTGGTGGACTCGGCGGCCGGTCCACCGGCGGCGCCGGGCACGGCCGGGTCGATCGGCGCGCTGCCGCCGACGGCGGGTGCGGGAGAGGACGCGCCGTCGGCGTCTGCGAGTTTGACGACGCGGACGGCGGCGACCTTGAAGAGCGGCTGCTTCGAGACCGGATCCCACGCGGTGATGGTCAGTTCATTTGCTGCGCGGCGTACCGGATCGTCGCGGTCGGCATCGAAGTAGCCGTAATGGAACGGTACGAACACGACGCCGGAGCGCACACCGCTGATGCGCGCGCGGGCCTGAATCGCGCCGCGCGGCGAGGCCACCTCGACGAGATCTCCCTCGGCGATGCCCAGCCCGCGCGCATCGAGCGGGTTGAGTTCCACCCAGACGTCCGGCGCGGCATCGTTGAGCTGCGGAGTGCGGCCGGTCTTCGTGCGCGTGTGGAACTGGTAGACGGTGCGGCCGGTGGTCAGCAGCAGGGGGTACTCATCGCTCGGCACCTCGGGCGAGGGCTGGTAGTCGACGGTGTGCAGGAACGCCCGCCCGGCGGGCTGCTTGGCCCGGTACTCGTCGGCGGTGAACTCCGCGCCGGTACCGAGATCCTGGCCGTACGTCTCCGAGTACTCGGGGTCGGTATTGAACCGCCCGTCCGCATAGAGACGTTCCGTGCCGTCCGGCGCGTCGTCCGTGCACGGCCATTGGATACCGCTGCCGCCGCGTAGCTTGTCGTACGTGATGCCGGTGTAGTCGCACGGCCTTCCGGCGGAACACCTCTTCCACGCCTCGAAGACGTCCTCCGGTCCGGTCCACCGGATCAGCGTGTCGCCGTCTCGATCGCGGAAGTCCATCCGGCGCGCGTAGTCCAGGAAGATGTCCAGGTCGGCCCGGGCGTCGCCGGGCGGGTCGACCGCCTTCTCACTGATGTGCACGGTCCGGTCGACGTTCGTGAACGTGCCGAGCTTCTCCCCCCACGTGGCACCCGGCAGCACCACATCGGCGAACTCCGCGGTCTCGGTGCGGAACACGTCCTGCACGACGACGAACAGGTCCTCCTTGGCCAGGATGCGGCGGATCCGGGCCAGGTCCGGCAGGGACACCGCCGGGTTCGTCGCGGATATCCACAGCAACTTGATCGACCCCTGCTCGGCGTAGCGCCAGATCTGCATGGCGTGGGTCGGCGGTGACCAGTGCGGGATCGTCATCTCGACGTTCCACAGCTCGGCGAGTTGCTTGATGTGCTCGGGGTTCCCCCAGTTGCGCATGCCCGGCAGGTCACCGTCGGCGCCGGTCTCGCGGGTGTTCTGGGCGGTGGGCTGCCCGTTCATCTGGTAGATGCCGGCGCCGGGCCGACCGATCATGCCGCGGATCAGGTGCAGGTTGTTCACCTGGCAAGCCGCGGCGGTGGCCTGGTTCGACTGGTAAAAACCCTGCAGCACGGTGGACAGCAGCCGCTGCGACGAGCCGACCAGCTCGGCCGCGCGTTCCACGTCGGCGGCCTTGACGTCGCAGATGTCGGCGACCCGGTCCGGCGGGTAGGCGTCCACGGTCTTGCACAGCTCGTCGAACCCGATGGTGTGCGTCGCGACGTACTGCTCGTCGTACCAGTCCCTGCGGATGATCTCCCTGAGCAAGCCGTTCATCAGTGCCACATTCGTGCCGTTGCGGATCGCCAGATGCAGGTCGGCCTCGCGTGCCACGGCCGTGGCCCGAGGGTCGACGGCGAGCATCGCCGGTGGATTCGGCCCGCGGCGGCGATCCAGCATGCGCATCCAGAGCACGGTCTGTGTCTCGGCGACGTTGTGCCCCCACAGGGCGACCGCGTCGCAGTGGTCGACGTCGGTGTATGAGCCGGGCTGGCCGTCCGTGCCGAAGCTGGCCTTGAGCGCCGAAGCCGCCGTCGCGGTGCACAGCCGCGTGTTGCCGTCCATGTGCGGGGTGCCCAGGCCGGCCTTGCCGATGACGGCGAGGGCGTAGTACTCCTCAAGGAACAGCTGACCGGAGGTGTAGAAGCCGAAATGCCCCCAGCCGCCGGGACCGTCGAGCAGCTGTTTCGACCGCTCGACGATGCGGCCCATCGCCTGATCCCAATCGGTGTCCACCAGGCGGCCGTTCTCGCGCACCAGCGGCCGGGTGAGGCGGTCGGTGCTGTTGTTGGCCTGCCAGCCGTACAGATCCTTCGGGTCGAGGCGGCCGTGGTTGACGCGATCTGTTGCCCGCCCCCGGACCCCGACGATCCGGCCGTCCTTGACCGCGATGTCCATGGCGTCGCCGTTGGAGTGCAGCACCGACGCGGATTGGACCCACGCATCGACGTCGGACTCCGCCAGATCGCCCTCCAGGAATGCGTCGACCCTCCGCGGCCAGCTTTGGCCGGCGCCGTACGGGGTCCGCTCGCCCCACGGGTCCGCGATTCGGTCAACCATGGCGTGCCTCCTCCGCCTGCGGTGCCGGAGCCGACCACACCGGCATGTCCTGACCGGTCGCGCGGTTGAACGCCCAGTCGACGGCGATGACCAGCACGACCGCCCCGATGGCGATCAGCAACTGCGACGGGGTACGCAACAGCCCGAGGCTCACGATCAGCGTGGTGGCGCCGGCCGGTGGATGTGACGCCTTGAGCAGCAACAGCGCCAGCACCGTCACGGCCAGCGATCCCGCCGCCGCGACGACCCGCGGCACAGAGACGCCCTCCTGGAGCGCCGGCGGATGGCCGGTCAGGCCGCAGACCGCAAGGAACGCGTATCCGGCAAGGATGGCTACGGCGTGCCCGATCAGCGTGTTGCGCGGTGACGACTCCGGGGCTCGTGGCTTCTCCACGTGCAGCATGACGGCCGGCCCCAGGCTGGGGAACAGCCCGGGCTGATGGGTCAGGACCGCGACGAAGCCGGCCACCGTGATGGCGACCGCGCTGCCGACGAACGGTCGCGCGGATCCGCGGACATCGGCCACGAAGACCTCCGGTACGCCGGTCGCGAGGTGGCGCATGACGAAGCCGCGCTTACCCCGTGTCGGATCGTGGTAATCACCGGCCTCGCAGGTCGTCGCGCCGTCTTCGGCGCCTATGCCACGCCGAAATCCGGAATGGTGATCGCCCCGTCGCGGCCGAGCGGAAAGCCGGGGTTGTAGGCGATCTCCCAGACGTGTCCGTCCGGATCGGTGAAGAAACCGGCGTAGCCGCCGTAGAACGTCTCCCTGGCTGCTTGCGATATCTCGGCTCCGGCGTTCGCCGCCTGCCCGAGGACCTCGTCGACCTCCGTGCGGGAGCGGACATTGTGCGCTAGCGTGACACCGCCGAAGCCGTCGCCCGTACGATCCGCGATGCCGGCGTCGGCGGCCACCCTGTCCCGTGCCCAGAGCACCACCGCCACGGCCCCGGCCTGGAAGAACACCGTCTCCTCGACCTGCTGGCCATGCCAGCCGAGCCGCTCGTAGAACGTCCGGGCCCGGTCCAGATCGGCGACACCGAGCGTGATCAGGCTGATGCGTTGTTCCACGCCGGCAATGTACCGCCTATCGGTGGGCGTCGGTTTCTGCCGCGGCTCCACCCTTCCTCCGGCGTCGGCAGCGCCGGGCGGAACTGGCGGATGACGCCGGTCACATCCACGCGGGACAATCCATACGGCTCTCCGCCCAACGGTCATTCGGCAACCGCCCGATGCGCGGCACTCCTCACCACCCGGGAGGATCCATGTCCGACAACGTGGTCGCAACCCAGCAACGAACTCCGTCGCCCAGACGCGACCGGAGTCATCTGCTCTACCTGGCCGTCATCGTCGCGGTCATTCTCGGCGTCGTGGTGGGCATCCTGTGGCCTGACGTCGGCGTCGCGCTGCGACCGATCGGAACGGCGTTCGTCAACCTCATCAAGATGCTGATCAGCCCCGTGATCTTCTGCACCATCGTGCTGGGCATCGGCTCCATCCGGCAGGCGGCCAAGGTCGGCAAGGTCGGCGGACTCGCCCTCGGTTACTTCCTCGTCATGTCGACGATCGCGCTGACCATCGGCCTGGTCGTGGGCAATCTGCTGCAACCCGGCGCGGGCCTCGGGCTCACCGACGCCGCCCGCGAAGCGGGCCGAACGGCGGCGGAGTCCGGCGAGGCGGAGAGTACGACCGACTTCCTGCTGGGGATCATCCCGACCACGCTGTTCTCGGCGCTGACCGAGGGCGTCGTGTTGCAGACGCTGTTCGTGGCGCTGCTGGTCGGCTTCGCGGTGCAGATGCTGGGCCACTCCGGCGAGGCGATCCTGCGCGGCGTGAAGCACACCGAGCGACTCGTGTTCCGCATCATGAGCATGATCATGTGGTTGGCGCCGATCGGCGCGTTCGGGGCCATCGCCGCCGTGGTGGGCGCGACCGGGTGGAAGGCGTTGAGCGCCCTGGGGCAGATCATGGCGGGCTTCTACATCACCTGCCTGATCTTCGTCGTGGTCATCCTCGGTCTGCTGTTGCGGTTCACCACCGGCATGAACCTCTTCTCGCTGCTGAACTACCTGCGCCGCGAGTTCCTGCTGATCGTCTCCACCTCGTCGTCCGAGTCGGCGCTGCCGCGGTTGATCGCCAAGGCGGAGCATCTTGGCATCTCCCGTTCGGTCGTGGGCATCACGGTGCCGACCGGCTACTCCTTCAACCTCGACGGCACCGCGATCTATCTGACGATGGCGTCGTTGTTTATCGCCGAGGCGCTGGGGAATCCGCTCTCCGTCGGGGAACAGATCTCGCTGCTCGTCTTCATGATCGTCGCGTCGAAGGGCGCGGCCGGGGTGACCGGTGCGGGCCTGGCCACCCTCGCGGGCGGTCTGCAATCCCACCGGCCGGACCTGGTCGACGGCGTCGGTCTCATCGTCGGCATCGACCGGTTCATGTCCGAGGCCCGGGCGCTTACCAACTTCGCCGGCAACGCCGTCGCAACAGTGATCATCGGCAGGTGGGTCGGCGAGTTCGATAAGGAGCAGGCGGACCGCGTGCTTCGCGGTGAGGATCCGTTCGACGAGACGACGATGCTTGACGACGTCGAGGCGCCGGCACCGCCCTCGCCGGACGCGGTGGAGGAGAATCTGGTCGTCCACCACCACGGCCACCGCGAGGCCGACGGCCCGCAACTCGGCGGCTCGGTCCGGCGGAACCCCGACCGCTCAACGGCCGAGGATCCGTCGGACACGACGCGAGGGAAGAGGCACGAATGAGCGAGGACCTGGATTCGCTGGAGACACGGGAATGGCTCGACGCCCTCGACTCGGTGCTCGAGTTCGAAGGAGGTGACCGGGCCGGCTTCCTACTCGACTCGCTCATCTCCGCGGCGCGGCGCAAGGGTGCTCCGGTGCCGTACTCCGCCACCACGCCGTACCTGAACACGATCCCGCTGGTGCGCGAGGCGCCGTACCCCGGAGATCTGGAGGTCGAGCGGCGGATCCGGGCGATGATCCGGTGGAACGCGGTCGCGATCGTCCTGCGCGCCAACAAGGAGTCCTCGGAGCTGGGCGGGCACATCGCCAGCTTCCAGTCCGCCGCGACGCTGTACGACGTCGGTTTCGCGCATTTCTGGCACGCTCCGTCTTCGGATCATGGCGGGGATCTGCTCTATGTCCAGGGTCACGTGTCGCCCGGGCTCTATTCCCGCGCGTTCGTGGAAGGCCGGCTGACGGAGGCGAAGCTGGACCGGTTCCGGCAAGAGGTCGACGGGGACGGGCTGTCGTCGTACCCCCATCCCTGGTTGATGCCGGAATTCTGGCAGTTTCCCACTGTGTCCATGGGTCTCAGCCCCCTGATGGCGATCTACCAGGCACGGTTCCTGCGGTACCTGCACAACCGCGGCCTGGCGGACACCGCGAACCGGCACGTGTGGGCCTTCCTCGGGGACGGGGAGACCGACGAGCCGGAATCGCTGGGCGCGATCTCGCTGGCCAGCCGGGAGCGGCTGGACAACCTGATCTTCGTGGTGAACTGCAACCTGCAGCGGCTGGACGGCCCGGTGCGCGGCAACGGAAAGATCATCCAGGAACTGGAGGGCGTGTTCCGCGGCGCCGGATGGAACGTGTTGAAGGTGATCTGGGGTGCCGGCTGGGACCGGCTGATCGCCAAGGACAGCACGGGGCTCCTGCTGCGACGCATGGAGGAGGCGGTCGACGGCGAATACCAGGACTTCAAATCCAAGAACGGCGCGTACGTCCGCCAGCACTTCTTCGGTAGGTATCCGGAGCTGCTCGATCTGGTCGCGGACATGACCGACGACGAGATCTGGGCGCTGACGCGGGGCGGGCACGACCCGGCCAAGGTGTACGCGGCCTATCACGCCGCTGTGCACCACACCGGGCAGCCCACGGTGATCCTGGCAAAGACGGTCAAGGGGTACGGCATGGGTGAGGCCGGCGAGGGCCAGAACATCACCCACCAGCAGAAGAAGATGGCCGAAGCACATCTGCGGCAGTTCCGGAACCGGTTCGGCCTGGACATCCCGGACGACCAGCTGGCCGCGCTGCCGTATCTGCGCCCCGCCGCGGGCAGCCGCGAAGAGGCCTACGTCAAGGAACGGCGTACGGCGCTGGGCGGACCTCTGCCGGCGCGCCGGCGGCGTTCGTCGGTGTCGCTGCAGGTACCGCCGCTGTCGGCGTTCGACACCCAGCTGAAGGGCACCGCAGGCCGGGAGATCTCCACGACGATGGCCTTCGTCCGGGTGCTGTCCACCCTGCTGCGGGACAAAGCCATCGGCAACCGGGTGGTGCCGATCGTGCCGGACGAGTCGCGCACGTTCGGCATGGAGGGGATGTTCCGGCAGTTCGGCATCTTCTCTCAGGTCGGGCAGCTGTACCGCCCCGAAGACGCCAACCAGCTGATGTTCTACAAGGAGGACGCGAAGGGGCAGATGCTGCAGGAGGGCATCAACGAGGCCGGCGCGATGTCGTCCTGGATCGCGGCAGCGACCTCCTACAGCACCAGCGACAGCCCGATGATCCCGTTCTACATCTACTACTCGATGTTCGGCTTCCAGCGCATCGGCGACCTGGCCTGGGCCGCCGGAGACATGCGGGCGCGCGGCTTCCTGGTCGGCGGCACCGCCGGACGCACGACGCTCAACGGGGAAGGTCTACAACACGAGGACGGGCACAGCCACCTCATGTCGGCCACGATCCCGAACTGCGTGTCGTACGACCCGACCTTCGCGTACGAGATCGCGGTGATCGTGCAGGACGGCCTGCGCCGGATGATCGCCGAGCAGGAGGACGTCTTCTACTACCTGACGGTGATGAACGAGAACTACCGGCATCCGGCCATGCCCGAGGGCGCGGAGCAGGGCATCCTGCGCGGGATGTACCTGCTGCGGGAAGGCCCGCAGCGCGGTGAGAACGGCAGCGGCAAGGCGGCGGCCCGGGTGCAGCTGTTCGGATCGGGCACGATCTTGCGGGAGGTGATGGCCGCGGCGGAGCTGCTCGCCGAAGACTTCAACGTCGTCTCCGACCTGTGGAGCGTCCCCAGCTTCACCGAGCTGCGCCGCGACGGCCTGGCGGTGGACCGGTGGAACATGCTGCACCCCACCGAGCCGCGCCGGCAGAGCTACGTCGAGCGGCAACTCGCCGGCCGGCCCGATGGGCCGGTGGTCGCCGCCACCGACTACATGAAGGCCTTCGCCGATCAGATCCGCCCGTTCGTGCCGCGCCGCTACCGGGTGCTCGGCACCGACGGCTACGGCCGGTCCGACTACCGCCGCACGCTGCGCCGGTTCTTCGAGGTCGACCGCCACTACGTCACGGTGGCAGCGCTGGCCGCGCTGGCGGAGGACGGCGCGATACCCGCCGACACGGTCGCCGACGCCATACAGCGTTACGGTCTCGACCCGGACAAGCCCAACCCGACCGACGTCTGAGGGGATCTCTCATGGCAGCGACCGAGGTAACAGTCCCCGATATCGGCGACTTCTCCGACGTGCCGATCATCGAAATCCATGTCAAGGAGGGTGACCGGGTCAACGCGGAGGACCCGTTGATCACGCTGGAGTCGGACAAGGCGACCTTGGACGTGCCGGCGCCGATGGCCGGCACGGTCACCGAGGTACGCGTCAAGGTGAGCGACCGGGTGAACGAGGGCAGCACGGTGCTTCTCCTGGACCCGGGTGACGGGGCGCTGACCCAGCCGCCGTCCCTGGTCGAGCAGCAGGAACCCGCGCCCGCGCCCGCCACTGCGCCCGCCGCCCCGGCCACCGCGCCGGCGCCCCAAGCGGCGACGGCCGCCCCGACCGCGCAGGTCACCGCGGCACCACCGGCCGGCGGCGTCGCTGATTTCGCCGGTGCGCACGCCGGCCCGAGCGTCCGTAGGCTGGCCCGCGAGCTGGACATCGATCTCGCCGAGCTGACCGGCACCGGGCCGAAGGGCCGGATCACCAAGGACGATCTGCTCACCCATCTGCGCGGGCCGGCCACTCCGCCCGCGGCGGCCGCACCGGCCGCGGCGCAAGGGATGGGGATTCCGCAGATCCCGGCGCAGGACTTCAGCAAGTTCGGCCCGGTGGAGACGCAACCGCTGTCGCGGATCAAGAAGGTGTCCGGGCCGTTCCTGCACCGTTCCTGGCTGAACGTCCCGCACGTGACGCACAACGACGAGGCGGACATCACCGTCACCGACGCCTACCGCAAGGAGCTGGACACCGCGGCCAAGGCGGAGGGGTACCGAGTGACGCTCCTGGCGTTCCTGGTCAAGGCCGCGGTGTCGGCGCTCAAGGCCTTCCCCGACGTCAACAGCTCGCTGGCGCCGGAGAAGGACGCGCTCATCCTGAAGCGGTACTACAACATCGGCATCGCGGTCGACACGCCGGACGGACTCGTCGTCCCGGTGGTCAAGGACGCCGACCGGAAGGGGATCATCGAGCTGTCCCGGGAGTTCGGTGCCATCTCCAAGAAGGCCCGGGACGGCAAGCTGGCCGCCGCCGACCTGCAGGGCGGCACCTTCACCATCTCCAGCCTGGGCGGCATCGGTGGAACGAGTTTCACCCCGATCGTCAACGCGCCGGAGGTCGCGATCCTGGGTGTGGTGCGCTCGAAGCAAACGCCGGTGTGGAACGGATCGGAGTTCGCGCCGCGGCTGATGCTGCCCCTGTCCCTGTCGTACGACCACCGGGTGATCGACGGCGCCCTTGCCGCGCGGTTCAGCCGGCATCTCGCCACTCAGCTCGAAGACCCTCGCCGCCTGCTGCTCTGAGACCGGGAGACCAGCCATGGAGATCCGCGTACCGGACATCGGTGACTTCGCCGACGTGCCGGTGATCGAGGTGCACGTAGGACCGGGCAGCGTGGTGTCGGTGGAGGATCCGTTGATCACGCTGGAGTCCGACAAGGCCACGCTGGACGTGCCGTCGCCGGTCGCCGGCACGATCGCCGAGATCCGCGTTTCCGTCGGCGACCGGGTGTCGGAGGGTGCCGTGGTCGCCGTCCTGGAGGGTACGGGAAGGTCGGGCACCCCCCCGAAGGAGCGGGTGCACGAAAGCGCACACCCGGAGCCGCCGGATCGAGCGGGGTACGGCTCGGCGAGCGGCGTGTACGACACCATCACGGTGGCCGTGCCGGACATCGGCGACTTCTCGAATGTGCCGGTGATCGAGGTGCACGTCGGGGTCGGGGACACGGTCAGCGTCGAACAGCCGTTGATCACGCTGGAGTCGGACAAAGCTACGTTGGACGTTCCCGCCCCCGCGGCGGGCACGGTCACGGCGGTTCGGGTCGGTGTCGGGGACACCGTGTCCGAGGGGGCCCCGATCCTCGAACTGCAGACCGGAGACAAACCGGTTACGCCGGGCGGGCAGACACCCGGTGATCAGGCGAGGGCCCAGGCTCCGCAGCCCAAGCCACCGTCCACGCAGCGCGGCGACGTGCACGCCGAGGTGCTGGTGCTCGGTGCCGGACCGGGTGGGTACACCGCCGCGTTCCGCGCCGCCGACCTCGGCAAGCAGGTGGTGCTGGTGGAACGGTGGCCGATGCTTGGCGGGGTGTGTCTCAACGTCGGTTGCATCCCGTCCAAGGCCCTGCTGCACGCGGCGAGGGTGATCGCCGAGACGAAGGAGATGACCTCCCACGGCCTCTCCTTCGCCGCGCCGCAGATCGATCTGGACGCCCTCCGCGGCTGGAAGGACGGCGTCGTGAACCGGCTGACCGGAGGGCTGGGCGGGCTCGCGAAGCAGCGCAAGGTCACTGTGGTGACCGGGACCGGCCGGTTCGCCTCGATGAACACCGTCGAGGTGGCCGCGGAGGACGGCTCGACCAGGACGGTGAGCTTCGAGCAGGCCATCATCGCCGCCGGCTCGGAGGCGGTGACCTTGCCGTTCATCCCGCACGAAGACCCACGGGTGATCGACTCGACCGGCGCGCTGGCGCTGCGTACGGTGCCGCGCCGGTTGCTGATCGTCGGCGGCGGGATAATCGGCCTGGAGATGGCATGCGTCTACGCCGAGCTCGGCGCGCAGATCACCATCGTCGAACTCATGGACCAGCTGATCCCGGGCGCGGACAAGGACATCGTCGCCCCGCTGGCCAAGCGCATCGGCAAGCAGTACGAGAACATCTACCTCACCACCAAGGTCACCAAGGTCGAGGCAGCCGACGACGGGCTCGTCGTCACCTTCGACGGTGCCCGGGCACCGCAGCGCGACACGTTCGACTCGGTGCTGGTCGCCGTGGGCCGCCGTCCCAACGGCATGAGCATCGCAGCGGAGAACGCCGGCGTGCTGGTCGACGGGCGCGGATTCGTCTCGGTGGACAAGCAGCAGCGTACGAACGTGCCGCACATCTTCGCCATCGGTGACGTGGTCGGGCAGCCGATGCTGGCGCACAAGGCCGTGCACGAGGGCAAGGTGGCTGCGGAGGCGGCGGCCGGAAAACCCAGCTACTTCGACGCGAAGGTGATCCCGTCGGTGGCGTACACCGACCCGGAGGTGGCCTGGGTCGGCCTCACCGAGACCGAGGCGAGAGCGGCCGGGATCAAGTACGGCAAGGGCGTGTTCCCGTGGGCCGCCTCGGGCCGCTCGCTTTCCCTGGGCCGGGACGAAGGGCTTACGAAGGTACTGTTCGACGAGACCACCGACCGGATCCTCGGCTGCGGCATCGTGGGCCCGAACGCGGGCGACCTCATCGCCGAGGCGGCTCTCGCGATCGAGATGGGCGCGGACGCCGCCGACATCGGCTTGACCATCCATCCGCACCCGACGCTGTCGGAGACCATCGGGATGGCTGCCGAAGCGTTCGAAGGCACCATCACCGACCTTTACCTTCCCCGGAAGAGGAAGTAGTCATGTCGGATACCGCGTACGAACTCGGCGCAGCGGTGGACGGCTACCCGGTACGGATCCACGCCCGCGGCCGCGCCGTGCTGTCGAACCCGATGCTCAACCGCGGGACGGCGTTCACCCCGGAAGAACGGCGGGTGCTGGGACTGCAGGGTCTGCTGCCGAGCGGTGTATCCACGTTGGATGGTCAACTGCGGCGGGTGTACGCCCAGTATCGGCGTCAGCCCGACGACCTGGCGAAGAACGTGTTCCTGGCCAACATGCGCGACCGGAACGAGGTGTTGTTCTACCGGCTGCTGACCGACCACCTGGAGGAGATGCTGCCGATCGTGTACACCCCCACGGTGGGCATGGCGATCGAGCGGTACAGCCATGAGTACCGTCGCCCGCGCGGGGTGTTCCTCGACGTGAACCATCCCCAGGATGTGGAGGAGTCGCTGCGCAACTACGGGCTCGGTGGCGATGACGTGGATCTGCTGGTGGCCACCGACTCGGAGGGCATCCTCGGCATCGGAGACCAGGGTGTGGGCGGGATCGACATCTCCATCGGCAAGCTCGCCGTGTACATCGCCGCGGCCGGGTTGCATCCGCGGCGGGTGATCCCGGTGGTGCTGGACATGGGTACGGACAACCTGGGCCTGCTCAACGACGAGATGTACATCGGCAACCGGCACGCGCGGGTGCGGAACCAGCGGTACGACGACCTGATCGACGCCTACGTCACCGCGGCGACGAAGCTGTTTCCGCACGCGATGCTGCACTGGGAGGACTTCGGCGCCGGCAATGCCCGCCGGATCCTGAACAGGTACGCGGACGAGGTGTGCACGTTCAACGACGACATGCAGGGAACTGCGGCGGTCGTGATGGCGGCCGCGTTCGCCGCGGTCAAGGTGACCGGCAGCCGGATGCGCGACCAGCGGGTGGTCGTCCACGGCGCCGGCACCGCCGGGCTGGGCATCGCCGACCTGATGCGTGACCAGATGATCCGCGAAGGGCTCGGCCGGGACGAGGCGACCCGCCGGTTCTGGGCGCTGGACCGGCGTGGGTTGCTCACCGATGAGGGCGCCGAGCAGCAGTACGACTTCCAGCGTCCCTACGCGTGGCCGGCCGGGGACGTTGCCGGCTGGTCCACGAGCGGTGGCCAGCCGGGGTTGGCGGACGTGGTGGCGCACATACGGCCGACCCTGCTGATCGGCACCTCCACCCAGGCCGGGGCGTTCACCGAACCCATCGTCCGGCAGATGGCGTCTCACGTGGATCGGCCGATCATCATGCCGCTGTCCAACCCGACCTCGAAGGCGGAGGCGGTGCCGGAGGATCTGATCCGGTGGACCGACGGGCGTGCGCTGGTGGCGACCGGCAGCCCCTTCCCGCCCGTGGAGCACGGCGGGACGACGTACCGGATCGCTCAGGCGAACAACGCGCTGGTGTTTCCCGGTCTCGGCCTGGGCGTGTCCGTGTCCCGGGCGTCGCGGATCACGGACGGCATGATCACCGATGCGGCAGAGGCGGTGGCCGCCCTGTCGGACGCGACGAGGCCCGGGGCGAGTCTGCTGCCCTCGGTGACGACGTTGCGCAAGGTGTCTGCCGCGGTGGCGATTGCCGTGTCCCAGGCCGCCGAACACCAGGGCCTGGCGCAGGTGCCGATGGACAATCCGATCCAGCAGGTCCACCAGGCTATGTGGCGGCCGCAGTATCCCGCCTTCGAAGCGGTCTGAAGACGAGGGACGTCATCGAGTCGAAGGAGCTCGCCGCGGCGCCGGACCAGTGGACTCGCGAGGAATGACGGTGTGCAGCGAGGCGGTGTCGGTCGCCGGCGGGTCGAGTCCGCGCATGATCGCGATCAGGCGGCACATGGCCTCCCGGCCCTGACGTTCGCGATCGATGGCGACGGTGGACAGCGAGGGCGTGGCCAACCGGGCGAGTTCCTCGTCGTCCCAGCCGAACACGCTGAGATCCTCCGGTACTCTCCACCCGCGACTCAGGCTTGCCCGGACGGCGCCCATCGCGATCGAATCGTTGGCGGCCACCACCGCGGTGATGTCGGTATTCTCGGAAAGGCTCATGAGCGCCTGGTACCCGGACTGTCCCGACCAGTCGCAGTCGATCACCGTTCCCCGCAATCCCAGCTCGATGATCGTGTCGGTGAAGGTCTGGCGTCGGTTACGCGCGGAAGCGAAGGCCTGGGGCCCGGCGAGATGGAGCAGGCTCCGGTGCCCGAGCTCGCTCAAGTACCTCACGACCTCGCCGCACGCGGCGCCATCGGCGAGCGCACCGAGCCCGCGCAGCTCGTCGTCGTAGTCGGCGATGATGACCACGGGGACAGTGGACCACGAGCTCGGCCGAGCACTGAGCGAGGCCAGGGCCAGAATGCCTTCGAACTCCCCCGAATCGGCGAGCTCCTGGGCGCGCGTCGCTCGGTCCGCGGCTCCGCCTTCGAGACCGACGAGTTCGATGGTGAAACCGGCTTCGTGAGCGGCTGCAGACGCCGCACCGAGCAGTCGAAGCGGCAGGTAATGAGTCGCGGTGGGCAGAAGAATGGCGATGCGTCCGGTCCGTCGGGTCCGCATGGAGCGGGCGACCCGGTTGGGGCGGTAGTTCAGCTCTTCGATGGCGGCCTTGACCTTCGCCACGGTGGCCGGCTTCAACCCGCCGTTGTTCCGCAGATAACGAGAGACCGTCTGGTGTGAGACACCGGCACGGTGGGCAACCTCATGGATGGTCGGCCGTTTGGGCTGCAATGCATCCTCCGCTGCGATCCCCTGATGCGTTGACTCGAAAGTGATCGATCACTATAGTATCGCGGAACGCAGAAAGTGATCGATCACCCTGGTGGCCGCCAGGGCATCGGACAAGAGGACTGATCAACAGTGAGCCCAGCACACCAGGACGGTCGGCCGCTTCGAGGCGACGGTGACGGCGTTCGCCAAGTCAACGAACCGGCCGGCGGAGCAACGCTCCGCGTCGGGATCGTCGGATGTGGCTCGATCGCCCGCTCGCACGCCCTCAGTTACCAGGCCAACCCACGCGTCGAGTTGGTGGGCGTCGTCGACCTCGTTCCGGACCGTGCCAGGGCGTACGCCGAGCGCTACGGCACGACGATGTACGGCTCCTGCCGTGAACTCCTCGATCAGCGGCCCGATCTGGTGTCCGTCGCGACGCCACCGGGTAGTCACGCCGAAATCGCCGTCGAGCTGCTCGAGTCCGGCTGCTCGGTGCTGCTGGAGAAGCCACCGACCACGACGTTGGCCGACATGGACCTGGTCGCCGCCGCCGAAGAGGCGAGTTCAGGCTCCGTGTTCGTGGTCTTCCAGCATCGTCACGGATCTGGCGCACGTCGCGCCCATCATCTCCTGCGATCGGGCGCGTTGGGTACTCCCAGGGTCGCCGTCTGCGAGACCCTGTGGTACCGCCCCGACAGCTATTTCCTACCGGATTGGCGCGGCAACTGGGCCGGCGAGGGCGGCGGCCCCACGCTCGGGCACGGCATTCATCAAATCGACCTGCTCCTGCATTTGATGGGCCCGTGGGAGACCGTGGACGCCCGAGCGGCGCGGCTTGCCCGTCCCGTCGAATTCGAGGACGTGTCGCTGGCCATCGTCACATTCGGCAGCGGCGCGGTGGGCACGGTCGTCACGAGCCTGCTCTCCCCGCGCGAGCTCAGCCGTGTCCGGGTGGACACCGAAGGCGGAACGCTCGAGGTCAATCACGTCTACGGCTACCGCGATGCCGACTGGTCGTGGACACCCGTTCCGGATGCGGCAGCGGCCGCCAGTCTCGGGCGTGACCCCGGTCTGCCCGGCGCCGGCGGCGTTGGGAATCCAGGTGATCCCGGCCGTGACGACGTCTGGGCCGCCTCCACCGGGTCCGACCTGCCAAGCAACCACGCGGCTCAGATCGATCAGTTGGTCGACGACTTGCTCGCCGGCCGCCGGCACGACACCACGCTGGCCAGCACCCGTCCGACGATGGAGTTCATCACCGCGCTCTACACATCGTCCATCGACCGCGAAACCGTACACCGACGAGATCTGACTCCGGCAAACCGCTTCTATCACCGACTCGACGGCGGGCTGCCCGCCGAAACGATCACCGCTCGATTGGCAACGGGCCGGTGACCCTCGTCGCCGGCATGTCGACCACCCGTCCATCCCCCTGAGAAAGGCATAACCATGAACCTCCTCCGATTGCGATCGCAACGACCCGGATCGCGGGCCCGGCCGCTCGACACGAACGGGTCTGGCCGGCGCCGGATTCTGACCGCCTTGTTCCTGCTGATGTGCCTGTTCTTCCCGGTCGCATGCGGTTCGGGTGGGGAACAGAGCAAGTCCGGTGACGCGGTCACGCTGCGGATCTCCACCTGGGGCAACGACTCGAGGCTGAAACTCACCCAGAAGGCGGTGGAGGCCTTCACGGCGGCGAATCCGACCATCAAGGTCTCGGTCGAGAACAGCGAGTGGAGCGCCTACTGGGATAAGCTCGCCACGATGACCGCGGGCAAGAACTCGCCGGACGTCATCCAGATGGACGAGTCCTACATCGCCGCGTACGGCTCCCGCAACGCCCTGCTCGACCTGGACAAGGTGAAGAGCAACCTGGACCTGTCCGGAATGGATCCGAAGGTGCTTGAGACGGGCAAGGTGGATGGCACTCTCGTCGGCGCGCCGGTCGGCGTCGCGAACTTCTCGGTCGCGGTCAATCCCAAGGTGCTGGAGAAGGCCGGCGTGTCCATGCCCGACGACAAGACCTGGACCTGGGACCAGCTCGCTCAAGCCGCGGCGCAGGTCACCCAGAAGCTCGGGTCGCAGGGCGTGTACGGCCTGGACGGATTCGGCACCGGCGCCGCGGAGCTGGGCGCCTGGACCCGGCAGAAGGGTGAGGAAGTCTGGCCCACCCAGGGTCCCGGTGTCAGCCAAGGGACCATCACCAGCTTCTTCGAGTACGCCACCAAACTGGTCGCCACCAAAGCCACACCTCCGGCCTCGATTCAGGTGGAGAACGCCACCGCCGCTCTGGACGCCTCCCTGTTCGCCACCAACAAGGCGGCGTTCCACTTCCTGTTCCACAGTCAGATCTCGGCTTTCGGCGCGGCGAGCGGCACGGAGATGAAGCTGCTCCGGCTTCCGGCGCAGGCGTCGGGTCAGTCGCCGAAGATGGTCGACAAGGCGTCCATGTACTGGTCGGTGTCATCGCGCTCGGAGAACCGGGAGGCCAGTGCCAAGCTGATCAACTTCCTGCTCACCGACCCGGCGGCCACCAAGATCCTCACCACCGAACGCGGCATCCCGGCGATCCCGGCGGTGCAGAAGGAAGTCGCTCCCCTGCTGGATCCGCAGGCCAAGGTCGCCCTTGACTTCTCGCAGTCGATCGCGTCGGAGCTCGTGGCGCCGCCGCAGGTCACACCGTCCAAGGCCTCCGGCTTCAGCAAGGAGTTCACCCTCGTCGGCACCGACGTGCTCTTCGGTCGCGTCAAACCGGCCGACGGTGCCGGCAAGGTGCTCTCGAGCATGCAGAACATGAAGTAATCGATCCGGGCCGTGGTCCGGCCGCGATTGGCAGGACCACGGCGCCGACTCCGACCGCGCGGAAGGAGCACTCTCCCGTGAAGATCTCCGACGCACGGGTGATCGTGTCATCGCCCGGCCGCAACTACGTCACCTTGGTCATCCAGACCGAGGACGGCGTGGTCGGAGTGGGTGACGCCACCCTGAACGGCCGCGAGCTGGCGGTGGCGTCCTACCTTCGTGATCACGTTTGTCCGTTGCTGGTGGGCAGGGACGCCCGCCGCATCGAGGACACCTGGCAATACCTGTACAAGGGCGCCTATTGGCGTCGTGGCCCGGTGACCATGACCTCGATCGCAGCCGTCGACATCGCCCTCTGGGACATCAAGGGCAAGCTGGCCGGTCTCCCGGTGTACGAGCTGCTCGGCGGCGCGGCCCGGGAAGGCGTGATGGTCTATTGCCACGCCAGTGGTGCCACATTGGACGATCTCAGCACCGACTTCCAGCGCCATCTCGACCTGGGCTACCTGGCGATCCGAGCCCAGACCGCGGTTCCCGGATTGGAGAAGACATACGGCGTCGCGCCGACGGACGGCCGGATCTACGAGCCGGCGAGCGGCAATGTGCCCCAGGAGGACATCTGGGAGAGCAGCTACTACCTCGACTTCGCCCCCCAGGTGATGGCCCATCTCCGGTCGGAATTCGGCTACGAGGTGCATCTGCTGCACGACGTTCACCACCGGCTCACGCCGATCGAAGCCGCGCGGCTGGGCGCATCGCTGGAGCCGTACCGCATGTTCTGGATCGAGGACCCCACCCCCGCCGAGGACCAGGCCGCGTTCCGGCTCATCCGCCAGCACACGACCACACCCATCGCGGTCGGTGAGATCTTCAACAGCATCTGGGACTGCCAGCAGCTGATCACCGAGCGGCTGATCGACTACATCCGTACCTCCGTGTCGCACGCGGGCGGAATAACGCATCTGCGTCGGATCTTCGCCCTGGCGGATCTGTACGGCGTCCGCTCCGGCTCGCACGGCGCCGGTGACCTGTCCCCGGTGTCGTTGGCCGCCGCGCTGCACGTCGACCTGAGCATTCCCAACTTCGGCATTCAGGAGTACATGGGCCACCGCGACCCGGCCGGCGAGGTGTTCGATGCCGGCTACACGTTCCGGGACGGCTACATGCATCCGGGCGACCGGCCCGGCCTCGGCGTCACGTTCGACGAGAAAGCCGCGGCGAGGTATCCGTACGATCCGAAGTACCTACCGGTGAACCGCCGCCGCGACGGGTCGGTACACGACTGGTGATCGTTATCGGCCCGCGGCTCGGCGCGTACGGCCGTGTGTGGCGCCGCCCGGCGTTGCGCCGCGTCTTGCCGGGGCTGCTGGTCTCGGCCCTCGGCGACGGCATGAGCCTGGTGGCGGTGGCTTGGCTGGCGCTGGAGATCGCGCCGCCCGGCCGGGCCGGGATCTGGACGGGACTCGCCGTTGCCGCGTACGCGCTGCCCGCGACGATCGGCGCCGCCCTGCTCGGCCGTCTCGTACGGCGGTTCTCCGGGGCCGGCTTGGTCGCGGTCGACGCCACCTTGCGGGCGGTGGCACTGGGCACCATCGCGGTTCTCGCCGTCGCGGGCCTGCTCAGCCCGGTGTGGTACGTGACGCTGCTCGCCGTGTCGTCACTCCTGCACGCGTGGGGCCACGCCGGCGCGTACACATTGATCGCCGAGCAGGTGTCGGGGCAGGACCAGATCGCCGGCAACGCGCTCCTGTCGACGTTCGTGCAGGGTTCCGTGATCGCCGGTCCGGCACTGGCCGGCGCCCTTACCGCGCTCGTCGGGGCGGGCTGGGTGATCGGGCTCGACGCGGTGAGTTTCGCCGTGCTGGCAGCGACCGCATGGCCGCTCGCCACCCGCTCCGGCCGGCCGGCCACAGTGGACGAACGGAAGGCCGGGGCGTGGCGCATCATCATCGCGAATCCATCGCTGCTCGGGCTGATCGGCGTGACGTGCGCGTTCTTCTTCCTGTACGGGCCGGTCGAGGTGGCCCTGCCGATCCACGTCGCCGAAGGGCTCAACGGTTCGTCCAGTCTGCTCGGCGCGTACTGGGCGGTCTTCGGGGTCGGCGCCGTGATCGGTGGGCTGTGCGCGGGCCTGCTGCCGCAACGACGGCTCTGGCTCATCGTCGCCGCGATCATCGTCGGGTGGGGCGCGGCACTGTTGCCGATCGCCCTCCTCGACGCCGTGCTTCCCGGCATGCTTGGGCTGGCCGCCGGAGGGCTGATCTACGGCCCGTTCACCGCGATCACCACCGGCCTGTTCCAGCGCACCACCCCGTCCCCGGCGCTCAGCCGGGTCCTGGCGGCGCGGACCGCGCTGACCACGCCGTCCGCCGCACTCGGCACGCTGGTCGGCGGACCCGTGGTCACGGCGGTCGGCAGCCGGCCCACGCTGCTCCTCTCCGGCCTGCTCACGATCGCACTCGGGCTGGTCGTGGCGCCGGTCTCGGTGCTCATGGGAGGCCGGCGCCGTCCTGACCCCCGGTAGGCCCGGCCCCCGCACGCTCATCGCGATCTTGGAGTTGTGGTGGGCGGTGTGTCTGCAATGGACTTTATGTCACCCACCACAACTCCAAGATCGTCGAGATTCACCGGCGGGCGACGTGCTTGACGAATCCGTCGACCAGATCGTGGGCCCGGCGTGCTGCGTCGACGCCGTTACGGCGGGTCAGCGAAACGAGTGCGCCGACATCGATGCCGCGCTGCTCCGCCTCGGCTGCGCCTCCGTTGTCCAGCCAGCCGGCCAACGTGGCGGCGGTGAGCTCGGGGTGGAACTGCAGTGCCAGATTGCGGCGGAGCACGAACGCCTGCGACGCGGCGGCATTACGCGCCACCTCCACCGCACCGGCCGGCACCGTCCACCGGTCGTAGTGCCACTGGAACCAGGGTCCGGGGGGCACGACCGCGTGGTCGTCGCTGTCGACGTCGGTCCAGCCGATCTCCGGCGACCGCGAGGCGGCGACGCTCCCGCCGTGGACCGCCGCCAGCAACTGACCTCCGAAGCAGATGCCGAGCACCGGCACGCCGGCCGAGTCGGCGAGCCGCAACTGCTGCATCTCCGGGACCACCCAGTTGCCGATGAGCTCGTCATCGTAGGTGGACCACGGCGCCCCCATGGCGATCACCGCGTCGAACGCCGCGAAGTCGGGGAACGCGCCGACGACTCCGGGCGCGTGGAAGCGCTCGGCCGGCACCACCAGGTGCACGACGATGTCGTAGCCGAGTTCCGCGAAGCGGTCCGCGATGGGCCCGAGCGGGGAAACGTGGTCATGCTGGACGACGAGCAGCCTCACCTGAACCACTCTAGCCCGAAGGTCGTTTGCGTACGAACGGATCGTTCACAGATGGTAGCTGTACTCGCGGAATTCCCAGTCGGTCACGAACTGCGAGAATCGCTCCAGCTCGGCGCGCTTGTAGGCGACGAACGCGGCGATGAACCTGGGCCCCAGGATGTCGGCCAGTTCGGTGTCGGCCTCCAATGCCGCGATCGCCGTCGCGAGGTCGGTGGGAAGCTTGTCCGCCTTGGTGACGTCGTATCCGTAGCCCTCCAGCTTCGCCGGCGGCTCGAGCTTGTCCCGGATGCCGAGGTAGGCGGCTCCCAGGAGCGCGCCGATGGCGAGGTACGGGTTCGCTGACGCGTCGCCCAGACGGAGCTCCATGCGGGACGCGCGGCCGCGTTCCGGGGGTATGCGCACCATGGCGCTGCGGTTGTCCAACCCCCAGTCGATGAGCCAGGGTGCGAGCGTGTCAGGCCCGAAACGTTTGTACGAGTTGATGGTCGGGTTGTGCACCGCGGCGAGGGCCGGGGCATGTGCAAGCACTCCGGCGATGGCGGACCGCCCCACCTGGGACAGGCCGTCCTCCCCATCCGGGTCGTCGAAAAGCGGCACGCCGTCGCTGGACCACGTGGAGAAGTGGATGTGAAAGCCCGAGCCCCCTTCGTCGTTGAACGGCTTGGCCATGAAGGTTGCCATTTTGTCCTGCATGCGGGCCAGCTCCTGGATCGCGGTCTTGAACCGGAACGCACGATCCGCCGCGTCCAGGGCCTCGGAGTGCCAGAGATTGATCTCGAATTGACCGGAGCAGAATTCGTGATTCGCCGCCACGACGTCGAGTCCATAGTCCCCGAGCTGCCGAAGCGACCTGATCAGCGTGTTGTGCGGGTCTCCCTTGTAGCCGGCCGTGTAGACGTTCCCCGTACCCTCGCCGTACCTCGTCCAGCCGTTCGGCGAGCTCTCACTCGGCTCGAGGATGTAGAACTCGAGCTCGGGACCGACCATGGGACGCATTCCCAACGCGGCGAACTGGTCGACGACCCGGCGCAGCACGTTGCGCGGACTCTCCTCGGAACGGGAACCGTCGGGGTTGTAGACGTCCGCGATGACGTGGGCCACCCCGGGCTCCCACGGAACGGGCTGCAGCGTGCTCATGTCCGGTACCGCCACCACATCCGGCAGGCCGGCCGACAGGCCGCCCTCGATGTCGACGACGTCGCCCATCGGCGACGTGCCGTAGACCGACCGGCAGAAAGCCACGCCGTCGCCAACCGTGCGGGCGAAGCGGCGTACCAGGATGTCTCGTCCCCGCTCCGCGCCGATCAGGTCGCTGTAACCGAGCCGGACCACGTCGATGTCCTGCCGGGTGAGCTCCGCCTGGGCGGTTTCCATGGCGGTCGCATCTACAGCGAGCATGGCTTTGACTCCTTGGGATGAAGGGGTGTGCCGCGATCTTATTCGGGCTGGGCGACTCGCATACGCCGGTGTACCATCAGATCGTACGGATCCAAACGATTGTGTCAATAGTCTCGGGCTCCGGCGCAGCGACCGCTTCCGCCCTGCCGCCACGGGCGTGGACGTAGCATCGTCCCATGACGGACCAGCACACACTTGTCGAGACGGAGCGGGCCATGCTCAGCCATGTGGCACCTCTGGAGCTGGACTTCGAGGCAGCTCATGCCGTCTCGAGCATCTACCGCGCGGCGAATGCGGTGCGCGCGTACGTCTCGAACGAGGTGTTGCGGCCCTACGACATCACCTGGACCGGATTCGTGGTGATGTGGGTGGTCTGGATCTGGGATGGGATGGAGACCCGTCACGCCGCGGAAGCCGCGGCCATCTCGAAGGCGACGTTGACCGGGGTGGTCAAGACGCTCGAGACGCGGGGGTGGATCGAGAAGGCCGGTCGCGCCGAGGACCGGCGGCTGGTCGAGCTGCGTCTCACCGACGCCGGCCGGGCGTTGATGGTGGAGCTGTACCCGAAATTCAACGCGATCGAGAGCAAAGTCGTGGGGCGCCTGTCGAGCCGCCGCAAGAAGGACATGACCAAGAGCCTGCGCGAGATCGTCACGACGATCGAGGAGACCGGGCTGGCCACCGAGGTCGGGTGACCTCAGTTCCGCCGATGCTTCTGAGCGGCGTGCACGAAATGGCGGAACAATCCCGCTTGCAGCGGGTCTTCGGTGGCGGTGTCCTCCGGATGCCATTGGACTCCCAGATACCATCCCGCATGCTGGTCCAGTGTCACGGCCTCGATGGTGCCGTCCTCGGCGAAACCGGCCGGACGCAGTCCCTTGCCGAGTCGCCCGATGCCCTGGTGGTGATAGCAGGAGATGGTGATCGTGGGGGTGGGCACCACGGCTTGCAGCGGTGAATCGTCGAGCACGTCGATGACGTGCACGCGGTGCCGGTGATCGGCGCCCAGGGCCTCGGTGAGGTCCTGCACCAGGTCTCCCCCGCGGGCCACGTTGACCACCTGGGCGCCGCGGCAGATGGCCAGCAGCGGGATCGAATCCTCGATGGCGACGCGTGCCAGCGACAGGTCGAACGCGTCCTGCGCCTCGTCGACGTCGTACTGGGTGTGGTGCGGCTGCTGCCCCGACCAGTGCGCGGCGAGGTCACCGCCGCCGGGCAGCAGCACGCCGTCGGCCATCCACATCCGCTCGCGAACCAGGTCGTCCAGCGCCGTTACGGCGAGCGAGTCCGGTGCGTCGGGATGGACGACGACGGGCTCGCCGCCCGCGTCGTAGACGGCGTGGACGAGTTTCCGGGAGGCGACCTCCGCCCGATACCGCAGGGCGGAGGCGCTCTGCGAGAAGCGAGCCGGGATGACGATGACCGGCCGCGTCCGCACCGCCTCAGCCATAGTTGATCCAGGTGGTCTTGAGGTCGGTGTACTCGTCGAGGGCGTGATGAGACTTGTCCCGCCCGCTGCCGGACAGCTTCACGCCGCCGAAAGGCACGGTCATGTCGCCTTCCTCGTAGCAGTTCACCCACACCGTTCCGGCCCGGAGCCGGCGCGCCACCCGATGGGCCCGCCCCAGGTCGGCGGTCCAGACGGCGGCGGCGAGGCCGAAGTCGGTGTCCCCGGCGATCTCGAGAGCCTGCGACTCGTCGTCGAAGATCTGCACGGCCAGTACCGGTCCGAAAAGCTCCTGACGGACCAGCACGTTGTCCCGGCCGGCGTCGGTGACCACTGTCGGTTCCAGGTACGGTCCGCCGGACTCCGGGCGCGCTCGGGATCCCCCGGTCCGCAGCTGCGCCCCTTGTCTGAGTCCCTGGTCGAGCTGGCCGAGAACGCGAGCGAGGCTGCGCTCGTCGACCAGGGGCCCCATCCGGGTGCCGGGCAGCAGCGGATCGGCGGGCTGCCAGGACGCGGCCGTCTGCACGAGGTGCTCCACCACCTGATCCGCGACATCTCGATGCACCACCAGGCGCGATCCCGCCGTGCACATCTCACCCGAATTGAAGAAGATCGCCCAGGCGGCCATGTCCGCGGCGGCGGCCAGGTCCGGAGCATCCGGGAAGACGATGTTGGGCGACTTGCCGCCCAGTTCGAGGTGCACCCGTTTGACGTTGCTGTCCGCGGCGTAGCGCAGGAAGTGCCGGCCGACGGAGGTGGACCCGGTGAAGGTGAGGACGTCCACGTCCGGGTGTTCGCCCAGCCGGCGACCGGTCACGGCGCCGTCACCGGACAGCACGTTGAGCACGCCGGGCGGCAGACCCGCCTCGAGCCCGATCGCGGCCACCCGCTGCATCGACAGCGGCGACTGCTCGGCCGTCTTCAGCACGACGGTGCACCCGGCCGCGAGCGCGGGAGCGAACTTCCAGCTCCCGATGGTCAGCGGGAAGTTCCACGGGACGACGGCGGCGACCACGCCGGACGGCTCGCGGGTCACCAGCGCCAGTTCGCCCTCGGTGGTCGGCGGTATCTCGCCCATGGTCTTGTCGGCCAACCCGCCGTAGAACCGTAGGCACCGGATCAGCGCCCGTAGTTCGATCTCCCAGGCGTACCGGATCGGCTTGCCCATCTCGAGCGATACCAGCAGGGCGATCTCGTCCCGGTGCCGCTCGACCAGGTCGGCGAAACGCAGCAGGATCTCGCCGCGCTCCCGGGCCGCCATCCGGGGCCACGGGCCCGAGTCGAACGCGCGTCGCGCCTCGGCCACCGCGGCGTCGGCGTCGGTCGCGTCGGCCCACGCCAGCTCACCCACCGTGGAGCCGTCGCGCGGGGTGACCACGGCGCGGCGCGAGCCGGATGCCGCCTCCCGCTCCGCACCGCCGATGAACAGGCCCTTGGGCACCGTCGCCGTGCGCACGAGGGCCTGCCAGTCCACCGCGAGCACGGGATCGGAATGAACCGTCATCGACATCCCTCAATAGGTCCTGGACAGGTCGGGCTTGCGGATGCCCCGGAACTCCCAGTCGCCACCCTTGGCGGTGGACAGCACCTCTTCGCTCTCGGTCGGCTGCGCGCCGACGTCGGACCGGATCGGGGTCGGGCCCTCGACGATGTGGTTGCGCAGCGTGCCCAGCCCCTCGACCTCGACCTCCACGACGTCACCCGGATACACCGTCCGCGAGATGGCCGGCGTTCCGGACAGCAGGACGTCGCCGGGCTGCAGGGTGATGGTGCGGGCGATGTCGGCGACGAGATAGTGCATGTCCCACTTCATCTCGTCGGTGTTGCCGTCCTGGCGGACCGTGCCGTTGACCAGCGTCCGGATCCGCTTGCCCCGGAAGTCCCAGCCTTCGACCAGCCCGGGCCCGAGCGGGCACAGCGTGTCGGCGCCCTTGACCCGCAGCATCGATCCGGAGTCGGTGTCGCGGAAGTCGTGCAGCCCGTAGTCGTTGCCGATGGTGTAGCCCCGGATGTAGTCGCCCGCCTGCTCCGGCGCAATGTTGCGCGTGGTCCGTCCGATGACGATGGCGATCTCGCCCTCGTAGTTGAGCCACTTGCACCCGGCCGGGCGGACGACTGCCGCGTCGTGACCGTTGAGCGCGGATACCGGCTTGTGAAAGTACGTGGGAGCGGGCGGGAGCCTGGTCATCATCTCCTCGACGCGGGAGGAGTAGTTCAGGTGCACGCAGATGATCTTCGTCGGGATCACCGGGCTCAGGTGAGTGGCGTCGGCGATGGCCACCTCCCGCCCGTCGTACGCGACGAGCACGTCGCCGCGCCGTTCGACGTCCACGACGTTGCCGTCGAGCAGAATCCGGCGTGTCTCGCGTTGAGGCATGGCAAAGTCCTCTCAGCCGGCCGCGGCGAGGTCGGGGCCGGACGTCTGGCGGAGGAAGTCGGAGTCCGGTGCGGTCCGGTGCGGGCGCGGGAAGCCGCCCTCGGGAGGGTCGAACCACAGGTGCACCTGCCCGGTGCCCACCGAGTTCTCGTACTCGCCGTACTGGCGGCCGGCGGCGCGGCAGTCACCCTCGCCGAGCGCGCCGATCATCATCAGGTAGTGGCCGAACCTCGCCTCGGGCCTGAACCGGTAGAACTCCGGCATCGTCTCCAGCACTCGCGCGTGGTCGCCCGCGGCGAACCATTGCAGCCTCTCCGCGTCCGCCGCGGCTGCCTCGGGGGTGAAGATGTGCTCGACCCCGGCGGCCTCGTGGTCGCGGAGCTTGCGCAGCGGCCAGAACGTGTGCGACATCGCGCCGGACGCGATCAGCAGGACCTTGCGGTCGGAAACGGCGATGGCGTCACCGAGCGCACGGCCCAGCCTCAGGTTGTCCTCCATGTCGGCGGTCTGGCAGACGCCGATCGAGATCCAGCGCTTGTCCGGCAGGCCCTGGCCCAGGAACTCCCAGACGTTCGTGGTGGCGTAGAAGATCGGCAGGTGATCGTCCTCGATGGCGGTGATCCACGTGCAGTGATCGGTGGCCTTACTCGCGATCAGGCGGGCGAGTTCCGGGTCGCCGGGAAAGTCGTACGGCCGCCGGCTCATGCCGCGCGGCAGTTCCTCGGAGGTGAAAAGGCCACGGCGCCGCTGCTGGGCGGTGACCACGAACTCCACTGTGGTGGCCCAGTGTGAATCGAGGACCACGACGGTGTCGTAGTCGACGACGTCGAACACCTCCTTGCGGAGCTGGTGCAGGCCGGCCACGAGCGTGGTGTCCTCGCCGTTGTTGAGCTCGCGCCGGATGTCCTCCGGCAGGACGATCGTGGGTACGTGGGCGATCAGCCCTGCTCCGACAACCTCCCCCATCACGCCTCCTTCCAGCCGGTCGGGCTGAACACGGTGTTCTTGATGTCGCAGTAGAAGTCGAAGGAGTAGGTACCGCCTTCGCGGCCGATCCCGGACTTGCCGTTGCCACCGAACGGCGCGCCGAGGTCGCGGACGAAGAAACAATTGACCCACACCGTGCCGGCGTTGAGCTGGGCGCTGACCCGCTCCGCCCGGTCCAGATCGCCGGTGACCATCGTCGCGGCCAGCCCGAACCGGGTGTTGTTGGCCATGCGCACCCCCTCTTTCTCGTCCGAGAAGGTCTGCATGGTCAACACCGGCCCGAAGACCTCCTCGGTGAGGATTTCACTGCCGGGTCTGGCATCGACCAGGATGGTCGGGGCGAAGTACAGGCCGCCGAGTTCGGTGTTGGGTCCCCCGCCGAGGACCGGCTTCGCCCCGTCCGCGACGGCACGCTCGACGAAGCCGCTCACCCGCTCGAAGTGCTGACGGCTGACCAATGCGCTGACCTCGGTCCGCTCGTCGCGGGGGTCGCCCTGCACCAAGTCTTCGGCCCGCTGCACCACACGGGCGAGGAACTCCTCCGCGATGCTGTCCTGCACCAGCATCCGGAAGGCGCCGAGACAGACCTGCCCGGCGTTGTCGAACTGCTCCACCGCGAGGCTGACCGCCAGGTCGAGATCGCTGTCCTCGAACACCAACAGGGGCGATTTACCTCCCAGCTCGAACGACAGCGGCACGATGTTGGGCGCCGCCGCCGCGGCGATAACGCCCGCGGTGGGCACGGATCCGGTGAACGACAGCCGGTTGATGCCCGGGTGCCGGGTCAGCGGCGCACCCGCCTGTGCACCGGTGCCCTGCACGACGTTGAACACGCCGGCCGGCACACCGGCCTCATCGGCGATGTCCGCCAGCAAGGAGGCGGTCAGCGGGGCCCATTCCGGTGGCTTGAGCACCACGGTGTTCCCGGCGGCCAGCGCCGGACCGATCCGCCAGGTCGCCAGCATGAGCGGGGCGTTCCAGGGCGTGATGATCGCGGTCACGCCGGCCGGGTCGTACGTGATGCGCTCCCGGTGACCACGGATCTCCCGTGGCTCGTGGACCAACGTCTCCGAATAGTCGGCGAAAAACCGGAAGTTCATCCCCACCCGCGGCATGACCCCTCGCCGGTGCGAACGCAGCAGAGAGCCGTTGTCCCGGGTCTCGACTCCGGCGAGGTCCTCGCGGCGGGCGTCGATCCCGTCGGCGACACGGCGCAGGATGCGGGCACGTTCGGCGGCACCGAGGCCAGCCCATTGCGGGAAGGCGGCGCGGGCCGCGGAGACCGCCTGATCGACCTCCGCGGCTCCGCCGGCGGAGATCTCACCCAGTGCGGTCTCGTCAATGGGCGAGATGTCGGTGAACGTGGTCTGCGATGCCACCCGCTCGCCGCCGATCCAGTGCCGGGTGTCCACTCGGACGCCCTCGACCTCGATCGTGCTCATGCATGCCCTCTCGTGAAGCCAGTTCGTTCGGATCCAAACGATATGCGATGCCGGTCGGGCCGTCAATCGCCGGGACGGCTCGGGGCGCCGTCGGGGATGAGGTGGGCCAGGGTCGTGCCGCCGTTCCAGACGACACCGACCTGGCGGTAGTAGCCACCGATGATCTGGTCGACCTCGAGGCGGGCCAGCTCCTCGGTCGGTGACGGAAAGAGCCGCAGCTCGACATCGCCGCTCCAGACCGGTCCCCCCTCGAACTCCGCCGCACCGGACGAGATCAGTTCGGCGTAGGCGTCGGAGGCGCCGCGCTCGATACCCGGATAGACGCGGTGGTGCGCCATCGGATGGGAGTTGACGAATCCGTTCGTCTCCGCCGGCTCGCGCAGCGTCAGCACCGCCTCGGCCAGCCGCCGGTCGGCGGCTGCCAGAGTCGCACCGAACACCCCGCCCGGCCCGAGCTGCGGAGCACCCTGGGCGAACGGATGCGGGCGGGTCTGCCACATCGAGCCCAGCTTCTTGGGGTAGCCCTGATGCATTCCCCGCGCGATCGCGAAGTCCTTGTCCACCCAGATGTAGACGCAGCGGGAGAAGATCTTTCCCTGGAAGCTGCAGCGCACCACGACGAACGCTTCCTTGTACTGCGAACGGACCGGGTCCAGCAGTTCCTCCCGGCCGACCGAGCACGACTGCCAGTCGGCCCAGATGATTGCCACCGCGCCGGGATCCTCGGGGGCCGGTTCGAGCGGTGGGGGAAGCAGCTCGGTGACGCGGGCCGGATCGGTACGGTATTCCACCGTGAGCAGGTCGCCGGAGTAGTACCAGGGCGGATTCGGGATCAGAGAAGACCCGCCACCGGCGGTGCGCGGGTAGAAGAAGCCCTTCATTGTCGGTCATGCCTTCCTGGGTCGGTGCGGTCATGGTCCGGTGCGCTCATCGGCCAGCATGCGGCCCACGATCCTGCGTACCTGGATGGCTGCGGCGTCGGCCGCGACCCGGACGTCACTGCGCGGACCGTCGACCGTGAGGACGTGCTGCATCGTCTCGAGAATGTCTCTGACCCGGTGGTAGTACTCGCGGAACAACGGCAGAAGCTGAGCGGATGTGTCCTCGCCCGGGGCGAAGTTGCGGCTGACGCGCCAGACGTGCCGCGTCGTGGTAGCGGAGACCGGCGTGACGGCGTGGGTGAACCGGAACGTGTACGGCTCGGACTGCCTGCCGGAGTCGACGTGCCAGCTGTCGACCCACAGCGCCGGTGAGACGAACCGCCCCTCCTCGCGCTGGGCGAACATCTCGCCGTCGGCGGCGCCGATCAGCGGCGCGTGCCACACCGCCAGCGGTGCGGGAGGGTATTCCCGAGAGAAGGCGACCGAGGTCTCGGTGACCTCGACGTCCAGGCGCGGCACCGGACCGGACGAGAGAACGGGCGGCGCGATGACCGGATCGACCACCGCCACATGGGTGATGTCGGCGAAGTTCTCGTGCAGTAGCAACGTGCCGGCCTGCGTCGTCCACTCGTCACCCAGCGTCGTCCAGGCTTCGTCGACCAGCCACGGGGTGCGGGGTGGTTTGCGCAGCCCGGCCAGGCCGGCGCCGGCGAACCACACCCAGACCAGGCCGTCCTGCTCGACGACGGGATAGCAGCGGACGCGGGCGCCGTACGGCACCTCGTCCTGGGTGGGAACACGAACGCATCGGCCGTCGGGTGCGTAGGCGAAGCCGGAGTAGGCGGACACGATGAGGTCACCTTCGACCTGGCCGAGACTCAAGGGATAGGGCGCATGGGCGTCCCGGTCCTCGAGTGCCACCGGGGCGCCCTCGGGCGTGCGGTAGAGCACCAGTCCCCGGTTCAGCGCGCGCCGGCCGAGCGGCGAGCCGGTGACCTCGGCGCTCGTCGCGGCGACGTACCAGCACTGCACGGGATACGGCTGGTTCATGGCTGTCCGCCTCGTCTTCAGAGAGCGAGTGTCAGGCGCGTGCCCTTGCACCGGGACACGCAGATCATCATCACTTCGTTGGAGGCGCGCTCCTCCTCGTCGAGCACCGAGTCGCGATGGTCGACCTCGCCGTCGACCACCTCGGTCTCGCAGGTGCCGCAGACGCCCTCCAGACACGAGCCGAGGACGCTGACGCCGGCCGCGCGGACCATCTCGAAGATCGACTTGTCCGGCGGGACCCGCAGCGTCTTACCCGAGCGCAGCAAGACCACCTCGAAGCCGTTCTCCGAATCAGGGAGCTCGGTCGTTCGCGCGGAGAACCGTTCCAGATGCAGGCTTCCGGCTGGCCACGAGCCGCAGCGCTGCTCCACGGCGCTCAACAGCCCCTCGGGGCCGCACGCGTAGACGAGCGTGTCGGTTCGAGGCCGGCCCAGGATCGCGTCGAGATCCAGACGACCCTTCTCGTCCTCGGGCACGAGGTGGATGCGGTCACCGAACCGGGAGAGTTCGTCGACGAAGGCCATGGAAAGTAGCTGGCGTCCGCCGTAATGCAGCTCCCACTCCGCCCCGGCGGCGTCGACCTCGTAGATCATCGCGAGCAGGGGGGTGATGCCGATGCCACCGCCGATGAACAAGTAACGCGAGGACGCCACCACCGGGAAGTGATTGCGCGGGCCGCGGGCCCGGACGGTGCTGCTTTCCTTCAGTTGATGGACCTTGATCGAGCCGCCCCGGCTGTCCGGTGCCTGGAGCACGGCGATGCGCCAGGAACCGGTGTCGCTGGTCCGGCCGCACAGCGAGTACTGCCGCACCAGGCCGTCGTCAAGGACCAGGTCGATGTGGGCTCCGGGCGTCCAGTCCGGCAGGTCGGCGCCGTCCGGGCGGGCCAGCGTCAGTGCCACGACGCCGTCGGCCACCCGCTGCGCGTCCTGGACCACCAGGTCGGCCTCGAACTCACGGACGACCGTCTGGGTGGCTGCCACAGATCCTCCTCAATCTCGTGAGCCTGCACGACCGGTAGACGCCGCTCGCTCAGCGGGTCGTCACCGAGACGGGAAATCTCTTGATGCCGTTGACGAAGTTGGAACGCACCCGGGTCACCTCGCCGGCCAGCTCGATGCTCCCGAGCCGGGGCAACAGCTCCTCGAACATGAGCCGGACCTCCATGCGCGCCAGGTTGTTGCCGAGGCAGAGGTGCGGGCTGCCCTTGCCGAACGTCAGATGATCCACGTTCTGCCGGCGTACATCGATGGCGTACGGGTCCGGGAAGACGCTGTCGTCGCGGTTGCCGGAAGCGAACCACATGACGACCTTGTCACCCTCCCTGATCTTCTTGCCCCCGATCTCGACGTCGCGGGTCGCGGTGCGCCGGAAGTGATACACCGGGGCGGCCCATCGGAGCAGCTCCTCGAGTCCGGACGCGATGAGGCTGGGGTCCTCCTGAAGCAGGTGCAGCTGACCGCGCTGCTCGATCAACCCGAGCATCGCATTGCTGATCGCATGACGCGTCGTCTCGTTGCCGGCGATCACCAGCAGCAGGAAGTAATTGTCGAAGTCGCGGTCGCTCAGCGGGATGCCGTCACTGGGCATCTTGTTGGCGAGCTGGCTGATCAGATCGGTGCCGTCACCGCCCTTGCGGCGATCACGCAGAGCCCTGCCGTAGTCGAAGACCTCCTGCGTCGTCGGGGACCGGAAGGGAAGGTGCTTGTACTGCTCACTCTCCGGCGAATCCAGGGGGTATTTCGTGTAGTCGGGATCGGTGTTGCCGACCATTTCGTTGCCCCAGGCGATCAGCTGACCGGTGTCCTCCAGTGGCACGTCGAGCAGCCGGGCGAGCACCTGGATGGGAAAGTCGGCACTGATCTTCTCGACGAAGTCGAACTCGGTGGACGACAAGGCCCGGTCCACGGTCCGCTTGGTCAGCTGGCGGAGGAACCCCTCGTAGTTCTTCATCAGGTTGCGGGGACTGAACTCCCGGGCGATGAGCTGCCGAAGCGCCAGGTGCCGCTGGCCGTCGGTCTCGAGGATCGATCGCCTGACGCCCATCAGGTCGTCGTCCACCTCTTCGAGATTGACGAACTTCTCCGAGGTGAACGTCTCGGTGTCACGGTCCACCACCCAGATGTCCTCGTACCGGGTGATCGCCCAGAAGCCGCGGTTCGGCGCGGGCTCCGGGTTCCAGTGGACCGGATCCTCGCGTCGGAGCGTGTCGAATTGGCCCCAGCCGAGGTTGTCCCGGAACCGGTCGTAGTCCGAGAGGTCGACCTGATCGAGAGGCACGGGCTCTGGCTGCGTCATGCGTGCATCCTCCGAGGCGTACGTGGACAGCTCAGGCATGTCGTTCGGACCCAAACAATATCCAGCACAGCCGGATGAGCGCAAGAGGCGAGTCGGCCCGACTGCGCGCGGGAAAGTGCTGGGAAGGGTCTTGCGTAGGCGTCGGCGCGGCCCTAGGGTTCCGGCTCAAGAAACGTTCGGATACGAACGATATGCAGCCCGGTGCATCCGGCAGGTCCCGGGGCCATCGTCCACATCGGCACAGAAAGCGGCGTCATGAGCAAAGCCGATCAGTCGAGCAGCGTCGACCGGCGTGAGGCGCACCAACTGCGCCGGGGCAGCCTGGGCGTGCTCGGCATCTCCTTCTTCGTGGTCTCCGCGGCCGCATCGCTGACGGCGATGGCCGGCGGCGCCCCGGTGGCCATGCTGCTGGGCAACGGCCCCGGCATCCCGGCCGCGTACGTCCTCGTCAGTCTCCTGCTGCTGGTCTTCTCCGTCGGCTACACCGCGATGGCCCGACACCACACGAGCACCGGGGCGTTCTACAGCTACGTCTCCCGGGGCCTGCGGCAGCCGGCCGGAGGTGCCGCGGCCTGGATCGCGCTGCTCGGCTACAACGCGATGCAGATCGGTCTCTACGGTCTGTTCGGCGCGGCAACCTCGAGCTTCCTGGCCGATCAGTTCGGCTGGAACGTGCCGTGGTGGGTGCTCGTCCTCCTCGCCATGGCGATCATCGGGGTGCTCGGATACCGGCAGGTGGACCTCTCCGTCAAGGTGCTGTCCGTCCTCGTGCTGGCGGAGTTCCTGGTGGTGATCGTGCTGGACGTGGCCATCCTCATCAAGGGCGGCCAAGCCGGCAGGGCGCCGCTGACCGTGGAGCCGTTCACCTGGGGCGCCCTGACATCCGGCTCGCTCGCCATCGCCCTGTTGTTCAACGCCGCCTCCTTCATCGGCTTCGAGGCGACCACCATTTACAGCGAGGAGGCGAAGGATCCCCGGCGCACCGTGCCGCGGGCCACATACGTCGCCGTACTGACCATCGGGGTGTTCTACACCGTGACGACCTGGCTGATGGTCAACGGACAGGGACCGGACTCGCTTGTCGACTTCCTCGCCGACCTCAAGCCGGACCCGACCGCCTTCCTGTTCGTGCTCAGCGACACCTACGTCGGCCAGGCCCTGACAACGGTCATGTCGCTGCTGTTCGCCACCAGTGTCTTCGCGGCCCTGCTCGCGTTCCACAACGCCGTCGCCCGCTACCTGTACGCGCTGGGACGCGAAGGGCTGGTTCCCGAGCAACTGGGCCGCACTCACTCCGTTCACCTCAGCCCGCACGCCGGCTCGATCAGTCAGACCGCACTGGCCGCCGTGGTGGTCCTGGTCTTCGTGCTCACCGGACAGGATCCGGTGCTGGCTTTGTTCACCTGGCTGACCCAACTGGGAACCCTGGCCATCATCGCGTTGATGGCGCTGGCGTCGTTCGCCGTGGTGGCGTTCTTCCTCCGCCACCCCGACCTGGACCGCAACCGGCTGCGGACACTGGTCGCTCCACTGGTCGGTGGATTAGCCATGGCCGCGGTGGCGATCTACGCGGCGACCCAGTTCGGCCTTCTCATCGGCAGCGAGCGCAGCGTCCTGAGCTGGGGCCTGCCCGCGCTCATACCGGTTGCCGCGGTGGTCGGGGTGGGTTCGGCACTCGTGCTCAAATCGAGGAACCCGGCGCTGTACGAGCGGATGGGGCGGCACCGGGGAGACGACTAAGCCCACAGAGATCATCGGTGGACTGGGGACGCGTCCTGTGCGGTTGCAGCGTCCGGCAACTACGGTGGTCGATATTTCGGCCGGCCCACCGTAGACTGCCCACCACATGGAGCCCGGCGGCATCCCGACGGGCACGCCAGGAAAACGGGGGTCTCGATGTTCGTACGCGCCCACATCGGCCGCTCCATTCTGGCGGGCTTCATGGCCGCAGCCGCCACGTTCACCGCTGCGCCGGCCCAAGCCACCGCACCCACCAAGCGAGATTCGGTCACCGTCCGGGTGGACCAACTGATTCTCGAGCCGGGCGACCGAGGCTATCGGGGCTCGCTGGCCGTCGTTGTGAAGTTCCAGGCGAGTCAGCCGACCTACTTCAATCTTTCGCTGACCGAGCCGGTCGCCGGGTCTTTCGACGGCATCCAGCCTCCCGAGGCGTGCTGGTGGGAGGGCATCGACCCGGCTGGCCGGCGCATCATGGGATGCGCGGTGCCCGGCGGCGAGTTGGCCCCGAATCGGCCGTACCGCTTCACGCTGGACTTCGAGGTGCTCACCACACCCCAGAGCTACCCGATGGTGGCAGACGACGGCGTGCTGACGCTGCAAAGCGGGCGGGATTCGACGGTGTCGGCCACGGCGCGGTTCGCGACCCTCTTCCGCTCCACCTCCGGGTCGCTTGAGCAACCTCAGCCGTACGTTCCGGACACCCAATCGAACATCTCGATCACGGCGGGGGAAGCGCCGTTGACCCGCCAGGCCGACGGCACGTTCTCCGGTCGAGCCACAGTGACCGTCCGTTACGGCGGTGACGCCCCCCACTGGGAGCTGTCCGCCTGGGCCGAGTTGCCGGCCGGTATCCAGTTCGACGGCATTGATCCGCCGGATGCCTGTGGTGGCCTGTATTGTCCGGTGCCCGGCGGCAAGTTCATGGAGGGCGAGGTGCGGACGTTCGACCTGCTGCTGTCTGCGCCGGCCGACACCCCCGTCGGTCCGCTCGGGTCGGGCAGTGTCACGGTGGCCGTGAACTGGCTGATCGAGATCACAGATGTCGACCCGGCCGACAACACCGCGGCGTTCGCCCTGACAGCCGTCGAAGCTTCCTGAGTTCCGGGACGTCGTCCGGCTTACCCGCTCCACCACGGTGCCGTATCGGCCCTTGTCGCAGTTGCCACGTCCGCATCGGAAGCTGACCTCGAGCGGTGTGTCAGGTCGTCGACACTTCGCGGGGAAGGGCAACCCTCGGGGCTGCACCTGACGTCTGAGCTGCCGTCAACCACGGTGTCACTCACCCCTACTCAAGGATCGGCTCGTGTGGACGTAACAATGAGCGAGTTCGACTCGTTCGTCCGGACCCGAACGCCGGCGCTGCTGCGCTCGGCCTATCTGCTCACCGGCGATCAGCACCTGGCCGAGGACCTCGTCCAGTCCGCGCTGGCGCTTACCCACCGGTCATGGCGGCGGCTGCACCGCAGCGGCAACGCCGAGGCGTACACCCGCAAGACCATGTACCACCTGCAGGTTTCTTGGTGGCGCCGGCGCCGCGTGGCCGAGGCGATGCCGGGTGAGCTGCCCGAACCCCGCCGGCATGGCGGCGAGGGCGATCACTCCCAAGGTGTCGCGGTGCGCCTGACCCTGCGTAGCGCGCTGCTCAGACTCTCGGCCAAGCAGCGGGCCGTGCTGGTTCTGCGATTCTTCGAGGACCGCACCGAGGCGGAGATCGCCGACCTCCTCGGGATCACGGTGGGCACCGTCAAGAGCCAGACCGCCAAGGCGTTGGTCCGGCTACGCGCGGCGGCCCCCGAGCTCGCCGACCTCCACGTCATGGAAGGAACCACCCGATGAACGGCGACCGCCTGCGCCTCGACCTCGAGCGCCTGTCCGAGGAGGTAACGCCGGTGGACCTGCGGGACCGTGTGCTCAAGACCTCTCGCCGGCTGGGTATTCGGCGCGCCATCGCAACGTCGGCCACGGCACTGGTCGTACTCGGCGCGGCCGCCGGCACCGCCCTGGCTCTGACGCCGCGAACCGTGATCGGCCCGGCGCCGGCCGCGTCCGGATCGGTGGTCGTCACACCATCGGTTGCGCCGACGCCCGACGACGATGCCACCACGCCGGTTCCGTTACCGACCGCCGACCGCTCGGGCGAGCCTGCGACCACCAAGGAGCCGGCACGCTCAACGCCGCCGCCGGCGGTGGACGACGACCTCGAGCCCACCGGCATCGGCCCGTACCGCATCGGGACCCGGTTCACCGGACTGCAGACACGGGACCTGCTGCGCGAGGTGCGGACCGCGTCCGGCTGTGACTGGGTCGGCGCTCGCGGACTCGACACGTACCACGAACCGTTCCTGAGCTTCTTCGACGGGCGGCTGTCGTACCTCATCGTGGACAGCCCGCAGGCGCGTACGGCAACCGGAGCTCGGGTTGGCATGACCTTGGCGCAGGTCAAGGCCAGACATCCTGACGGGCGGCTGGTCACACGCGGTGATCGTTACGTCTGGTTGACGCCGGACGGCAGCGACGGTCTGATGTTCCGGTTCGACGAGGCCGGCACCGTCGACTCCATCGAAGCTGGACCGGCTCAGACGCTCGAATTCCGGTTCACCGACGGAGAGGGCTGCTAGGCGGACGCCCACGCCGGTCGGGTAGATCTCGGCCACGCTCGGCGGGACCGGGGGGCCTGGCAAGCGTTGCCGTCGAGGTGTGCCCGCCGTTACCGTCAGGTGGCGTCGCGGCGACGTGGGGAGGTCCCCGATGACCGAGAGCCCACCGGCGTACGGTGCCCCGTCCGCGGATGATCCCCCACCCGCGACGGATGACGCCGGGTCGCAGGAGCCCTCGCGGCCGGCCACGATCTACGACGTGGCCCGGGCCGCCGGAGTGGCGGCCTCCACGGTGTCTCGCGCGTTCGCCCGTCCCGGGCGGGTGAACGCCGAGACCGCGGAGCGGATCCGGCGGGCCGCCACCGAACTGGGCTATCGCGTCAACTCGCTGGCCCGGGCGCTTCCGACCGGGCGTACATCGATGATCGCCCTGGCCATCTCCGACATCACCAATCCGTTCTACAACGAGATCATCCGTGGCGCCCAGGTGGCCGCGACCGAGGCCGGCTATACGATCCTGCTCGCGGACACGCAGGAGTCGGGTGTGGTCGAGCGGGAGGCGCTCGACCGGGCGATAGCCACGGTGGAGGGGATCGTCCTGACAACGAGTCGGATGTCCGATTCGGCGATCCGGGTGATGGCGAAGCAGCGGCCGGTGATCGTCTTGAACCGGGCGGTCAGCGACGTGCCGTCGGTGGTCACCGACAACCCGCGCGGCATGCGGCGGGCCGTGGAG
>Ga0081539_10000823_pt1 | contig 59946 bp, 56 predicted proteins | sample TabmetS4T2R2_FD_71023 | JGI IMG/M metagenome (GOLD analysis project Ga0081539, IMG submission 71023) | Tabebuia heterophylla rhizosphere microbial communities from the University of Puerto Rico - S4T2R2 | ecosystem: Host-associated > Plants > Roots > Rhizosphere ...
GCATAAGTGGGGGGGGTGGCCCTGGGGGGGCCCGCGTGGTTTAATTTCGGGGTGTTGAACCCCCCGCGGGGGCGGCCGGGGGGGCCCGCCCCTACAGTTGTATCCGCAAATTTAGAAGTTACACGGGGACTCGAGGGCGGGGACTTTGGATGGGACTCGGTCGACGAATTTGATTGACTGTCGTCGCAGGTCAGCCACAACGCTCTCGACCTGTTCTGGTGTTAAGCCCACGCCCGCCTGGAAGAAAACCCAATCGATGTCTTCCTCGTACTTCCGCATCTCTTTCGCGGCAATCATTCCATCACGTATGAACCAGAGATTGAAATTGATTGACATCGTGTCTTCGGGATAATACTCACCACCATGCTCGGCGAATAACTTGCCGTCGATAAAATACGTGACCTTGCCGCCAACGACCTGAGTAACGAGCGTATGCCAGCCGCCTTGAGGTCCATTCGCTGTCTTGAACACGTTGTCTTTCTTCCAGTTTGGCTCGGGACTAAACGTTTCCCACGTCGTCGAGTAGAGTGTTGGACCATCAATCCCCCAGCCGCCGTTCGGCAAGTATTCCCAATCAAGCTCGCTGTAGTCGAGGTCCATCGGCGCCTTCAAAGGACTGATCGTGTAAAAGCTTTGCACGAGCTGATCGCCGTCAGGCCCTGAAACAGGAGCATCCGAGAAACGAACACGCGCGGCGTACGTGCCTTCAAGGAACTTGCGTTGCTGACAGATCTGCGTTTGCGTCGTGTTCTCGGGAGTGCCGTCGGTTGCAGACGTCATGCGCAGGATCCGGTTCTTCGCGTTACTCGGATCTTTGCGCAGCGTCACGTTTGTGTCTAACCACTTCGCCCCGGGCACGCCGGGCCAGCCGGGTACAGTGCGAACGATCCAGCCGTTCTTTTTGAGCTGTGCCTGGTTCGTGTAGCTGAAATCGTCGAATAAGATTGGGTTTGGAAGTCGATTGCTTTGCGCCGTTGCTCCGGCGATCAGCAACACAATCACGCATAACGTCGCGACAAATGGTTTGATGTTCGTGTGCATTTTGTGCCTTTGTGCAGCTAATCCTAATATAAACCTATGACTGAAAGCACTAGTGAGACACGACGAGCCTTTCTCTTCGATCTCGATGGCACACTCGTCGACAGCGTCTATCAACACGTGCTCGCCTGGCGCGAGGCGCTCGAGGCGGGTGGAATTCACCTCGCCGTGTGGCGCATTCATCGCCAGATCGGCATGAGCGGCGGTCTCTTCGTCAACGCGTTGGCGCGTGAGACGGGACACACAGTCTCCGCCGAAGAGGCGGAGCGCATCCATCAGGTGCACGGCGAAGCGTTCAAGCGTTACGCATCGCAGGTGCGCGCGCTGCCGGGTGCGCAAGAGTTACTGGCGTATCTCACGAAGGCGGGCGTGCCGTGGGCCATCGCGACGAGTGGACGTTATCAGAGTGCGCGACTGTCGCTCGACATGCTCGGTGTTGGTGAGGATGCCGCGATCATCACGCGCGACATGGTGCGCCATGCGAAACCCGATCCGGATCTGTTTCTCGCGGCGGCTGAGAAACTCGGCGTGCCAATCGAGGATTCAGTCGTGATTGGCGACAGCATCTGGGACTTGCTGGCGGCACGTCGCGCTCGCGCGCTCGGTGTTGGCTTGCTCTCTGGTGGCTACGGGCGTGAAGAGCTTGAGCGAGCCGGAGCGTACCGAGTTTATAACGATCCGGCGGATCTTCTGCGGCATCTGGATGAGGTTGGTGTGCGCAGCGCGGAGTAACCGCACCGCTGGCCCAGTGCACCACACCCGGTATCGGGAATCTTGTCCATCCTGAAAAAATCTTGTCAATCCTGGTCAAAGGTTTTACCGGTCCAGCTTCCTCGAGCACGCGCAGATAACGTGGCGAGAAGAACAGCGAATCGTACGGCGTCACTTTCTGCCAGTGTGCCTGATCCAGATAGTCGATGCTGTCCGCGAGGGCAAACGCAAACCCACTCGGCGCGTGACGCTCGCGATGATGATCCCGAAGGCTGCGTGCTTTGGTGACGAGTTTGTTGATGGGTTTTATGTTCGGCAGGTTGGGCAAAATAATATCAGCCACCGCCGAACACGGTTCAAAAAATATGTTGACACCGCGGGCCGATCCTCATACTATATCGATGCGCGATATAGTTGAATAAAGTTACTGAGAGGATCTGTGAAGGTACCCACCCGCAGACCAGAGGAGTTTTTGCCCTTAACTCCGGCGATGTTCCACATATTGCTGGCCCTCGCTGACAAAGAGCGTCACGGCTATCACATCATGCGTGAAGTCGATGAGCGCACGAGTGGAAGTGTGAAACTCGGTCCGGGCACGCTCTATGGCTCGATCAAGCGCATGATGGCCGATGGTCTGATCGAAGAGCTTGAAGAACGGCCGGATCCGGAGCTTGACGACGAGCGTCGCCGCTATTACCGGCTGACCGATTTCGGTTTTCGCGTCGCTACAGCCGAAGCGCAACGGCTGGAGCAGATGGTGAGATCTGCGCGGGCAAAGAAACTATTACCACGGGCCAAGGCTGGTTGATGAGCAACGCTTTGAGTAAGGATGCGAGGTTCTTCGTCTCGATCTACACGATCCTGCTGCGCGCATATCCGAGAGAGTTTCGGCGTGAGTACGGATCACAGATGGTCCTGTTGCTCCTTGACTGCCAGCGAGACGCACGCACGGCGGCGTCGCGTAGACGATTATGGCTGCGGACTCTGGTCGATCTTATTTTTACGGCGCCTCGTGAACACCTGAACAACATCAGAAAGGAGAACAAGTTTATGCGTAACCTTCGCAGTGACCTCGTTGCTATCGGCGGGTGTGTTTTGATAATCGCGCTTGCATTATTTCTGCTGAGCTACGGCCGGTCTCACCAGGTCTCATCGATTCTTCTCTTCGGTTACGTGCTCGACGCGATTGCATTCACAGGCGTGGTGGGAAACCTGATTGTGTTCCTGCTGGTAAAACTGACCTCGCTAAGACCGCTGCGCGTCGCCCTCTGGACGTTCCTGACCGTGAGTATTGTCCCGGCCCTTGCGATTGTCCTGATAGCCGGCTCGGACCCGAAATTCAACGCGCCCAGCGTCGTGATCGGCTACGTCGTCAGCTTCCTATTCTGGTACGGCCTCCACGCGCTCTGGTCGCACAAGCTCCGGCCCTCAGAGACGACCTAACGTTCAATCGTCGTGCGTTGATCCTTGCGCTTCCTGGATGGCCTCGAGTTCGGGTAGCGCCAACAAGTCTTTCGGGCGGCCAGCAGCGCGTTTCGCGAGGATCAACTTGCCGATATCCATCACGGCGAACTTGTAACCAAAAAGTTCAACCGTGATGGAATCAGTAATCACGGCTTCATAATGTCCGACGCCGCGAACTTCGCCTAAGAGATCGAGATCTCCGATGTCGGTCGTGAAGGTGAAATTGAGCCCTCGCTTCAAGGTCTCGGCGTCGAGGATGAAAGGCACTCCTTCGGGAGCATTTCGCAGTCGCGCGTGGGCTGACTGTAGAGCTTCAGCCAGTCGCAAGAGATTCGCGCCATCTCGGCCGTAGCATACGTCTAAATCACTCGTCAGAAGCGAAGAGCCATGAACTGCCGCAGCTACGCCGTCGACGATCACGCAATCAACCTTGTATTCACCTAACAGTCTGAGAGGCGCCTCAATGATCTTGCTCGGCAGTGGCATTGGCTGGGCCCTTCAACCGCATCGAGTTTTTGAGTGCCGTGACACTTTCAATAAAACTATCCAGCTTGCGAATTCGCTCTTCTGGTGTGAGTCGCAGGTTTTCGATTGTGAGTGTGAGATCTATCCCGAATTCAACAGCACGCGCAGCTGCCGAACCAGCGGGTGGATTAAGTAGATATTCTTCGATACCGGCACGCATGAGGGTTTCAGTATATCACCGCTCACCGAATCCGCGTTTTTAATCCGCGTCATCCGCGGTTAAGATCCCTCGCCGATGAACGCGCTAAGCAACTGGCAGCCGCCTGAACACTGGACGCGCATCACCACGATCGATATGCATACCGGTGGGGAGCCGCTGCGCGTGATCGTCGCTGGACTGCCGCCGGTAGAAGGCGGGACGGTACTCGAAAAGCGGCGCTACTTTCGCGACCATTACGATCACTTGCGCACGGGTCTGATGTGGGAGCCGCGCGGTCATGCGGATATGTACGGCGCCGTCGTTACTTCGTCTGCTGACGCCGACTTCGACGTCTTCTTCCTGCACAACGAAGGCTACAGCACCATGTGTGGGCACGCGATCATTGCACTCACGAAGCTCGTCGTCGAAACACAGCTCGTCGATAAGCATGAGATCACTTTCAACGTGCCCGCCGGCAAGATTCACGCGCGTGCTTCTGTTTCCGACGGCATAGTCATAGAAGCCTCGTTTCGAAACGTCCCGTCTTTTCTGTACCTGCGCGATCAGCGAGTTGATGTGCAGGGAATCGGCCCAGTCCAGTTCGACGTTGCTTATGGTGGCGCGTTTTACGCGTTCGTCGATGCGCAACCGATGGGATTGCAACTCACACCTGAACACCTCGATCGCATCATCGATTACGGGCGACGAATCAAGCACGCGGTGATGGACCAGTTTCCGATCAAGCATCCGTTCGAGGAAGACTTGAGCTTTCTTTACGGCACGATATTCACCGCGCCCGCGCTCGATCCTTCACATCACAGCCGCAACGCCTGCATCTTCGCTGACGGCGAGCTCGATCGATCAGCGACAGGCAGTGGCGTCAGTGCACGTGCTGCTTTGCACTTCGCAAAGGGCGAACTCGCTTTGAATGAACGTGTAACGATTGAGAGTATTCTCGGCAGTACGATGTCGGTCGAGGTTGTAGAGGTGTCGAAGTTTGGACCTCACGACGCCGTGGTTCCCGAAGTGAGTGGGACCGCATCGATTACGGGACGGAATGAGTTTTATTTCGATCCGGAAGATCCGTTTCGTGTAGGGTTCATCTTCAGATAGAAATCAACGCACGGGCGGCCACGGAGGGCCGCCCCTACAGTTGTTTCTTGTGCACCTGCAGGAGCTCGTAGGCCCGGTGGCCGCGGTTGGAAATGTCCTTGAAGAAGTAGAATTGTTGTTGCTTGCCGTTAGTGCGAATGATCAGGCGATCGAAGAGCAGTCGCTTCTTGAAGTGAATGTCTTCAATCGTATTGCGGTCGATTTCATGATCGCGCAAGCGAAACATGCGCTTCGTCACAAACACGAGGCTGTCGTCGGTGATCTGAAGATAACCCACTGAGTGCCGCAGTCTCTTCACGCCCTTTCCCGCTGTAGCGCGGATAAACAATCTCCGGCCGCGTGACCCAACCTTGTTATCGAGCCGGTGCAGGATGTGCTCGGGAACGTCTTCACGGTTCAGATCATCAACTGCCGCGGTCGAACGGCCAACCACATCGACAGGCACCGTAAACTCCGATCCAACCGCCGCGAGCTTTCGACGTTGACCAAAACTCTGCACGTACTGCTTCGCCAGCAGGTAGAACTTCTTCAACAGCGCGAGAGTCGCAACGTATTCAACCCTCATGAGCCGGAAAGCCTTTGGCGCAAACCAAGCAAACGCAATCAGGAAGATCATCACGACTGTGACCATGATCGCGGGATGCCGCAGCGCGAGCCAACTGCCAATCACGACCAGAACGTCTTCACCAACGCTGAGTGCGATATTCGAGAACGGCTCCGGACTGTGGTTCGCGAGCAGTCGTGTTCCCGCCTTCACTGAATGACCAGAGAGCGAAACGCCCGCGCAAAGAGCAGCGATGACCGCGGTCTGCGGCTCAACCGCGCCGATGGCTGTCGCCCCAATCACGGCCGCGCCAAGCGGTCTGATGACTGTATGAACTCCGTCCCAAACGCTATCAACCCACGGAATCTTGTCTGCGAAAAACTCCACAAGGTAAATCACACCCGCCGCAATCAACACGTACGGACTCGCCAGGACCGCGAGCCCCGACATCTCCGGATTCAACGTGATCAGCCCCAGTCGGATTCCGAGCCCGACGGTGAGCACGGTCGCGTAAAGATTCAGCCCCGACACCAAACCGAGGCCCATCGTCGATCCGAGTAGGTTGATTACTTCCATTGCCGTTGATGTACGAACGACGTGCCCTGGAGGATGCACCGAAGACTGAGATTCGAGCGAACGTTAGTACAAGTTCAACAATGACGCAACCAGAATTGCTAGAATGGACCGATATGCAGTGCCCACGGTGCCAGAGCGAGCGGATCCAGCGCGATTTTGACGACGCCGTCTTCTTCTTGCGGATGGTTGGGTTACACAAGCTCCTTTGCAACAACTGCGGGCTCGTCTTCAAAGCCTTCGATCCGCTCAGCACACACCAGCGCGAGCCGGCGGAGAAGTCGAAAAAGGTGCGAAACCGTCGTCGCGGCCAACGCTTTTATGCCCACCTGCCCGCGGCAATTTCCATGATCGATGGGAACGCACAGGTCGGAAAGGTGTCTTATTCACAGCCGTCGCGCGGTCATTGCGAGACGATCAGCGGGTTCGGGATGAGGCTGACCCTCGTCGGCACACGCTTCTCCGAAGCCGAGCTATCTCGCACCGGTCGACTGCTGTTCGTGCGTGTCGATTTGCCAGAAGGACAGGTCGAGGCTGTGGTCAAGATTGTTAACACCGAGCGCACGGGCGAGGAAGGGAAGAAGAAATGGGCACTCGGTGTGGACATTCACCAGATGTCCGACACAGACCGCGAACTCCTCGCCGCATATCTCGAAAAACGGCGCGCCGGCGAGCCTGTGGTCGTTTCCGACTAGCCGTAAAAGGCACAAAAAGCGCAAAAACGATAGAATGCCAGCATGTCACTAATGCTCAAGATGCGGCTCCTGCGGCTCCTGCTGGTGCTTGGCGTGGCGCTGTTTTGCCTCCAGTGCCAGCCAAACTCCAACGGCGGTGCCTCCAACAAAACGACCACGCCCCCGGCGAACGGCCCGGTGCCTAAATATGGCTATCAAATCGTCAATATCTGGCCGCACGACAGCAACGCTTTCACCCAGGGCCTAATCCTAATGGACGGCAAACTGCTGGAAAGCACCGGCCAGGAAGGCTTCTCGAGTTTGCGGCGGGTAGACCTCGAAAGCGGGAGAGTCCTGAAAAAAGTCGATGTGCCCGTGCCTTACTTCGCGGAAGGTCTCACTGCTCTGAATGGAAAGCTGTATCAGCTCACGTGGCAGCACAACATCGGTTTTATCTACGATGCGCAGACGTTTGAGCGCCAGGGACAGTTTACCTACGACGGCGAGGGTTGGGGTTTGGCGACGGACGGGCAGTCGCTGATATTGAGCGACGGCACGAATCGCATCAGGTTTATCGACCCGAACGGTTTTCGAGTGACGAGAACGATTACAGTGACAGACGGCAGCCAGCCGGTCAGGGAATTGAACGAGCTCGAGTATGTGAAGGGCGAGATTTATGCGAACGTCTGGCACGACAACCGGATCGCGACGATCGATCCGCAGAGTGGCCATGTGAAGTCGTGGATTGATCTGACAGGGTTGATGCCTGCGGGCGAGTTAAAGGACGAGGAAGCGGTGCTGAACGGGATCGCGTACGACGAGGCGAAAGATATGTTGATCGTCACGGGCAAACTATGGCCACGTGTGTTTGAGATCAAGGTAAAACGGTAACCACGGATTATACGGATCTAAGAGACGGATTTTAGCAGATAGTTTATGGGGTTTGGGACGTACTTCAGAGCATTTTCTTACGCCATGATCGCGGTGGCGATGCTGGCCCTCGTTCTCGCGGGAGGATTGAGTGTCGGCCTCGCACTCGTGTTTCTCCTCGTGATGATCGGTAGCTGGATGCTCGAGAATACGAAGTGGCAGTTGCCGGAACGTTACGGTCTCGCGATCGTGCTCCTTTCGATCCCGTTGTTTTATGCCGACTGGCACTACCAGAAAGCGCTCGGTGAGCCGACCGAGCGTTTGGGAGTCACTGCGCTCGCACACCTGATCGTCTTTCTCTCTGCCGTCAAACTTCTACAAGTAAAGAAAGATCGCGACTGGGTCTTCCTTTACCTGATTTCATTCTTCGAGGTCTTGCTCGCGGCGGGTTTGAGTTTCAGTCCGGTATTTCTCGGCACACTCACGCTTTACTTGTTGTGTGGCTTGTCAGCAGTCACGGCATTCGAGATTCAGAAAGCACGCCGCTCGCTCGCTCCAACCGAGACGCGCCTGCTCGTGCCTCCCGATTCGCGCGTCTTCAAAAAGTCAGGACAACGATCGTGGCGCGCGACTGAAGCTGCGCGGCTCCCGGTCGTCGCAGTATCGCTGCTGATTTTGATCTTCGTACTCGCGCTGCCGCTCTTTCTGATTGCACCGCGCTCAGGCGCCGCAGCACTGACACGCAGCGGTGGCTCACTCACAAACTTCATCGGCTTCTCTGAGAACGTCACGCTCGGCCAGATCGGCACACTCAAGCAGAGCGACCAGGTCGTGATGCGCGTGCGCGTGGACGACGCGCAGCCGCAACGTGATCTGCGCTGGCGCGGCGTTGCACTCGACGAGTTCACAGGTTTCGGCTGGAGAAAATCGGCACAGGCGCGACAACTTGACGTAATCACCGAACGCAGCGGCTATTTCAAAGTCGATACAACTGAAGCTATTCATCGCTTAACCACACAGACGTTCTTTCTCGAGCCGCTGGAATCTCCCGTGCTCTTCGCCGCGCCGCGCGTTGTTGCTCTGCAGGGCGAGCTGCCATGGGTGCGCGTTGACGAAGAAGGATCGATTCAATCGCGCCGCCATGATTTCGAGCGGCTGATGTACAAGGCGCTTTCGGACACGAACGAGCCGCGTATGGATCAACTGCGCAACGATCTGCGGCCGTTGACGTTGCCTTACTATCGTTACCTGCAACTGCCGGACAAAATCGATCCTCGCATCGGTCCACTGGCGACGACGATCATTCTTCATGCGAACGCGAGTAATCGTTACGATGCCGCGAGAGCGATTGAGTCGTATCTTCAGCGCGAGTATCCGTATTCGTTCGAAATGAAAGCGAGCGGACCGGATCCGCTTGCGGATTTTTTGTTCAACGTGAAGACCGGTCACTGCGAGTACTTTGCGACTGCGATGGTCGTCCTGTTACGAACGCATGGAATCGCTGCGCGCATGGTGAACGGCTTCACTTCGGGTGAGTACAACGATGCCGCCGGCGCTTACACGGTGCGGCAGTTTAATGCGCATTCGTGGGTCGAAGTTTACTTTCCGGAAACCGGTGCGTGGGTGACGTTTGACCCGACGCCTCCGGCCGGACGCACTGATCCAGTGCGCACCGGTATCACGGCACAACTGCAAAAGTACGGTGAAGCGCTCGAGTTGATGTGGTTTCAGTATGTCGTCGGTTACGACAAACAGGAGCAGCGTTCGCTCGCCACGTCTTTACACAACCGCGTGTTTGATTATGGACGAATCGCGTCGAACATACTCAACACCGTGACCCGTTATCTGAGTGGTAACGTGCTCGCGGTCGCCGCTGGTGTCGTTGGATTCGCACTCGCGTTGTTATTCATTCTCTTCGGCAAACGGATTTGGCACTGGGCAGGCCGCGGCCTGGACCATTCGACAGCAGACGAGCGGAGTTACTCGAACGTTCAGTTTTACGAGCGTTTGGTCTCGTTGATGGAGCAGCGTGGCGTCTCGCGTGACCAGCACCTGACGCCGCTCGAGTTTGCAGATACGTTGCGATCAAACGACGTGATGGTAATCACGCGCGCTTACAACCGCGTGCGATATGGCGGTCAGAAGCTTTCGGCGACGGAGAGAAAAGAAGTCGAGCGCGCATTGTTTGCATTGGAGGATTTGAGCCGCGGATGAACGCGGATAAACGCTGATCTGCGTTCATCTGCGTTCATCCGCGGCTAAAAATGTTTCGAATGAAGAAAGTCGGATTTATTAGCCTCGGCTGCCCGAAGAACCTCGTGGATAGCGAAGTGATGATGGGGCAGCTCAAGCAAAATGGTTATCAGATCACGGCGGATGCTGCGGATGCGGAGACTGTCGTCGTTAACACGTGTGGATTCATTGATTCGGCGAAGAAAGAATCGATCGACACGATCCTCGAAGCAGCGCAGCTAAAGACGAATGGCCAGGCGAAGCGACTGATCGTCGCTGGTTGTCTGGTTGAGCGCTATCGAGACGAGTTGAAGGCCGAGATACCCGAGGTCGATGCGTTCATCGGCACTAACCAGATCAACGATATCCTCGCCGTCTGCGATCCGAAGACAAACACGCGCTCACTGCCGGTCGTGCCGCTCGGCAACCAGAGCGCTACTTACCTCTACGACGACTCGACACCGCGCGTGCTCGCAACCCCTTCGCACTACGCGTTCGTGAAGATCGCTGAAGGCTGCGATCGCCCGTGTGCCTTCTGCTTCATTCCGCAGATGCGTGGACATTTCCGCAGCCGTCGCTTCGGATCGATCATCGCCGAAGCACACCAGCTCGCGGAAGAAGGCGTGAAAGAGATCATCCTCGTGGCCCAGGACTCGTCGCGATACGGTGAAGATCTCGGCAAGCAGGATGCACTCGCCCGTCTGTTGCGCGAGCTGTCGCACGTCGACGGCATCGAGTGGGTGCGCGTGATGTACACGTATCCGACGCACATCAGCGACGCGTTTCTCGACGTGCTTGCCGAAGAACCGAAGGCGGTGAAGTATCTCGACATGCCTTTGCAGCACGCGTCTCAGAACGTGCTGAAGCTGATGAAACGTGGTGGAAATCGTGGCAGTCTCGAACGACTGATTGAACGTGTGCGCACACGAGTTCCGGGCATTGCGGTGCGGACGACGTTTATCTCCGGCTTTCCCGGTGAGACTGAAAAGGATTACGAAGAGCTGCTGGGGTTCATCAAGAGCGTTGAGTTTGATCGCGTCGGTGTTTTCACTTATTCAGACGAAGAAGGCACGCCCGCGTTCGACCTGTCTGACAAGGTTCCGCAGCGCACGGCCGCCCGTCGTCGCAACAGTCTGATGAAAGAGCAGGCGAAGATCTCGCGGCGTAAGAATCGCGCGCGGGTTGGGGAAGTGGTCCGTGTGTTGTTTGAAGGCGAATCGAAAGAGAGCGAGCTGCTGTGGCAGGGACGAATGGAGACACAGGCGCCGGACATCGATGGCTGTGTGTTGATTAACGATGTGCCTGACGGTGTGTTGCCGGAGAGCGGCGAGTTTGTGAATGTCGAGATCACTGAGGCGCATGAGTACGATTTAGTAGGGAGAATTTTAGCCGCGGATAACACGGATGAAGCCCACTGATTATCTGGCGTTGTCGATTGCGACTTGTGGCGTCGGGTATTTGCCGCTTGCTCCTGGGACTTGGGGGTCGTTAGTTGCCATTGGAATATTTTTGTTGTTGGTGCGAGCGACCCCGCCGAACGCATTGGTGGCTGTGGTCCTCGTCGCGATTCTTGTGGTTACGTTCGCAGGAATCTGGGCCGCGACACGGACTGAGCAGTTGTCGGGGAAAAAAGATCCGGGCAAGGTGGTGGTTGACGAAGTCGCGGGCCAGTTCATTGCTCTCTTCCCGCTGACTCTCTTCACGCGCTGGTCCACCCTCGCAGTCATCGTTTCGTTTATTCTTTTTCGCTTTTTCGACATTGTTAAGCCGTATCCTGCGAACCGGCTTCAGGAGTTGAGCGGTGGCGCCGGAGTAATGTTTGACGATCTGGTGGCAGGGGTTTACGGCGCGGTGATCGTCGCTTTTTTCTTAAGGGCATGTTGAGGTTTGTTTAGGAGAATTTATGGAACGTAAAGGCTCGATGGGCAAGGACGCAACCAGTAAAGAGACTTTGCAGGACCTTGAAGAGAACGAAGCTTCAGTAACTGACACGTCTGACGATTCAGAGATGGCGAGTCCTGATGGTGCATTTGATGATTCCGACGACATGAACGATGCTGATCCGGCGTGATCAGCCTTCGGGTGTCTCTTTTTTACTCGAGCCACCGAGCCAGCCGCGCCTTTTGAAGAACAGCAGCATGGCAACGGCCACCACGGCCATTAATATCCACACGCCATAATAACCATACTGCGAATGCAGCTCGGGCATGTTGTCGAAGTTCATACCGTAAACACCGGCGATAAACGTTAGCGGCAGCATCACGGCCGAAAAGATCGTCAGCACTTTCATGATCTCGTTGAGCCGGTTCGACACCACTGACAAATAAGCTTCCAACGATCCGCTAATCAGATCGCGATAATTCTCAGCCAGATCGACGACGCGCACGAGGTGATCGTAAACGTCGCGATAAAACGGGCGCATCTCTTCTTGTATCAACGAAAACTCGCCGCGGCTCATGCGATGCAGAATGTCCATCTGCTTGCCGGAGATACGTCGCAGACGCAACACACTCCGCTTCAGATCCATGATCTCCGAGAGGATCTCGTTGTTCGGGCGCTTGAGTGTGAAGATATCGTCTTCAAGCTTGTCGATGCGCTCGTCGAAATCATCGAGCACCGGCGAATAGTAATCGACCACCTGGTCCAGGATCTGGTGCAGCAGAAAAGCCGGACCACGGTGGCAAGCCATCGGTGTGGTGCGCAGCAATTGCTTCACGTTGTTGATGCTGCGAAACATCTCGTGGTGATAAGTGATCACGTAGTTCGGACCGAGAAATCCGTCCAGCTCGATCGTGTTGAAGCGATCGGGACTGGTGTCAGCCGTCACGCCATGCACGATGAAGTAGATGTAGTCTTCAAACTCCTCGATCTTCGGATAGTGGCGATTCTCACGACAGTCTTCGACAGTCAGTGGATGAAAGTTGAAGACGTCGAGGAGGACTCGTTCGTCGGCTTCGGTCGGCTGCTCCATGTCGACCCAGATCACGGCCGACTGGTCCTTCAGCAGCTCCGGCAGGTCTGCCGCAGTTTTGCCTTTGATAATCTTCGGACTGCCTGGTCGATAAACGAGAATCTCCATCCGCGTCTCCTTAGCCGCAAAAAAGCAGAAAATTTTACTTCAGAATTCGAAAAGCTATGCAGTTTTTCTCATTTGTGCTTTTTGTGCGTTTTGTGGCTAATATACCTCCCCAATGACAGCAAAAATTTTTGTGGCCGATGATGTGAGTGAGAGCGGACTGGGACCACTACGCTCATCCGGCTTTAGCGTAGAGAAACGGCCCGGACTCGCCCCAGGCGAACTACAGGCCGCACTGAAGGATTGTGAAGGACTCATCGTCCGCAGCGAAACGAAAGTCACTGCGGATCTACTCGACGCGGCTGGCAGCCTGCGCGTGATCGGGCGTGCGGGGGTCGGCGTCGACAACATCGACGTGCCCGCAGCGACGATCCGCGGCGTCGTCGTGATGAATGCACCTGACGGCAACACGATCACGACTGCCGAGCACACGATCGCCATGCTCATCTCGCTCGCGCGGTCGATTCCGCAGGCGAGCAGTAGTCTGAAGTCAGGACGTTGGGACCGCAAGAAGTTTGTCGGCGTCGAGTTACAAGGCAAGACGCTGGGGATTGTCGGTCTCGGTCGCATCGGGCGCGTGGTTGCGTCGCGTGCGCGTGCGATGGGCATGCTGATCGTCGCTTACGATCCGTTCATCGCGCCCGAGCAGGCACGCGATCTGGAAATCGAGCTCGCGCCGCTTGATGAAGTTTACGCGCGTGCCGACTTTCTCACCGTTCACACTCCGCTCACACCGGAAACACGTGGTCTCGTCGATCGCGATGCAATCGGCAAGATGAAAACGGGTGCGCGGATCATCAACTGTGCGCGCGGTGGACTCGTCGATGAGGATGCGCTTTATGAAGCGTTAATGAGCGGCGCTATTGCTGGTGCGGCGTTGGACGTCTTCAATGAAGAGCCGCCGCCTTCCGATCACAAGTTGTTGCAACTCGAGCAGGTGATCGTCACGCCGCACCTCGGCGCGTCGACTAAAGAAGCGCAGGAAGGCGTCGCGTTCACAGTCGCGGAGCAGATGCGCGACTACTTGTTGACTGGCGTGTTGCGTGGTGCCGTGAACGTGCCGGCGATCGGGATCAAAGAGTTCAACCTGGTCCAGCCTTATGTAGCGCTCGCGGAAAGTCTGGGACGATTTCAGGCGCAACTCGTTGATAAGCCCGTGACTGGAGTCAGGATCGAGTTTGCCGGTGAGATCGTTGACCTGGACGCCGCACCGGTCACGCGCGCGTTCCTGGCGGGACTGCTGCGCGACGTGAGTGCGCGCGTCAACGTCGTCAACGCGTTTCTGATCGCCGAAGAGCGCGGCATCAAAGTGACTACGACTTACATTCGCACCGCGGGCGACATGGCGCCTGCCATTCGCACCGAGATCAGCACGGGCCAATCGACACAGAGCCTCGCGGGAACCCTCTTTGGCTATGGCGGACAACGGCGTGAAGGGCGTATAACGGAGATCGACGGATTTCATCTCGAGGCGACGCCGCACGGCCACATGCTCGTGACGCGCAATCACGACGTGCCCGGTGTCATCGGCGGCATCGGCACGATCCTGGGCCAGGGCGGCGTGAACATCAGTCGTTTTCATCTCGGGCGCCGTGAGCGTGGCGGCGAAGCGATGGCGGTGATCGAGGTCGACGCGCCGCTGAGCAAAGCGACATTGCAATCGTTGCGCTCGCTCGAACAGGTCATATCAGCACAGCCGATCGATCTATAGTACAAGATTTACAAGATTTCCCCAGGATGTGCAGGAGTGTCCTTTTGCCACAAAGAGGCACAAAAAGCACAAATGTCATAACAGAACCTTCTGTGCGTTTTGTGCCTTTTCGTGGCGAAAACAGTGCTTATGCATGGTATGCGCTGGGTTTGTTGACGATCGTCTCGTTGCTCAACTACCTCGACCGCACGCTGATCTACATCCTCTTCACGCCGATCAAAAACGAGATGTCGTTCAGCGACTTCGAGCTGGCGCTGCTCGGAACGACTTCGTTCGTCATCTTCTTCACTGTCCTCGGTGTTCCCTTTGGCCGTCTCGCAGATCGCGGCTCTCGGAAAAACATGATCGCCGCGGGCCTCGCGGTCTGGAGCCTCTTCTCAGGTCTGACGGGATTTGCGAATGGCTTCTGGTCGCTCTTCTTCTGTCGCGTGATGGTAGGCGTCGGCGAAGCGACGCTCGGTCCCGCGGCGCTCTCGTTGCTAAGCGACTACTTTCCGCCGCGGATGCGCGCGAGTGTCCAGTCGATCTACGCGTCCGGCATCACGATCGGCGCTGGTCTCGCTTTCTTTCTTGGCGGCTGGATCGGTCTGCGCTACGGCTGGCGCTTTGCATTTTATTTCCTCGGCTTTCCGGGACTGTCCTTCGCAGTGCTCGTTTACCTTTTGAAGGAACAGAAGCGTGGCCAGACTGAAGTCACCACACCCAAGTACACGAGCGACGACTGGAAACTTCTGCTTCGATCTGTGCCGCTGCGTTATCACTACGCGGGCTATGCGTTGTTTGCTGTCGCTGCGAACGGTCTCTCGATCTGGGGTCCGACATTCTTCACGCGCGTTCACGGCTACAGCATCAGAACACTTGGCATCGTCGCCGGACTCACTTCGCTCGTCGTTGGAATGCCGGGAACATTGCTCGGCGGGTTTCTATCGGATCGACTGCGACGTTTTGGACCAGGCGGACGCATGCGACTCGGCGTCGTCTCGTCTCTGCTCGCGATTCCGTTCTGGATCATCTTACTGTTTTCGAACAGCGTGCCGTGGCTGCTCGTGGCGCAAGCGATCCTCCTCGCTTTCAGCTTGATGTGGATTGCGCCTTCGATGGCTGACGTGCACGAAATAACTGGTCCACACCTGCGCGGGCTCGGCATCGGCGCGTTCCTCTGTCTGGTCCACATCGCCGCGTACGGCATCGGCTCGCCGTTGATTGGCAAGCTAAACGATCTCCTCGGCGCGTCCACGAATCCCCGCGTGATGAGATACGGATTTTTGGTTAGTCCATTTTGTTGCATGCTTGCCTCAATTTTTCTCTGGCGCGGCAGCAAAGTCCTCGAAAAAAATCACGAATGAGCGTAATCTGTCCCGACTAAACGGGCTGTGGTTGGACCGGGTCAGTACCACCCGCTACCGCGCGTGGTACTGACCCGGTCCAAGTAAGAAATATGGAAGCAATTCCTCAACCTTCGAACGGCTACAACTTCCCGCTGGTAGCGCCTGATCGCGTGCCGAATCCTGTCGACCCTTCGGGCAAGCGTATCGACTCCATCGATCTGTTGCGTGGCATCGTGATGGTGATCATGATGCTGGACCACACGCGCGACTTTGTTCACAACGCGGCGCTACAGTTTGATCCGACCGACCTCTCGCGCACGAACATCATCCTTTTCGTCACGCGTTGGATCACACACTTCTGCGCGCCCGTTTTTGTGTTTCTGGCGGGCACTGGCGCGTACTTGCAGCTTGCGCGTGGCAAGAGCAAGGCGGAGTTGTCGCGGTTTCTGGTGACGCGCGGGTTGTGGCTGATCTTTCTCGAGTTGACGGTCGTGAAGCTCGGCATCGTGTTGAATCCTGACATTCGCTTTCTAGGGTTCCTGCAGGTGATCTGGGTGATCGGTGTCTCGATGATCGTGCTCGCAGTATTGATCTACCTGCCGATGAGCGTGATCGCGGCGTTCGGGTTGTTAATGATTGCGTTGCATAACCTGCTTGACGGCATTCACGTTACCAGGTGGCGTGGGCCAGGCACACCAATACCCAGCTTCGGCGAAAAGCTTTGGATATTGCTGCACCAGCCGTTTGACGGCTTTCCCATTCTCGGTGATAACAGTCCCGGCGTCGCAGTGATCTATCCGCTCGTTCCGTGGATCGGCGTGATGGCTGTAGGTTATGCGTTCGGCGCGCTCTACCAGCTCGACCGGCAACGACGGAGACGTCTGCTGCTGATCATCGGTGGCGCGACGACTGCACTCTTCATCGTGATCCGTGCGATCAACCTATACGGCGATCCGCGTGTATGGTCGTCGCAGAAGAACCTCATCTTCACGGTCCTGTCGTTTGTGAATACGACGAAGTATCCGCCGTCGCTGTTGTTTCTTCTGATGACGCTCGGACCGTCGATCCTCGCGCTCGCGCTGTTTGAAGCAAAGACTTCCGGCGGCGCGATCAGAAACTTCTTCGTGACGTTCGGGCGCGTGCCGCTTTTCTTCTACATCCTTCAGTGGTTCACGGCGCACTTCATTTCGATTCTGCTGCACTTCGCGTTTGGCAAGCCGGTGAGCTGGTTGTGGCAGTCGCCGGCAAACTTCGGGCGCCCTGAGCCGGGGATTGGGTTCAATCTCGGTGTTGTTTATCTCGCATGGATAGGGGGTGTGTTGTTGCTGTATCCGTTGTGCAGGTGGTTTGCCGGTGTGAAGCAGCGACGACGTGATTGGTGGCTGTCGTACTTGTAACCACGGATTACACGGAATTAAGCAGGGTTTACGCGGATTCTTTCAACTCGCGAAAGAGCCGCGCGAGGTCGGCGGCCTGGTAGTTAGCGTTGAGGCCGCTCGGGTTTGGTAACACCCACAAAATCGTATCTCCGATGCGATCTTCCTGGCGGCCGACGACGGCTTTGGGTTGGTTGAATGCAGTGCGATAGGCGCCCACACCCAGCACCGCCAGGATGCGTGGCCGGTAACGAAGCACCTTCGCTCGCAGTCGCTTTCCTCCTTCAAGAATCTCCTCTTTCGTCAACATATCCGCTGACGCTGTTGTACGTGAAACGACGTTTGTGATTCCATAACCACTCTGCAACAACTCACGCTCTTCAAACGGCGACAAAAGACGTGACGTAAACCCACCCGCATACAGCGTGGGCCAGAAACGATTGCCGGGACGCGCGAAGTGATGGCCCACAGCCGCCGTGTAGAGTCCAGGATTGATACCGCAAAAGAGAACGCGCAGGTCCGGCGCGATCACGTCGCGAACCGTCTTGTCGACGGCCGCGCGGAGTTGCTCCTTTGTCGGTTTCCAGAGCTTGGTCACGAGTGAGGTCAGTAGACGTCGAAATGAGTTTGTCGTGAAGTACTCTGTTTTGACACGCGATCGATCAATGTGATTTGAAGCAGATAGCGGCCCGGCAGCAACTCGCTCAAAGGAATCTCCGCCGCGTAAGGCAGTCGCGCGAGATCGGTAACACCCTCCGTATTGATTTTGCGCAACGCAGTCGTGATCACCGGCTGATCGTCGCGAACCACCTGCACCTGCACAGCAATGTCGGGCTTCTGATCAGCGGGTGAGAGCGCGCTGTTGTAGGCGAAGATCAAAAAGCGCAACGTCGAGTTACGTTGGAAGCGATGGCTCGCACTGAGCGCAACCGGGCTAACACCGCCAGTATTCGACACGTTGGTCATCATCGCCTGCGTGCGTTCACCTAAGAGCAGGCTGCTCATTGCGAGCTTCTTGTTTGTGAGATCGGGTATCTCGATCCACGCGTGAGCGCTGCCCACCTTGCCGCTCTTGTCGTCGCGCGCCGCGACTCGTACCTGGTAAATCCCGGGCGGTAAATGTGCGGGATACGTGAACGTGATGTCGTTGCGATACTTGCTGGCGGCGTCCAAAGTCGGTGCCGTAGTCACGATGCGTTCGACAAAACTGTCTTTGACGGCGCCCTTTTCGTCGAAGTAAGCCGCACTTAAATCGATGATGGCCTGGATCTTTCCATCAGGTTGTTCACCAAAAGTCAGAAACTCGCCCGGCATTTGAATCGCAGTCGAGAGCGTCGCACCTTTGTTCGCAAGGTCGTAATAATCAGCGCTGAGCAGTATCGGTAACGTTCGCGCAGGATACGCCGCGAGGATCGAGTCGCGTAGCTCGGCCGTAGCAGTCTTAACTGATGGCCGCTCCGTTGGCGTCTTCGTAGCAACAGGCGCCGGCGCGGGATCCAGATCGAAATAGCCTTTACGCACTCTCACCGTGAGATCGGGCCGTCCGATCAGCTTAACTTCGAGATTTCTGAACCTTCCTTGTTTTTGTGACTCCGCATCCGGCTTCCAGGCGAGGAGGTAGTAGGTTGACGTTTCCTTGAGTGCGGGCGCGAGTCCCTGTTTAAGATCGTTCGTGTTGAAAACGGCTTTGCCACCAGTATCAACGGCGAGTGCGTTCAAGCCATGCTGCGATGCCGGCAGTTCACCACTATCGGAGAGGCTGAGCTGGCCGAACGGATCGAAAGGCCGGTTCGTCGATGAGTCGTGTAAAGACGCAACCAGCCCGCGCGTATCCATTGAATAGATAACGACTCCATTTTTCGCCGCGGCACTGGTGATGTCGCGCATCTTGTCCACCGCATCACCGCGCCGGTTCTCAACAAAGAAACCACCGGATAAAAAGAAGAGAACTTTGCGGCCGGGAAGTACGCGGGCTGTTTGGACCAGCTTCTCGAGACCTGCCAGAGTGTTTTGATTGAAGCGAGCGGATTGAGACTGTATCTGCATTGCTCGCGCGCGCACGATTGAGGCGGCCTGATCGGCTTTCATGCCCTGGTTGAGGCGCATGGTTTCCGTGACAAAGAAATCGAGTACCTGACGATCGAGCCGATCGATCAACATTGCCTGGTAGTCGTTCATCGGTGGCTGATCAGAGTCATGTACGGAATACTGTCTCGATGTGACTCGATCCAAAGCCATGCGCAGAATCATGCGATCGTTCGTGAGTTGTTGTAGAAAGCCGATCTGTCCGGTGGCTGAAGCAATCGCGGCCTGATCGTTCTGGCCCATCTCCTTGTCGATGAAAGTGCTGATAACTTTCTTCGCGGAGACGAGACTCTGCAGGTCCATGTGAAAGTCGTCGATGTAGAAGAAGACGATGCGGCCACGATCGAGCGGTACCGGGCGTTTGAGGTTGATGGTGGTGGCGCCACGCGCGGCAGCTAGCTGGCTCTCTTCGTTACTGCCCGCGGTGATCTGTTCAAACGCCTGGATTGGGCGTGGCTTGCCGTCGATCCGCAGCTCGAAGTTGTCGGCAGTCAGCCCGTTGACGAACTTTCCGCTCTTGTCGAAGACCATCACGTCGGTTTGGACAAGCTCGGTGTAGACACGTACGACGTCGTCCTTTGGCGTTGGTGTAGGTGCAGGCGTCGTTTGGGCCGTTATCGCCGACGCGATGGTCAGGAGAAACAACAACAGCAGCAGAGAATTGGGGCGCGCCAGCATAAATGTCCGAATTACCGAAATTGTAGGGGTGACGTGCTGTAAATATGTATCAGGTGAGGTTCCTGTGGCAATCAAAAACCAACATTTGTTACGCTTCGTAAGATGACCGTTGGATCGGGTCAGTACCACCCGCGGTAGCGGGTGGGTGCGTAGCTCTTAGGCGCCATACGGCTGCGCACCCACCCGCTACCGCGGGTGGTACTGACCCGATCCAAGAACATTCATTCGAACCAACTATGGCGGCCAATAACACAACCGTAAAACTGGATCGGGTGAGCAAGAGTTTTGGGGAGTTCACGGCGGTCAGGGAACTCAGCATGGACGTGCGCGCGGGGCGTGTGTTCGGATTGCTCGGTCCGAACGGCGCGGGGAAGACGACCACGATCCGCATGATCGTCAATATCACCGCGCCGGACACCGGCACCATTCTCTTGTTTGGTCGCCACATCGACTCAAACCTCCAGAACCGCATCGGCTACCTGCCGGAAGAGCGCGGGTTGTACAAGAAAATGCGAGTGGCGGATCAGTTGCGATTCTTTGCCGAGATCAAGGACCTGCGCGGCAAGGAAGTCGAATCAAGAATTGACGACTGGCTCGCACGTGTAAAGCTCTCCGAGTGGAAAAACAAACGCTCGATGGAGTTGTCGAAAGGCATGCAGCAGAAGATCCAGTTCATCACTGCGGTGATTCACGATCCCGATCTGCTCATTCTCGACGAGCCCTTCTCCGGTCTCGATCCGGTCAACGTCGAGCTGCTGAAAGAGATCGTGCTCGACCTCAAACGCGCAGGCAAGACGATCATCTTCTCCACACACCAGATGGAAGTCGCGGAAAAGATCTGCGACGACATCTGTTTGCTCAATCGCTCGCAGAAGGTGTTTGAAGGAAGTCTGCGTGAGATCAAGCGCAGCTTTGGACGCAATTCGATCGCGGTGCGCTGCGAAGGCGGCGACGGCGTGCTCGACGATCCAACGCTGGTCAGCAAAGTCGTGCGACATGCCGATGAAGTGCAGGCGCTTCTCGCTGAGGGAGCTGACGCGCAAACACTTCTGAAACGTTTGATTGCGTCAGGCGCCGTGATCGGCAAGTTTGAGATGGTCGAGCCGAGCCTCAACGACATCTTCATCACGAAAGTGACTGAACCTGCATGAAAAAGTTTTTCTCCGTATTGAAGCGTGAATATATTCAGCGTGTACGTGCGAAGATGTTTATCGTCTCGACGCTTTTGTTGCCGGTGGTGATGTCGCTCTTCATCCTGGTGCCCGCAATTATTCTCAGCATCGAGACGCCGCCGACGCGAGTGGCGGTGGTGGACCAGACCGGCCGGATGTATTCACAAATACGCCAGGCTCTCTTCAACGACCAGCAGGAGACGGACACCCAAAACGTTAACGCCGGTGCGCAACGTACAACAAGCCCGCGCCGGAGCTTCAGCAGGTTCACTCTCGAGGAAGTAAACGCCACTAGTCAATCGCTCGACCAAATTCGCGCGGGCCTGGACCAGCGCATGCGCGCACGCGAGCTCGAAGGCTACGTGATCCTGTCACCGGATTTCCTGAGTCACGGCAAAGCCGATTTCATCAACCGCAATCCGGGTGATGTTTTTTCAACCCAGGTGTTGCAATCAGCCATAAACCGTGCGACACGCGAACAGCGGTTAATCGATGCCAAAGTCGATACCAAAACGAGGCAGGATGTCTTCAAGCCGGTCGAGTTGCAGTCAGTAAAGGCTGGTGCGACAGGTAGTCAACAGTCTAATTCCAACGCCGGTTTCGCAGTGGTATTTGGCGTTGGGCTCATGATGTATCTCGCCATCCTGCTGTATGGCCAGATCGTGCTGGGTGCAGTCATCGAAGAGAAAGAGACGCGCATCGCGGAGATCCTGTTCTCTTCGGTTAAGCCGTTTACCCTCATGATGGGCAAACTGGTTGGTGTGTCGTTAGTGGCGTTGACTCAACTGGCGATCTGGGGAACAGCGTTCGGCTTGTTTGCCGTTTACGGTGTGATGATGATCGCTTCGGAGGGGATGAGAGCAAACATTCCCAGCCTTCCTTTTATTCACTATATTTACTTCGGCTTGTTTTTCCTGCTCGGCTTTTTTATTTACGCAACGATTTATGCCCTCGTTGGGTCGATGGTGACGACGGCGCAGGAGGGCGGGCAGCTCGCGATGCCGATCATTCTCATTCTCGTCGTCAGCTTCTACTTATTCTGGCCGGTGAGTCGTAGTCCTGATTCGCCGTTCTCGTTCTGGGTGTCGATGATTCCGTTCACAGCGCCGGTGGCGATGGTCGTTCGCATCGTGACGCAGACGCCGCCGTTCTGGCAGATCGCGCTCTCCCTCTTGATTGGATTCAGCACGGTGTTGCTGATTATGTGGGTGGCGTCGCGCATTTACCGTGTGGGGATGTTGATGTACGGCAAGCGTGCGTCGATTCCCGAAGCCATCCGCTGGGCCAGACAGGCATGATCGAAGTCGAGAAAAAATTTCGACTAACGAAACGGCAGCGCGATGCGGTGTTGAAGCGTCTGCCGGCGGTCGGCGCGGAGCTGGAAGGTGAAGACTTCGAAGAGAACACGCTCTTCAACGGCACGGCGCTGGAAGTAGGAACATGCGTGCTGCGCTTGAGACGCGTCGGGAAGAAAGCGACGCTCACGTTCAAGAAAGCTATGCCGGGCACATCGTCTATCAAACAACGTCGCGAAGAGGAGACTCTGGTCGACGATCCTGAGGCGATGGAAGCGATTCTCGTCGCACTCGGCTTCACGCCCGCACTTGTCTATGAGAAACGACGACAGACGTGGCGACTGGGTAACACCGAGATCGTGATCGACGTGTTGCCGTTTGGATTGTTCATGGAAATCGAGGGGCGCGTGAGCGACATCCGCGCAGTCGAGCGCAAATTAGGTTTGAAAGGTCTGAAGACCGAGAACGCCACCTACCCACAGCTCACCGCAAAACACGGGAAAACCTATGACGGCTTGATAGAAGCAAGGTTTTAAATCCGCGTTTATCCGCGTCTAAGAACATACCTGCCGACACCGGCACTCACATAGAATTCTTCAACGATATATCCGTCCGCAATCGCGCGCGTAAATTCCTCGCGCGTCTTCATCCGCCACTGTTCGTGATCCGATGTGATCTCAGTCGGAATCTCGATCACGATATCTCCGCTAACCTCCGGCACGAGTTCCTGTCGCAACCGCGCCTGAACCCGCTCACTCTCCAGCAACCACGTCACCCACAAGCGATCAGTACCATACCGGTGCAGAAAACTCGACGTCGTCCCGTAGTAATCAACGTAATAACGATCAGCAATCACGCCTAACTTCGCGAAGTTCAAATGCGCATTCCGCGACTGCAACGGATCAAACGTCCACGTAATGCGCTTCACGCCACGCGCAATCGCCGCCTCACGCTGCGCACACTTCAACAGGTAACCGAGATGGTGTGAGCGATACGCGGGCAGGACGCCGAGCATGTCTGAGTGAATGATCGTCTCGCCATTCAGAATTCCCGGAAAGCCGAACACAAACGCAACCATCCGGCCTTCCGCAAACGCGCCGATCAATATCGCGCCGACTTCCTGCTGCGGCTTGAGGGCGAGCGTCGGATAGATATCGAGATCCTCGACGCCCCAGATCTCTCGCTGGAGCTGTTCGACCTCACGCATCTCCGCGAGGCCCTCGATGCCGCGAATGATGATGCTGGTAGTCAAATCAATAGGCCGGCGATCAACTCTTTGAGCCAGTTCACATCGATCGGTTTGGTGACGTACGCGTCGAAGCCGGAAGCTCTCGCGACGGAGCGGAAGTCGTCTTCCTGGTGCGCAGTGCAGGCGATGATGGGAACTGTTTTCAGATCGTCGTTCTGGCGGATCAATTTCGTGGCCGTGAAACCGTCCATCAGCGGCAGCGTCAGGTCCATGAGAATCACGTCGGGCTTCTCGCGGGCCGCAGTTTCCACTGCGACCTCGCCGTTCTCCGCTTCGAAGACGATGAAGCCCTGTTCTTCCAGTTCCAGACGCATAAAGAGGCGCGTGTCCTCAAAGTCCTCGACCAGGAGAACCTTAAGATCCCTTGAATCCCGTTGAAGCATAGCTCGGCGACTCTATGTCCCGGCTTAACGCGGTGTCAAGCTGATTCAACAATCTTCTCTGCGTAGACTCTGCGTTCCTCTGCGCCTCTGCGGTGAAATAAGCCGGAAAGCGAATGCACCGCAGAGGCGCGCAGAGGAACGCAGAGTTTACGCAGAGGTGAAACAAATCCTCGCCGCCTGTCGTTAAAGGCTCCGAGTGTCATTTTTACTCCCTTTTTGAGGCCGAAAACATGAAACGCATAGTGATTCTGATCGTTCTGGTGGCGCTTGCCGGTGTTGCCGGTATTGTTCGTTCTTCGGTGGGCTCGGTCGCGGAGCTACGCGAGCTTGCTTCGCACAAGAATACGGGCGATGTGCGACAGGAGATCCGGCAGACTTACGAGCTTGCGCCGGGCGCGCGTGTTGAGATCAGCGGCCTGAATGGGGCCGTGAAGATCGAGACTTCTGACACGAAGACAGCGGAGATCTATATCGAGCGCACTGCGTCGACGCAGGAAGCAATGGACCGTCGCAAGGTGACGATCGAGGCTGATGCGAACAGTTTGCGTATTCGTGGTGAGAAGGCAGATGACGCCGGATTCTTCTCGCGGTTCTTTGGTTCTTCGGCGAACGAGCGCACGACCTTGAAGCTGCCGCGGCAGATCGCGCTTTCCGCGAAGGGCGTGAATGGAGCGTTAACGACGAGCGATATCAATGGTGTAGTTGAAGTAACTGGCGTGAATGGCCGTGTGCAGGTTGGGAGTGCAGCCGGAAGTGTGACGCTCAAGGGAATCAATGGCGGTGTGGTGGTTGGGCTCAAAAAGATCGAGGGGGAAGGTGTGACGCTCAGCGGCATCAATGGAAATATCGAGTTGCAGCTTGGAGCGGATGTGAATGCGGATTTCGATGCGCGTGGTTTGAATGGACGCGTGATTTCGGATCTGCCGAATGTATCGATCGATAGAGAAAAACGCGGGAATTACTGGGCGCGCATTGGCACCGGCGGCGCCGGGATAACCGCGAAGGGAATTAACGGCAATATTCGATTCACACGCGCCGCTGGCGAAACAGCAACTGGACAGGATTAACAAGATTTTTTTCAAGATTTACATGTTCATCCTGAACAAATCTTGTAAATCCTGTCTAATGTCTTCATTCGATTGGCTTGCGCGTGGTGAGGGTTGGCGCATTCCACGCACGCAGTTTCTCATTCCACTGCGGTAACGTCTCACGCAGGAATTTATTCACCTCTTCAATCCGCGTACGATACACCGGCTGAATCTCCCCGAAGAACTGCTTCTGCCCGAGCGTCGGCCCGAAGTTCCCTTCAAGTGAAAAGAACAGGCCTCCGATGTCGTCGATCACCTGATCTCTTCCCGCAAAACCGAGCCCCTCATTCCGCGCTGACAGTCGATCGACGAGCGTATCAGTCTGTTTGATGTAATCCTCCAGCGCCTTCATCAAATCTTTGTCAGGCTCTTTCTGCAAGCCCTTCATCGTTGTCTGCGTGTGTTTGAGCTGCTCCTTCACACTGTCCAAAAACCGCAGCGACGTGTTGATGTTCGTCTGCATGTCACGCAGCTTCACTTGCATGTCGAGCGTCTCTTGCAAATCCGCAACAGATACGTTCACCGTCGGATCCATTTTGACCTCAACACGCTCTTCGAAAGTTTTGTCGTTGACGGTGAGCTTCACGGTGTAAGTTCCCGGCAGCACCTGTGGACCACGCGAGCCGCCACCAAACGCCAGTTCCTCCTCCGACGGCGGACGTCGCACTTCCGGACCACCAAGCCTCAGGTTCCACGACACTCGGTTCAATCCCTTCTCACGGGACGGGCGCTCGATGTCCTGCACGAGCTTGCCCGCGCTATCAAACACCTGAAGCTTGATCGTGGCCTTCTCGTCGAGCTTGTCTTTCAGGTAGTAAGTGATGAGCGCACCGGGCGGCGGATTTGGTCCGGCAAACTGCTTGTCACCAGTGCCGTAGCGTGTAAACCGGCTCGCATACCTGAGCGCCGTCCGCACCGGAAACAGATGCGCATTGCTGCTCATGATCTGCGGCGTCATCTGTTGAATCACGCTTGCGTCGTCGAAGATCCAGATGCTGCGACCATGCGTCGCGAGAATCAGATCGTTCTCACGTGGATGCACGACAATATCGTGAACCGCGACGTTCGGCAGGTTCTTAAGATTCAACGGAAACCACTCCTTGCCGCCGTTGTACGACGCAAACAGACCCAGCTCAGTGCCCGCGTAGAGCAGGTTTGTGTTCTTCGGATCCTCGCGCACGACTTGCACGTACGCTTTTGCCGGCAAGTTGCCGGAGATGTTGGTCCATGACTTACCTGTGTCAGTGGTTTTGAAGATATACGGTTTGAAGTCGTCGAACATGTGACGGTCAAACGCTACATACGCCGTGCTCGCGTTCGTACGCGATGGCTCGACATGCGACACCGGTGAGTTTGCTGCGACACCGTTAACGTTCTTGACGACGTTGGACCAATTCTTCCCAGCATCGGTCGTGAGTTGCAGGTTGCCATCGTCGGTGCCAACCCAGATCTGTCCTTTTTGCACGGGCGACTCCGCGATGCTGATGATCGTCGAGTGATACTCTGCAGTCGAATTCTCAATCGCAATCGGACCGCCTGCATCTTTCAGTTTCGCGGGATCGTTCGTAGTCAGATCAGGACTGATCTGTTGCCACGTCTTGCCGAAGTCCGGCGTTCTAAAGACGACGTTGCCGGCGAGATAGACAGTCGTTTTCTCGTGCGGTGAGAAGACGATCGGCGAGTTCCAGTTGAAGCGATACTTCTGTCCCTCTGCCGGACCACCGCCGCTGCCGCGTCCCCACGGATTAACGAGCTGCTGCTCACGCGTGGTCATGTCTGTCCAGACCATGTTCGCACCCTGCGACTCGGAGAGATATTGATCGGGATTGTCCGGATTGTTGATGACGTAGAAGCCGTCGCCAAAACTGACCATGCGCCAGTCGTCATTCATGATGCCCGCCGGCTCGCGCGAGCGGCTCGGGCCGACCCACGACCCGTTGTCCTGAAGTCCGCCCATCACGTTGTAGAACGGGAGACGATTATCAGCATGAACCTGATAGAACTGCCCGAGCGGAATGTTGTAGACCGCTTCCCACGATTCGCCACCATCGTAAGTCACGGCAACGCCGCCGTCCTGTCCATGCCACATCCGTTTCGGGTTTTTTGGATCGAGCCAGAGCGCGTGGTAGTCGATGTGTGTGCGGCCCGTGATCGAGCGAAACGTGCGGCCGCCGTCGAGTGAAGTGAACAACGTCGACGCGACTGCAAAGATGTGATTCTCGTTTGTCGGATCGACACGAACGCGCGTGTAGTAGAAGCCACGTGAGACGATGTCAGTGTTCTTCGAAACGTTGCGGAATGTCTCACCACGATCGTCTGAGCGATAAAGCGTGCCGTCTTTGGATTCGACGATGACGTAAACGACATTCGGATTACTCGGCGCGACGCGCACGCCGATGCGGCCCATCAGTTTCGGCAAACCGTTCGTCAGCTTGTTCCACGTGCGGCCGCCGTCGATCGATTTGTAAACACCGCCTTTCTCACTGCCGCTGCGATGCGTCCACGGCTTGCGCTCGAAACTCCACATGCCCGCATAGAGAATGTTTGGGTTCGTCGGATCGATCTCGAGATCGGCGACGCCATGCTGGTTGTCGATGTAGAGAGTCTTGGTCCAGGTCTTACCGCCGTCCGTAGTCATGAACACGCCGCGTTCTTCGTTTGGTCCAAACGCATGGCCGAGCGCGCCGATGTAAACGACGTCAGAATTTTGCGGATTGATGGCGATGGCGGAAATGCGTTCGGTGTCTTTCAGCCCCATGTGCTGCCACGTCTTGCCGCCGTCAGTCGACTTGTAAACTCCATCACCAAAAGAAACGCTGTTGCGCACGTTCGACTCGCCAGTGCCGACCCAAACCACGTCGGGATTACCCGGCGCGAGGGCGATGTCGCCGAGCGAGAGTGTGCCCTGTCGCTCGAAGATCGGCTTCCAGGTGATGCCGCCGTTTGTCGTTTTCCATAAACCTCCTGAGGCGCTGGCGACGTATACAACGTTTGCATCACCGGGCACGCCTTCGACGTCGGAGATGCGCCCGCCCATGATCGCCGGGCCGATGCTCCGATATTCGAGACGAGAAAACGCTTCTTCGTATGGCGACTTCGCGACGCCGCCGTTTTGCGCGAAAGCCGTCGAGGCGAGCAGAAGAATAACCAGCAGTGGCAATGGAACGCGCATGTGATTCTCCTTAGGTGAAAGACTAACGCGGATAATACTGATCTGTGGCATATTTACAACTATGACATTTACTCAAACCGAGCGCACGAGACTGAAGCGACTGCCGAAGCGCGGTCATTTCGATCGCGAGACTGTCTACGGAATTCTCGATGAGGGATTTATTTGTCACGTCGGCTTTGCGCCGGAAGGGCAGCCGTTTGTTATTCCGACTGGTTATGCGCGTGTTGACGACACGCTTTACATTCATGGCTCAGCTGCGAGCCGGATGTTGCGGACGTTGTCGACCGGAGTTGATGTTTGTGTGACGGTGACGATCATTGACGGGTTAGTGCTGGCGCGATCGGCGTTTCATCATTCGATGAACTATCGATCGGTGGTGATCTTTGGGCGCGCGACGTTGATTGAAGATCGTGAAGAGAAGATGGCGGCGCTGCTGGCGCTGTCGGAGCATATCATCCGCGGGAGGTGGGCGGAGGTTCGTGAGCCGACTGAGGTGGAGATGAAGGCGACGACGGTGCTGTCGCTGCCGTTGGTGGAAGCGTCGGCGAAGATACGCACTGGACCGCCGTTGGATGATGAAGAGGATTACGCGATAGATGTGTGGGCGGGAGTTATACCGTTGCGGTTGATGGCTGGCGAGCCGATAGCTGATGATCGGTTGCCGGAGGGTATCCCGATTCCGTCATACGCGCGTGAGTACAAAAGGTAGTTAGACAGGATTACATGATTTTACAGAATCAACAGGATTTCATCTTGCAATCTTGTAATCCTGTCTAAGTGCCTCAATCAGGACACGCCCGGTTGAATTCGTGGGCGCCGTGATTCGCAACAATGCAGACAATGTCGGTGCGATATCCGCAGGCGTCGCGGCTTCTAAATATCTGCCCGCATTAACCCCCGCTCCCATGATGATCGTCGGTACGTGCGTGTCATACGAGTAGGGCGAGCCGTGCGTCGCCGTGATCGTCTCGGCGATGTACTTGTACGGTTCTGCCACCATCACCACATCGCCACTGCGTGCAGGATAAAACCCATGCAGCGCCCGCCGCTCAATCGGATCAGTCACTGATGTCGCGCCACGCAGCAATTGAAGTCGAGAAAAGCACCGCGCAATCCCTGGCACACTCAGCGCTGCTCTGATCACCACCTGCGAAAACTCCTCGACATCCACGCCATCACGCTTTAACGCATCGTAGTTGAAGTAGATGTTGTTGTTGATGAACCACTCTCTCCACGCCGTTCCTTCCTGAAACCGCAGCAGGTAATCAGCACTCGGATCGGGCGTCTTCCCATGCGGGTTGTAACGCGTGCTGATCGCAGTCTGAATCTTTCCCATCACCGTTGCGAACGGGATTCTGCCGCCACCCAACCCCAGCGCCGCCGCGTGTTCTGGGATCGGCGAGACACCGTGATCAGCAGTGAAAGCAACAAGCGTATTCGCGAGTCCGACTTTCGAGTCAACGAAGTCAAGCAACGTCGCGATGTTGCGATCAGTTCGGATCGTCACGTCCATCACTTCCTGGCTGTATGGACCAAAGCGATGACCAACGTAATCATTTGCTGAGAAGCTCACCGTCAACACATCGGTATCGTCATCCTGCCCGAGCTGCTCGTTGACGATCGCCTCCTGCGCAAACGAGACGAGGATGTCGTTGGTGAACGGCGAATAATCGAGTGCGGTATAGAACTTCTGTCCGGGCGCGGTTAAGCCGCCGGTGATGGTGTGTGGAAACGTATTCGTGTCAGGTGTCCACGCGTTGCTCACGTCTTCCCATTTCGGATTGTCCGAGCCCGCGCGTTTGAGGTATTCGTCTTGCGGCAACAGGCGTTCCCACTTCGCGCCGAAGTATTTGTCTGCTGGTTTCGCGTTGTTGAAGTTCGTGACCCATGCAGGCAACTGGTTGAAGTAGTAAGTAGACGAAACCATCGTGCCCGTCAGCCAGTTGAACCAGTAAGCCGCATTCGCATGACGGCCGGCGGGCAGAATCGCTGAGCGATCTTTGACGGAGATGCCGATCACTTTCGCGCGATCGTTGGTCGCGAGTCGCAGCTCGTCGCCGACGGTCGAGGCCATCAGGCGCGAGGGACTTGCTGCCGGATCTGTTGGATTACCACCGAGGAGCTTGACTGAATCGTCGGTAACGCTCGTGATGCGCTTGCCCGTCGCGCGGTCCAGCCACTCATTCCCGATGATGCCCGACTCAGCCGGATACGCGCCGGTCATCATCGTCCCGTGACCCGGCGCGGTGTAAGTCGGCATGTGATCGTAGTTTGACTGCGTCCACGACGCCCCATCGCGCACCAATCGCTTGAACCCATTCGGCCCAAACAGATCCTCGAAGCGCTCGAGATAGTCGTAGCGAAACTGGTCCACCACGATGAGCAGCACGAGTTTTGGGCGTTTTTGAACAGCAGGTTGTGTCCGTCGCTGAGCAAAACCAACGGAGCTAAAAAAGACAGATATTGTTAAGACGGCGGAAAGGAAGGTTCGGCGACGCATGCGTCGCATCGTAACCCAATTAGCCACGGATTTACACGGATGAACACTGTTCAGAGATTTTTTCTGTCAGTGTTTATCCGTGCAATCCATGGCTATTTTTATTCGTAGCGCAGTGCTTCGATCGGATCCAGCGACGCGGCTTTGCGGGCCGGGTAGTAGCCGAAGAAGATGCCGACCGCGGCGGAGAAGAGAACTGAGCCGACGATGGCCATCATTGAGACGAGCGTGGGCCAGCCGAGGAATGCTGGGATCGCCAGCGAGAGCGCGATGCCGAGAATGATCCCCACCGCTCCACCAGTCAGACTCAACACGATCGACTCGATTAAAAACTGGCTGCGCACCGCAGACGAGCGTGCGCCGATAGCCATGCGAATACCGATCTCGCGTGTACGCTCCGTCACCGAGACGAGCATGATGTTCATGATGCCGATGCCGCCCACGAGCAGCGATACACCCGCGATACACGCCAGGAGGATCGTCATCGTCTTGCTGGTCTCATTCGCAGCTTCCGCGACGTCAGTCATGTTTCGCACTGTGAAATCGTTCGGCTCGCTGGCTGTCAACTTGTGACGCTGTCGCAGCAAGTCAGTGATCTGCGACTGCGCGGTGTACGTGGCGTCCTGTGAAATCGCCGAGACGAACGCAATCTGAACACGGTCGCGACCGAGAATCTTCTTCTGCACCGTCGTGAACGGGGCAAACGCGACGTCGTCCTGGTCGCGGCCCTGTGGATCCTGTCCCTTGCGGACCATCACGCCGACAACGCGAAACGGCAGGTTCATCACGCGAATGTCCTGGCCGATCGGATCCGCGCCGGGATAGAGATTGTCTGCGAGCGTTTGTCCGATCACGATGACGCGAGCCGCAGTGCGCACGTCTGCGTCGGTAAAGAATGAGCCAGTGGCAACGGGCCATTTGCGAATCTCTGGATACTGCTCGCTCACGCCCGTGACGTTCGTGTTCCAGTTCATGTTGCCGGCGACGAGCTGCGAGCGCGCGTTCACGTTGGGCGTGACCATCGAAACACTCGGCACCTCGCGCTTGATCGCGTCGAGGTCTTCCACCGTCAGCGTGTTCGTACCGGTATCGCCTGTACCGCTACGAACACCGCCGACGTTTTGGGCACCCGCGCTGACAAACAACAAATTCGTGCCGATGCTCTCGATCTGTGCCTGAACAGAGGCCGACGCGCCCTGGCCGATACTCACCATCGCGATCACGGCAGCGACGCCGATGATGATGCCGAGCATGGTCAAAGCCGCGCGCATCTTGTTACGAACAAGGGCGCGAAACGCGACGCGAATGATCATTAATAGGTTCATCTTCTGATCCGTTCTTATCCGTCCACCAATCGGTTCAATCCGCGGCTACTCGTCCTCGTCTTCATCGTCGATGATGGGGAGGTTCTTCAGTTCTTCTGCTGCGTTACGTCGATGCTCGACGGGACGGTCTGACTTGATCTTGCCGTCCTTGAAAACAATCACGCGATCGGCGTACTCGGCGATGTCGGGCTCGTGCGTTACCAGCACCAAAGTGATTCCGCGCTCGCGATTCAAGCGCTGGAAGATCTCCATCACTTCGACTGACGTACGCGAGTCGAGATTACCCGTCGGCTCGTCAGCGAGAATCAATGCCGGGTTGTTGACGAGCGAACGTGCGACAGCGACACGCTGCTGCTGTCCGCCTGACAACTGGTTCGGATGGTTCTGCTCGCGACCTGACAGACCGACTGCGGCCAGTGCTTCCATCGCGCGCTGGTGACGCGTCGCGGCGTCGACGCCGAGGTAAAGCATTGGCAGCTCAACGTTCTCGAGTGCGGAAGTTCGCGACAGCAGGTTGAAGCCCTGGAACACGAAACCGATCTTCTGGCAGCGAATGTCGGCGCGCTGGTCTTTCGACATCTGCGAAACGTCTTCGCCGTCGAGGATGTATGTGCCGCGTGTTGGACGATCGAGACAGCCGAGGATGTTCATCGTCGTCGACTTGCCTGAACCTGACGCGCCCATGATCGCGACGAACTCGCCTTCGCGAATCGTCAGCGAGACGCCACGAAGCGCGTGGACTTCAACGTCGCCCATCGTGTAGGTCTTGTGAATGTGATCGAGCTCGATCACCGGACGCGCTTCAGGGGCCTGCGTGGCTAACGCGACGGCTGATTCAAAGTTCTGTGGCTCAACAAGCGTGGTAGACATCGTTTCTCCTTCTCTCTGCGCTGCCTCTGCGTTCTCTGCGTCTCCGCGGTTAACCTCACCGCAAGAGACGCAGAGGACGCAGAGGTTACGCAGAGAATCCGATTACCGGCGGCCGCCTGCACCCGTTCGCGGCGCGTTGCCGAATCCCGGCGGTGTTGACTGCGTGTTCCCGGTTCTGGCGGCGCCAGAGATCTGCTGACCGGTGATCACCATATCGCCTTCGTTCAGCTCACCCTGCACGACTTCCGTCGCCGATCCGTCACTCAGACCCACGGTGATCCTGCGGCGCTCGGGTTTGCCGTTCTGCCCCATCACCCAAACAACTCTGATTTGACCCGGCAACACAGGCGCTGACGCGGGCGCGAACCGGTTCTCGCCACCATTGTTTCCGCCACCAGCGTTATCGCCTTGCTGCTGCTGTCTGCGACGCTGACCGCCCTGGCCCTGGCCTCCACTCGCGCTCGTGCGCTGCGTGTCCTGCGGCGTGAAGCGAAGCGCCGAGTTCGGAACCTTCAACACGTTGTTCCGCTCATCGATCGTGATCGTCAAATTCGCCGTCATACCCGGCTTCAACTTCTGCTCCGGATTGTTCACGTCAATCACAACGTTGTAAGTGACAACGTTCTGCACGTTCACCGGATTCAAACGCATCTGTTCGATCTTGCCGTCAAACTCCTTGCCCGGAAACGCATCGACACTAAACTTCACTGCCTTCGCCTGCTCCACGAGACCGATGTCAGCCTGGTCGATGTTGGCAATCACCTGCATCTGCGTCAGGTCGTTTGCGATCGTGAAGAGCGTCGGCGCCGAAAGGCTTGCAGCCACTGTCTGGCCCACGTTCACGTCACGCGAAACAACGACGCCGTCGATTGGCGACGTGATCGTCGTGTGACTCAAATTCACTTCGGCTACGCTGAGCGCGGCTTCTGCCTGCTGTACCTGTGCCTGCGCCTGTCCGACCTGAGCTTGTGCCTGTTGCACCTGCGCCTTCGACTGCTCAATCGTAGCCTGCGATTGCGCGATGCCTGCAGTCGACGAAGACTGTTCGGTCGACTTCGCCTGGTTCAACTGCGCGACCGCCTGGTTGTAACGCGCTTCAGCACTCTTGTAAGCAGTTACTGCAACGTCGTAATCACGCTGTGCAATCACGCCCGCTTTCAGCAACGATTCCTGTTGCTTCATGAGACTCATCGCGTCGTCCTGCTGTGCTTTCAAAACAGCAACGTTTGCTTCAGCACCGGAAACGCCGGCCTGCGTGTTCTGCACTGTCGACCGCGCGGCGAGACTCTTCGCCTGCGCGTCACGAACGCCTGCCTGAGCATTCACGACGGACGCGCGAGCATTCGCCAGGCTCGCGCGCGCGTTTTGAAGATTTGCGCGTGCCTGGTCCACTTGCGCTTTGGCTGTGGATGGATCGAGCTGCGCGATCACCTGGCCTTTCTTAACGACTGAATTGAAGTCAGCGTAGAGCGCAGAGATCGTTCCCGAAGCCTGGCTGCCGACTTGCACGGTCGTCACTGCCTGGAGTGCGCCGGTTGCAGTCACGGTGTTGCGCAGGTTGCCGCGTTCGACGCGTGCCGTCATGTATTGCGGCGTGCTCGAGTCGTCGCTCCAGAAGTAAAAACCTGCGAACACGATGGCGGCCATCAGACCGCCGCCGAGTAGCAGTTTCTTCTTGCCGAGAAGCAACTTTGCCCAAACTTGTTTAAGCCAGCCGGACCAAGTGTTCTGGCCTGTACTGATTCCACCCACCAGTGGTTGTTTAATCGTTTGCGTCGACATGCGATTCCTCGTGTTTAATAGTGTTTCCAGTGTTAAAGGCAGCTTCCGTACCCATGAGTGCTAGACACTCGCTTGGCGTCTTTGGTTACAGACCCGCGCTCCGCGCGTGACCAAAGCGGCGCCAGGCCGCCGCACTCCAAGGAAGACCTCATAACCCACGACCCGAGCGTCTCCTTGGAGTGCGGCGGCCTGGCGCCGCTTTGGTCACGCGCGGAGCGCGATCTTTATGCCTTGTAACCATCAACAGTTTGCAGGTGTCTGAGTGCTCAGGAAGCTCCCTTGGAAATAACAAGGATCACTTAGGAGTGAGAAGATAGAGATGAACAAACGGTTTAAGACACTGGCAATAGCTACTCTCTCGGCGATTGCTTTGGCAGCCTCGATTGCTGTCGCCCAAACGGTCACCACCGATCAGGGCGCGCAGCAGGGCCAGCGCACGGAACGACGTGGCGGCCGAGGTGGACACAAAGGACAGGGCTGGGGAGGAATGCGCGAAGGTGGATTCTTCAGACAGCTAAATTTAACTGAGGACCAGAAAGCCAAGATCAAACAGATCCGCGAGACTTTTGCCCAATCAAACAAACCCCTGCGCGATCAGCTTCGTGCCAAGCGTCAGGAGTTGCGTCAGGCAAGCGAAGGCGGTACGTTCAACGAAGCACTGGCAACTCGGAAACTGACGGAAATCGCGCCGCTTGAAGCAAAGCTCATGAGCGAACAGCACAAGCTGCACGAGCAAATGCTTTCCGTCTTGACTGCTGAGCAGAAAGCCCAGTTGGAACAGTCGCGTGCGCAGTTCAAAACCCGACGCGGTGAAATGCGCAAACACGACAATCAGTAAGCGTTTCCCCCACGGAGTTGGCGGATTCGAAGTTGTTTTGCAGAGTCCGCCATCCGTTAGACCCCGATGAGGACCGCAACTGGCAAGTGGGCTCGAACACGCCTCGGACTTGGACCTGGCGCGGCAGGCGCAGGCTGGCGACGAGTCTGCCTTTGCGGAGATCGTAAGACGTTACAGCCCGCGCGTGTTCAGTGTGGCGAGCCGGTTCTTTCGACAACGAACGCTCGTTGAAGAAGCGGCGCAGGAAGTTTTTTTGAAAGCGTTCACACAGCTCGGAAGTTTTGAGGGTCGTGGATCTCTGGAAGGCTGGTTGACACGAATCGCGACGAACACGTGTCTGAATATGGTGAGAGGCGCGAAACGGCGACCTGAGTTTACCGTTTCCGATCTCAGTGACGACGAGCACGACTGGTTGGAGCAGCAATCGGCGGGTGACGGTGGCGAGCCGGCGTCGGTTGAGAATAGTCTCGTCGCGACGGATCTTGCCGATCGATTGTTGTCGGTGTTGTCACCGGAAGATCAGCAGGCGTTGTTGATGATCGATGGTGAGCAGGCGTCGATCAAGGAAGTGGCTGAAGCGACTGGCTGGTCGGAGTCGAAAGTTAAAGTGAGAGCGTTTCGGGCGCGTAAAAAAGTTCGTGAGACGATGGAGAAGTTGTTGGGTTATAAGAACAGCCGAGTGAGCGGGTGATTAAATGAAAGACAAGCACATTACTGAGATTCTCGACCGCGCTTCGATCGCGATGCTCTCGGAGAGTGAGCTCAATGCTATTCGCGTGCATGCGCTCGAGTGCATGACGTGTCGCGATGCGTTCGAGGCGGCTCGGCTTTCAGCAGTGATTATCAAGAGCCGCGCGGAGGCGACGATTGAGCCTTCGCCGTTCTTTCAAACACGTGTGATGGCTGCGTTGAGAGAGCAGCAGGCGGTGGAAAGCGTGCCCGCAATGTTGCGGCTGTGGCGATCGGCGAAAGCGCTCGTTTCGATCATGGCCGTGACCACCGCCGCACTCGCTGTCGTCAGTTTCATACAGCCGTCGCAGACGACGCCGGTGGTGGAAACGGCGTCGGTGTATTCGGAGTATTCAGTGATCATGGACCAGAACCCGGAAGATCCGCTGAGTTACGAGCAGGTGCTCAGCACTATTTACGAAGATGAAGATGATGCGAGGTAATCATGACTGACCTTACTAAGAATCGATGGCAGGTACGCGTTGCGGCCATAATCATCTTCGTGCTCGGTTTCACGGCCGGCATTCTTGCGCTGAATGTATATCGCGGTGTGGTTCGCGGTGGTGGACCAGGGAACCGCATGGACGAGTTGGCTGAGCGACTGCAACTGACAGCGGATCAGAAGACAAAGGTGCAGGAGATCTTCAGCGACACGCGTGAGCAACTGCGTGCCGTGCGTCGCGAGACAGAGCCGCGGATGGAAGAGATCAGGCGCCAGGCGGATGGACGTTTGCAGACTGTGTTGACGGCGGACCAGTGGCAGCGGTTTCAGCGTCTCCGCGAGGAGCGTCGTCGTCGCGGTGGTCGTGGACCACGGATGAACACGGATTAAGGACGGATTAGTGCCTTGAGCACCCGCCCGTCAGAAACATCTGCGAGCGCCTCGTTTGCACGGTCCAATCCGTATGAAATCAGTTTCATCTGTGTCCATGCTTCCGGCCGGTGCTTCACGATCTGTGCGGCACGATAGAAGTGAGTAAACTCCGATCCCCAACACCCACGCACATCCAAATGTTTTTTGTTTAGATCGAGATGCGGATTGAACGACGTCGTTCCGTGATCCGTGTACTGGCCGACTACGACTAACGTTCCCGCATCGCGCGTGAATCGCATCCCCTGAACCACCGCGTCAGGCGCGCCAGTCGCCTCGATCGTCACGTCTGCGCCGCGTCCGGCAGTGTTCTCCAGCACCCACTCTAATCGTTGCGCCTCATCGTGTGTTTCGATGTTGAGCGCAGCATCAGCTCCCGCTGCAATCGCTGCATCAAGCCGCACCTGCGGTGCGCCGATGCACAGCACACGCAACGCGCCACGCATCAACGCGAGGACAATTGCGTTGATCCCAACCGGACCAGATCCAAGCACGAGCACCGTGTCGCCGATCTTTATGTCGCCACGCTCGACTGCATGCAGCGACGTCGGCAACGCACAACCACCCGCCATAAACGTCTCCGGCTCCGAGTCGAGCCTGATGCAACGCGTGCCGGGTTTGATATAGATGTGAGTGGACCAGCCGCCAGAGAGCCCGTCGTCAAGACCGTAAGTAATGCCGTAAACCTTTCGCTGCGGGCAGCGTGTGCCGGCTTTCGCGACGAGGCAGTACCAGCACGCATTGCAAGTGCGATGAACGTCGAGAAACGTGATGCGATCGCCTTCGTTGAATCGTTTGCCTTCGACGTCGAGCAGCTCGCCGCGGATCTTCTGTAAGTGACCAACCGAGACGTGTCCGGGGACCAGCGGGTACGGCACGCCTGCGAGACGTCCTTGTTGCACGTAAACATCCGTGCCGCAAACTTCCGAGACTTCGACTTCGAGTAGGGCGGAATTCGGCGCGAGATCAGGCTCGGGGACTTCACGAACCTCGACCGGCTGGTTTGGTTCAGGGATAACGGCGACCAGTGGCATGCCGAAAGAATATACTGTATAACGACTTCCCGCTGATCTTTATTAGAAAGAGGTTCCCTCTCGTGCCAACAAGTCGACATCGAAAGAAAGAAGTAGCTAGAAAGAGACCAAGAGCTCCCCATTCAAATCCCAGCGCTGCTGCCGCCGAGACTCCGACAAATCAAAAGCGGCTGGTCTTCGTGATTGTCGTCATGGCAGTACTAGTGCTCTCCGGCGTCTTGTACGTCATTACGCGTCGTGGTTCGCAGGCGAGCGCTGAAGTCACGACTGATTCCGGTCTGAAATATCAGGACCTCAGGGTCGGTGACGGCGCCAGCCCGCAGATGGGACAGACCGTTACAGTCCACTACATCGGCCGCCTGGAAAACGGCAAGGAATTCAATAACTCTTACAAACTCGGCAAACCAATCGATTTCAAGCTCGGCAGGGTCATTCCCGGCTGGAATGAAGGCCTGCAAACAATGAAAGTCGGGGGCAAGCGGAGGCTTTGGATTCCGAGCAAGCTGGCCTATGGTCCGGCCGGCAGCCCACCCAACATCCCACCCAATGCGAACCTGGACTTCGAGATAGAACTGCTGGGAATTAAGTAGTTTCGTTGCGAAACGGTTGTGATTTGGAGAGGAACTTGTAAATCCTGAAAATCCTGTCATCCTGTCTAAACTCTCCCCTCAAAGGAGGCAACCATGAATAAATTAATCGTCTTAACTATCCTCGTCCTGGTGCTCGCGACCGGAGCATTCGCACAGGGCCGAGGACGGGGTGGTGGTGGTGGCGGTCGCGGTAGTGGTGGTCCACCGACTGGCGTGGGCGTCGATCGTGGCTTGGGTAACGCGTCGGGTCGTTCAGGTGGTCGTTCGGATGATGGTCTCGGTAACGCATCAACCAGATCGAATGGTCGTTCTGACGACGGTCTTGAGCGTGCGCGACGCGCAAGCTCGAACATGCGCAGAGCCGACGATGATCTCAACGATCATCCTGGCGTTCCCACAGCGTTGCACACAAACGCAAACGATCTGCGCGCGGGTTACCAGGCAGCACTCGCTACCAATCCCGATCTAACGTTTGGCAATTACGTTTCGGCAACGCGCCTGGGCCAGAACTTGAACCGTCGTTTTCCTAACGTCACGCGTGATGCGATTCTCAGCGGTCTGGCATCAGGAAGAAGTCTCGGTCAGACGTTGCAGGATCTCGGTTTAAGCAACGACGAATCGAAGCAAGCGCGCAAGCAAGCCGAAGCGGAAATCAAGGCCGCGCGCAAAAACAACTAAGTTCGTTAGCGAACAAAGCTGAACGGATGGTGCGGACGCTGCGTCCGTGTCATCCGTTTTTATCTGTGGCAGAATCTCTCCATCATGAGTGAAGACAGTCTGACAATCACCGACAATCGCACGGGAAAACAGTATCAGTTACCGATTCAGGACGGCACGATCAAGGCCATGGATCTACGCCAGATCAAAGTCTCCGACGACGACTTTGGTTTGATGACTTACGACCCTGCATTCATGAACACGGCGTCGTGCAAGAGCCGCATCACATTCATCGACGGCGACAAGGGAATCCTCGAGTATCGTGGTTATCCGATCGAGCAGCTTGCTGAGAAGAGCAATTATCTCGAAGTTGCTTACCTGTTGTTGAATGGTGAGCTGCCGACGGCGAGTCAGCTCGAAGGCTGGACCAAAAACATCACTTATCACACGTTCATTAACGAGAGCATCAAGAAAGTCATCGACGGTTTCCACTACAACGCGCATCCGATGGGAATGTTTGAAGCCACTCTCGGCGCGCTCTCGACTTTTTATCCCGACGCGAAAGACATCTTCAACCTCGAGCTTCGTTGTAAACAGATCTATCGCTTGATTGCGAAAGTGCCGACGATTGCCGCGTTCGCTTTTCGTCACCGGATCGGCATGCAGTATTCGTATCCGGATAACGATCTGAGTTACGAAGGCAACTTCCTCAACATGATGTTCAAGACGACGGAGCTGAAGTACAAGCCGGATCCGGTGCTCGAACGGGCGCTGACGGTGCTGTACATCCTGCACGCCGATCACGAACAGAATTGCAGTACGAACGCCATGCGCAGCATCGGCAGCGCGCACACGGATCCGTTTTCGTCACTGGCGGGCGCGGCGGCGGCGCTTTATGGACCACTGCATGGTGGTGCGAACGAGATGGTGTTGCGGATGTTGAAGGAGATTGGCTCGGTGGCGAACGTGCCGGATTACATCAGGCGTGTGAAGGCTGGTGAGTTTCGTCTGATGGGTTTCGGGCATCGTGTTTACAAGAACTACGATCCACGCGCGCGCATTATCAAGCAGGTTGCTTACGAAGTGTTTGAAGTGACGGGGAAGGATCCGCTGCTGGACATCGCACTCGAGCTCGAGCGAATCGCGCTGGAGGATGATTACTTTGTGAAGCGGCGCTTGTATCCCAACGTCGATTTCTACTCGGGCATTATCTACCAGGCGATGCGATTCCCGGTCGATATGTTTCCGGTGATGTTCGCGATTCCGCGAACGTCAGGTTGGCTCGCGCAGTGGGTGGAGATGCTTGAAGATCAGGATCAAAAGATCGCGCGCCCCCGCCAAATCTATCTCGGCGACAGGACCCGCGACTACATCCCAATCGATCAGAGATCCGCGTAAATCCGTGGTTACTCAATCATCTTTGCCGCGATCTCTTTGAGGAGTTTGGCACACACGGTACCCGTGACGTGAAGCGGATCCATGCGCGGATTGAACTCGACGATATCCGCGCCCACAACCTGCCCCTTCAACCGCTGAATCAAATCGATCGCCTGCCTTGTCGACAACCCACCCGGCTCACGATGCGACACCCCAGGCGCAAACGCCGGATCGAGCGCGTCAATGTCAAACGAAATATAAACTGGCGTATCAAACTCCAGTTGCACATTCCCGATCAGGTTGCGCATCTCGATCGACTCGACACCAAACCTTCTCACCTGCTCACGCTGGTGCGCGGTGAACGTTCTAATCCCAACCTGCACGAGTCGCTTCGCCAGCTTATCTTCCATGATGCGCGCGAATGGCGACGCATGCGAATGACGATTCCCCTGGTAAGTATCGTAGATGTCAGGATGAGCGTCGAAGTGCAGAATGCTCAAATCTTTGTACTTGCGCGCAAACGCCCTCACGATCGGGTACGTGATCGAATGATCACCGCCGAGCGAGATCGGCATTAACTCGTCAGCAATCAGCGTGTAGACCGAGTTTTCGATCAACGCCGACATCTCACTACCCGCAACGGGCTCGATGTCACCAGCGTCGAAGAAGATCGAATCACCGGAAAGATCCGTTCCATTCTCACTCGTCAAATTCCACGCATCAGACCGCAATGCAGCGCGAATCTGCGGCGGCGCATCCGCCGCGCCTTTGGTGAATGACGAATTCTCGTCGTAACGAATTCCGATGATGGCAAGTTTTGGGCGTTGTTCGGTGTTGCTGGGAGGCGGCATATTTGTTACCGCCAGCGAGTCTATCTGTTGCCACTTGATTAGTCCACTTTCGAGGTCGTGTCTCGATCGCTAAGTAGTTTGGAGCTGAGCAGGCGCTCTGATCGCATGACGTGAAGTATCAACACTCGCCCGGAATCTTCGCGGTAGAAGATGCGACATGGTGGGTGGCTTTGAAGATGATCGACATGCTGGAAGATCTTCTTCACCAGGCGGCGTGCTGCCTCGGGATTGTCTAGTGCGATGTAGTCCGCAATTGCGTCAAGATTGTTGAGTGCTGGTTCGGCCCAGACTACTTCAGCCATCTGGACATCCGTTGCTTTGCCTGCTTCTGAGTGAGTGACCGGCCTTCTTCAATTGCCTTTTCCCCGCGAGCAATTCCTTCTAGCAATGTCATACGACGCTGTAAGGTCTCGAAAGTTTCAACATCGACGAGATAAGCTGAGGGAACACCATGCTGCGTAATCAGGATGGGCTCTCGATCCTTCTCGAGCTGGTTCAGGATCTCTGTGGCCTGGCGTTTTAGAGTGGTAACTAGTTCAGTTCGCATACAGTTCGGGAACAATTGAACGTCAGTATCGTGGTGCACCCAGCAGGGCTCGAACCTGCGACCTTCTGATCCGAAGTCAGACGCTCTATCCAACTGAGCTACGGGTGCACGGGTGAGATGGTAAATCTTTAAGGAAAATTAGACAAATCGGTACTTGGGCTTGGCGATTGCTTACGCTTCCAAAAGGAGCTTGAGATGATTCACCAAGAGCAAGACAGTAGAATTCTCTTCGAACAATTTCTACAAGAGAAGACCTTTCTCAGTAACCTCGCCTAAGATCTTAGTTTCTATCGGTAAAGTTTCAAGGCGTTTGTTCTCACGTTCCGCCGCTAACACAAAACCAATTCAACTCGACAGTAGTAGGTAGCTTCGGTTGCAGGGTGGTTTTCCCTATACTGCGTGTATGATTTCGCGGAAGAGTGCAAAGCTGATAGCCGAGGCATACCACACTGAATACTCAAACTATTCGAGCTACTCGTATGGTCGATTCAACGAACGCAGGGGACAGACCTTTCACCTTGAAAGAGATTCATTACATGATTTTCTTTACGAGGAAGATTACGAATCGTGGTTCTTAAACCTAATAAAAGCGATGCACACTACAGGTCACGAAAGGGTTTTTGATGAAGCTTCACACCGGAGAGAGCGTTTCGGCAAAGGACTGGTCATGGGAGGACCGAAGAAGGTTAGGCCAACGCTACTTGAAAGACCTAGCCGAGGACATCATCAACGTTTACGAAAAGAAGCCGTATGAGACGTATGGCAATACCGAGAAAGTCCGAGCGATCGTCAAGACTTTAAAAGCACAACTAGAGCTTGACGGATATATTTATCGGGATCGGGTTCTTTTGTACTCGGAGAGTTCAGTAATCGATGAAGTACAGGAGCAGAGTTATCTAGAGAACCTTGTTGATAAGGTCGCACTATCCGACAAAGAAACAATTAACCATCACATACAACTCGCTGAGGAACACTATGTAAACGGTAGGTGGGGAGACCAGCATGTCCGGAAAATCGTAGAGAGTAGTTGAGAGTAGCGACTCTCCACCAGAGGCGTGATAGCCTCTGGTTCAACTTTGACGAGTTAGAAAGGAGAGTCGCTATGAAGAGAGAATACCGTGCAACGGACGAGCTTGGGAAGCAAAGAGCAATTAACAAGTTTCGCGAGCTGGCGGAGGATGGAGCGAGTGTGCAGTTGGTGCTGCCGCTAGTAGAGGTAATGCAGATGGTCCAGGATGGCTGCGGCCAGTTGCTGCGCGAAGCTGGTTTACGTTTGATGATGTTGGTAATGGAAGAAGAAGCGGAGCGTCTGGTTGGACCACGGCATCAGCAGGATGAACAGCGTCGTGGTTATCGCTGGGGCAATGAAGCTGGCTACTGTGTGGTGGACGGACAGAAGGTGCCGATCGAGCGCATCCGCTTGCGCGGCAAAGATGGTGGCGAGTTACCGCTGGGGAGTTATCAACTATTTCAACGCAGTGCGCCGCTCGAGGATGGGGTGTGGTGGAAGATGATGCGCGGGTTGACCACGCGCAACTATGCGGCGGTGACGAAGACTTTTCGCCAGGCTTACGGGGTGGAGAAGTCAGCGGTGAGCGAACGGTTCGTACAGGCCAGCAAAGAGAAGCTGCACGAGTTGCTGGAACGATCACTGGCAGATCTGGATCTCTGCGCTATGTTGATCGACGGCACCCCGGTCAAGGGACGACAAATGATTGCGGTGATTGGGATTGATCGCGAGGGAATGAAGCATGTATTGGGACTGCGCGAAGGAGCCACGGAGAATGCGACGGTAGTGCGCGAGTTGCTCGAAGACCTGGCTCGGCGCGGGGTCGACTTCACGCGCGCACGGCTCTATGTACTCGATGGCGCCAAGGCGTTGCATACGGCCGTAAAGAAAGTGGCTGGCGCCAGCGCTTTGATTCAACGCTGCCAACTGCACAAGAAGCGGAACGTCATGGACCATCTGCCAAAGCAGCATCAGGCCTCCGTTTGGCGGCAGATGAGTGCGGCCTATGCCATGCGCAACTATGAAGACGCACGGCAGGCGCTGGAACGGTTGCTACGTGAGTTGATGCAGCTGAATCCCAGTGCGGCGCGTAGTCTCGAGGAAGGCTTGGAAGAGACGCTGACGATCCATCGCCTCGCGCTGCCGGAACTGCTGCGGCGCTCGTTAGCTACCACCAACATTATCGAATCAGTTTTTTCTGGGGTGGAAGATCATTGCCGGCGCGTGAAGCGTTGGCGTGCTGGGGATCACTTGCAACGTTGGGTGGCCTCAGCATTGCTCAAAGTGGAGAGCCGCTTTCGCCGTCTTAAGGGCCACAAAGAGATGCCGGCGCTGTTGTCTGCTCTTGATGACTACGCTTTGCAACACGCGTTAGTGCAGCAGCCTAAAGCTGCGTAAACTGGTGAACTTGGAGAGCCGCAACTTTCAACGAAAAAACGGACATCCTGGGGGAGACAGCATTTCGAATTCGAGAAATTTTCTAGAAGCTGTCCTTCAGCAAGCAGCAAACGCTTTTAACAGAAACAAGTACGCGGCAGATTTGCCCATCAGTACTTATGAGAAACCCTTTGCCGTCCGAGATTATTTGGAGCGCGAGCACTTAATCGAAACAAAAGAAAAAGAGGCAATTGCAAAAGTATACGGTCTACTTAGCGATACTGGTTCACACCCCAACATCGCAGAAAAGGACGAAGCTCGGCTTATGTGGCACTTGGCTCTCACGTTTAGTCAGTTTGTTTTATTACGATATCAAGGTTTCTTGGCTAACAACCCTTAGTGCAATTACTGAATCGACTGTAGACGCGTTCTTCTACTACCTCTGCAATTTGCTCAAGCTCACCTTGTCAATACTTCTGATCAGTACATAATAAAAGAGTCTGCAATCGAATGTTCTCAGACGAACGCGCTGGAGTCATGAAGTAGTTCTCTGCTCACCTTAGCAGACGCCTCGTTTAATCGCATCAGGAATGTTTGGATTGTTTTTACACATCCGGTATAGAAACTTAGAATCACAGTTTGAGGTAGCACATGACTAAATATGAAAAGGTAAGCACGTTTCTTAGCATAGCTGCTCTGATTTCCGCAGTACTGTCGCCATTTATTAGTTATTGGTGGCTTGATCCACAACTTCAAGGTTTTAAAAATAGACCCAGCCTTCAAGTTTCGCTTGAGGAGCGAAAAGGAGGAGGGGTTAGCGTAGATATGGCAGACCCAAACTATTCCATTCTTACTACCGGCGCTGGGCCATGTACAGTCTCAATAGTGAATACCGGAGATTTACCCGCGAGAGACGTTACTATCACGGTACATTTTTTAGAAATGCATGAACTCGAAAAGCCCCCTGTGTTGGATCCTCCATATCTAGTCGACACTTCAAGCCGACAAAATATCCAGTTCATTACCCTTAAACAACCGATCGCGCCCCATAACGTCGTCCGAGTTACATTCGATTACCAACCAAAACTAATCTGGGTGTCAACTGAATTCGGTGACACGAGCACCATTATCACAGGCGCAAACGCTTTTCGAATAAACGAAAACACAAATGAAGTCACTCCACTGGATTTCGTGGCGCCGAAGCCGTCACCTACAATAGAGGCCAAAGAAAAGCGACGTTAACATGTCGCAGAGTGATACGGCTCGATAAGGTTGGTCCTGAAACATTGTGGACCGTACCACTCTCAGGCTAGTGTCTCCTCGGAGATTTCAAGACCATTCATTAAAGAGGGATAAAAGCAAAATTTTAGCCGCGGATTTACGCAGATGAATGTAGATCTGCGTTTATCCGCGTGAATCCGCGGATAATTATTACTTGCCTTGAAATTCTTTGCGGACGAACTTGACCATGTCAGCGATCTCTTGTTGCGACATCTTGTCTTTGAACGCCGGCATTTCTTCTTCGCCGCTGGTGATCATCTTTGCGATGTGATCGTCGGTGAGCTTGACGGCGTGGTCTCGCTTCAGGGATGGAACTTTGATCTGCTTGTTGTCGACTTTGACGGGTCCGCCTTCGCCGCTCGGGCCATGACAGCCTTCGCAGTGCTTGCCGTAGTTCGCTCGTGCCGTTGCCAGTGCATCGGGTGTGGCAGTGGCGGCCGGGGCTGCGGGCGACGAGGCCGCGCGCGAGGTGTTGGTGCTGGTTGTCGTAGGCGTCTCAGTGCAAGCAGAAACGACCAGAGTGATTGCCACACACAATAGAGCAAGCGAAATTAGTTTCATCAGACAGTCTCCGAATTGAGTTTGTTTGTTACAGGGGGCAAAGAGTATACCGGGTCACCTCTTTAACTTCACAATCCACTCAGCAATCTCGCGCATCTGCTCTTCCGTGAGCTTGTCTGAAAACGAGCGCATCGGCGGTTGCAGACCGTAAGCGGTCGGGTCTTTCAGCAGGCCGACGATGTCGTCGACACTCCGACGCGGCTTGGCAGAAACATCAAGCAACGGCGGAAATCTCAGCCGCCCCTGTTGCGCGCCCTCACCGTGTGGGCCATGACAGTTGGCGCAGAACTTTGTGTACATGACTGGCGCGCCACCAGTGGCAGGCGTGCTTGAAGTCGTCGCTGCGAGTGTAATGGTTGTGGGTTTGAACGGCTCACGACGCCAAGCTTCTTCAGCGGCCGCTTGTCGCGCGAACTGTTGCGCCGTCTTCGGATCTCGACGATCGCTGAGATACGAAACCGTTGTCATCATCGCGACGAGCACGACGCCGAGGCCGAATAGTGAGCCTGCGATCAAGCGTTGTCGTTTGAGCCACGGCAACGCAATCAGGACTGCGAGTACGATTCCCGGCAGGACCACACCCACGATCGATCCGAGTCCGCCCGGAATGTACTTCAACGATTGATACAGCCACAGGAACTGCGCGCCCGGTCGAGGAAGATAATCCGCCCCAGCATCAGCCACTGATGGACCAAGCGGCGCCGGATGCTTCAAGGCCCACAGCGCGAGCACGAGAAACACCAGAGCCCCCACAACGGCCTCGCGAGGTCCAAGGAACTCTGCGATTCGAGATCGAAACAGTCGCCACAAGACAATCACACCGATCAACGCCGGAATCACGAGCACGTGAAGTGCGAAGAACCGCGAGAGCGTCACAGGGGAAATCTCGCTGCCGCCGAGTAACCACAACCGCGCCATACTTCCCGCTATCGGAAGTCCGGCCATCAGTCCTTCAGCTACTCGCGTACTGAAAAACGCGCGCGCATCCCACGGCAGCGAATAGCCTGTGCCGCCCGCGGCCATCACGAGTCCAATCAGCAAAATCGTCACGATCCACTGAATCCTGTTCGCTGTATAAGCGCGGTTCCAAAACAGCCGAATCACGTGAACAAACACAAAGACTGTGAGCCACTGCGAGCCGTAATGATGCAACGACCGGATCCACGAGCCAGACGACACGACTTTCTCAATGTAAGAAACCGTCGTGTAAGCGTGATCGACCGAAGGCACGTAATAAAACGCCAGCAAAACTCCCGTAAGAAACTGCACGAGCAGCAACACGGCAACGATGCCCGTCGTCGTTTGTAGCCACACACGAAGGTCGCTTCTCATGCGCGTGTCGCCTGTTGGTTCGAGATGTATTGCACTTGCAGTTTTCCGTCCTGAACACGCGCAGGTAGAGGGTCGAGACCGCGTCTCGCTGGACCACTGATACGCGAGCCGTCGGCAGCGAAGTAACTCTCGTGACACGGGCAAGAGAAGCGGTTCGTGTTTTGTTCCCACGCGACCTCGCAGCCTTCATGTGGACAGATAGCAGATACCACCTTGTTGTTCTTGGCAGGCAAGACAAAGACGTTGTGCTCTTCAGTCGTAGTGGCCCAGCCACTCATCTGCTCGGCGACGATCTTACGGCTGATTGGCTGTGGGCCAGTCAATTCGGCCACAGGGGCAACGTCGAGCCAGGCATCGGTCGCGGCGGAAAGTTTGGGCCGAAGAAAACGAAAAGCGGCGCCGCCGATGGAAGCAAAGATGGCAGCGAGCGGCAGGAGCTGAAGAAATCTGCGACGTGATCTGTCGATGTTCATGTGTGTACCTTCGTCACCTTTGACGCCGCAGCGCCCGACTTTCTTCCCTAGTTAGACAGGATTACAGGATTTTCAAGATTAACAGGATTCCTGCGTCACGGATTTGCATTCGGCCCTGAGACTGGGCAGAATAACTTTGCATCGCTGAATCTCCAAGGTTAGTCATCTGTAATCCAGGCCTGAGGTAAAAACAATGAGTAGCGATAAGGATCAAAGTTCCGCCCCACGCGGCTCGCTTCGATTGGCCCCTGCCTACGAAGAAGTCGAAGTGGAAAAAGCCAAGCTTCCCCGACAGTTTGTTAACTTCACGTTCTATCACGCGCGCCCCGAGTGGCGCCTCCTCTCCGCAAGCGACAAGCAGCGCTGTCGCGAGGAGTTTGTTAAGACTGTCGATGAGTTTCGGTCCTCGTTGCTGATTCATTCTTACTCGACTATCGGACTTCGTACTAACGTTGACTTCATGATCTGGCGCATCGGTTACGAGCTCGATCCGATCCAGGAGATGACCGCGCGACTCAACAAAACCGAGATGGCCAAATACATCGAGCCGTCGCAGTCGTTCCTGTCGATGACCAAGCGCTCGATGTACATCGATAAAGATAATCCCGAGCACGTCGAAGATCGGCTGCATATCGTTCCCGGCAAATCGCTGTATCTCTTCGTCTATCCATTCGTGAAAACTCGTGAGTGGTATTCGCGGACTGCGGAGCAGCGCCAGGAAATGATGGACGAGCACATTCGCATCGGCATGAAGTATCGCTCAGTAAAACTACACACTACTTACTCCTTTGGTCTCGACGATCAGGAGTTTGTGGTCGCGTTTGAGACCGACTACCCGTCTGACTTTCTCGACCTGGTCCAGGAGCTGCGCGAAACCAAGGCGAGCTCCTACACGCTGCGAGACACGCCGATGTTCACTTGCCGCCAGCGAACGCTTCAGGAGTGCTTGGAAGCGCTTGGTTAAGCCACTGATTTACACGGCGCTGCTTTTACTACTCTACGCAGCGCCGCTCTATTCCCAAACGACTACGCCTTCGGAATACCTCTGGTACGAAGCGGAGAACATGCGCGGCTTCAGCACGGGCAAGCTCGGCGAGCCGCTGCTCAATCCGTCGTACCTTAATCTGCCGCGCGAGAAAGCGCCGGGTTGGGGAATCAACGGGCCTGGTGTCTCGGCGGAGTGGACGCAGGGCGGCGAGAGTGAATGGAATTCTGCGGCTGCGAGTGCTGATGAGACGCGTGCCGTATTGCATCAGGATCTCGAGATTCCGCATGAGGGCGCTTATGCGTTTTGGGTTCGTTATGCTGATTGGGCCAAGCGCAGTGAGAACTTCACGATCACGATTGCGCAGGATGGCGCCGAAGTATTTCGTCACGAGTTTGGCGTGAAAGACCTGATCGATGCACATGATGAAGTCAGCATGTATTGGAGCTGGGCTTTTGCGTGGGACAGCGCGAACGCGACGCTGAAAAAAGGTGCGGCGCGCGTGTCGATCGTGATCGACAAGGCTGCGGAAGCGCGCAGGCACGTCGACTGTTTTTTGCTGACGAATGATCTCGCGTTCAAGCCGTCTGGCAGGCAAAAGCCAGACTTCTCGGCGATGCGTTACCTGCGCACGTGGTCCACGACGCGCAAGCCGCTGCCATCGTTATTAAGAGCTGAAGATGCGACCAGTGTTCCGCAAGCCTGGGTGAGGCCGAAGGTTGCGGGCCGCGATTTCCTGATGCCGTGGAACATCGCGAAAGAGTTCTGGCCGCTGTTAGACAAACCTGCCGAAGAGCGACCCCTCTTTCCATTCAACGCCGAGCCGATCGAAGAGTTTGTCGCGAAGTACAAAGATGCGCGCGATGTGCCGTTGTTTCAATCGAAGCTCGTCGTGCCGGTTATCTATATCAACAACCTTCCCGAGTATCTGAAGGAAGGTAGTCCGTTCCTGCGTTACCTGCGCGAGACGAAGGTGCCGTTTGCGATCCTCATCAACTACGGCGCGGCGAAGCTCGAGCCGGCTGCGTGGCAACTGCTCAACGGTGAATTGAAGGACCAGTTTCTGGGTTTGATTTCCGGTGAGAGTGTCGGCTACGTGTGGGACTTCGCGCCCGCGGAGCTGAAGATCACTCCGTCGATGTCGCGCCGTGAGCTGCTCGAAGCGCACCGTCAGTTTTACTCGAATGCGATCGCGCGCAAGTGGCGCGAGACGTTTCAAACCGACACCGGGGCGCTGTGGGACAAGATGATTCCCGCACAGTCGACGTCGAGCACGTCGTTTGCGCATGCGTTGACGCAGTGGGGAGTGAATCTGATCGGCATGGAGACGGCCGCGGTGATGCCGATGACCGGAATGCGCATCGCGTTCACGCGTGGAGCGGCACGTCAGTTCGGCGGCGCGTTTCTCTATTATCACGCGCCAAACTTCGGCGATACAGCCACGACGTTCACGAAACAACAAAACTTTGCCGGCCCGGATTTCTTTTACCACTCGCGTTATGGTCCAACGATGGGACCGTCGCTCTCGTGGTATCGCAAGAGTTATTACCTCTATTACATGGCGGGTGCTTCGGCGATCTATCTCGAGCAGGGACAGGATCAGTTTTTCAAACCCGGCCCGGGCGAACATCCGTTCCAGTTAAATCCGCTCGGTCGCATCACGGACGAGTTCATGCGCTTTGTCGAGAAGCATCCGGAGCGTGGGACGCCATACACGCCGGTCGCTTTTCTGCTCGATCCAGCCCACGGGTTTGAAATGACAGATTACCCGCACTGGCCGTTTGAGGTGTCGCAGATTGATCGTGGTGATCGGGCGCTGCGAGAGTTATTTGGGGTTGCGTACTACCCGGGGCTCGTCGTTGAAGGTGAGCCGGCGATTGCGGACAGACAGCCGTTTGTAGCCGGTGTGTTTGGTGACATCTTCGACGTGTTGACTGCGGCTGACGTGCAGGGTTCGCGATCGAAAGTGCAGGCACTGTTGCCGTCCTATCGCGCGGTGGTTGTCGGTGGGCGGATCGAATGGTCGAATGAGTGGATCGCAAGGCTGACCGAATACGTGCGAAATGGCGGCACGGTTGTGCTCAACTCGGCGCAGATCAAGAAGCTGCCCGAGCAGCTCTTAGGTGTGCGATTACTGAACGACACGGGTGAAGCTCATAACGCGATCTGCCTCGCGCCTAATGAAGAGCCACAGGATCTTAAAGGTCAGATATTCCGGTATGAAAAAGTCGAGCTCAAGGGCGCGACGGCGCTCGTGACTGTGCCGAGTGGGGGGCCGATCGTGACGGTAAATAAGGTTGGGAAAGGAAGTGTGGTGTTTGTCGCGGTGCCGGATCTGCTCGGTGAAGATGAGCGCATGACGCCGTTTGCCGCGCACACGCTCGCGCACGTGTTTGCTGATGCGGTGCCGGTGAAAGTCACCGGCGATGTTGAGTATCTGATCAACCGGACGGCGAACGGCTGGGTGGTGACGATGCTGAATAACACCGGCGTGTTCAAGCCGCAGCAGGGAATGGCGCAAGTCGATCGCAGTGCTTATGTAACCGCGACGATCACGTTACCGCAGATGAAGAGTGCTAACGAGTGGATGAGCGAATCGGCTTTGAAGATTGAAAATGGAAAGGCCACCCTTCAAATTCCACCGGGTGGCCTCGCCATCGTCGAAATACAGTAACGCGGATTTTAGACCACGATTGTGGTCCCATCGAACTTGGTCAGGCTGAAGCCGTTGAAGACTTCGTTGTAACAAGCTCGCTGGTCTTTCAGAATCCCGATCGCGATCGCCTCACCGAGTTTCATCGACTCCGTTCCATCTGATCTCCAGTGCACGCCCGCCGTGTTTCTTCCGAGCGCCACATTAGCTGCGATCTTATTCAGCTCACCACCGACTGTGAGATCGCCCGCGTCCGAGCCTGTGTAGGGCACGACACTCAAGCCGTCATTAGTTGGTTGCAACGGATCAAGACCGATGTCGACGAGTCGTGTTGATTCCTTGAACCATGCTTTGAGAATCGTCACACACGCGCCCGCGACGGTCGCGTGTCCCGCGCCGTAAGCGGGATGTGTCGGTGAGCCCTCAGGAAACGCCATTGGCAACAACGCATTGCCTGCCGGCATGAAACCCTTCAGACGATTCGAATCGTTGAACGAGTTGAGTATCTCCGAGTGCACGGGATAACCGGCTCCGTGGAAAGCCGTGCGATTGACGCGCTCCGCCATCACCTCGGGTCGCAGGCGTCGATGCACAAACCACTTCTGAAACCACACAGCCTTCAACGCGCGCGTTGAGACTTCACACAAGAGCGTCGCGATGTGTGGTCCACCAAAAGTCCCGAAGCCGGCCTGCGACGGATTGTTGTTGTAGGGATTACCGTCATCGAACGGCGCGCCTGCACCCGCAAGAATGAGGAACGCATGGAAGTAGGCCTGGAACAGAACGTCGATGTGCACCCACTGCCCGATGTCGCGACCGTTGCGTATGTAGCGCGGCACTGGATCGAGTGCGTTGGGGCCTTGCGCGATACCGCGCTGGACGGCGAGCCACGTATCGAAGTCAGTCATGTAGTTGACGCCGGGAACAGTGGTCGTGATCTTCTGCTCGATCTTGTTCGCGCCGAAGTTGCAGTCCTGGTAGAAGAATTGAGAGATGTATGGGCCGGCGAGGTCGCCGGGCGTCAACCCGCGAAACAACGATCCGGTCGTGACTGCGCCACCGCTCTTCGCGCCTTTGAAATCAGAACCATACAACGTCAGATCAGCGGCGGCTGCGTTCGCGATCGGACTTGTCGAGTATTGAGCGTACGGCACGTCGCGCAGCAGCGCCATCCAATAGTTTTCCGAGATCTCAGCAGCTTGTTCGCGACTCGCGAAAGCAGGCGCGGGTGGCTGCACGAGTGCGTGCGCGTCCGGGCCTTGCATATCGAAAGCAAGACCGGATTGAGGATTGGTCAGCTTCACCGATCCACCGAGTGGGATCGCGTCGAAGTCTGCCGGACGGCCGCTGTTGATTGCGTTTATGAGAGCGTTGTAAGCGCTGAGCACGACAGTGCCGTCGTTGTGGTGCGGGAGACCTTTTGAGTAGTTGCCGATTTTGTTGGGGTAAAGATTCTCGTCCTGGTTGTTTGGGTGTGGCAGGTTCTGCGGTGTGGCTTGCAGGCCTGCCAGTGCGGCGTCGCGGCGGAGCTTCGCGCAATCGTTCGCGCGCTGGTTGGAGCCATTGGCGGCTTTAACTTCAGTGCCGATGACAGTTGCGGCGAGGGTTGCGGCGCCCACTTGACCGAGGAATACACGTCTGCTGGGTTGCATAGGAGGAACTTCCTTTTCAATGAAGATAGGTCTGGGGCGGGTATTCTACAGGAAGGAACCGCGGATGACACGGATTTTAAGACCGGATTTAAATCCCGATCTGATTCGTGTGATCCGCGGTTAGGATTTATGGTTTCTTGCCTTTGCCCTTACCGCCGCCAGGCGACGCCGGTGGTCCACCTTTCGGGCGCTCCTGCTGCTGTTGCTGCTTCTCCGCTTGCGGTGGGCGCTCGTGTTTTGGCTGTGCTTGCGGTTGAGGGCGTGCCGGCGCCGCGACGCGCTCGCCGCGCGGCTGCTGTTGTTGCACCGGTCGCGCTGGACGCTCATCCTGAGGCGCACTCGCGCGACGTTCGATCTGCTTCTGCTGTCCGCGTGACTGTTGCGCCGGTTGCGGCCTTTGCTGCGGTGGCTGCTCAACGCGACGCGCTTCACGTTGCTCCTGACCACGACCTCGCAGCTGTTCGACAGGTCTTTGCGGTTGCTGTCGTTGCACGGGAGCCGGCGCTTGCTGTTTCGTGCTGGTAACGACTGTCGTGTCCTTGAGCTTCCGCGCGATGCCCGGCGGAATGTCGATCTTCCCGCGACCCCACGCCGAGTTCACCACTGCATTACGCAACGGCGTCACCAGCAATGGATCCAATACAGGATTCACTGACGCGAGCATGTTTCGATCGGCCTTCCGCGCGCGTCTCCAGTCGACACCACGCGTGAAGTCATCAACACTCACAACCGTGACTGCTCCCGGCACGTTGAGATTCACAACGCGCTGGTAAAGATTGTCACGCGTCAGATACTGCGGCTGCCACGTGTTGTTGTAGTAGTGCGGCACGTAAACGTCGCCTGGACCAAGCGGCACCCAACCAATCTGGTTCTGGTCAAACGGAATGAACGCGACGAGCGCGGGTGAGTAAACCGGCTCCGTCCTTACGTTGTCCGGCACCCAGTACCAGCGATCGCCGACAAACGCCCAACGCCCGTAGTGATAAGGCGCGTAGCCCCATGGCTCATTCGAGACCCACGTTGGACCATACGGGTAATCCGTGTACCAGTAACCCGTCTGATACGGCATCCAGCCAGTATCGACCCGCGGCGACCACGCATAGCCGTAGCCGTCGAGATTGCGCCAGTCGCCGTAGTAATCGAGATCATAGAGGCCGGGAATGTATGAGTTCGCATACTGGTAACTGACATTGCGACGATAAGGATCGAAATAATATGGATCGTTGAGATAAGCGTTGTAGTCGCGATAACGACCGTCGTAATACTGCGGATACTGGTAACCGTAGTAATCGTCCACGAGAAAACCGGCGTCGCGGCCATCAAGCTGTGAAAGCACGGCTTGAGCAGCGGTCGTGCCGGCGAGTGTAAGCAACTCACCTTTGCTGATCCGGCCGCTGCCGCCGAGTCCGACGACTTGCGCGAGTCCGCTCAGCACTGAAACGAGCACCTGGCCGTTGTCGATGCCGACGTTGTAAAGTCCTGGTTGTTCAAAATCTACTGCGCCATACGGCGTCGCCACTTCAAATAGATCGCCCGAATCGAGATAACCGACGTCGAACACGGCTGAGCCGTCACGCAACGCGAGCTGTGTGCGTCGATCGTCGAGTGAAAGCACGTCGAGCGATGTGTTTGGATTGAGCCGCGCGAAGTTGCGTCCGGTAAATGCCAGACTCGTGCGCGAGTTGTCGCGCGTGTAGATGCGATCGCCGACTGAGACTGGCTGGTTCTCACTTGCGCGGATCCACTCGTCACTTTGCGCGTTGCCCGCATCGCCGTTATCGAGTGCTACCTCGCCTTCGACCCGCTGAATACGCGCTGCATTTGGTATCGCCTCGGCTGACGCAGTCTGCTCGTGCTTCATCCACCATCCCACACCGACGCCTGCAAGGACGGCACACACCACCGCCACGATTGTGAGGTGTGGCCACACTTTTATTTCCTTCATACAAGCCCCCTCAAAGTTGTTTTTCACATGGAATTTGGCAATGACTGTGCCAAACACCAATCCGCCTGTATCCGCGTTAATCCGTGGCCCAAATTGCTAACCCAAATGGTTGATCCATGCGTGATATCGTCTCGTAAACCTACATAGACACACGCCATTTCTCTCGATTCTTCAGTGGAATGACACTTGCCAAGTAGCCGAGAGTCGACCTCTCTCCCGTCGTATTGAAAGGAAATCAAAGGTGAAATATTTAAAAGGAATCGGATTGAGTTTAGCGACCGCTGCGCTTCTTACGGGAGCAGGCGACATCGCGAATGCGCAGGGACGACGGGGACGTGGCGAGGAGCGCCGGCAGGAAAATCAGGCCGCGCGCGAACAACGACAGGAAGAACGGCAGAACCGTCGAAACGAACAACAATCAGAACAACAGCAACGCTGGGAACAGCGACGACAGGAACAACAGCAGAACAGTCAGGAACGCCAGCAGCGTTACGAGCAGCAGCGCCAGCAGCAACAGCGCGAGAGCCAGGAACGGCAGCAGCGTTGGGAACAGCAGCGGCAGCAGCAACAGCGTAACGACCAGCAGCGACAGGAGCAGATCCGGCAATCACGCGAACGCGAAGACCGCTGGCAGCAGCAGCGGCAGGATCAGATCCGGCAGTCGCAGGAACGGGAACAGCGTTGGCAGCGAGATCGCCAGCAGCAGCAACAGAACCGCGACTGGGAGCGACAGCGCCAACAGCAGCAGCAACAGCAGCAACTCGAACAGCAACGTCGCCAGCAGGAGTGGAACCGCAATCGCGATCGCGATCGGGATCGGAACCGCGACAACAACAACTGGCGCAGGGGTAACTGGGAACAGGAGCAACGCCAGCGCGCTCAGCGCTATCAGCAGGACTGGCAGCGACGCCAGAGCTACCTGTACCAGCGACAGCGTCTGCTCGAGCAGCAACGGCGTCTGAACCAGTTGCGTTACCAGCAGCGTTATCTCGAACGCCTGCGTCGCGATCAGTTGCGCTTACAGCAGTGGCGCTACAACGACTACGGTCCGTACAACTATCGCTATCGCAGAGGCAGCAGCTATTACGAGACCAATCGTTATGGTGCGGAGATGTTGCAGCGCGCGATCAATGACGGTTACGAAGAAGGCTTCTACGCCGGGCAGGCCGACCGCCAGGACCGTTATGGCTTCAATCCTGAAGAGGCATACGCCTACCAGGACGCGAGCTACGGCTACGATGCTTACTACGTCGATCTGAACGAGTATCAGTATTACTTCCGTGAAGGTTTCAGGCGTGGTTATGAGGACGGTTACTACAGCCGCTCGCAATACGGCCGCTACTCGAATGGAGGCTACAGCATCCTCGGGACGATCCTCGAACAGATCCTCGGGCTGCAGCTTTTGAACTAACACTTAGCCGCAGATGAACGCGGATGAACGCAGATCAGCGTTTATCCGCGTGAATCCGCGGCTTAAAACTTCAATTGAAATCCCTTCCGATGAATGCTCTTCACGCACTCAGTGTTGAGCCCTTTGGTTGATCCTTTTTCGACAAATTCAACGATCAAGTTGTCGATGCAGTCCATTCCCTCCAGACCATCAAGCCCGTGCGCGCCGTGCGGCACCACGACGTGAAGACTGTTCGTCAGCGTCTTCGCAACTCGATCACCATTCGACGGCGGCGTCACCGGATCCCACTCACCAGTCAAAATCAAAACCGGCACATCCGACTTAACCGGTTGCGCGTAATCACGCTCGATCTCAGCACGCGGCCAGAGCGCGCACGCTTCACGTTGCTGCCGCAAACGATAATCACCGAGAAACGTGTTTGCAGCCATGCGTTCGCCCTCACCGGGTTTGATCCACGGCAGGTCCTCGGCACAAGTCACTGAGAGATACATGCCATTGCTACCGGTGCCGACGAGGTTCATTCGATAATCGATTGCAGCCCGCGCCAGGGGCGCGTAATTACCCTGCGCAGCAAGGTGCAACACGAGTGGAACTCGCGAGGCGGGCACGGGTGAGTAAAGCATGTAACGGATCGCCTCGGCTGCCAGGTCACGCGAGAGCTTTACTTTGACACGATCGTTCGATTCTGGTTTTTGGATCTCGACCTCCACCGGACCTTTGATGAGTTCTGCGAGCACTGACTTCGCTTCCTCTTTGATATTCGGAAATGCTTTGCTGCAATCCTTGTCGGCGAGACACTCCGCCAGAACGCCCTGGAGCGCACGCTCAGTCTGAACGGGAAAATCGCTGGGCATATATTGATCCATCGGCGCGATGCCCTGGAGCGTTGCGGTGCGCACGTGTTGTGGATGTCGTTTGAGATACGTGAGCGCTGCGCGCGTGCCGTACGAGCCGCCGAAGAGATTGAGTTTCTCGTAATGGAATGCCGCTCTGACTTCGTCCATATCGTCAGCGGCGATCGTGGTGGTGTAGAGCTTCAGATCTGAATTGGCTTCGAGTTGTTCGCGGCACTTCTTAACTTCTTCGAGCGGGAAGAAATAGCCGAGATACGTTTGCAGATCAGCCGCGTCGTAAAACTTGCAATCGAGTAGATGCGAGCCACCTGTGCCACGCTGATCGACGAACAGCATGTCGTGATGCTCGAGGATCTTTGGAAATGCCTGCACGATCCCGGAAGCGTCTGCCGTCGCTGAACCGCCTGGTCCCCCCGCGAAGTAAACAAAAGGATCTGGTTCGCGTTGGTCGCCCGTAGCGCGAATCCACACTATCTTCAGCGTGATTTTACGACCTCTTTTGGTGGCGCGGTTTTCGTAGACTTCAAAAGTGCCGCACTTTCCCTTGCCCGAAGAGAGGCCCTGGACCGGGCAGTCAGTCAGGATGAGTCGCGGTTCGATTTGTCTGACGGCGCTCGCGGATTGAAGGGTGATTAGTAAAAAAATCCCGATAGAGGACAGTGCTTTGATCATTGGAATTCCTGTTAGCCAAGTCAGTTTTTGACAGGATGACAGGATTTACGGGATTTACAAGATTTTTTGTTCTCCTTGATTAGAACTCGCGGATTGCCGGAGACGTTTGAGCCGGAGCCGATGGCGGTGGTTAGCGCGGCGGAGTCGGATTGGATGGTTGAGTTGCCGCCGCCGTTCGTATGGAACGTCGGTGCGGTGAAACCTCCAGCCGTACGATTAAACGCTGCGATCGTGATCCCTCCAAAGATCTCACCGTTACCACCACCATCACGAATCAACTCACCTTTGCCCAGCACGAGTATGATGCCTTTGAAATTCGTGTTGCCCCGCATCGTCAACGTGCCCGTCACAACCAAAACGCCGGCGCCACTCGTTAGCGTGCAATCACCATCGACAAACGTGAACATCGGACTATCAATCCCATCGTCCACTGTCGTAACGGAGCCACTCGGCGGCTGGATATAGCGACGTTGTTCTGCACCGAGAAGACGAACAGCGAAGACATCGAGAGCGCGCCAACCATCATCACGACCAGCGCGATGCTGGTTTCGAGGAGTGTGAAGCCACCCTCGCCGTTTGCTGTTTTGTTTTTGGGAGTTCGGATTTTCATTGGGGCGTTCCTGTTTTGTTTCCTCGTGTCTTTAGAACAGTGAGACACCAGCGACTACGACTACGACCGTCTTCGAGCCGCAGTTCGAGTCGAACGTTACCGAATAGGTGCCGATCGATTTCTTCGATTTGACTGTGAACGACGCTGTGCTTCCGACGGCGACCGTTTGGGCTCCGCCTGGGGTCACCTGTAATTCCGAAGCTTTGCTCGAGCTTGCAGTGATCGCAACGCTCGTTGAAGCACTGTGGCCGACTTTGATTGACGCAGTGCCGTCGAGACTCAGGGCGAGAGACGGAAGATTCGTCGTGATCGTGCAGGGAATAGTTGGCGTCGGTGTTGGTCTCGGCGTCGGTGTCGGGGTTGGCGTTGGCGACGTCGTCGTGCCGGTGGATCCGGTTCCGCTGCCGGTTCCCGTCGTCTGATCGGTGGTGGTGCCACTGGTTCCTGTATTTGGGTTGGTGGTCGTGCCGGTTGTTCCGGTGGTGCCAGTCGGCGGAGTTGTTGATGTAGTTCCGGGTGTTGTTGGTTGACGAGGGCGTCTCCTTGGAGTGCGGCGGCCCGGCGCCGCCTTGGGAGCGCGGGGAGCGCGCACTCCCAGCTATTGCGCTCCGCGCTGGGCCAAAGAGGCGCCCGGCCGCCGCACTCCAGGGAGGCGTCCAAGCCCGCT
>Ga0081539_10000824_pt1 | contig 59921 bp, 57 predicted proteins | sample TabmetS4T2R2_FD_71023 | JGI IMG/M metagenome (GOLD analysis project Ga0081539, IMG submission 71023) | Tabebuia heterophylla rhizosphere microbial communities from the University of Puerto Rico - S4T2R2 | ecosystem: Host-associated > Plants > Roots > Rhizosphere ...
CACACGCTGGCCGGCGGAACGCCGGTCCTGGCGCTCGATATGTACGAGCATTCCTATCACATCGATTACGGCGCCAAAGCCGGCGACTATGTCGGCGCCTTCATGGCGGCTATCAACTGGCCGGCGGTGCAGCGTCTGGCGGGGGAAGTACGGGAACGATCATGACCGAAGCGCGAATTTTGGCCGCATGGATCATCGGCATTGTGGTGCTGGTCGTGGCGAGCCTCGCCAGCCGTGCGGAGGAACAGTTCAAATTGCTCGACGAGAAGCAGATTCGGGCAAGAATTGTCGGGAGGGAGATAACCGACGGTCCTCACTGGTCAATGTATCTGCGTCCCGACGGTGTGCTGGTCAATTCGGAATCGGGAAATTCGTCGCTCGGAAGCTGGAAGATCCGTAGCAACAAGCTCTGCATAGCGTACCCCGCCAGCGCGCACGGCACGCCGCCTGAATGCAACGAAGTCTGGATGTCCGGCGCCAACATCAGGATGCGCTCAAGCGGGAATCAGGAGGCGATCAATGCAATCGTCATGATCCATCGAGGTGGCTGACCGGCAAGAAAGGTCTGAGCTTACTGAAACTGCAAGGCTGAGGAGAATCTGCAATGCGAAATGCTGTCCTGACTTTGTGCGCACTGGCCCTTCTGCTCTCCGCAGGCCGTCCGGCGCAGGCCCAATCCTGCAAGGATTGCGCCGAGCAGCAGAAGGCCTGCATGAAGAATTATGCCGGGCCCGCGTGCAAGACCGAGTATCAAATCTGCATCAAATCCTGCAAGAAATGAGAAGTCGTGCTGGAGCTCATCGGCTCGTGGGGAATATTGGTTGGGCGGCGATAGCAGCCGCCCTGCTCCTCTCGCTCGGAGCCGCGTGGGCTGCTGCGGAAAAATCCAAGCGACTGTCAGGCTCGCAAATACGCGCCAAGTTCGCCGGCATGCAGCTGACCGACGAGGTCCATTGGCGCGATGTCTATGAGCGGGATGGTACGCTCAGGAGCTATTCGATGGGGCGCAAGCAGGTCGGGAAATGGCGCGTCGAGAAAGACGATCTCTGCCTCGACCTTCCTGAACCCGACGGAGGTTGCTTTGAGGTCGCATCCACGGCGACGGGGTTCATCTTGACGCCGAGAGTTGCCGGTCAGACGCTGGAAGGCGTCCTGGAGCCCCCATCCGATCACAGGTAATCTACTGGCTGCCGTGCCGTGTATTTGCGACTCGAAAGAGCTTCTGCAGCTGGCATCTGCGATGACTGGTTGAAGTGGCTTGTCGAACGCAGGATGGTTGGCCCCGTCCGAGGGGGTTATCTGTCGACCCCTGATATCGCCGAAGCGGGCGCTGTGCTGACCACCTTCTTGCGCGCGACATAGCGCTCTACAAGATCCCAGATCGGCGGCCCCTCGACGGCGTCGGCGGTGCACGCCCAACTCGCGACGGTGTATTCCCGGGAAGCCTCGATGCGCTGGCCGCTTTTCAGGAGGGTCATGTCCGTGATCCGCTGTCCGATCGGCTTGCCCGGATCGATCCTGTAACCGACGCCGCCACAACGGATCATGTCGCCGCCCTGCTGATAATAGGGATCTGCGTGGAACAAATTGTCGGCGACGTCTTCCAGGATGGCCTTGAGGCGCTCGCCGGTCATCGGCGCGCGGCACACTTCAGGATAGGCAATCGAGGTCATGTTGTGGATGTCTTCGACTGTGATCGGCGCGCCCGGCAGCAGGCTGGTGCCCCACCAGAAACCCGGCGAAAGCGCTATCTCGGCATCGCGTTCCTCGAGGAGCGCGGCGCAAATCATGTCATCCACGCTGCAATCGAAGCGGCCGCGCCGATAGAGCAACTCGTCGGTGCGGCCGACCACGCGCCCCAGTTCGGCGGCGAACGGTGCGCGCACCCTCGCAATCGCTGCCTGCATTTCCGGATCGGGGCGGATCGCGTCGGAGAACAACGGGATCAGCTTGAACCGGTAGCCGTTGACGCGGCCGTCGCGAATGTCGAGGTCGAGGCGCGAGACGAATTTGCCGTGGCTGCCGCCGGCCACCAGTAGCGTGTTGCCAACCCTGACAATCTCCGGCAATGGATCATGCGTTTGCGCCGTCAGGATCACGTCGATGCCCTCGACGCGTCCGGCAAGCTTGTGGTCGATGCCAAACCCGTTATGCGAGAGCAGGATGACAAGTGCAGCGCCTTGCTGCCTTGCCTTGATGACGGTGGCTTGCAGGTCTTCCTCGCGGATGCCGAAACTCCAGTTGGGAATCAGCCGGCGGGGGATGCCGAGCGCGGTGAAGGGGAACGCCTGGCCGATGACGGCGATCTTGATGCCGCCGCGTTCCATCATGGAATAGGCATCGAAAACCGGGTCCTGCCATTCATTGTCGCGCATGTTCTGAGCGAGGAACGGACAGCCGAGCGCTTCCACCAACTCCTTGACCCGCGCCTCGCCGTGCGTGAATTCCCAATGGCCCGTCATGGCGTCGGGCTTCAACTGCTTGAGGCATTCGACCATGTCCTGCCCGCGCGTGCGATACGAGGTAAGTGATCCCTGCCAGGTGTCGCCGCCATCAAACAGCAGCACGCGCTCGTCGCCGCGCTCGGCGCGGATGGCCTTGATGACCGTTGCAGCGCGGTCCAATCCGCCGATGCGACCGTAGGCTTGCGCCAGCCTTTCGAAGTCATCTGAAGTCAGGGCATGGGCAGCGCTCGAGCCGGCCGGGATACCGAAATGCGAAAGCAAGTCTTTTGCTTTCGCGCCTGCCGGCAAACCCATGACGGCACCGGCGCCGAAGTTGATCGAAGGCTCGCGCAAATAAGCAGGCATCAGCTGGCCATGGAGAGAGCCCATCCAAGAACGAACGCGCTTCCGCCTCCAACGCGATCGCAGCTCGGCCCCGCGAGCTTACTTCTCTGGTGCTCATGGTCTAGCTATCTCCGTCTAGAGAGGCGGCACACTGCGACACCAATTCGTCCACTACGCCCATCGCGAAGGCCGCGGCCGATGAGGCCGCATAGGCTCTCCATTTCTTTCGCTCCTCGTTATTTCCTTGGGTGTTCACGAGGTCCGAAATTCCTCTGACAATAAGATAGTTCAGGTTGTAGTAACGGGCACTTCGAGCGGAAAAGGAGCCTCTTCCCAAACCATGAGATTCCATGTCTACAGCGATGGCTTTGTCGAATTGTTCGAGTATCATCCGCTGGTAGTCATTTTCACCGTCGCCCAGGATCTTGTCGCCGGCAATCAAATTGCCCACGACCACTTGAGGCGATCCGCCAGCTGGACGGCTGACCGCAATTCGCTTCTTCCATAGTCCTTCGTGCCTGACCCTGCGCGCAACTGTTTCGCGAAGGTACTTGGACGGGTGATCGATCGCCACTCGCCTTGTCATACTGCGTCCCTCGCCGAATTTTTGAATCTCATAGCCTTCCACGTGGTCCGCTATGACCACATCACCCAGCCCAACCCCATCACGACCTATTCCGCCGGCGATGCCAGATAATACGAGATATTCGGGCCGGTACCGCTCGGCCAGCTCGGCGACAAGTTCGGCGCACGGCGTATTGCTCCGATCCGCGCTTTGCGCGAGGATCACGTCGTAGTGCCTCTTCTCAAGTTCTTTCCTAAAGAGGAACGGACTGCGATCGGGGCATTGATGAAATCTTTCGATCGCTCGGATTGCGTCGAATTCTTCGTCAACGATCGTAATGACAGCCACGAGCGCGCTGCCGTCGCGTCCTCTGCGTCCAAGCATATGCAGGCGCTGCTACTCTATTCGCGAAACTTAGGCTCGGTACACTATTCTGCCAGGAAGTCCAGTCCAAACCGTGAACAAAATCGCTATAGCCTGGTGCTGAGCACCTAATCCTTTCTGGCAGAGCGGAAGTACCGCGCGCCGACTGCCGCGCAACTACGATCCTTGGCATCCTGGTTAGCTGCCTCGCCTTGTCCAAAATCTTAAAGCGCTCTTTCGATCAGAAGCCGCTGGCGTTCCGCTCGAAGGCTGTCCGTCGAGTGCCCGTTGCTCAAATAATGCCTTTGGCTCATAGACTATAGCTTCGGCGTCGACATGGTTGTGCCACGAGCCATTTTCTTCAAGATCGAAGTCCATTTTCTTGGCTACCTGCGCGACTACATCCTTTCGTAACACGCTGGCACACTCAAGTGCGAGATCGGCTTCGTCCGGCGTCGCGGTTTCTCCATTGTGGGCGATGGCATTGCGCTTGGGGACGATAACTGTAACGAACGTCTTCCAGAGAAGAGAACCATCAGAAAGTCTTAGCTCATCGAGCTTAATATCGTACATGCCTAGGACGCTAGGCAGCAGATCGCGCTCAGTAGCCTGCTTGCGGCGCTGAATGATGTGCTGCGTGAGTATTTTGGCCCGCTCTCAGACAGGAAGGCACCTTGCAGGAGCGGCTGAATCAACATATGCCGCGTGATCAATTCGACCGCGGTTACCGCACCCAGAATGGCAAAGCGAGGATACCCGCCCTGGCGGGCATAGCGGGCTTGCGCAATAACATCATCCACTCGGTTGTCGATAGCGTCTCCGTAAGTGCCCAAGAAGTCACGAATGGGTTGCCGAGATAGATTCTTGATAGCGTTGTCGATATCTTCCTTTCGACCGATCTCTTCCCAGTATTCATCTTCGTACCAATTATCTGGATCGCTGCTCATGGGGCTCTGTTGTTTGGGGGCCTGAAACTTTTAGCACGTCAGCCCGTAACTTCATCCCGGTCGGTCATCAAGACCAGCTGGACATCAAGCGCCGATGCTCGGCGATCGATTCACTTGAATTTCTGGTCATCGACATCTCCCCTGTTCCAACTGATTAGGGCAAACACTCAAAACCTTATCAGTGATCGCACCAGTCTCCGCCAATAGTCTCTGCGAAACGGGAATTTTTCGGAATACGGCCGGAGACTTTCGACCATTTCGCCCCGTGGATTGGGCGACCCGGAGCCTGGAGACCAAGTCGATTGCGCGAAAGCCCGGATTTCCGGGCCTGTGAGGCTCAGGTTGCAAGCCGTCGTTAACTGCAGGACTGGGTGGCTGACCTGGGAGGGATCGAACTCCCAAATTCCCGATTGAGAAAACGCCTTTGAAATGTCGGGAGAATTTCGCCTCAACAACGTGATTTTCGGCCTTGGAGACTTTTCGGGCCTTCCGGCAACTAATTGGGAGGCTCGGAGACGCCGACAGGATTGGGAGCGCATTCACGACCTTCGCCGGCGTGCCGGAGGAAGTGCTGATGGACAATCCACGCGCGCTCGTGGTGCGGCACGACGCGGTGAGCCGGTCGGTTCAGTTTAACGACAAGCTCATCGCGTTCACGAAGCATTGGGGCTTTACCTGGGGCCACTTGTAGTCTGACGAAGTCCGTCCAGCAGCTGCCTTGCTGCCCGTAAGTCGGCGGTATCAAATCCTTCGGTGAACCGCTCGTAGACCGCACTCAACTGATCGAATGCATCTGCAGATCTGCCTTGACCTCGCCGTAGCCGCGCGAGGCTGATAGCAGCCCGCAGTTCCCACGAGAGAGCTCCTTGCCTGCGAGCCCAATCGATGGATTGCATGAACTGAGTTTCAGCAGCAGCTGAATCTTCTGGGGCTGCCCGCAGGATGATCTCTCCTTTGACGCGCAGAAGCTCTGGCAGATACCAGAGTTCTTCATTTCGTTCGCATAGCTCCAGCGCTTCGGCAATGGTTGCTTGCGCTTTCTTAGTCTCGCCCGACAGACTGAGAGCGTCTGCCAATTCCACGATAAAGCCAAGTTGGCGGAAAGCTAGGTGGAACGTTGCAAGTTCGTCGAGGCTTCCGCGCAACGCAACCACGCCCGCTCGGACGTCGCCGCGCTTTATGTACAGAACCGCCTCTGAGCAGCGCCCCACTGCGTGCCAAAGCGGCAACGCGTGCTTCGTCGAATGTTCCAGTAGCAACGTGACGTACTGTTCTGCAGTCTCCAAATCACCCGCGTAGAGTGCCAACGGGCACGCGCATTGGCTGAGCGCGATGCAAAGTGAAAGTTCGTGGTCGAAGGATTGAGCCTTTGCAACGGTGCTCCGCGCAACGTCCATTGCTCGTTCCGCAAACCCTTGGATCCACAGGACCTCTGCAAGGGTATCATAGGCCCTAGATCGCTGGTCATAACCGAACCGGATGATATGCAGTCGATGGGCCGATGAAACCGGACGGGAGAGCACATTTTCTATATGACGTTGCGCATCGGCGTGTTGTCCCAGGTAGTGCAAAGTGAAACCGATCAAACGATCGCCGACAAGAACATCTTGATGGTCGGTCGCAGTTGTTGCAACATCCCTGAATTGTCGTGCTAGGGACAAAGCTCGGCGAAAGTTTCCTTCTGACAGGCGGACGTTCCAGAGGCCACACAAGGCTCGGAGCTGATAGTCGGTATCATCGATGTGCTCTGCGATTTCGAGGGCACTGGTCCATGCCGCTTCAACATCAGCACCTGCGCCTGTGTCATATCGAAGTGCGCTACCCAACGCGACAAACAGCTTCATGGCTTCGGACGTGCGCGCACCGGGCTCTAAGCTAGTAATTGCTTGTTGAGCGCGGCTGCGACACTCCTCCACCAGCGACAGGAGCATCCAGAGCGGCACCGCTGCAATGGTCAAAGAGATGCCAAGCGCCGCATCACCGCCGGTGAAGGCCCATTCCAGGGCAATTCGAACATTGTCGATCTGGCGGCCATAGGTGTTCAACCATTCGGTGGTGGGGCGAGTTTCCTGCTCCCTTTCAGCGCGCTCAAACAAATCACGGAAATACTGTGCATGTCGCCGCGCGATTGAATCGTACTCGCCAGCTTCTCTGAGCTTGCTGAGGCCATACGCGCGTGTCGTGTCGAGAAGCCTATAGTGTACCACAGCTTCGCCAACATCTGCGACGACCAGCGATTTGGCCACAAGATTGGCTATACAATCATCGACGTCAGCGCTGACAAATTGGGAATCCCCCAGAAGAATTTGGGCAGCTTCCAAAGTGAACCCACCAGCAAATACTGCGAGACGCCGCAAGATGATGCGTTCCGGCTCGGAAAGTAACTTATAGCTCCAGTCGAGCATTGCGCTGAGAGTTCGGTGCCGTGCAAGCGCCGTACGGCGGCCATGCGTCAAGAGCCGAAAACGATCGTTCAATCTCGTGGCCAGCTCCCTGACGCCGAACGTGTTGACCAACCCAGCCGCCAACTCAATCGCGAGCGGGATACCGTCCAATTGTCTGCAGATATCGGCTACCAGGGGTGCACTGTCATCGGTCAGCTGAAATCCTTCACCACTTTCATACGCGCTTTCCACAAACAACTGGACGGCCGAAAAATTGAGTGCGTCAACAGCCGTAATTTTAGCGGTCGCTGAAGGCACGCGAAGGGGTGACAAGCGGTGGACCTGCTCACCCCTTGCGCGCAATGGCTCCCTGCTTGTCGCCAAGATGTGAACATTCGCGGCTGCATCGAATATGGCTTCGGCCAAGACTGCTGCAGTCTCGATCACGTGTTCGCACGTATCGAGCACAAGCAACATCTCGCGATCACGCAAAAACGCTATGAGATTTGGAAGCGGCTCACTGGATAAAACTCCAAGCCCGAGTTCGGCGGCTAGCGCGCTCGGAACGAGTTCTGGATCGCTTAAAGGTGATAGGTCGACGAAACGAACCGAATCTCGGTATTTGGTTCTCAGTGTTTTGCCCACATCCAACGCTACCGTGGTCTTTCCAATACCTCCTGGCCCCACAATCGATACGAGGCGCCGCTGTGGCAGTTCAGCCACGATCTTTTCGACGAAATCTGAGCGTCCGAGGACACGGACATAAGAGACAGGTAGATCAAACGATTTGCCTGCGGCCTCGGGCAACGAAGTAGGAGTGTCGAAGGCAGCGACGGGCGCAACGAAGCTGTAGCCCCTCCCGGGTGCATTCACCACATATCGCTGACCGGCTTTTCCGTCCTTGAGGGCTTTGCGAAGGGCGGCAATGTGGACGCGCAGAGCTCCTTCCTCGACCGTCAGGTCCGGCCAGACGCGAGCCATAAGCTCCCGGTTGGAAACAAACTCGCCCGAGCGCTTAATCAACGCGACCAGAAGATGAAATGCTCGACTACCAAGATGTACTGGCTTGTCGGCTTCGAGCATCAGCTGCTGGCTCGGAAACAACCGGTAGGGCCCGAACGAATACCCGCCCTCCGTGTGGTGATGAGATCGGTCAGACACCTGCGAACTCGTGATCGGAACAAGGTGGTTGGAAAGGTGGACTACCACCTCAAGTGCTCATTTCGCGAGCGGCACTCCTAGGGTGCAAAGCCATCGCAATGATCAATTGTCCACCCTACCGCGTTGAGCCGCAACATGAATCGAGCGCAGTCTTCATAAAGTTAGCAAAGATTGGATACCACTGGTCCGCTCACCGGAGAGTAGATTTTCCGGCCTCCCTTGAAATCCGCGGGCCGTGCAGAACAGTTCGGACGTACAACGTCCAGCGTTGGGTCTTGGCTGCGTGAGAACGCTTCTGGCGTGTACGGCACGGGCAAGAAGCCGGCCGTAGAAGAACAGAGCGCTGTCACTGCCGACATGGCCGCGAATATGCAGCGTGCTGTGGCAGAATTGAGCTGATCCTTGCGCGCCGCGTATCGTATTTTCGGACACCATGCGATCTGTCGAATCGACGAGAACGGCGAAATTCTTCGCGGATGGGATCATCTCGTGCAGCAATTCCAGCCGCTTCGGCGCCACCTCGATGGCCAGCTGTGCGATCCCCGTGAGATTGCCACCCGGCCGGTTAAGGCTGGGGACAAGGCCGAGTTGGACCGGGTCATTGCCGGTTTCAAACACGATGGGAATTGGAGTTGTCGCTTCCTTTGCTGCCAGAGCGGCTGGAGTACCCGTCGCTGCAATGACCGCCACTTCGCGACCAACCAGATCAGCCATCATTGCAGGCAACTGTCCTACGTCGCCCTGGGCCCAGCGGTATTCGATCCGGACATTCTGGTTCTCGACGTATCCCTCTTCGTTAAGCCCCTTCAGAAAGGCGGACAGCATTCGAGAATAAGCTTGAGCCGAAGCAGCGTTGAGAAATCCGACCACAGGCGTCGCCCGTTGTTGCGCGCGCGCGGCGAACGGCCCCGACGCCACGGCAGCGCCAAAAAAAGCAATGAACTCACGCCGTTTCATTCGAGCCTCAATCGGGCACTGGTACCCCGATCATATGACCACAACCGACGACCACCGGACTATAGGTCAAAGTGTCTGGTTGGGGGTCACAAGCCGACACGCGTGCACCGTCAACGCGACGACTGCTTCACCTCAGCAACCAGACATGCACTGGGAACGGTTTGGTCGCCCTCCCTCGCAGCGCCGTCTTCACTTCACCCCTAAATCAAGCGGGCGTTGGCCAAGCCGGACTGCCAACAGTGCCGATCGAACCCGTCTCCGCCAATCGTCTCTTCAAAATCGGGAATTTCTGCGGTGTGGCCTGGAGACTTTCGGCAAATTCTCGCTAAAGTTGCCGAGCTTAAGATCTCTGGAGACCAGCTTCATATGCGAAAATCCCCGCAAAATGGAGGTATTTCGCGCAAAAATTGACCACTATCTTAGGTCGAGTGACTGCGTGGCTGGGGCGGGAAGGATCGAACTCCCACATTCCCGATTGAAATTCCCCCTTTGAAATGTCTTGAGAATTTCGCCTCATGCCCCTATTTCGAGCCCCGGAGACTTTTCGCCCATTCAGCCCCCGAATTTGGAGGCCCGGAGACACCAGAAAATTCTGGAGATTTTTGCGAGGAGTGGGAGCCATAGCGCGCAGTTCGCTCAAATGCACGTTGCCAAGACAACCTAGTAGGTAATGCTAGGATACCAGTCCGTTCCCCGTCCGTTGGGAGTTAGGTCGAGCACATTCCATAGAGGCATCAAGTCGGGCGCGGTGGTCGGATCCTCTCCGGGATCCGCCGCCACGAACCCTGTCTCCGCACCCCAGAAATGACGGATGGTGCCGTCGCGGCGGCTAAAGACATTGATGGCGGCCGTGTCGATCCCATTATCCATGATAGCGTGATAGTCACGGCAGAATTTCCCGTTGACATCGAAGTAAAGCGGCAAATTTTTCCAGCCCCGCTCGACCTTGAAGGCTACCTGCCGTTCAATGGGCGATAGACCGACGATAGCCATCGCAATTCGCTGGCGGACATGATCGGCATTGGCGTCGAGGCCGCTCAACAGCCCCGTGCACATCGGACATGGCCGCGCTCGATTAGGGCCATACATCCAGTTGTAAACGAAGAGCGTGTCTTTATCGCCAAAGAGCGCTTCGAAACTAACCGGGTTGGCTCCCTGCACGCTGCTTGCCTCTCCGAGAAACTGATAGTCACCGATGACCTTGCCCCCAGGCGGCAAGGCTCGTCGCTGCGCCGCGACGCGGGCTACATGCCGGCGCAGTTCGATCTCCTCGATCAGGAGTGCTGAGCGCGCCTTGCGATATTCGGCGCTTTCATTCGGCTGGCTGGCTTTGCTGCTTCGGACCAAATCTTCGGCAGGTTGCAGAACAGTTGGGCGGTCGTCCATGCGAAGGTCCTCCATAAAAGCGCTTTGAGCGGCGTTCAATCTTTTCACTGGTGATATTCATCGTGAAGTCGATACCAGCTGCGCGGCTCACCTTGCGGCCAGCCGGGCGGCGACTCTTCGCCGGTCTCCTGCAGTCCGAATGGCGTGAGTTCAAGAAGCGACCACACCGAGCCAATCGACTGGAGCTCGGGCCCGTTGATGAAATAGGCGCGATAGGCCTTGCCACCCTGGCGCAGAAATACGTTGATGCCCGCCCATTCCTGCACGCCGAAATCGCGCGAGAAATCGTCGCCGATGAGCGTGTACCATGGGATGTTCCATCCCATTCGGGCGCGATATGCGATGATCAAGTCCTGTGGCGCGGGAGATACGAAGGCCAGCGATGTATCCCGCGCCGCCAGATGTGCCGGATGAGTGACGCTGTCGGCAAATATCGAGCAACCTCGGCAGGCGCCGGTTGGCCAGTCTGCCACGCCAGGCTCGTAGAAAAATCGATAGAGGATCAATTGGTTTCGACTAGCGAACAGATCGGGCAGGCTCATCTCGCCTTTGGGTCCGAGGAAGCGATAGTCCTTCTCAACGGGCGTCATCGGCATTCTTCGCCGGGCGGCTGACAGCGCCTGGTGTGCTGCGGTGGCGGCCTTCTCCCGGTGTGCAAGTTCGCCGAGTTGTGCCTGCCATTCTTGCGCAGAGACAATCGGAGGCAGGCTCGGCTGCGCTAGCGTCGAAGGTGCTGCTGTTGCGTTTCCGCTACGCATGTCCCTCACCCGCATTCTCGATAAAGCCGCCCTTCGGAGCTTTGTGAGGCAAGTCCCATCCGAAATAGACGTCCACCCGGACGATCTTGCCACCGCGAACGGTCGTTACCTCACAGTTGCGAAACTTGTGGCCCCGCGCGGCTGCCTCATAGACGATAACTGCGCGGTCGCCGGCCTCAGCCGCGAGCATTTCGTCAAACGCGGAGGTTTTCTCGCTGTTGGGCCAGCAGCGGCTCAAATAGGTGGCCCGATCCAGCTGATTGTCGATTGGACTGGAAAAGCGATAGTCGTCCGACAACAGCGCTTCGATCGCTTTGCGATCCTTGTCGACATAGGCCTTCAGTCTGGCACGTGCGAGCTTGAGCGCACTCTCCGGCATGGTGTTTCTCCTTCTAGAGTCCGACGGATCGAAAGGCCGATCGCACTTCGTTGACAAAAAGCGGGGGGGTCCTCGAGTTGCACGAAGTGACCGCCCCGGCTCGCCTCACGCCATGAGATGAGGTTCGGATACACATCGCCTGCCCAGCTCTTTGCGACAGGCATATCGTGCGGGAACACGGTGATCGCGACCGGCAGTTCGACGCGCCCCGGGTTGTGCCGCGTTCCAAGAAGACTGGCCTGCTCCAGATAAAACCGGGCGGACGACGCGGCGCTGTCGGTCAGCCAAAACAGCGTGATCTCGTCCAGCATCTTGTCGAGCGGTATGACGTCTTCGGGCCGCCCTGTAGACCCTGTTCCCCAATTGAAGATGTCGTACAGCCAGGCTGCCTGAGCCATGGGAGAATCGGACAGCGTGTAGCCGGCAAGCTGGGGTTTCGTGGCCTGCAGCATTCCGAAACCAAAATCATGCTCCCGGAACTGTTTCATTGCTTCGACCGCGCGCCGTTGATCTGGAAGCAACTCGGAGGGAATAAGGTCCGGGACCGTCTGCGCGAAATTCAAATGGATCGCCGCCAGGCCGGGCACGCGCTGTTGTGCCATCGCCGTCGTGACAAAGGCGCCCCAGTCGCCGCCTTGTGCGAACCAACGCGCGTAACCCAGCCGCTGCATGAGCCGGCCCCAGGCGCGACCGGTCCGCTCGGCGTTCCAGCCGGGCGTTGCGGGCTTGTCCGAGAAGCCGAAGCCGGGAAGTGATGGGATGACGACGTGAAAGGCATCGCCCGCCACGCCGCCATGCGCCGTCGGGTCGGTGAGCGGCTTTATCACATCACGAAACAGCAAGACGGTGCTCGGCCAGCCATGCGTCAGAATAAGCGGACGGGCGTTCGCATGGGGCGATCGAACGTGAATGAAATGAATCCCAAGGTCGTCGATTGCCGTCTTGAACTGCGGCCAATGTGCAAGTTCGGCCTCGGCCTTTCTCCAGTCGTAGCGGTGACGCCAGTGGGAAACGAGCGCCTGCATTGCCGCCAGCGGCGGACCCTGCTCCCAGCCGTTTGCCGTCTCGCGCTCCGGCCACCGGACGCGATCGAGGCGGCTGTGCAAATCCTCAAGTTGTGCGCCGGACGCGCGAAATTGAAACGCCGCGATGTCCTCTTTCGCGAGCGACGCCCGCAGACCAAAGCAAGCAAGGCTGGCGGATGCGCCCAACAAAAGGGCGCGACGCGATACGTTGTTCATCACGACCTCCAGGGGCTAGCCTTTGTGGCGGCGGCCGACAATGACGACACCAAGGAAGATAAGCTGAGCTACAACAACCCTTGGTAAAACTCGTTCCGACCCCGCAAACGAATGCGTGGTCAAGACTTTCCGCGCTGTGAAATTTCGCTACGCTCAAGAGCTTCGGATACGGCGTGGCCGTTTCAAACCATAGCTTTGCCAAGAACGGCTATCTGTCTCAGAGTCGATCTAGCGCGACCGCGAGCCCGAGATTCTGCTTGAGAACCCAATTGGCGAAAGTGAAGGGCAGCGTCTAAAATGATCCGCTAATCGCGATTGGGAATGCCTAATGTTCAAAGTCGATGTGGCCAACTCGAAGGAGTACATGGCGTTCGATCCGGCCCGCACTTCTGACCTCAAGCGGTTGGACGCGTTGATCAGAGAGACAGCCCCCGAGCTTACCCCTCACTTTCACGCGGGGACACCTACCGGTGAGGCGGGAATGCGAATGAAAATGCTTGGCTATGGCAAGTCGAGCTACACTACGAAAGCGGGAAAAACGACTCCTTGGCCGGTCATCGGCGTCGCGCTCCAAAAGAGTTACATCAGCGTCTATTTTGCTGTGCGTCGAACCGGAATGCCGATCACGGCGCGGTATGCTGGCAAACTCGGGGAACTTAAGACGGGCCGCAACAACTTCAGTTTCAAAAAATTCGCTGATCTAAAGGCTCACCTCGTCAGGGAGCTTGTCTTCGAAGCAGCTGCTATTTTTAGCAGCGATCCCATCTATGAGGCAAAGCGCGAGGCTCGCCCAAAATTGTCAAGAGAACATCGATCGGGGTAATCGTCTAGGTCAGTTGTTGTAACGCAAGTTTCAGTCGTCGCCACCTAAGACCGTCCTGCTCGAGGTCAGCGCTGGACCAATTGGAGACGAAGGATAGCCATTCCGGCTCAAAACTGGCACTTTCGTCCAACTAGCTCTACATTCGGTTGTGAATTGGAACGGCGATGGTGCAAGAGCGATCAGGGCTGGTTGGGCGCAGGTTGACGGCGATAATGGCCGCCGATATCGCCGGTTACTCACGGCTCATGCATGATGACGAAGAGGGCACGCATAGGCGCATGACTCGCCTTCTGGCAAGTACTGTTGAGCCTGCCATTGCTGAATATGGTGGCCGGTAGTCAAGCACACAGGCGATGGGTTTCTCGCTGAATTTCCGAGCGCGGTCGAAGCAGTGCGAGCGGCCCGGCAGTTCCAGGGCATTATTCAAGATATCACTGCGGGAGGGCCAGAAGATCAGCGTCTTCTATTTCGGGTGGGCATCAACATCGGTGACGTGATTGTGGATGCGCACGACATCTTCGGCGATGGCGTCAATATCGCCGCTCGACTGGAGAGCATCGCGGAGCCAGGCGGTATCTGCCTTTCGGCTTCCGCATATGACCAAGTTCGCGGCAAAGTACCAATCGAGGTTAAAGAGCTTGGCGATCAGAACCTGAAAAACATCGCCCGCCCGGTGCGGGCCTATGCTGTAATTGGAAACGAGCCGGGGCGAAGTGCCGACGCGAGCAATCAAAGCTCGGCACCAACGCTTTCCATTGTGGTCTTGCCATTCACTAACATCGGCGGCGACCCGGAGCAGGATCATTTCGTCGATGGTGTGACTGAGACCTTGACCACAGACTTGTCGCGCGTCGAAGGTTCCTTCGTGATTGCACGAAACACGGCTTTCACTTTCAAGAATCAGGGTCGAAATAAAAAAGATCGGTCGCGACTTGAACATCCGCTATGTACTTGAAGGCTCTGTACAGCGCGGTGGAAATCGACTCCGCGCCAACGTGCAGCTCATCGATGCTGGGACCGGTAACCACTTGTGGGCGGAGCGGTTTGATAAGCCGGTAGCCGATCTCTTTGATATGCAGGACGAAATCGTCTCACGGCTCGCCAATGAGTTGGGGACTGAACTGACCCTGGCCGAGGCGAAGCGGGCGGCACGTAAAATCAATCCGAGTGCACTCGAATTGTGCTTCCAGGGGATGGCCTGGATTTACCGGGGCCGACTCGCGAAAACTTAACGGCAGCCCGCGATTTCTTCGATAGAGCTCTAAGCGTTGACCCGACCAGCGTCGAGGCTTTGCTTGGCAAGGCGCGGGTCGAAACCGGCTTCGGTTCTACCTTCGTAGATGAGAACCGGTGGGCGCATTTTGCCACGGCCGAACCCCTGCTGACAAAGGTTTTGGCAGTGGCGCCTCATAATGCATTAGCTCATGCATTTCTGGGTATCGTCCAGATGCAAACGAGGCGCGTGGAGGCCGGTATTGCCGAATGTCTACAGGCACTCGCTCTTGACCGAAATCTAGCGAATGCTTGGGGAATGATTGCCTATGGCAACCAACTTATCGGCCAGGCCGATCAAACTGAAGCCAACGTCAAAGAGGCGATCCGCCTCTCACCGCGCGATATCTTTGCGTTTCGCTGGCTGAACACTGCAGGAGTTTCCAAATTGTTGCTCGGCGAGGACGCTGCCGCCGTGAACTGGCTTCGCCGTTGCGTTGAGGCCAATCGAAATTATCCGATCGCACACTTCCATCTGGCTGCCGCATTGGCCTCTCCGGGGAGCTGAACGAGGCGAAGGAAGTCGCGCGGACCGCTATCGCTCTCGACCAAACCTTTAGCATTCGCAAGTACCGATTGGGTGCGGCAACTGACAACCCGGCTTATCTCGCCTGCCGGGAACGCATCTATGAAGGGATGCGGATCGCTGGCCTGCCAGAAGGCTAATGTCCGTCTGGATCCAAGGCAGCATGGCTCAACCAGCCTACTTCTCCTTTTGGTCACCTGGCCTCCTCCGGCGCCTTTCTCCAAGTCGGCTTTGGTCATCAGCAGACTCACACCCGATACAACGTCACGTCCGATTTTGGGCTACTGACCGGACGAAATCACGTCAACGAGTCGCGCGAAATCAGATGGCGGGATCACCTGCCAACCTACCACGCAGTGGTGATCGAACCTCTCTCCGCCAATCGTCTCCTCAAAAACGGGAATTCTCGCCGTGTGGGCTGGAGACTTTCGCCAGATTCTCGCGAAGGTTGTCGGTTTCAGGTCTCTTAGAGACTGGTGCGATATGCGAAAATCCGCGGAAAATGCAGGGATTTCGCACCAAAATCGACCACTATCTTAGGTCGAGTGACTGGTTGGCTGACGTAGAAGGGATCGAACTCCCACATTCCCGATTGTGAAAACGTCTTTGAAATGTCGCGAGAATTTCGCCTCAGCAGCCCTATTTCCGGCCTCGGAGACTTTCGGGCCTTCAGGCACCTGATTGGGAGGCTCAGAGACGCCGGCAGCGTTGGCACTTTCGAGACTGTGGAAGCTACACCGCACAGTCTGCTTCGCCGCCAGCATCGGACTTGACCGACCCAAACTGCAAAGTCCGCTATTGTGCCCTCTTCCTGACGTCGGGACGCTCAATAACGACCATGCACGGAAGCCTGGGAGTTCTCTCCCTCCCTCCCTCCGTCCATCCCACCGCGCCCGGTCGCAAGTGCCCTTACCGGACGGTGGGCAGCGGTATTCTTTGGCCTTAAATAGCCGTATTGACGTCGAGCTTTTCATCCTAATATCAGGGCCATAAGTGAACCCTCCCCCTGCGGAGAGGTGAGCCGAAATGGCATCCAGTGGCAGAGGCGACCTCGATCAACCTTCTGGATCCGCGACCAAAGGTGACGGGCACAATCACCCAGATGCGCCAGTCGAACTGACCTTCTCGTTTGGCCCGTTCCGCCTCTCCCCGCGGCGGCAACTATTGCTTAAGGGAGAAACTCCGGTCTCTCTCGGAAGCCGTGCTTTTGAACTTCTGCATGCTTTGGTTGAGCACGCCGGCGAAGTGATCGACAAAGATTCGCTCATGACTCGGGCCTGGTCCGATGTCACGGTCGATGAATCCAACCTGCGAGCTCAAATCACCAGCTTGAGGCGCGTACTGGCCGAGGGAGGGACCGGCGAAAATTATGTCGTCACTTTGCCTGGCCGCGGGTATCGATTTGTCGCGGTAGTTGCGCGATCCACGAGCGACGCCGCCCAGCCTGAAGACATCGACAAGGCACGCAATCTCCTCGATCGGCCAACCCGACTGATCGGTCGCGCCGAGATCATAGCGATGGTGAGTAGCCGCTTGCAGCGAAGCCGATTCGTTACGATCACCGGACCGGCCGGAATCGGCAAGACATCGGTTGCCTTGGCGGTGGCCGATAAGCTGCTTCCCTCCTACCGAGGCGGAGCACGATTTGTCGACCTTGCGCCGCTTAAGGATCCCAGGCTCGTACCCAGCGCCCTCGCATCAGTGCTTGGCGTCGCCGTTCGCTCGGAGAATCCCTATCCCGCGCTGATTTCCTTTCTGAAGGACAAGCAGATTCTAATCGTCCTGGATAATTGCGAGCATGTCTTGTTGGCAGCCGCGGATTTGGCTGAAGAATTGTTGAAAGGGGTACCAGGCGTCCATGTCCTTGCGACAAGTCGAGAGCCTTTGCGTGCGCAAGACGAGCGCGTGCAGCGCCTCCCGCCGCTGGAAACTGCTCCCCCCTCGGCAGCGCTAACAGCCGCTGAAGCGTATGCCTACCCGGCAATCCAACTCTTTGTCGAGCGCGCAACCGCAAGTGCCGGCGGCTATGAGTTCACTGATGAAGATGCCCAGGTTGTCGCACAAATCTGCCGCCGGCTCGACGGCATTGCACTGGCAATTGAGCTTGCTGCAGGCCGAGTCGACGCCTTCGGAGTTCGCGGAGTGGCCAGTCGCCTCGATGATCGATTCCGCCTCTTGACGCGCGGTCGACGAACAGCATTGCCTCGGCATCAAACGCTCGGCGCAGCATTCGATTGGAGTTACGAATTACTGTCCGAAACCGAACGCGCCATCATGCGCCGGTTGGGGACATTTGCCGGACGCTTTACGATGGATGCGGCCATAGCCGTGACTGGAGATGCCGAAATCGCAGCGGCTGTGGTGGACGAAACGGTCGCCGACCTTGTCGAGAAGTCGCTTGTCGTGGCGGATGTGGGAGACGCCACCGTATTTTACCGGCTAACCGACACTGCTCGCGCGTACGCTCTGAAGAAACTCACTGGGAACGGCGAAGCGCAGGCCGTTACGAGGCAACACGCCCTATACTTTCTTGAGCAATTCGAGCGTGCTCATTCGGATTGGGCAACATGGCCTACTGCCGAGTGGCTGGCAGCATATGCCGCAAAAATCGATGATCTCCGCAGCGCTCTTGACTGGGCATTTTCGCCAGGCGGAGATGCTGGAGTCGGGATAGCGCTTACTGTTGCTGCCGTGCCCCTGTGGTTCGAGATGTCGCTGATGGAGGAATGTCGCACGCGAGCCGAACGTGCGCTAACCACACTGGAAATAGGCTCCATCAACGATGACCGCCGTCGGATGCTCCTCTATGCCGCAGTCGCCTGGTCGCAGATGTATACCGCAGGATCAGGCCGCGATACGGGGGCAGCATGGGCAACCACTGCCGAGATCGCGGAGGCGCTGAATGATACAGATTACCGCTTGCGCGCGCTCTGGGGAACGTGGGCGACGCACATCAACAGAGGAGAATTCGGCGCGGCGTTGTCACTAGCAAAACGCTTTTCCGAGTTTGCCGAGACTGCAGCCGATAAAAATGACCGCCTGATCGGTGACCGATTGACCGGCGTGGCGCTGCATTTTCTTGGTGATCAGCCCGGTGCAAGATTGCACCTGGAACGAATGCTTGCCAGCTATGTCGCGCCGGTTCAGCGGTCTCATGCGGCCCGGTTTCAATTCCACCAGCAAGTATCCGCGCGCATGACCCTTGCGCGCGTTCTATGGTTGCAAGGATTCCCCGAACAAGCGCTTAGCTGCGTCGAATCCAATATCGAGCACGCCCTGGCGATTGATCACGCACTTTCACTTTGCAACGCGCTGGCAAACGCGGCATGCCCGATCGCACTGCTGGCGGGCAACATGGCAGCTGCGGAGTATTATACCAGGATGTTGCTTCGTCAGACCGAGAGAGAAGCATTTGATATTTGGCATGCCTTCGGCAGGTGCTTTGAAGGTGAATTGCATGTCAAGCGCGGCCATCTCGCGGCAGGATTGCAGCAGCTTCAAACTGGCGTTGACGAGCTGCGTCGAGCCGGATTCAGTCAGTATCTCACGACGTTCCTCGGCAGGCTGGCGGAGGGTCTGGCGGCGGCAGGTGAGACGCGGCAGGCGCTCGCGATTATCGATGAGGCGATCAAGCGAAATGGACAAAGCGAAGAACGCTGGTGCACTCCGGAATTGTTGCGGATCAAAGCGGCCGTTATTTTGCAGCACGGAGCTGACCATGCAGCGGCCGCAGCCGAAAGAGATTTTCTGGAGTCGATCCAGCTAGCTCGAAGGCAAGAAGCGCTCGCGTGGGAGCTGCGCACCGCAACCAGCCTGGCGCGATTGTGGCTGGATCAAGGGAGGATCAACGAGGCACACGAACTCATCTCACCGGTGTTTGGTCGGTTCCGCGAAGGCCATCAAACCGACGATCTTAGGGCTGCAAACAGTCTGCTGGGTGACCTCGCGGGACATCGCTAGCGCAGTTGCGGTCCGGAGCGGGCCCATTCAGGACTTCAGACCCTACTAAAGTTCAAGGTGTTTGCAGGCCAACTTCACGCCTCTGCGGAAAATTCGCAAGATTTCACAACGTTTCATTGGAGCTTGATCCGGGCCGCGCTGATGATGCATGAAGTGCGAGGCTCCTATGCCGAATCCGAAGAAAGCATCATTCGATATCGTCGGCGCGCCGTTGCTCGAGTTGACGACACAGCAGTTTGTCGATGCGATCGCCGACGGACCGATAACGCGCAACTTGTCTCCCGAGGACGCGCGAAGATTTCTGGAGGATATTCAATCGGGAGATATCGGCAAACCGGCCGCGCATCTGGAGGACTTGGTGATTCCAGCTGGCCCTACCGGATCGGTGCCGCTTCACATCGTCCGACCAGAGGGCGCAACTGATGCACTGCCTGCACTCGTGTATGTGCACGGCGGCGGCTGGATCTTCGGCGACAAGAACACGCACGACCGCCTGATTCGGGAAATCGCTGTCGGTGCAAACGTTGCGTTGTTTTTCGTGGGTTACGATCGCTCGCCGGAGGTTCAGTACCCCATCGCGATCGAGCAGGTTTATGCCGTCACCAAATACCTGGTGGAACACGGCGATCAGCTTGCAATCGATCCCACGCGCCTGGCTATTGCCGGCGACGGCGTCGGCGGCAACATGGCCGCAGCTGTCACGCTTCTGGCCAAACAGCGACGCGGCCCCAAGATCGATGTGCAGGTGTTGTTCTATCCCGCCGTCGCTTCAGTGTTCGACACCGAGTCTTACGCCTCGTACGCAAATGGACCATGGCTGACTAAGCCGGCCATGGAATCGTTCTGGAACGGCTATCTTCCGGACATCGCCATGCGCAAGAGAATCACCGCAGCGCCACTTAATGCTTCGATTGACGAGCTGACAGGCCTTCCGGATGCCCTTGTCATTGTCGCAGAGCACGACGTGCTGCGTGACGAGGGCGAGTGCTACGCGCGCAAATTGGCTGGTGCAGGGGTGCGTGTCACCTCAACGAGATACAATGACACGATCCACGATTTCGTCATGCTTAACGCGCTGGCCGATACGCCGGCGACGCGCGGCGCCATTGCGCAGACCAATGCCTTTATCCGGTCCATTCTTGAATGAGAGAGTAGCCACGAACGCCGCTATCTCGTCACAGGAGGCGCAAACATGCAGATCGAACTCGCGCATGCCACGCAGGTTCGGACGCTGAGCGAACTGACGAATGAGCTAAATGAGTCACTCGGCGCCATCTTGCTTAATTGTGATGCAAGCCTGCGTTGGCTCGATAGAGCTGAGCCGGATTTGAGCGAAGCGCTCACGTCGATCAGGCGGGTGCTTGCGGACGCGCATCGCGCCGCCGAGACTGTCGTGCGCGTAGGAAAATTGGCGACATCGGCGCAAACCTCGTCGGCCCGCCGACAGGATTGAGTGCTATTCCCAAGGCAGCAAAGCGAAGCCATGCGTTATCTTGAGCAACGGCGGGCAAAAAGAGCGGACGATTCACCCGCCAACCCTACCGCGCAGTGGTGATCGAACCTGTCTCCGCCAATCGTCTCCCCCAAAACGGCAATTTCTGCGGTCTGGGCTGGAGACTTTCGCGAGATTCTCGCCAAAGTTGCCATTTTTCGGAGACTGAAGACTAGGCCGAACCGCGCGAAAGCCCTAAAATTGCAGGGTTTTTGCCCCCTAGGCGCCAGCTATCTCTGCTTGAGTGAGTGGTTGGCTGGCGACGCAGTCCGGATTCGCACCCGTCTCCAGCCAAATTCCCTGCAAACAGGGAATTTTTCAGGGAAACTGGCGATTTCGGGCGCTCTGAGACCATCTCCTAGTCAGAAAACGCTGCATCACAGGGCCTCTCGCGCCCAATTCCCTACTCCACCTAACAGGGAAATATTCTGGCTTAACAGCGTAACGTCAGATGACGTACAGGGAAATTCGACGGTCTAGCCGCGCCCAGCCGAAGCCACGACCGGCTCCGGAAGGTCGCAACGCATCGAGCGCGGCTTCGCGCTGCCGCGTCGGAACGATCACTCAAGCTCTGACAGGGAGGCTCCCGAAAGTCCGCGGCACCATCAATAGCGGATATCCCGCCGGCGAGGTAGAAATGTCGGCTATGGGTCAAAGCAGACGTATGGACCTCAATTGCAGCGTTCCGGCCACCCGGCAGCCGTTTTGGCTCTCAAGCTAGTCAGATCGCACACCGGTATGCTTGTACGTCCCAGGAGCATCGCTTCGGGAATTTTTCCCGATTCCAACGGGAAGAAGGCGCGCGATAGAGTGAGACGTTTTGAACGTGGCGCATTTTCGCCGTCCTCCTAATATCGCTTGCACCAGAACCGGCATGAGGACCATGCAGCCGGAATGGTGGGGACAAGTAGATGCGCGCTCGATTCCGGTTGATCGGGACGTTGGCGACTGGCCTGGTCGCGACGGGCGAGTATGTGTGGGCTCAGGATGCGAACAAGCCGCAGGCCCTGCCTGATATCGAGATAACCGCGCCGGCGCCGGCAGGAGCCAAGCCGGACCGGAGCAGGGGGGGCGCGCCTCGGGCGGTTCCTGTCGTGCGGCGGGTCCAAGTTTACCCGACGGCGCCGACGCCGACCACGCCATCGGCGACGGCGGGCGCGGGCGCGGCAATAGAGGCCGACAAGGTGCCGGCAGCCATCAACGCGGTCGGTCCGAGCGAGATCGCGCGAACCGACTCGCTGAACATTGCGGATGCCCTGCAGCAACACGTTCCGGGTATCTTCATCAGTGACACGACCGGCAACCCATTCTTGCCGGACGTGCAGTTTCGCGGGTTTGTCGCTTCCCCCGTCGCCGGTACCCCACAGGGACTGGCGGTTTATCAGAACGGCGCCCGCATCAACGAAGCGTTCGGCGACACCGTCAATTGGGATTTGATCCCGACCGCCGCGATCAGGTCGGTCACTGTCGTGACCAACAATCCTGCGTTCGGACTCAATGCGCTTGGCGGAGCCGTCAATGTGCAGATGAAGAACGGCTTCAACTATCAAGGCGCTGAAATCAACACGATGGGGGGCTCGTTCGGACGTCTCCAGAGTTCGGCGCAGTATGGCAAGCAAGTAGATAATTTTTCGGTCTACGCCGCCCTCGAAGGCTTGCGTGACAATGGCTTTCGTAATTTCTCGGAGTCGGCGATTCGCCGGTTCTATGGCGACGTCGGCTACCGGACCGATGTCAGCGAATTTCATCTCAACGTTGGCGTCGCCAAGAATAATTTCGGCGCGACGGCGACCGTGCCGGTCGAACTGCTTCAGAACTACTGGGGAGCGACCTACACGACACCACAGACTTCGGACCATCGCGTCGCCTACGCCAATCTGACTGCAAAGGTCGAGGCCACGCCGACCTGGACGATCGAAGGCTTGGCGCGCGTTCGCGTGTTCCAACAGAAAACCGTGGACGGCAATCCGACCGAAGCACAGCCATGCGCCGCCAACCCGGGGCTGCTTTGCTTCAACGACGATGTCACACCGGCCAATGGCCTCAACGGGGGCCAACTGGTCAACCCGTTCCCCGCCGATGCCGTGCTGGGTGAGATTGACCGGACTTCGACGCGTTCGGTGACTACGGGCGCCACCCTGCAAGCCACCAACAGGGACGAACTATTCGGGCACAACAACCAGTTCATGATCGGCACCAGCATCGACTCCAGCGTCACCCGCTTTTCTGGCAGCGCGGAACTGGGCACGATCGGCTCGAACTATGTCGTCACCGGCAGCGGCATATTTCTCGGACCGTCCGGCGATCCCACGGCGATCGGCCCGGTCGATCTTCGCGCCACCAATCGGTATACCGGCCTCTATGCGCTCGATACGTTCGACGTGACGGACGCGTTCTCGATCACGGCAGGCGGCCGGTACAACCACGCTCACGTCGTGCTCGAGGATCAGATCGGGACAGCGCTCAACGGCGAACACACGTTCGCCCGCTTCAATCCCATGATCGGCGGTACCTACAAGATCACGCCCGGCTTGACGGCCTATGCCGGCTACGCCGAGGCCAACCGCGCGCCGACGCCGCTGGAGCTCGGGTGTGCCGACCCCGAGCGTCCCTGCATCATCGGTGCGTTCCTTATCTCCGATCCCTCCTTGAAGCAGGTTGTGTCGCGCACCGTGGAAGCAGGCCTGCGCGGGAGCACCGAACTTAGCGTGGGCACGCTTGGATGGAAGCTCGGCGGTTTCCGCGCAGAGAATACCGATGACATCCTGGCGATCCCGAGCAATGTGCTGCAGGGTTTCGGCTTCTTCCAGAACGTGGGCAGGACACGGCGACAGGGCATCGAAGCGCAGGTGAACCTGACCTCGAAAGCACTGCAGCTCTATGCCAGCTATGCCCTCGTCGATGCGCGCTTCCTCGATCCCCTTCAGCTTGCCTCCAACAGTCCGTTTGCCGACGCCGACGGCAATATCCAGGTCGTACCCGGCAATCGCATCCCGGCAATCCCCCGCAATCGGGTCAAGGCGGGTTTCGATTACTCGATCACCGACGCGTTGAAGGTTGGCGGCGATGCGCTATTCGTCAGCAGCCAGTATTTCGTGGGTGACGAATCCAACCAAGCGCCGCGGCTGCCGGGCTACGCGGTGCTTAATGCTCGTGCCTCGTATCAGGTCGACAAGACCGTGCAGATCTACGGCCGCGTCGACAACATCTTCGACAATCGCTACGCGACCTACGGGACCTTCTTCGATACGACCGCGGTTCCCAATTTTGCCAATGGCGGTGCGCCGTTCACCGACGCGCGTACCGTCAGCCCGGCACGGCCGCGCTCTTTCTATGTGGGTCTCAAGGCGACGTTCTAGAGAGCTGAGGGGAACACACTGATCCGGATGCCGGCTTTTGGCCCAACCCGGAAGTCAGGCAATGTCCGCTTTTGCGCCCCTATTGGGGGAGAAGCGGATCGGTCAGGCAGTCGCTTAATGAGTACGCGCCCTAGAGGCTGTGTACTCATTAAGCAGCTGGCCCCTGATGTCAGCTCAACCCCTAACAGCGGCGGGAAAGCGGACGTCTCCTGAGGTCGCCGAAGGGCCAATAACCGACATGTCACGCCTGACGAACAAGTGTCTTTGCCGCCTTCGCTGCCGCACTCGCAAAATCCCGACTGCCGTGGATTAGCATCAGCGCCATGGCACCTTCCATCAGAAGCATTATTTCGCGCGCTCGTTCACGAGCAGACGCAATTTCGGCTGCAACAAGACTTTCGGCCAACCAGTTTTCCACCGCCGCTTTGTGCTTGCGCGCAATCGCTCGGGCAGGATGGCCGCTCATATCGGCGAGCTCGATCACAGCGCGTGTGAAGCCTCCGCCAGACCATCGCGGTTTCGCGGCCCATTCAGCGAGATCGGCAAAAAACGTATCGATTAGTTCAGCCGCATTGGCAGGGCGCCTGAATTGGCAAAGCCGTTGCAGCGCCCGATCACTGGATTGCGCCAGCGCTGCCGCCATCAAGAGCGCTTGCAGACGCCGGTCTGCGCGTCGAGCGATCGGCGCCACTCACCACACTCTACCTAGCCATGGTGGGACACGTCGAGGTGCCCGTGCGGATGCTGATCTCGGCCGCCGTGCTGCTGGCGCTGATCGGCGGGCTTGGTCTTGCCTCGATGATGACCGTCAACGTGCTCGAGCGGACGCGCGAGCTCGGCATCATGAAGGCGATCGGCGCGCCGCCCTCGACGATCCTCAAGATCATCGCCAGCGAAGCGCTCGTGGTTGCCGTCTTGAGCTGGCTGGCCGCACTCGCCGTCGCAATGCCGCTGATTGCGATGATCGGCTCGTTTGCACGGGGAATGTTCGGTTCGCCTCTGCCATTCACGATATCGCCGGCCGCCGTCTGGGTTTGGCTGGTCCTGAGCCTCGCGCTGGCACTGGCCGCTTCTGCGGCGCCGGCATGGCGCGCCTCGCGACTGATCGTCCGCGAAGCCTTGGCTTACAACTGAGACCCAAGAGGAAGAGATGAAACGTTTTCTAATGGTCGGCCTCGCTATTCTGCTGCCCATCGGCCTGGCGCTCTATGCCGCGCACGCAATGGACCTGGTCGGAATGATCGTCAGGGGACATGGCGGGGTTGGAGGCCATCCATGACCGCGCAAAGACCCGCTGGCCGCCTTTTGCGCCGCTGCACGGTGGCGATTCTTTCTGCCACACCCCTGGCTTCACCGGTTGCGACCGCACAGGGCCTGAAGGCAGACGGGTTGACCATCCGTGCAACCGGATTCTCGCATGCGCGCGGACATGCCATTGCGAAGATCTTCGTCCCCGGCGACAACGTGCGCGGACCGGCGCGATGGCAGATCTCAGCTTCAATCCAGAACCGCGCCGCCGCCTTTCACCTGCCGGGGTTGCCACCGGGAACCTATGCCGCGGTCGTGTTCCATGACGAAAACAACAATGGCATCCTCGATCATGGCCTGATCGGCCCCTTGGAGCCCATCGGATTTTCCGGCGGGTTTGTGCTCAATCTAACGTCGGGGATGCCGACTTTCGAAAGGTTGAAGTTCGAATTCAGCCCGCCAGCACAAACCCTCGAAGTGAGAGTGCGATGAGCGGAAAGGACGGTTGCCGCGGCGAACAAGCCAGTTGTGTGCAGATGACACCCTCGCTTGCGACGCTTTCGAGGCGCCCTCATTGTGCCAGCGCATACCGAAGCATGATTCTTTCGGCAAAGCCGCCACCAATGCTCCCTCGGATTGATGCACAAACTACCGCGATCTTAAGGTAGTTTTGCCGGGATAGGCATCGCCTATCGCTCGATAGGCATCATGCAAGGTCGGTTCACCAATTATCACCATCCCAACCTACAACTAAGAATCGTCTTAATCTTCTGTACAACCGACTCACCTCTGTTATTTGGATGGTGCGGTAATCATGGAGCGTCCCAGTTTGCCCGGGCTGCTGAGGGGAGGACGGCCTCTCGGCTTGAATTTGGATCAACTTCAACACGCGATCACAGCGGCAGATTACGGCAGCTTTCGCCAGGCCGCCGAAGTACTGTCGATCAAGCAATCGACCATTAGTCGTTCAATTCAGCTGCTGGAACACAGCTTTGGGGGTTGTATATTTGAGCGATCGAGTGGTGGAGTGCGTGCGACCCCGGCTGGCCGCCACTTCTTGAGGGTAGCGCGCTCGATAGTCGAGCAATTGGACGCGCTTGCTGCCACCACGAGGGCAAGTGGCCGTGGCGAAGCCGGCCGACTCGCGGTTGGTTTCTGTACATCTCTCGCCGCGGGCAATTTGAGAGCGTCGCTGCTGGATCTTCTTCAGAAATTTCCTCAAATCGAACTCGCTACCGTGGAACGACGGCGCGCACATCTTATGGCAGCACTTCGTAATGGCGTGCTGGACGTTCTGATCTTGACGGGAGGAACATCACTTCAAAGCACCGGCAGGAAGTCGCTTTGGAATGAGCGGGTGTTGGTCGTCCTGCCTGCGGAACATCCTCTAGCGGAGCGCGAAGTCATTTATTGGACTGATTTGCGGAACGAGACGGTTATCTTGAGTCACTACGATCCGGGGAGCGAAATTGAAGATCTGTTGGTTTCAAAACTTGTTTCGCCCGATGATCGGCCGAAGATTGAACGTCACGATATAAGTCGAGGCACTGTAAAGAGCCTGGTAACAATGAAGGCCGGCATCAGCCTTGTTCTGGAATCGGACGTAGGTGCTACTCTTTCAGGCATCATATATAGGGAATTGCGGGACGGCAGCGGACCCAGCGTTTTGAGCTTTTTAGCACATTGGGAGATCGATAACGAAAACCCCGCCTTGGAAACCTTCCTGAAACTACTCTCCGAACGCTACCCCTCACCTTGTTTGGGAAGTTGACGCGCACGGCGGACCTTCGCAAACCCTCGATCCGTTGCCATGAACCGCGCAAGCATGGGCGCGATTAGCTTGACCGGGTCACCTATTGATTGTCCGCTCTGTCGCGCGAGAGCTTCGGCATAAGCGACAAGGTCGCGATGAACGCTTGCTGGCACCTCATGTGTGACCTTGACCGGCTTGTCTTCAGCGATCGCGCCTAGTTTCAGTTTGGCCATAGTTCTCATCCCCTGTAGGGCTCGAGCACCAGGTCACGGTTGACGATCACCCGAACTGGGAAACCTGGCCGGATTGTGAGCGTCGGTTGAATGTTGAGGTTCCGACGAACAACTTGCTGTCCGGTCTGATTGAGAGAATTGGCGGCCCCAAGCCGGAGCGCCTGAAGAACGGCAGTGTTGGCTCCGGTGTCCGCTCCCGATCCAAGCTCTGAACCCACGCTGAGCAGTGTCGACAAGGCTGCTGCTCCGAGCAACTCCTTCCAATGGTTGTCGACCTCATCCTCGAGGCCGGAATACCCGGCCGTGTCTGCCCCCCGCTGTCTTTCGAGCACGATAGAGCGACCATTCGGCATGATCAGCCTCGTCCAGACCAGAAGCACGCGCGACTGTCCGAACGATACTTGGCTGTCATAGAGACCGATCAAGCGCGCCCCCTGTGGGACAAGGCGCGCCCGGCCGGTCGGCGTGTCAAAAATATTTTCAGTTACCTGCGCGGTGATCTGGCCCGGCAGATCAGAGCGTATCCCAGTGATGAGCGCCGCGGGAATGATGGTCCCGGCCTGAATTACGAAAGGTGAAGCCGGCTTAGCCAGACGGTCAGGACTAGTGGTTCGTCGGTCGACGGGAGCGTTAACGAACGTGAGTTTACGGTCTTGACCGTTTTGAGCAAATGCGTCGTCAGTTGAAGTGGCTCCCGTTGGCGAGGTCTCGGCTGGCGCGGCTTGGCCAGGCGACGGTCGGGTGACCGTAGTGGCAAACACTTTGCTGGTACGAGCAGCTTCACCTTCCTGGCTAGCCCGTTGTTGCTCGGCATCGATCGCAAGCGGCCCAGTTTGGGACTGTGCTGCAACAATCGGGCGACCAAGATCACCTGGCAATGGCGGCCCCAATCGTGGCACTTCCTGCGGAATTGAACCGTAGTCCTTGGGTAAGCTCGCAAGCTTGTCTGCCACATTGTGGTGATCGGTTGAGTAGAGTTCGTCTGAGGCGGGGGCCCGCTTCTCGCGTGTTTGCAGCGCCAGGAAAACGGCAGCGGATATGAGGATCAGCGCCAAAGCAGTGCCCCCGATCAGTGCTTTGCGCGAGAGACGCGTGACGCGCGGGCGCTCCGGCCGCAGCCGAAAAGAACTCGCCACCTCTGGCTCGGGCGCCGGCCGAGCACCCGCGCCGTTTGCGGGCCCCTGTTCGGTATTGCTCATCAAAATCTCCCGTCGGTTCTGATGATGCGGACCTTTTGCTGGTCCTCACCCCCCAGCCGCAGTTCGGCGGCTGCGAACAGCCGGTCGACAATCAGCACGTTGCCAAATGCCCGGTAGTTAACGAGGCCCGTCTTGCCGTCGGAGTTAATGACGAACAGCGGGGGCATCTCGCCTTGACCGATACCAGGCGAGAACTCGATGTAGACCTTGCGGCCGTCGTCAAAGGCGCTGACGGGGCGCCAAGGAGGATTGTCGCCCTCAAAGGCGTATCGATAGCGCCGTTGAGCAGGGTCCGGAATGAAGGGTTTAGGCGGAAGCGCACGACTGCGCGCGGCGCGGTCTTCAGGATAGAACCAGGAGACCGAAGGCATGTATGATTTTTCCCGCGAGCGCAGCTCGATCAGGTACGTCCGCCGATCTGTATTGAGAATGAGGTTGGTTTCGATGGCGGCCCGTGTCGGCTTGACCATGATGTGGACCCGCCGGGTGTCGCCACTGCCGCTCTCGGTATCTCCGACAACCCAGCGCACCGTGTCGCCCGCGGATACGGGTCCGGAGCCGATCAATTGCTCACCTGGCTCCAAGGCAATGTCCGTGATCTGTCCAGGCGCCGCATAGATTTGATAGAGCGCGCCTGGGCTATATGGAAACACCTGCACCGCGTTGAAATACCCGGCCTTCCGAGGCTGAACGCGAGCCGCGTCATTGGCGCTTTCGATCCGTTCGACGGGTGCTTCGGCTTCCTTCTTCTTGCCGCCGCGTGCCGGCGTCCAGGTCGATGGGACGTGAAGGGAGCGTGGCCGATCGTCCGCAAGCGCCGGCTGAACGGGAAGCGGCGGGATTTCGTCGTCATAGCTGATCTGCGGAGGTTTGAACGTCGTGCACCCGGCAAGGGCGTATGCGCAAATCAGGAGAGCCGGAAAACCCTTCCCCATTTTCATTCGCATTGAGCGCTGATTTGTCGGCATCACGGTCAAAACTCCTTGGACCAGTTGATGGCGTTGACGTAAATGCCAAGCGGGTTTTTGCGAAGCCGGTCAATGTCGCGCGGCGGTTCCACGACAACCCCGACGATCGCGCTCCACCGCTCGGTGGCCGCAAGCTGACCGTTCTCGTAGCGGCGTTCGATCCACGCGATGCGGAAGCTATCGGGCGAAGCCCTGATAACACTTGATACTTCGACGGCGACCTGGATCTTCCCGACCTTTGTGAACGGATCGTTGTTGCGGGCGTAGTCGTTCAGCGCGGCTGCACCGCGATCGGTTGTGAAATCATACGCCCGGAACCAATCCTCGCGCAGCACGATCGCATCCATAGGAAGGCCGCGGACGTGTTCGATGAAGCGGGCGAGATGGAAGGCAACTTGAGGGTCGGTTGCCTTATGGGTTGAACTCGCCGGCGTGACCGCTCTCGCCTCGCCCAGACGATCGACTTCAACGACCCACGGCGTGATGGATCCCTGTGCTGACTGCCAGACGAGAGCGGCGCCAAAGCCGGCAGAAAGAAACAGACACCCAAAGGCCATCAAGCGCCAATTCTTGGCCTGGACACGCGCCGAGCCGATCCGATCATCCCAAACCTGCGCGGCTTTTTGGTAAGGTGTAACCGGCTGAGGTGTGCGGCCATAGTGAATGGCCGATCGTTTGAACATGTTTGACCTCGACATACGAGAAAGCGGCGTGGATGGCGTTTGGTGTGTTTAAAGAGTTCTGAGAGGTGCTCTGCGGTGCTGATCTCAGCGCTGTGAATCCTTGAGATCGACGGACGCTCCACCTCCGCCGTGGTCCCCAGACCGCAACGCCTGCGTAGTCGCCGAGACACCATGACTGACCGCCTGTCCACGTTTCATGCGGCGAACCCAGGCGGGAGCGCTTCCGGAAGAAGCATTCGCGCCGCTGGCTTCGCCCGCGGCATTTGATCGGCCAAGGCGGGAGGCCAGCGATCGCAGGGGGCTCGTCGCAGAGGCGCCCGTCTCCCCGGCCTGCGCTCCCGTTCGAAACGCGGAGGCCGCGCCGCCTACGAGCGCGCTGCCTCCCCTCGCCGCGCCTCCAACCATGCTGCCGGTGAGAGCAGCGCCGCCTGCTGCGAGTGCTGCGCCGGCAGCAACCACGCCGCCTGCGGCCATTGTGGTTCCAACTGCTGCACCGGCCCCAAGTTGCGGACCGCCAGATACGATACCGTTTGCGATTCCAGGTCCGAAGATACCGAGGCCCAGCATCGAGAGGGCAGCGAGCACCAGCGCCATCGCATTTTCGATCGTCGGCTGGTTGCCGCCAAACCCTGCGGTGAATTGGGAGAACAGGGTCGATCCGATGCCAACGATGACGGCAAGAACCAATACCTTGACGCCGGACGAGATCACATTTCCCAGCACGCGCTCGGCTGCGAAGGCGGTCTTCCCAAACAGGCCGAAAGGAATCAGAACGAAGCCGGCCAGGGTCGTTAGCTTGAACTCGATCAAGGTGATAAAAAGCTGGATGGCGAGGATGAAGAACGTCAACAGCACGACGATCCAGGCAAACAGCAGCACCACGATCTGTACAAAATTCTCGAAAAAGCTGACGTAGCCCATCAGCCCCGAAATCGATTCAAGGATCGGCCGTCCGGCATCCAGGCCGACCTGGGCGATCCGTCCGGGCCTCAAGAAATCTGCGGAAGACAAGCCCGTACCAGAGGCCTTCAACCCCAGGCTGGCAAAGCTCTCGAAGACGACGCGTGCAAGGTTATTCCAGTTCCCAATGAGGAAAGCGAAGACGCCCACAAACAGGGTCTTCTTGACCAGGCGTGCGATGATGTCCTCATCGGAGCCCCAGACCCAGAACAGGCCCGCCAGCGTGATGTCGATGGCTACAAGCGTGGACGCGAGATACCCGACCTCATTTCCCACCAGGCCAAAGCCAGAGTCGATATAGCGGGTGAACGTTTCCAGAAACTGGTCGATGATATCAGTACCACCCATCTATCGCTCCGTCGGCTGAGGTGCCTGAAACAAGCCGGACGGCAAACCGCTGTGACCCCTAACGGACGCCGATGGCGTGGCGTCTGGATCAGGCTGGGCAGGTTTGCGCGGAGTCTCGCTGCTTTGCCTGAGGAAGTTGCGGCGCTGTTCCGCCCAAACCTTTCGGCATTCGGCAAGTCTGTCTTTTTGCTCGTAGCCAACTGAACGACATCGCTCGAGCTCGGCGGCTACTGGATCGGGTTCGCGGAGGATCGAAGAGACAGGTTGAGGCTGATTATCATCTCCTCGCAGATGGATCGTGCAGGCGGCAGCGAGCACACCGACAAAGATAGTCACGCCGAGAGACAGCGCTTTGAACGCCTTGAAATCCCTCATTGATGGAACATCTGCACTGTCTGGGGTTGGTAACCTCTGCCCTGCGTCAGGAAACGCCGCAGTTGCTCCCTGCCCTGGTCCTGAGCGGCCGTTCGCTGAGCTGACTCCAGATTTTGCGCGCGGCTGTGAGCGGCGACCGTTGCCGTGAGATCGGCGAGCTGTTGCGCCTGCAGCGCTAGAAGCTGATTGCCGGCCTGACTCGCTTGCAGCGCGCCCGTTGCACCCTGGCTGGCAGTGACGAGCGTCGACATCTGGGCGCGATTGACGTCGAGGTTACCTACGACGGTGGCCTGCACTCGCATAGCGTCTTGAAAACCGGCAACCGAGTTTTGCCAGCGGACTTGCGCGTTGGCGATAAGCGCGTGGTCCGTGGCGTCTGAGGATGCCGGCGCGTATGTGGTGGAGAACGCGCGATCGATTTGCTGGATATCGAAAGAGATGCGCTGGGCTTGGGCGAGCAGTTGCTGCGTACGCTGGATTGACTGTTCCAACTGCTGCAGCGACGAGTACGGCAAGCTCGCGAGATTCTTGGCCTGATTGACCAGCATCTGCGCTTGGTTCTGAAGCGACAGGATCTGGTTGTTGATCTGCTGCAACGCTCGAGCGGCGGTCAGAACGTTCTGGGCATAGTTGTTCGGATCGAACACAGCCAACTGCGCAAAGACCGGATTGGGACCGACGAGCACGGCAACTGCGACCACGACAGCGGCAGCGAAACGACGGAAGCACTTCATTTTGAAGCCTCCAGTTCTGCGAGGTGTGGGATGAGATCGGTCGCCCAAGCGACGTTGCGGGCCTTCAGCCATCCACTCAGAAAGCCTTCGCGGCCATGTTCAGCGAACACCTGCTCGATCAGAGCCTGGTCGGCCTTGGAGGAAGCGGCGGTGAGTGCAAGCGCTACCTCGCCAAGTCCGAGTTCGAACAGGCGGTTGCCCCAGCGCGATTGGCAGTAATAGTCTCGCTTGGGAATCGCCCGCGCCAGGATTTCGATTTGCCGGTCATTAAGCCCAAATCGCCGGTAGATCGGCATGATCTGCGGTTCGATGGCGCGATCGTTGGGCAGCAGGATCCGGGTCGGGCAACTCTCGATGATGGCAGGCGCGATTGCGGAGCCATCAATATCCGCCAGCGATTGGGTCGCAAACACCACTGACGCATTCTTCTTGCGAAGCGTCTTCAGCCACTCCCGGAGCTTGCCGGCAAAGTCCGCATCATCAAGCGCGAGCCAGCCTTCGTCGATGATGAGCAGCGTTGGACGCCCGTCGAAGTGGCCTTCGATCCGGTGGAATAGATAAGCCAGCACCGCCGGCGCAACGGCAGTTCCGATCAATCCGTCGGTCTCAAAGACCTGGACCGATGAGCTACCGAGGTGCTCATTCTCGGCATCGAGCAGCCGGTCATAGGGACCACCGAGGCAATAGGGTTGGAGCGCTCGCTTCAAGACATTCGATTGGAGGAGGACCGACAGCCCCGTGAGCGTGCGCTCCTCGCGCGGAGCCGACGCCAGCGAGGTCAGCGCGGTCCAGACATGATCCTTGGTCTCTGGGGTGACGTCGATCTTTTCCCGCGAAAGAATGGAGGCGACCCATTCCGCCGCCCAACCGCGCTCTGAGACATCATCGATTCCTGCAAGCGGCTGCAGTGACACAAATTCATCGGCTTCTCCTGAGACCGCGCCGCCGAGATCATGCCAGTCGCCGCCCATGGCGAGCTCCGCTGCGCGCATCGAGCGGCCGAAATCGAAGGCAAAGACCTGTGCATCCGGATAGCGGCGGAACTGCAGGGCCAGCAACGCCAGGAGCACCGATTTGCCGGCCCCTGTCGGGCCAACAACCAGGGTATGCCCGACATCGCCAACGTGGAGCGAGAACCGAAACGGCGTCGACCCTTCCGTCTTGGCGAAGAACAGCGGGGGCGCCTTGAGGTGATGGTCCCTCACCTCGCCCGCCCACACCGCGGACAAGGGGATCATGTGGGCGAGATTGAGCGTCGAGATCGGCGGTTGCCGGACGTTGGCGTAAACGTGCCCCGGCAGGCTGCCGAGCCACGCTTCGACCGCGTTCACGGTCTCGATCATGCAGGTGAAATCGCGCCCCTGGATGATTTTTTCGACCAGGCGGAGTTTTTCGTCGGCAGCCCGGGGATCTTCGTCCCAGACCGTGACCGTCGCCGTAACAAAGGCCTCTCCGATCTGATCGGTACCGAGCTCCTGCAGGGCCGCATCGGCATCCATCGCCTTGTTATGGGCATCGGTATCAAGAAGGGCCGATGCCTCATTAGTCATCACCTCCTTCAGGATCGCAGCGATCGACTTGCGTTTGGCAAACCATTGGCGCCGAATCCGCGCCGCAAGCTTCACAGCATCAGTCCGGTCGAGCATCAGCGCCCGGATCGACCAGCGATAGGGAAATGCCAGACGGTTCAGGTCATCCAGTATCCCGGGCACAGTCGCCGTTGGAAATCCAACGACCGTCAGCACCCGCAGATGGGCCGCGCCCAGCATCGGCTCCAGACCGCCTGTCAGCGGTTGATCGGCGAGCAGCGCGTCCAGATACATGGGTATTTCGGGGACGCGCACCCGGTGGCGCCTGGTCGAGATCGTCGAGTGCAGATAGGTCAGCGTTTCCTCATCATCGAGCCAGCCACATTCCGGCATGAAGCCCTCGATGAGTTTCAGGACACGATTGGTCCGATCGACAAACCCGGCCAGCACCTCCCGTGCGTCTGGGCCGACGGTCCGGTTGCTGCCCTCGTAAAGGAGCCGCTCGGCCAGGGCCGCTCCTTCGGCAGGCGGCAGATAAACCAAAGTCAGGTAGTAGCTGGACTCGTAATGGGCTCCGGCCTCCTCGAACTGAGCCCGGCGCTCGGCGTCGACCAAGGCGGATGCCACATCCGGGAACGTGTTCGGAGGGTACGCCCCCGCGGCATGGCGTTGTGCCTCAATAAACAGGGCCCAGCCAGACCCAAGGCGACGCAAGGCATTGTTCAGGCGCCCGGCGACCGCAACAAGTTCAGACGGTACCGCGCTCTCGAGATCGGGCCCCCGGAATTTTGCCGTCCGCTGAAACGAGCCATCCTTGTTCAGGACAATACCCTCATCGACAAGGGCCGCCCAGGGCAGAAAGTCCGCCAGGCGCGCATTCGAAGAGCGATATTCGGCAAGATTCATCATTGGGAGAACTCACAGGGATAGATGACCAGGGATACGGACGTGCCGGCGCGTGACCTCGACGAACTCGGGATCGCGCTTCGCAGCCCAGACGGCGGCCATGTGACCGACGAACCAGAGCAGAAGACCCGCCAGCCAAAGGCGCAGGCCGAGGCCCAGTGCCGCGGCCAAGGTGCCGTTTAGGATGGCAACGGCCCGCGGTGCGCCGCCCATCAGGATCGGCTCGGTCAAGGCGCGATGCACGGGTACGACAAACCCTGGGAGCTGCTCATCCATCAGATCACCACGCCGCCGCCGAACGAAAAGAACGACAGGAAGAAGCTCGATGCGGCGAACGCAATCGACAGACCAAACACGATCTGCACCAGTCGGCGAAAACCGCCCGACGTGTCGCCGAACGCCAGCGACAGGCCGGTCACGATGATGATGATAACGGCGACGATCTTGGCGACCGGACCTTCGACCGACTGCAAGATTTGGTTGAGCGGTTGCTCCCACGGCATGTTCGAGCCGGCGGACCACGCCGGCGCGGAGAGCAGGCAAAAGGCCGCAATTGTTGCGGTCGAAACGGCACTTCGGCCGAAAGGCGATCGGCAGCTCATCACTGGTCTCCTGATGCTGAGAGGCTGTAGTCGCCCGACGTCCCGAGCCCGGCGACGTGAGCAAGTTCGGAAAGACGGCGATCAGCGCCACGGCCGGTAAGAACGGCTATGACGTTCACGGTCTCGGCGATCAGGGCGCGCGGTACCGTAACCACCGCCTCCTGGATGAGTTGTTCGAGCCGGCGTAAGGCTCCGAGCGCGCTGCCCGCGTGGATGGTACCGATTCCACCGGGATGGCCGGTGCCCCAGGCCTTGAGCAGATCGAGGGCTTCGGCCCCGCGGACCTCGCCAATCGGAATACGATCGGGACGCAAGCGAAGGGATGAGCGCACGAGGTCCGAAAGCGACACCACGCCATCCCTGGTGCGCAGAGCAACAAGGTTTGGCGTCGTGCACTGGAGCTCTCTTGTGTCTTCGATGAGAACGATGCGGTCGGAAGTCTTGGCGACTTCGGCGAGCAGCGCGTTTGTTAGCGTCGTTTTGCCGGTTGACGTTCCGCCGGCCACCAGGATGTTCTTGCGTGAACTAACGGCTTGCCGCAGCGCCTCGGCATGCACTGACGTCATAATGCCCTTCGCGACGTAGTCGTCGAGAGTGAAGACGGCGATGGCCGGTTTGCGGATCGCGAACGCTGGAGCTGCAACGACTGGCGGCAACAGACCTTCGAAGCGCTCGCCTGTCTCGGGAAGTTCAGCGGACACGCGCGGCGCGCTAGCATGAACCTCGGCACCCACATGATGGGCAACCAGCCGGATGATGCGCTCGCCGTCGGGAGCGGACAGGGTTTCGCCGGTGTCCATCAAACCGCTCGACAGCCGGTCGATCCACAATCGCCCGTCGGGGTTTAGCATCACCTCGACGACTGACGGATCTTCCAGAAAGCGCGCGATCGCAGGGCCAAGTGCAGTGCGGAGCATGCGCGCGCCGCGAGACATTGCCTCCGGTCGAATGGAATGGATTGTCACCACCGCCCCCACAAATGAAGTCGCCTCGAGCGACCTCAGTGGGGTCAATTAGAAAAGGCAGTAAACGTCTTCGCGCAACAAGCGGGATGTTGCTTTCGCGGCCTGGCGTAGAAAAAGAAAGAGTGGGGAAGGTCGCGTCTCAGCGCAGCACCTATCATTGCAAACGACGGCTTGCAGATCAGGCACGCAGCAGCCAGTCTACCATTCCTCCGCCTCGCGCGCCTCGAGAATAGCTCCCTCGACGGGCACCATGACAAGTTCCGCTTGGCTGTCTCGCTCTGCAAACGGCCGCGCAAACGACGCGTACAGATGCTCGATCAACGTTCGAAGCCACGGCACAGCGAACCAGAGCAATGCGGCTGCCTGAAAGGCCACAATGATACCAAATGCTAACTGATAGGCGATCACCGGATAATGACCGTCCTGAGATGACCACTGTCCGACAATAAGCCCGATTCCGTACTGAACCGCGAACGCCGCACCAAAATGCGCAAGGTTCAACGCACCATTTGCACGCGCGGCAAGTCCTTGCGGAAAATAATCGGCGATCATCGCATAGCTGAGAACCGTTGCTGCCCCCATAACTGACATGACACACCAGGGAAGAAGCGACGGCATCGGCACGCGGAGGATGACTGCAAGCTCTGCCACAATGAACACCCCTCCCATGGCAACCAACAGCACTTCGGCAGTTATGCCGCGTCTGCGCAGACGGTCCGCCATCACGCCCAGCAACAAGGCTCCGAGACTGATTCCAAGGGCCATGATGAACAGCTGCGTCATGAGACTCTGCCGATCAAGCCGTTCCACATCGGTAAGCCAGGGCGCAGCCCAGAGCGATTGTAAGGCCCATGATGAGCCGATGCAGACTGCCGAAAGAGGCGCAACTCGAAGAAACCGTGCGTCGGAATAGACAGACCGCAACGTAAGCTGCTTCCGGGAAGTCTTGGAGCTTGTAGAATGAGTAGCGCTGTCCGGCACGGCGAAGTAGGTGAAGGCCGCTATGGCGATTGTTGCAAAGGTCAGCACTTCAAATAGGCTTCGCCAGCCGATCCAGTCCAACACCCAATCGGTTGGCGCCGTTGCGGTGACGGCTCCAAGGGACCCCAGCATGACCATGCAGCCATTGACGAGCGCGATGCGCTCCTTGGGAAACCAGATGACCACTGCCTTGAGCCCTGCCATCAGTGAGGCTGCAACCCCGAGTCCTATCATGCCACGAGCAACAAAAAGCTCCGCAAATCCTGTTGCGGTACCGAACAGAGTGGCGCCTCCAGCTGCCATCACCAGCAATACGCTCTGGACCCGCCGCGGCCCAAACCGATCGAGGAGAACTCCGATTGGAATCTGGACACCTGCCAGGACGAGGAAGTAGACCGCCGCCAGCAGCCCGGTCTTCGCGGCATCAAGTCCAAATTCGGATGATAGCGCTGGAGAGATGGCGGCATTGATGGTTCGGAAGAGGAAGGAGAGATAGTAACCGGCGGCAAACGGGAGGAAAACGGCCAGGATCAGGCGCCACCACTTCTGTCGCGGCTGATCGCCCACGTCTTGATATTCATCAGCATCCGCTTCCGAATGTGGCGTCCCTCGCATGGCCGCCGAATTCTCGCATCCAGCTTCATCATGCCGGCCAGCAAAAGGCGTTTGGCAGGTGACGAAAGTTGGAATTGCTGCCGCCCTCCTGGGCGGCAGCGGACGATTCGCGCTTGACACTTACATCGCCCCGCGAACCGGCGCGGCTTAGAATGTCTGTCGGCTTGGACTCGGTTGGCTCTTCGCGATCGATTGTCGACTCGACGCCGTCGGGGCGTATCACATTGAGGCGATCGATCGTCTCCTGGATAAGCGGACGACCTTGTTTGACCCTCTCATCGACCTGCTCGGCCAAAACCTTGAAACGCTCATCGCCGAGCTGGCAGGCTTCTCGCTGCTGCTGTTGTGGCAGAGGCGGCATCACCGCGAGATGATATCGCGCATGCAGCGCTACCGTCTCAGCGATCGTTCGCAAATTGCGTTCTAGGGAATCGAAGCGGGCGTGTATATCGTCAAAACTGTGCTGAGGCGGACTTTCCGGAGGAGGCGGATTCAGAAACTGTGCAAGCGCGGCCTCCACGACCATGCTCTTGCCCACGCCGGGCCGTTCAGTGGCAGCCTGAAGTTGCTCGTGAACTTTCTCGGTGATCCGGACGGTTACTTTGCGGGTTGCCAGGGATTTCCGCTTGCGAGGTGACGATTTGGCAGTCACGGCCTGGCTGGCTTCCAGATTGAGTTCGCCGTGGACCTGCATTTCCGCTCAATCTCCATACTCCGAGCCCACCGATCGAGAGACCGCAGCAATGGCGGTGCGATGGGTTTGCCGAGGGATGTTCACTCTGTCGGAGATGACAGAAGAGGAGCATCGTAGCCGCTGCAACAGTCGACGATTGCAATCGTACCCTGGCGTAGCGAAAGAAGGGATTGGCTTGGTTACACGGGCGCGTACCAAGAAGTCAGGCCGGCGCGACTCCAGAGGCTGGTGTCCGCGTCGCCCCAATAGCTGCGCGAAAGTAACATTTTGGCATCACCGCTAGGGCCGATTCCGTTGAAAAACTCGAAATTCGGGCGAAGCTAAAAATCCCGAGTTCGCATAGTATGAGGTATCTTGGGCGGTCAACCCTTGCCCCAAAACCAATACAAGGGGCGCTCGCTGCAATAACATGGCTCGATGTGGTCCGCCCACGTCTCCGGCCGCGCCGGAAAAGGAAAGTGGCTAGGACCTTCGCCGTAGGCAGTTACGCGCATTTGTGCACATCAAACCCAGCGCTTGCGGCGACGGTACGACTTCATATCACGAAAACTCCTGCGCCCTTCGGACGACATCCCGAGATAGAATTCCTTGACGTCCTTGTTCTCGGCAAGCGCTTTCGCCGGGCCGTCCAGCATGATGCGGCCGCTTTCCAGGATGTAGCCGTAGTCGGCGTATTTCAGTGCGACGTTAGTGTTCTGTTCGGCCAGGAGAATGCTGACCCCCTCCTTTTGATTGAGGTCGCGGACGATCTCGAAGATCTCGGCCACGATCTGTGGGGCGAGACCCATCGAGGGCTCATCGAGCAGGAGCATGCTGGGCTTGGCCATCATGGCGCGACCGATCGCGGTCATCTGCTGCTCACCGCCAGAGGTGTAACCGGCGAGGTTCGATCGCCGCACCTTCAGGCGCGGGAAATACGCATAGACCCTCTCCAGCGCCTCACGCAGCTCCGCTCCCCTGATGGGCCGTGTGTAAGCGCCGGTGATCAGGTTCTCCTCGACGGTGAGATGGCCGAAGCAGTGCCGTCCTTCCATCACCTGTACCATCCCCATGCCGACGAGATCGCCGGGGGTGAGCTGGTCGGTGCGTTCGCCGCGAAATTCGATCGAGCCTTTGGTGACTGCACCGCGCTCGGAAGCGAGCAGCGTCGAGATCGACTTCAGCGTGGTGCTTTTGCCGGCGCCGTTGCCGCCGAGCAGCGCCACGATTCCGCCCTTGGGAACCTCGAGGGAGACGCCGCGCAGCACGAGGATGACGTGGTCATAGACAACCTCGATGTTCTTCACCGCCAAGACCGGCGCCGCCGCCTGCGGCGTTACACCGGACCGCACCGCTGCAGATGGAGCAGCAACATTCATGGCAACCTACCTCTCAAGCGGTCGGAACGAAGGTGCGGGCGGGGCAAACTACCCCACCCGCCAAACATGGTGCCGACGCGGCGCTCAGGAGCACTTGCGCGGCGTGATGTTGTTCTCGGCTGCATATTTCGCGGCCGAGTCCTCGATCAGCTTGCGGATGAAGGCCGGATCCGGCGCCGCCACCCAGTCCGTCAGGATCTGGAACTTCTTGCCGTCCCATTGCATCACTTTGAATCGCTCGGAGCCGTCATGCTTGGCGCATGACATCTTGAACGGCGCCGACATGCCCAAAATGCCGATCTCCTTCAGCTTGTCGTCGGTGATGTCGAGCGCCTCGTAGCCGTCGCGGAACTCGTCGCCGTTGACGGTCTTGCCGACCTTGTTGTGCATCTTCTGCGCGTTCTTGAGCGCTTCGACCCACATCGCCGCAGCTCCTACGCCGCGATTGTAGTAGACTGTGCCCACCCGATCCGGGTTCTGCATGTTGCCCTTGCCGGCGCCGTAGACCACCTTGATGATGTCGGCGATCAGCGGGTACTCCTTGCCGGGCGCCGCGTTGGCGGCGACATACGTGCCCTTCGCCGCTTCGCCGGCCGGGATCATGTCCTCCTCGGCGCCGCCGAAGGTGACGTAGAACATCTTCTCGCGCGGGAAGCCGACACGGGCGGCGGTGGTGATCGCGGTCGAGTTCATGCCGGAGCCCGCGCCCCAGAAGGTGACCCAGTCAGCTCGCTCTTTACGGATTTGCAGCCACTGCGACTGCTGCTCCAGACCGGGCGGCGGAATCGCGATCTCGATCAGCTTGAAGTCCCAGTCCTTGGCGATCTGGCGCATTGCCGGAAGCGGCTCGCGGCCGTAGGCCGTGTCGATGTGCAGATGCACGATCGTCTTGCCCTTCATCTTGGCGACGCCGCCCTCCTTCTGGGCGATGAAGTTCATCTTGACCGCGATCTGCCCCCAGTAATGGCCGGCCGCATTGAACACCCACGGCCAGACCCGCCCGTCGGCAGCATCGGTCCGCCCGTAGCCGTATTGCGCCAACACAACGTGGTCCTGCGCCATGCGGCCGATCACGGCATAGGCACCCGGCGTGCCGAGCGTATCGAACACGACCATCTTCTGATCGCCCTTGTTGAGCAGGCGCTGATAGCATTCGACGGTGCGGGCCGCGTTATACTCGGTCTCGCACTCGTCGTAGGTCAGCTTCACGCCGTTGACGCCTCCCTGCTTCATGTTGACGTAGTTGAGATAGTCGATGATGCCGCCGTAATAGCCGGTGCCCATCGCCGAATAAGGCCCGACGCGGCTGCTTGGGATCCCGAAATACTGCTCCTGCTGCTCCTGCTGCGTTATCGCGCCCGAGGATGCGCTGAGAACCGCCAATGCGGCCCCGAGCGCGAAGATGCCGGATGTGGTCCGGCGAAGAATCGTATCGATCGTCATGATGCGTACTCTCTCCCCTGGTTGACGAGTTTCTTGTTGAACGTCTGCCGGCTCAGTGGCTGAACGGCCAGAGCCGCAATCTTTCCTTGGTCAGTTGCCAGAGCCGCGCGAAACCGAGCGGCTCGAAGATCAGGAACACGATGATGATCACGCCGAAGATCACCTGCTCCAGCGCCGATGTGATGGTGGCATCGACCGACTTGCCGAACACCGTGTGGAAGAAGATGTTGAGGAAGATCGGCATCAGCAGGATGAAGCCGGCGCCAAGGAACGAGCCCATGATGGTGCCGAGACCGCCGATGATGACCATGAAGAGGATGCGGAACGACAGGTCGATGCCAAAGGCCGAAGGCTCCACTGTCTGTAGATAGGCGAACGCAAACAGCGCGCCGCCGACGCCGCAATAGAACGAAGAGATCGCGAACGCCTGCAGCTTGGTGCGCAGCAGCGACAGGCCCATCACCTCGGCGGCGACGTCCATGTCGCGCACCGCCATCCAGCCGCGACCGACGCTGCCGCGCGCCATGTTTTTGGCGAGCAACGCCAGCACCGCGACGATCGCGAGCACCACCCAGTATTTCTCGCGGGGAGACGCGAAGTTATGTCCGAACATGATGATCGGCTGCGCGGTGATCACACCCGCCGGATCGTAGTTCTTGAACCAAGGAAACTTGTCGAGCGCCCAGACGATGAAGAACTGCGAGGCGAGCGTGGCAACCGCCAGATACAATCCGCGGATTCGCAAGCTGGGCAGGCCGAAGACGATGCCGACCAGCGCCGCGCACACCCCCGAAAGCGCAACGGCGACCACGAAGGGGATGCCATCGATGCGCAGGATCAGATTGTAGCAGGCAAAGGCGCCGACCGCCATGAAGCCCGCCGAACCCAGCGACAGCTGGCCAGCATAGCCCATTAGGATGTTTTGCCCTAGGGCCACCAGCGACAGCACCAGCCAGGGAATGAGGATCGCGCTCAGCCAGTAGGCGTTGGCGACGAACGGCAGCAGCACCGCCGCGATCAATATGATGACGATGCCGAGACGGTCCTGGCGCAGCGGAAAGATCTGCGAATCTTGCGCGTAGGTGGTGCGGAACTGCCCGGCTTCCCTGTAGAACATGAACTACCTCTCAGACACGCCGGATGATCTTTTCGCCAAACAGGCCTTCTGGCCGGATCAGCAGGAAAATGACGGCAAGCATGTACGGCGCCCAGCCTTCGATGCCGCCGCCGAAGAGCGGGCCGATATAGACTTCCGCGACCTTCTCGACCGCGCCCACGATCAGGCCGGCAATGATGACGCCCGGCACCGAAGTGAAGCCGCCGATGATCAGCACCGGCAGCGCCTTGAGCGCGACCCACACCAGCGCGAACTGAACGCCGCTGCGGGCGCCCCACAGCATGCCCGCGACGAGAGCAACGATGCCGGCGGTCGCCCACACCAGCATCCAGATGTGCTTTAGGGGAATGCCGATCGACAGCGCCGCCGCGTGGTCGTCGGCGACGGCGCGTAAGCCCCGTCCGACCTTGGTGTAGGAAAACAGCAAAGCCAGCGCGACGACCATGATACCGGCGACGACCGCCGCGGTGATATCGAGCTGGCTGATCAGCATGCCGGTCGTGTCCATCACCCAGTTGATCGGTTCGTCGCGGATGCCGAGATCGAGGCGCCGCACGTCGACGCCCCAGGCGAGCTGCGCCATGCCCTCGATGACAAAGGCCAGCCCTATCGTGGCCATCAGCAGCGTGTCCTCGCTCTGGCTTACCAGCGGCCGCAGCACGAAGCGCTCGGTTGCCATGCCGACAAGAACCATGACGCCCACTGCCACCGGCAGCGCCGCCCAGAACGGCAGGCCGAGCTCCATGAAGCCGACAAAGGACAGCACCGCGAAGAACACCATCGCGCCCTGCGCGAAGTTGAACACGGAGGAGGCCTTGTAGATCAGCACGAAACCCAGCGCGACCAGCGAGTACATCGTCCCCGACAGGAGCCCGCCGACCAGGACCTCGATGAAGAACCAGAAATCGACCATCGTTGTCCCTCAGTGCGCCACGCCGAGATAGGCATCGATGACGTCCTGGTTCGACCTCACCTCGTCCGGCGTGCCGTCGCCGATCTTCTTGCCGTAATCGAGCACAACCACTCGATCCGAGATGTCCATCACCACGCCCATGTCGTGCTCGATCAGCACAACCGTGGTGCCGTAATGGTCGTTGACGTCGAGGATGAAGCGGCACATGTCCTGCTTCTCCTCGATGTTCATGCCGGCCATGGGCTCGTCGAGCAGCAGGATTTTCGGCTCGGCGGCCAGCGCGCGTCCGAGCTCCACCCGCTTCTGCAGGCCGTACGGCAGGCGAGACACCAGCGTTTTCCGGATGTGCTCGATCTCGAGGAACTCGATGATTTCCTCGACCACGGCGCGGTTCTCGCCTTCCTCACGGCGGGCGCGCGGCAATTGCATTGCCACTTCCAGAAAGGTCGCGTGCATATTCAGGTTGCGGCCGGCCATGATGTTGTCGAGCACGGACATGCGGCGGAACAGCGCGATGTTCTGGAAGGTGCGCGCGATGCCGAGGTGGGCGGCGTGCGTCGGGGTCATTTCCGACAGGCGCTCGCCGCGAAAGGTGATGCTGCCCTCCTGCGGCGTGTAGATGCCGTTGATGACGTTGAGCATCGAGCTCTTGCCGGCACCGTTGGGGCCTATGATGGCGCGGATCTCGTGCTCGAGCACATTGAAGGAAATATTCGTAAGTGCCTGCACGCCGCCGAAGCGCAGCGAGATCTGGTCGAGCTCCAGAATCGGCGGACCGAAGGCAAAGGCGCGCTCCGCGGACTGGAGAATGGAGGATGGCACGGGGGCCGTCATGTTCAAGCAACTCTCCGTGTCTGTGCAGGCGTAGCGACTTTCGCGCCGCCGATTTTCACCGTGAAGGGTTCCTCGCCGCTTGCCACCGCAATGCGGACTTCGGTGCGGCCTTCATACATGGCGTCAATAAGCGAGCGGTATTGCTCGGCGATGACGTTACGACGCAGCTTGCCGGTGCGCGTGAGCGCGCCGTTGTCGGCGCTCAGCTCGTTGTGCAGGATGGCAAAGCGGCAAATCTGCGATTGCTCCGGCGATGACCCCGACGCCAGCTGCGCATTCACTTGCGCGACGCAGTCCGCAATCAGCGCGTGGACCTCCTCGCGCGAGGCGAGATCAGCGTGTCCGGTGTAGGTGAGACCCTGCCTGTCGGCCCAGCGGCCGGTGGCGGCTATTTCGATGTCGATCAGGGCGCAGATCATGTCGCGCCCATCGCCGAACGCCACGGCCTCCCTGATGTAGGGCAGGAACTTGAGCTTGTTCTCGATCATCCGTGGCGCGAACGGCGTGCCGTCGTTCAGCGCGCCGACATCGGCCATGCGGTCGATGATCCGCAACTCTCCGTCCTCACCGAGATAACCGGCATCGCCGGTGTGAAACCAGCCTTCGGCGTTTTTCGCCTGCGCCGTGGCCGCGGCGTCACCGTGGTACCCCCTGAAAAGACCGGGCGAGCGCACCAGGATCTCGCGTTGTGGCGTCAGTTTCAGCTCCACGCCCGCGACCGGCGGTCCGACCGCATCCGGCTTGACCGCGCCGTCGCGTTGCATGGCGACGAAGAAGCCGGTCTCGGTGGAGCCGTAGAGCTGCTTCAGGTTGATGCCCAGCGCACGGAAGAACATCAAGAGATCGGGATCGATTGCATCGCCCGCCGTGTAGGCCACGCGCACCTTGCTCATTCCAAGTACGTCGCGGAGCGGGCCGCGTATCAACAGATCGCCCGCCATCGACACCAGGCGATCGGCCATGGGAACGGTCTCGCCGGCGAGCCGGCGCTTGTTGATCCGCCGCGCGGCCGCCATGCATTGGCGATACAGGCGCTGCTTGAAACCGCCGGTCTCGGCGATGCGCAGCGACACCTGCTTGAGCAGCGCTTCCAGCACGCGCGGCGTCGCCAGCAGGTAGGTCGGACCCATCTCGCGCATATCGGCGAGCATGGTATCGGAGGATTCGGGGCAACAGACGCAATAACCGGCCACCATCGGCTGGACGTAGCCGAACAGATTCTGGCCGATCCAGCCCGGCGGAAGAAAAGCCATCGCCACATCGGCGTCGTTCAGCTCCGCCATTGCCGCGGCCACGCGCGCGCGATCGATCAGCGCAGCATGGGTGAGTACGACGCCCTTGCCCGCGCCGGTCGTGCCCGGGGTAAAGAACACGAATGCCGTGTCCTGGCTGCCGCCACGGGCAACCTCGGCGCGCACGAAGTCGGGCTTTTCGGCGATCAGCTTGCAGCCCTGCTGCAGCAGGGCGTCATAGCTAACGAGCTGCGGCTGCTTGTAGTGCCGCATGCCGCGATCCTTGTCGTAGACGATGCATTGCAGCGTCGGACAGCGCGGCAGTATTTCGAGCAGCTTGTCGACCTGCTCCTGGTTCTCGGCAAAGACGTGGGTGACGTTCGCGCGCTGAATTGATGAAGCGATCTCGCCGGCGGTCGCATCCTGATAGAGCGGCACGACGATAGCGCCGAGACACTGCGCCGCACTCATCGCCGCATACAGGCGCGGCCGGTTGTCGCCGAGCAACGCGACATGCGCGCCACGTTGCAGTCCACGCGCGGATGCTGCGACCGCCATTGCTGCCGCCTCTTCGGCGAGTTCACGCCATGTAACGGTACGCCAGATGCCGCGACTCTTCTCGCGGATGGCCGGACGTTCGCCGCGTCGCTCGCAGTGGTGCAGAAGCAGTTTTGGAAAAGTATCCAGACCCGAGTGCCCAGTCGTCATTTACTGCGTCCCCAAATGCTTCCGCGTACTGGCGCGTGCAGCGCGCTTCGGAAGCCAGCACAGAATGTCGGAATCATGTCGGTGTGCAGCGACGTGATACGACGACGCGCCGTCATCACCGAAAACATTCGACGCTCCCGCAAGCAACGACCCCAACTCAGCGCCGCTTCGCGCCTCCGGATTCTCTTGCCCGATTTCCACCCGCATTCATTTCCTCCGGCCAGCGCTCACACGCAGAGTGCGCCAGTCGGCGTTCTTGCCACCATGCAATACGAATAAGATAGAGTCGATTGAGATTGAATTTGTCCTTAGTTGGATTTCTTCCAACATGTGCGCGCGCATTAGAACGATATAGCCTGAGACTATGCGGCGCGAGCTCGCGCGTAATCGCATTTGCAGATCGCGCAATTTGGATAGCCGATCAAGCACTGAACTTTCGTCTGATCGAACGACCAGTTTCTACGTGCCGTTGAATCGACACGAGCATGTCGAAACGACGGCGATTGCCTCGATCCCCATTCCTTATCGCCGCATGAGACAGCTTTATTGATGTCTGGAGCGATTCCAACTCATATGAAAATCGACCGGCAACTCGATCGAGAAACGTGGATGGCAGCTGTATATCAACCGTGGACCGCTGAGCGCGCCAGCGAAATCATCGCCGAGCACAAGGCAACCGAAGGCGCGACGCTGATAATCCTGCACGCGCTGCAGGAGGAATTCGGCTATGTGCCGGAGCCGGCGATCCCAATGGTTGCTGAAGCGTTAAGCCTGTCGCGCGCCGAGGTGCACGGCGTCTTCACCTTCTATCATGACTTCCGCAATGAGCCGGCGGGGCGGCATGTGCTAAAGCTGTGCCGCGCCGAGGCCTGCCAGGCGGCCGGGGGTGACGCGCTCGCCGCGCATGCCGAAGCGAAGCTCGGCATAGCCTCAGGCTATACGACAGCCGATGATCGCGTCACGCTGGAGCCGATCTATTGCCTCGGCCTGTGCGCGACTGCGCCGTCGGCCATGCTTGACGGACGCGTGGTCGGACGGCTCGACGAGAAGCGGCTCGATGCGTTGATTGCGGAGGCGCAGCGATGAGCCTTCGCGTTTTTGTTCCGCTCGATGCCGGCGCGGTTGCCGTCGGTGCCGATGATGTCGCTGCCGCGCTGACGCAGGCGGCCAGCGCGCGCGGGATCGCGATCGAGATCGTCAGGACGGGTTCACGCGGGCTCTATTGGCTGGAGCCGATGGTGGAGATCGCAACGCAAGCCGGACGCGTCGCCTTCGGCCCGGTCAGCGTGGCCGATGTCACGTCGCTGCTCGAAGCGATTACCGGCAACGGCCAGCACGCGCTGCGCCTCGGCCTCACGGACGAAATTCCCTGGCTGAAGCGGCAGACCCGCCTCACCTTCGCACGCTGCGGCGTGGTCGATCCGCGCTCCGTCGAGGACTATCGCGCCCATGGCGGCTATCGCGGCCTCGAGCGCGCTCTCACTCTCGGCACGGACGCGATCCTGGTCGACGTCACCGCCTCGGGCCTGCGTGGACGCGGCGGTGCCGGGTTTCCGACCGGCATCAAGTGGAAGACGGTGGCGCAGTCGCAAGCCGACCGCAAATTCATCGTTTGCAATGCCGACGAAGGCGACAGCGGCACGTTTGCGGATCGGATGATCATGGAGGGCGATCCCTTCCTGGTGATCGAAGGCATGACCATTGCCGGCATCACGGTGGGCGCCACCAAGGGCTACATCTACATCCGCTCGGAGTATCCGCACGCCGTGATCGCGATGAATGCGGCGATTGCGGCCGCGCGGCGGGCCGGCCATCTCGGCGCGCGCATTGGCGGCTCCACCCACACCTTCGATCTCGAAGTGCGCGTCGGCGCCGGCGCCTATGTCTGCGGCGAGGAGACCTCGCTGCTGGAGAGCCTGGAAGGCCGCCGCGGCATCGTCCGCGCAAAACCGCCGCTGCCGGCGCACAAGGGGCTATTCGGCAAGCCGACCGTGATCAACAACGTGCTGTCCTTCGCGGCGATCCCGTTCATCCTCGACAACGGCGCCAAGGCCTACGCCGATTTCGGCATGGGCCGCTCGCGCGGCACCATGCCGATCCAGCTCGCGGGCAACATCAGATATGGCGGCCTGTTCGAGACGGCGTTCGGCATCACGCTCGGCGAACTCGTCGACGATGTCGGCGGCGGCACGCTTTCCGGCCGCCCGGTGCACGCGGTGCAGGTCGGCGGGCCGCTGGGCGCCTACTTTCCGCGCGCGCTGTTCGACACGCCGTTCGATTACGAGGCCTTTGCCGCGCGGGACGGCCTGATCGGACATGCCGGCGTCGTGGTGTTCGACGACACCGTCGATATGGCCAAGCAGGCGCGCTTTGCGATGGAGTTCTGTGCGGTGGAATCCTGCGGCAAGTGCACGCCCTGCCGCATCGGCTCGACCCGCGGCGTCGAGACAATCAACAAGATCATGCAAGGCGAGCGTGTCGCGCAAAACCTCGCTCTTGTCGAAGACCTCTGCAACACCATGAAGCTCGGCTCGCTCTGCGCACTCGGCGGCTTCACGCCCTACCCCGTCATGAGCGCGCTAAAGCATTTCCGGGAAGATTTTGGCCCGCTACCTGCCCGCCCTCAGGCCGCGGAATAGGAGGACGAAGATGTCCCTGATCCAGGAAATCGATTTCGGCACGCCGCGCTCCAAGTCGGAAGTGATGGTGACGCTGACCATCGACGGCAACAGCGTCACCGTGCCTGAGGGCACCTCGATCATGCGCGCGGCGATGGAAGCCGGCACGCAGATCCCAAAGCTCTGCGCCACCGACATGGTGGACGCGTTCGGCTCCTGCCGCCTGTGCCTGGTCGAGATCGACGGCCGTGCCGGCACGCCGGCCTCCTGCACCACGCCGGTCATGCCGGGCCTCGTGGTGCATACCCAGACTGAGCGGCTGAAGCAGCTGCGCAAGGGCGTGATGGAGCTCTACATCTCCGACCATCCGCTGGACTGCCTGACCTGCGCCGCCAATGGCGATTGCGAGCTCCAGGACATGGCGGGCGCGGTGGGCTTGCGCGACGTGCGCTACGGCTATGAGGGCGAGAACCATTTGTTCGCCAGATCGCACGGCTGCGACAACGACCACTGGATGCCGAAGGACGAGTCCAATCCCTATTTCACCTACGATCCCTCGAAATGCATCGTCTGTTCGCGCTGCGTGCGCGCCTGCGAGGAAGTGCAGGGCACTTTTGCGCTGACCATTGCCGGCCGCGGCTTTGACAGCCGCGTCTCGCCCGGCATGAGCGAGAGTTTTCTCGGCTCGGAATGCGTTTCCTGCGGCGCCTGCGTACAGGCCTGCCCGACCGCGACGCTGACGGAAAAATCCGTGATCGAGATCGGCCAGCCCGAGCATTCCGTGGTGACGACCTGCGCCTATTGCGGCGTCGGCTGCGCCTTCAAGGCGGAAATGCGCGGCGAGGAAGTCGTGCGCATGGTGCCCTACAAGGACGGCAAGGCCAATCGCGGCCATTCCTGCGTCAAGGGCCGCTTTGCCTGGGGTTACGCGACCCACCGCGAGCGTATCCTCAAGCCGATGGTTCGCGAGCGGATCGAAGATCCTTGGCGTGAGGTCAGCTGGGACGAGGCGTTCAATTTCGCTGCAGCCAAGTTCAGGGGTATCCAGCAGAAGTACGGTCGCGACGCTGTCGGCGGCATCACCTCGTCCCGCTGCACCAATGAAGAAACCTATCTGGTGCAAAAGCTGATCCGCGCAGGTTTCGGCAACAACAATGTCGACACCTGCGCCCGCGTCTGCCATTCGCCGACCGGCTACGGGCTTGCCACCACTTTCGGCACCTCGGCCGGCACCCAGGATTTCGACTCGGTCGAGCATACCGACGTCGTGATGGTGATCGGCGCCAATCCAGTTTCCGCCCACCCGGTGTTCGCCTCGCGCCTGAAGAAGCGGCTGCGCCAGGGCGCCAGGCTGATCGTGGTCGATCCGCGCCGCACCGAAATGGTGGAGGCCCCGCACCTGAAGGCGCTGCATCTGCCGCTGATGCCCGGCACCAACGTCGCCGTGATGACGGCGCTGGCCCATGTCATCGTTACCGAAGGCCTCGTCAACGAAGCCTTTGTGCGCGAGCGCTGCGACTGGGATGAGTTCCAGGAATGGGCGGCCTTCGTGGCGATGGCGAAGAACAGCCCGGAAGCGACCGCCATCATGACCGGCGTCGACCCGAACGATCTGCGCGCGGCGGCAAGACTGTTCGCCACCGGCGGCAATGGCGCGATCTATTACGGGCTGGGCGTCACCGAACACAGCCAGGGCTCCACCACCGTGATCGCGATCGCGAACCTTGCGATGGCGACGGGCAATATCGGCCGCCCCGGCGTCGGCGTGAACCCGCTGCGCGGCCAGAACAACGTGCAGGGATCCTGCGACATGGGCTCATTCCCGCACGAACTGCCGGGCTATCGTCACATCTCCGGTGAAGCCGTGCGCGATCTCTTTGAAACCGCCTGGAACGTCAAGATCAGCACGGAGCCGGGCCTGCGCATCCCCAACATGTTCGACGCCGCCATCGATGGCACCTTCATGGGCCTCTATGTGCAGGGCGAGGACATCCTGCAGTCCGATCCCAACACCAGGCACGTGGTGGCGGCACTGTCGGCCATGGAATGCGTCGTCGTCCACGACCTCTTCCTTAACGAGACCGCCAACTACGCCCACGTCTTCCTGCCCGGCTCAACCTTCCTGGAGAAGGACGGCACCTTCACCAATGCGGAACGGCGCATTCAGCGCGTGCGCAAGGTGATGACGCCGCGCAACGGCCTCGCCGACTGGGAGGTCACCATTGGCCTTGCCAGGGCCATGGGCTTCGATATGGCCTACAGCCACCCGTCCGAGATCATGGATGAGATTGCGTCGCTAACCCCGAGCTTTGCCGGCGTCTCCTACGCAAAACTTGATGAACTGGGATCAGTACAGTGGCCCTGCAACGAGAAGGCGCCGGAGGGCACGCCCGTCATGCACATCGACGGCTTCGTGCGCGGCAAGGGCAAGTTCGTCGTGACAGAGTATGTGCCGACCGACGAGCGCACCGGGCCGCGCTATCCGCTCCTGCTCACGACCGGGCGCATCCTCAGCCAGTACAATGTCGGCGCCCAGACCCGCCGTACCGACAACGTGGTCTGGCATGCAGAGGACCGGCTGGAAATCCATCCGCACGACGCCGAGCAGCGCGGCGTGCGCGACGGCGACTGGGTGCGGCTGGCAAGCCGCGCCGGCGAGACCACGCTGCGCGCGGAGATCACCGACCGCGTCGCGCCGGGCGTGGTCTACACCACCTTCCACCACCCGGGCACGCAGGCCAACGTCATCACGACGGAATATTCCGACTGGGCCACCAACTGCCCGGAATACAAGGTCACCGCCGTGCAGATCTCGCCGTCAAACGGGCCGACCGATTGGCAGAAGTCCTATGAAGAGCAGGCACGCCATTCACGGCGCATCCTGCCGCCGGAAGCTGCGGAGTAGCCAATCATGCAGAATCCCGTCAGGACATTCGACCGTGAGGCCTGGCGCGACGGCAAGGCCGGTTGCGGCACGCGCCGCATCGCCGAGGAGACCGCTGTCGCGCTGACTTATAATGGCGGCACCTATGCCGTCATGATGGCGACCCCGCAGCACTTGCGGGATTTTGCCGTCGGGTTCAGCCTCACCGAGGGCGTCGTCCGGTCCGCCGATGAAATCGAGTCGATCGACGTCGTCGAGCTCGACGACGGGATCGAGCTGCGCATGTGGCTCACTTCCGAAAAGGCGGCGCGGATCAACGAACGGCGGCGGCATATCGCCGGCCCCACCGGCTGCGGCATCTGCGGCCTGGAATCGATTGCCGAGGCGGTGCGGCCGGTGGCCATCGTCCCGCAGGGGAAAATCTTCTCCCCGCACGCGATCATGGCGGCGATGGCCGCCGTCGCGCCGTTGCAGACGCTCAACATCGAAACCCGTTCCGTGCACGCCGCGGCGTTCTGGACGCCGGCAAGCGGCATCGTCACCTTGCGCGAGGATGTCGGCCGCCACAACGCGCTCGACAAGCTCGCAGGCAACCTGGCGCTCGAGGGCCTTTCCGCCGCCGACGGCATGGTGCTGCTGACGAGCCGCGTCTCGGTCGAGATGGTGCAGAAGGCCGCCAGCATGGGCGGGCCGCTGCTGGTGGCGATTTCGGCGCCGACGGCGCTGGCGGTGCGGATGGCGGATGCCGCCGGCATCACGCTCTGTGCGATTGCGCGCGCCGACGGATTTGAGGTGTTCACCCATCCGCAGCGCATCGAGAACGCGAAGGAGGCTGCCCGTGTCGTCGCCTGACAGACTGGTCTACATGGCCAACCAGATCGGAAAGTTTTTCCAGAGCCAGGGTCGTGACAGGGCCGTGCCCGGCATTGCGGAGCACATCGGGAAATTCTGGGATCCAGGGATGCGCCGGGCGATCTTCGCCCATCTCGACGCCGGCGGCAGCGGGCTCGATCCGTTCGTGCGCGACGCGATCGCGAGGCTGCAGAACAGGTAATTCAAGTGCTCAGCCCTGGACTGGCAGTACGTCGACATCGAATGTCCGCTATGGGGGCCAAAAGCGGTAAGGCTCAGATCAAGCAAATATTTTCCGGTTTACGTCGAAAAGCAGACATAAGGACGCTTATGAGAGCACGACTCTAGCTAGCGGCAGCGTCTTTGCCTCGCACGGCGTTCGCCGCGTCTTGAGATTCGACACTCACTTCCCTCAACGTGGTCGACCCGCTGGATAGCCGTCGTCCGAGAGCTTCGACGAAGCGATCGTAGCGCTCAGCGCCCTTGGCCCGTGCTGAAGGGCTCGAATGCTCCGGCAGCGCCGGAGTAGACGTCAGCCAGAACCGGATGAAGAGCGCAATCGTCTCCAGCGTGATTGTGTCGTTGCGTTCGAGCCGTTCGAGCACGCGCACGATCCGGTCCAACCGCTTGGCGATCGCGGCCTCCCTCCGGTCGGATTCGTCAGGCGAAAGGAAGGAGGCGATGGCAGCCTCGGCGACCAGCGACTTTGGCTTGCCGTGACGCTTGGCGAAGGCCTCCAGGGTGGCGAACGTCTCCGGATCGAGATAGATGCTGAGCTGGACCTTTTTCATGTCGACCGGCCTAGAGATCCATCGGATCGTCGGGGTCGATGGTGACAGAACGCGCGATGCCCTGCATCGATCGGCTCAGAGCCGTCGCCTGCACGACATCGGCGTCGCCATCATCCGGCGCGGCATCGAACTCGGCCAGCGGCGCCCTAATGACGATGTCCTCGTGTTGCGGTAGCTCTGGCTCGCAGCGAATTCCGCCGTTCGGATCACGGGCCCCGCGCTTCATCCTCGCGAGGAGTTCGGCAGAGGGTGAAATTTGCTTGCGGGCCGACCAATCGTCAGTTTGCGCAACCAGGGAGATCGGACCGGCGGAGAATGGCTTCAAGACACGGCGCTTTAGCTGCGCATCCTCATAGTATCGCACCTTGCTGGCGCGCACCGGATGCACCCCTGAAACCATCACGATCGCCTCGTTAGGCGAGAGCTGCATGACTTCCCCGGGTGTGAGCAGCGGCCGCGACGTTTCTTGGCGGCTCACCATCAGGTGTCCAAGCCATGGGCTCAAGCGGTGCCCGGCATAGTTCTTCATCGCGCGCATCTCTGTCGCGGTTCCAAGGGCGTCCGACACGCGTTTGGCGGTGCGCTCATCGTTAGTCGAAAACGCGACCCGGATGTGGCAGTTGTCGAGGATAGCGTGATTCGGCCCGTAGGCGCGCTCGAGCTGGTTGAGGCTCTGGGTAATCAGAAAGCTGCGAATTCCATAGCCTGCCATGAAGGCAAGCTGGCTCTCAAAGAAATCGAGCCGTCCGAGAGCAGCGAACTCATCGAGCATCAGAAGCAGCTTTTGCCGTCGTCGATTGGTGTCCAGGCTCTCGGTCAATCGCCGGCCGATCTGATTGAGCACCAGCCGCATCAGGGGTTTTGTACGGGCAATGTCGGATGGGGGTACGACAAGGTAGAGCGAGATGGGCCGGGGTCCGTCAACGAGATCGCGGATGCGCCAGTCGCTCCGTCCCGTGACCTTGGCGACGACGGGATCGCGATAGAGCCCCAGGAAGCTCATCGTGGTCGACAAGACGCCAGAGCGTTCATTCTCGCTCTTGTTTAGGAGCTCGCGCGCTGCCGAAGCGACCACGGGATGAACGCGCTCCCCGAGATGCGGGGTCGCCAACATCGCATTCAGCGTTGCTTCAATCGGCCGTGACGGGTCAGACAGGAAGTTGGCGACGCCGGCGAGGGTCTTGTCGGCTCCAGCGTAAAGGACATGCAGAATCGCGCCAACCAGCAAGGAATGGCTGGTCTTCTCCCAATGATTGCGGCGCTCGAGCGCGCCTTCGGGATCGACGAGGATGTCAGCGATGTTTTGGGCGTCCCTTACCTCACACTCTCCTTTGCGGATCTCGAGAAGCGGGTTATAGGCCGCGCTTGCCTGATTGGTCGGGTCGAACAGGAGAACGGGCCCAAAGCGTGCACGCCAGCCCGAAGTGAGCTGGAAATTCTCGCCCTTGATATCGTGAACGATAGTGGAGCTCGGCCAGGTCAGCAGAGTCGGAATGACCAAGCCGACGCCCTTACCCGAACGGGTAGGAGCAAAGCAAAGGACATGCTCAGGGCCGTCGTGCCGGAGATATCGGCCATCAAATCGGCCGAGCACGACGCCGTCGGTCCCCAGAAGTCCCGCCCGCCTGACCTCACGTGCGTCGGCCCAGCGCGCCGAGCCGTATGTGGTCACCTGCTGAGCTTCCTTTGCCCGCCAGACCGACAGCATGATCGCAATACCGATAGCGGCGAACCCGCCACTTGCGGCGATACAGGCGCCCTCGACAAATATCTTCGGCGCGTAAGCGTCGAACTGAAACCACCAGATGAAAAAGGCAAGCGGCTGATAGATCGGCCAGCGCCCAACCATGAACCAGGCCGGCCCGAGCTGTGGTTGATAGGCGAGACGCCAGGCCGTCCACTCAGTCGCCGTCCAAACAAAAGCGAGCACGACGATCGAGACAACGAACAGCTGCCCCCAGAGAATCTTGGTCGCGGACATAGGCCCACAAGCGCTCGCACCATGCACCCACGCAACGACAATACTTCTGGTGTCGCGGTCGCGCGCATCCCAGCGCAGAGATCGGCGGGTCAGAGGGAAAGGTCGCGCTTGCGTCCAAAACTCCAGTCGACGCCTCCAGGACCAGCGATGCCGTTTACTTGCCTGCCAAGTTCGCGCTCAAGGGACGGTATCCAGGGGACAAGCTGGAAACCCAGGCCATTGTCGATCATCGCGAAGCGGCCGGAGGCGAGCGTCAGCCGTCGGCGATAAATCCCTGAAACAGATTCGCCCGATTCAGCGGGCATATGCGCCAGCCCCGTTTCTTCAGCCAAACGCTTACCCGCTGAATCGAGCTCGCGGGTACGCAGCGTACTGATAAGATTGCGGCCGATGATGACCTTGTCTCCGTCACGGCGGACGAAACCCCGTTCCGCCAGCGCATCAATCCGACGATCCAGCGCGCCGCGGACCTCGGCACCGAAACCGGCGCGTGAGAGATCGGCAGGTTCGCGGGCGGCCAAGCGTCGATCGAGCCAGGTCGCTCCTTCGGCCACTACCTGCTGATCGAGATTGAGATCCGAGCGGACGGCAAGCGCGATCCGCTGTCGACCCCTCGCATCCTCAAAGCGACGCAACTCCACAATGCCGCCGATCAAACCATCGCCGGCCGTATCGATGTCGGGAAGCTTGAGGTGATGCACACGCCCGTCGATCCCGTCCACCACCGCGAACGCTGTTCCCCTCAGCTCGTCGTCGAGCCCGCGGGCGATGAGGCGGCCGATCACGGGTTCGCCGTGGCCTTCGCCTTCGATCGCCCATGATGACGGCGAGCGAGATGCACCATCCCTGGCCAGGCTCTTGTGCAGCCGCTTGATGATATCGCCGCGCTCCCCGAGCGCACGCAAGCGCTGCTCCGCGTCAGCGGCCAGAACCCAGCGCGCGGGCCCGGTTGGTTCAGCAAGTCCGAGCCGCTCAAGCGTCCGCATCCGGCCAATCCGGACCTCGCGCAACGGATCGCGCGCGACATCGCGTTCTGGCCGAAGATCGACCACCCCTTCCGCCCTTCCCGCTTCCCGGGCCAACACTCGATCGAGCCGAGTCCAGCGTTCACTGGTGACCTCCGCCTCAAGGCCGCGCCGTATCTCGAGCTCAGATCGCGGGCCAAGCTCACGCGTGACGAGATCACCTGCGCGCGCCCGCAGGCCGGTTCCGATGTAGTCGCGGCTGATGACGAGGTCGGAACCGTCGTCCGCGCGGCCGCGCACGAGAATATGGATATGGGGATGCTCGGTGTTCCAGTGGTCGACGGCGACCCAGTCGAGCCGTGTGCCGAGATCGCGCGAGGCCTGATCCATCAGCTCGCGGGTAAAGCTCCGCAGGCTTTCCAGCTCAGTGGCATCATCCGGCGAGACGATGAACCGAAAATGATGCCGGTCGCCGTCGCATCTTTCCGCGAAAGCGCGGCCGTCTGCATCATCCCCCGCAGCATCGAAGAGCTTACCGGGCGATCCATCGCGGGTGACACCGTCCCGTTTGAGATAGCTGATATGAGCCCGCAGGGCGCCAGGCGATCGCATGCGACGTACGACCCGTGCCTTGACCATGGCGCCGCGGGCGCGGTTGTTGAGGAGCCGTGCCGCGGCAACGCTCGCCGCACGGCCGCGCCCGAACGAGCCACTCCTCCTGGCTCCGCCGTGTGAGGGACCGCCTGCCTTCTGCGCGGCCCTGAGGGCCTGCGCGAGAAAGGATTTTGTCTTGGGCGCGCGGGTCGAGCGGATGCGGCCTGGTCGGATGCGGAAATCGTCGTTGCGGCTCATCTTGCTCGCCGCAAGGTGTCGAAATCCGAGGAAGAACAGCGCTCTGGCAAAAATGACAAGTTGTGCCGGACCTTCGCAATGTTCGGAGCATGGTTGAGATTGCTGGCATTTCGCAACCGACCGACCAGCCGCACCTTGCGGCTTTTATCCTGCCCTCCTCGGTCGCTGGTTGTAACCGTCCGAGTCCTGCACGTCTTTCGCATATTCTGTTCTCGTTTCATTTCGGGTTCTCTGGTTCTCCTGCTGCACTGGAGAATCTCCGATGGCGCCGCGTCGTTCGTGGGCAAAGGCCAACAACCCGTACTGGTCGAACCACGTTGCGACCTGGTACGCCGGCCATCAAAGCGTCGAGGAATATTGCCGCCGACGCGACATTTCGACGGCGTCCTTCTTGCAGTGGACGCGTCATCTGCTGAGCCCGGAAGATCTGCGCAAGCGTAAGGAACGTCTGCGGAATCTGCGCCGGGGAACGCCGGAACGGCAGCAGTCGAAGCGCTCCAGGAGGCCCCGGCGCTATCGCTACGGCGTGCGCACGGACAGCGGTCCGGTAGCCCTTCAAGCGTTCTGGGGCATGCATGTGGAAGCGATGAACTTCAGCGGCATGGGGTATGCCGAGTACGCTGCAGCGCTCGGTCTTTCGCCGCACGCGCTGCGCATCTGGCGCGATCGCCTGGAACAATCCGGCAACGAAATGGACTGGCGAAGCCTGCTTCATCCGAGTGCCCGGGCGCAATTAAGCAGCGCTGCTAATTGCGCGCGCTGCAAGTATCGCTTGACACCGCAAGAAGCGGACGGGCGGTCGAACCGGCGCCACTTCACCGACGAGCAGAAGCGGGCGATGGTGCAGGAGACCGAGAAGCCGGGCGTTGCCGTGGCGGAGGTTTGCCGTCGCCATGGCATCGCTACCAGCCTGCTCTTCCGCTGGCGGTTGCAGTTCGGTCTGACCGCCCGAAAGGCACCGCAATTGGCAACGGTGGCGCTGGCCGACGGCGTGGCGAATGAGGTGCCTGCGCTCGCTGCCTTGCGCGATCTCGTGAAGCCGCCGGACGGCATGATGGCGATCAAGCTGGAAGATGGGCAGCGCGTCTTTGCACCGGCCGGCAGTAGTCCGGCCGATGTGAAGCGGCAGCTCGCCGGTAAGGAGAAGGCATCATGATTGTCGTCCCGGCAGGCGTTAAGGTGCATTTGGCGCTGGGCTATACCGACATGCGCAAAGGTCTCGACGGACTTGCGACGCTGATCCAGGAACACCTGAAGCAGGATCCCTTCTCCGGTCATCTGTTCGTGTTCCGCGGGAAGAATGCTTCGCTGATAAAGATCCTGTTTTGGGATGGCACGGGGCTGTGCCTGTTCACCAAGCGGATCGACCGCGGAAATTTTTTCTGGCCTCGATTGGCCGAGCCAGGCGGCTCGGTGACACTGTCCCCGGCGCAGCTCGCGATGCTGCTCGAAGGCATCGACTGGCGCACGCCGGAGCGCTTCTGGCGACCGCTTCTCGCCGGCTGAATCGCAAGAAACCGCTTCAAGTAAGGTCAAGTTGCTTCTTCGAATCAGCATGTTCGAGTAGAATCGAACATGCAGCTCGATCTCAATAATCTCCCGACAGACACAGCACTTCTGCATCGCCTGGTTCGCGATATTGTCGGCACGGTCGAACATCGCGACACTCAAATCGAGCGCCTCAAATCGATCATCAAACAGTTGCAGCGCGCGCAGTTCGGCCGCCGTTCCGAGCGCCTCGATTCCGATCAGCTCGCGCTCGGGCTTGAGGATCTCGACGGCGATCTCGCCCGCGAAGAAGAGAAGCGTCCGCGGGTCGAGAAGCAACAAGCTGAACGGTCTTCCCATCGCAAGCCGCTGCCCAACCATCTGCCGCGCGCGGATGTGCGGCTCGATATCGACGACATGACTTGCGCCTGCTGTGGGGGAACCCTGCATGTCATCGGCGAGAGTGTGAGCGAGATGCTGGACTGGATTCCGGCGCAGCTGCGCGTGGTCCGCACCACTCGCCCCAAATATGCGTGCCGAACCTGCGAGACCGTGCTGCAGGCGCCAGCTCCAGAGCGGGTGATCGCCGGCGGCCTGGCGACGCCGGCGCTGCTTGCCCAGGTGCTGGTCAGCAAATATTGCGATCACACGCCGCTCTATCGACAGGCGCAGATCTTCGCTCGCCATGGCGTCGAATTGGGACGCTCGACACTCGCGGACTGGGTCGGCG
>Ga0081539_10000825_pt1 | contig 59902 bp, 55 predicted proteins | sample TabmetS4T2R2_FD_71023 | JGI IMG/M metagenome (GOLD analysis project Ga0081539, IMG submission 71023) | Tabebuia heterophylla rhizosphere microbial communities from the University of Puerto Rico - S4T2R2 | ecosystem: Host-associated > Plants > Roots > Rhizosphere ...
GGAGAGGGGGTCTGGGGGAGAGGGAGTTCATCTCCCTCTCCCCCAGTCCTTTCAGATCCCCACCGCCGCACGCTGCTTCGCGAACAGCGCCGCTGTCCCGGTTCGCGCCAGCCCCAGCAAAGCCAGTAGATCGTTCTCGCTGAATGGCGCGCCCTCGGCCGTGCCTTGCACTTCCACGATCCCGCCGCGCCCCGTCAGCACGAAATTAGCGTCCGCCCCGGCCTTGCTGTCTTCCGCGTAGTCCAGGTCGAGCACCGGCGTGTTCTCGAAGATGCCGCAGGACACTGCGGCGACCTGGTCGTTCAGCGGCATGGACGGCAGGATGTTCATCTTCATGCAGTGCCGGAAGGCGAGGTGCAGCGCCACCCAGGCGCCGGTGATCGAGGCGCAGCGCGTGCCGCCATCGGCGGTCAGCACGTCGCAATCCAGCGTGATGGTCATCTCCCCCATCGCCTTGAGGTCCGTCACCGCGCGCAGCGAGCGGCCGATCAGGCGCTGGATCTCCTGGGTGCGCCCGGATTGCTTGCCGCGCGCCGCCTCGCGGTCGCCGCGGGTGTGGGTGGCGCGCGGCAGCATGCCGTATTCCGCCGTCACCCAGCCTTGGCCGGTGTTGCGCAGGAAGGGCGGCACGCGGCCTTCCACGCTCGCGGTGCACAGCACCTCGGTCAGGCCCATGCGGATCAGGCAGGAGCCTTCGGCGTGGCGGGCGACGCCCGGTTGCAGGACGATCTCGCGCAGGGCGTCGGGGGCACGGCCGGAGGGGCGCATGGCGGGAGCGTTCCAGGAGGGTGGCGAAGGGCGGGAGGTTGACCATGCGGAAGCCGCGGCCGCAACCCCCGCATGGTTGACGCTGACCCCTGCGCTTCCTAGCTTTTCCTTGGCCGCTCAAGGGCCTGGCAGCGCGATGGGACCGCAGAGCAAGACGCAACCCGGCCCGGGCGGCATGTCCTTGCCGGGCCTCGACAGCCGCAGCGCGCTGATATTGCGCGAACTGGTCGAAACCTATGTCCAGACCGGGGAGCCGGTGGGCAGCCGCACGCTCTCGCGCCGGCTGCCGCTCGGCCTGTCCCCGGCGACGATCCGCAACGCGATGGCGGATCTCGAGGATGCCGGGCTGCTCTACGCGCCCCATACCTCGGCCGGGCGGCTGCCGACCGAGCGGGGCCTGCGGCTTTTCGTGGATGGGCTGCTGGAATTCGGCGCGTTGGGCGAGCAGGAGCGGGACTTCATCGCGGCCCGCTGCGCCGCCTCTGGCCGCTCGATGCAGGACACGCTGGCCGAGGCCGGGCAGATGCTCTCGGGCCTCGCCGGCGCGGCGGGGCTGGTGCTGGCGCCGAAGGCGGAACGGCCGGTGCGGCACATCGAGTTCGTCGCGCTCGGCCCCGGCCGCGCCCTGGTCGTCCTGGTGCAGGAGGGCGGCCAGGTCGAGAACCGCATCATCGAGGTTCCGCCCGGGCTGCCGATAGGCGCGCTGCAGCAGGCGACCAATTACCTCAATGCGCGGCTGACCGGCCGCACCCTGGACGAGGCCCGCACCCTGATCGGCGATGAGATCACCGCCAACCGTTCGGTGCTGGACGAGCTGACGCAGCAGGTGATCGCGGCGGGCCTCGCCACCTGGGCCGGCGGCGGCGGCGGTTCGCTGATCCTGCGCGGCCAGGCGCGGCTGCTCGAGAATCTCGACCAGGCGGCGCGGGTGCAGGAGATCCAGCGCCTGTTCGAGCGGCTGGAAGCGCAGGAAACCATGCTGCGCCTGCTCGAGCTCGCGCAGCGCGGCGAGGGCGTGCAGATCTTCATCGGCGCCGAGAGCGGGCTGTTCGACAGCGCCGGCCTCTCCATGGTGGTGGCGCCGTTCCGCAACAGCCAGGAGCGCGTCGTCGGCGCGATCGGCGTGATCGGCCCGACGCGCATCAATTACGGGCGGGTGATACCCGTGGTGGACTACACGGCGCAGGTGATCGGGCGGCTGCTGGGGTAAAGAAGGACTGACGTGGCGAGCGTCGCTCTCGGCCCGACAACGGCTCGGCGCCTGAGAGCGCGACAGGCGCTGGCGCCAAGTCGCCAAAAAAAGGAGGGATGGGGTCTGGGGAAGGGAGTTCATCTCCCTTCCCCAGCTCTTCTCAACTCACCGCGGCGGTGGCCCGGCGGTATGCGTCGCGAGCACCGATCCCGTGTTCACGTCCACTTCCTGCAGCTTCACCTCGTAGCCCCACAGCATCGCGAGATAGCGCAGCGTGCTCTCTGCGTCGCGCTGGTGCAGCAGCCGGCCCGGGCGGGTGCGGTGCTCGACGCGGAGCTGGCGGTCGCCGGCAAGGTCCACGTCCACCACCTGGATGTCGGGGTCGTTCTCGCCGGGGTCGTAGCTGCGCGCCAGGGTACGCCGGATCTCGCGGTAGCCTGGGTCGTCATGCACCGCGTCCACCAGCAGGGTGGGCTCGCTGGTGTCGTCGAGCAGGCGGAACATGCGGAAGCGGCGGATCACCGCGGGCGAGAGGAATTGCAGTACGAAGCTCTCGTCGCGGTAATTCGCCCAGGCGGTGCGCAGCGTGCCGAGCGGGTCCTGGTTGCCGGCGATGTCGGGGAACCAGGCGCGGTCCTCCTCGGTGGGATCGGTGCAGATGCGCGCGATGTCTTCCATCATCGCGTAGCCGAGCGCGTAGGGGTTGAAATCCGCGCTCTGCTCGAAGCCCGGCTGCATGGTGACGTTGCTGGTGGAATGCAGCACTTCCAGGAAGGCGGCGTCGTCGATCTGCCCGGTCTCGTGCAGCCGGGTCATGATGCGGTGATGCACCCAGGTGGCGCAGCCTTCGTTCATCACCTTGGCCTGGGGCTGCGGGTAGAAATACTGGGCGATCAGACGGACGATGCGGATCAGCTCGCGCTGCCAGGATTCGAGGATCGGCGAGGTCTTCTCGAGGAAGTAGAGCAGGTTCTCCTCGGGCAGGCCGAGGCGGCGCCGGCGATCGGCGGCGGGGTCGGCCTCGGGGCCGGACTTGGCGGCCGGGAGGGTGCGCCAGAGGTCGTTGTAGGTCCGCTCCTCCTCCGCCCGGCGCTCGCGCGACCGGCGCTCCTCCTGCTTGAGGTTCAGTACGCGGCGGCCGGCATGTCGATGCACGCCGCAGCGCGACAGCGCATGCGCGGCATCGAGCACGCGCTCCACCGCGGCCGCGCCGTGGCGGTCCTCGCAGCGTTGCGCGAAGCCGCGGGCGAATTCCAGGTAGTCCAGGATGGTCGCGGGATCCGTCCATTCCTGGAACAGGTGGTTGTTCTTGAAGAAGTGGTTGTGCCCGAAGGCGGCGTGCGCAATGACCAGCGCCTGCATGGTCGCGCTGTTGCCCTCCATCAGGTAGCTGATGCAGGGGCTGGAGTTGATCACCACTTCGTAGGCGAGGTTGGTCCAGCCGCGGCGGTACATGGTTTCGTGCTGGACGAAGCGCTTGCCGTAGGACCAGTGCCGATAGGTGATCGGCATGCCATGCGCCGTGTAGATGTCGAGCATCTGCTCGGCGGTGATCACCTCGATGCGGTTCGGATAGACATCGAGGCCGAGCTCGTCGAGGGCGATGCGCTCCACCGCCTCATAGCAGCGCTGGAGCGTCTTGAAGTCCCAATCCGTGCCGGTGAAGAGCGTCGGCGCGTTCATCCTGTCACCCTGCGGTGGCGCGCTTGGCGAAGAGGTCGCGGAAGACGGGGAAGATGTCGCGCCGCTCGCTCACCTTGCGGAGTGCGAGCCGCGGCGCGCGCTGCGACAGCGGCTCGTAGCCGCGCCAGAGATCGGTCTCGCCGCTCATGACGCTGCCGGTCGCGGAGACCTCGATATAGGCGAAGTACTGCACCAGCGGCAGGATGTCGTTCTCCAGCATGGCGACGGCGCGCGCGGTGTCGCTGCCGTAATTGTCGCCGTCGGAGACCTGGGCCGCGTAGATGTTCCAGGATTCCGCCGGGTAGCGCTCGCGCTGGATGCGGATGAGCTCGGCGAGCGCGGAGGAGACGACGGTGCCGCCGGTGCGCGGATCGGTGAAGAAGGTCTTCTCGTCCACCTCCTCGGCCGATTCCGTGTGGCGGATGAAGACGATGTCGAGCCGCTTGTAGCGCCGCTCGAGGAAGACGTGCAGCAGCAGGAAGAACCGCTTGGCGAGGTCCTTCATCTGCTCGGTCATCGAGCCCGAGACGTCCATCAGGCAGAACATCACCGCCCGCGCCGAGGGCTTCGGCGTCATCGCGTAGCGGCGGTAGCGGAGATCGACCGGATCGACCCAGGGCACGCGGCCGAGCCGGCGCAGCGCCAAGGTCAGCTCCTCGCGCATGGCTTCGAGCCGTTCGGGGTCCTCGCCGGTCCGCTCGAGCTCGGCGATCTCCTCCTCGAGCGCGCGGACGGCGTCGGGCTTGGGGCGCTTGAGGCCGATGCGGCGCGCCATGGACTGGCGCATGGTGCGGGAGATGTCGAGCTGGGAGGGCGCGCCCTCGGTGGTGATGCCGGCGCGCGCCGGGGCCATGGTCTCGGTATCGAGGATCTCGCGCTTTACCATGTCCGGCAACTCGAGATCCTCGAAGAACAGGTCGAGGAACTCGTCGCGGGAGAGGACGAAGCGGAAGCGGTCCTCGTCCTGCCCGGAATCGGAGCCGCCGGCCCCGCCCGAGCCGCCGCCCTGGCCGCCGGCGCCGGAGGGCGGCCGCTGGAGGCGGTCGCCCACCGAGAACACCTTGTTGCCCGGCAGCACGAAATGCCTTGTCCCGCTGGTGAAAACGCCGCGGAAATTCGGCTCATGCAGCGGGTCGGCAGGGATGGTGACCGACTGGCCCTGGCCGAGCTCGCGGAGCGTCCCCTGGTCCACCGCGTCGCGCACCGCCCGCCGCAGGGAGGCCCGGGCGCGGGATATCACGCGCTGCCGGTTCTCCAGGTTCTTTCCGTGCGGGTTGGCCCGCCGATCGATGATGTCCAAACCGTCCTGCCTTCGTGTCCCTCAGGCCGATTGCTTCACCCGCATGTACCACTCGACCAGCCGGCGGACCTGGCGTTCGGTATAGCCGCGCGCGACCATTCGTTGCACGAACTCATTGTGCTTCTTCTCGGTCTCGCCGTCCTTCTTGGAGCCGAAGCTGATCACGGGGAGGAGGTCCTCGACCTGGCTGAACATCCTCTTCTCGATGACGTCACGGATCTTCTCGTAGGATGTCCATGAAGGATTTCGCCCCCCATTGGCCGCGCGGGTACGCAGGGCGAACTTCACCACCTCGTTACGGAAGTCCTTGGGATTGGCGATGCCGGCCGGCTTCTCGATCTTGGTGAGCTCGGCGTTGAGCAACTCCCGGTTGAGCATCTGGCCGGTATCGGGGTCCTTGAAGTCCTGGTCCTCGATCCATGCATCCGCATAGTCGAGGTAGCGGTCGAACAGGTTCTGGCCGTAGTCGTTGTAGCTTTCCAGATAGGCCTTCTGGATCTCGTTGCCGATGAACTCGGCATAGCGGGAGGCGAGCTCCGCCTTGATCGCGGCCAGGTACTGGGCCTCGGTCTCGGGCGGGAATTGCTCGCGCTTCACCGACTGCTCGAGCACATACATGAGGTGCACCGGGTCCGCCGCCACCTCGGCCGGGTCGTGGTTGAAGGTGGCCGACAGCACCTTGTAGGCGAAGCGGGTGGAGATCCCGTCCATCCCCTCGTCCACCCCGGCCGAGTCCCGGTATTCCTGCATGGTGCGGACCTTGGGGTCGGTCTCGCGGATATTCTCCCCGTCATAGACCCGCAGCTTGGCGAAGGGGTTGGAATTCGGGTGCGGCTTGAGCCGCGAGAGCACCGCGAAGCGCGCCAGCATCTCCAGCGTGTGCGGCGCACAAGGCGCCTGGGAGAGGGCCGAGCCGCGGATCAGCTTCTCGTAGATCTTGGTCTCCTCGGTCACCCGGAGGCAGTAGGGCACCTTCACCACCGAGACGCGGTCGAGGAAGGCCTCGTTGGTGCGGTTGTTGCGGAAGCTCTGCCACTCCGCCTCGTTGGAATGGGCGAGAATGATGCCTTGGAATGGGATCGCCCCGATATTCTCGGTGCCGACGTAATTCCCCTCCTGGGTCGCCGTCAGCAGCGGGTGCAGCATCTTGATCGGCGCCTTGAACATCTCGACGAATTCGAGGATGCCCTGATTCGCGCGGTTCAGCCCGCCGGAGAAGCCGTAGGCGTCGGGGTCGTTCTGGCTGAAGGTCTCGAGCTTGCGGATATCGACCTTGCCGACCAGGGCGGAGATGTCCTGGTTGTTGTCGTCCCCTGGCTCGGTCTTGGCGACGGCGATCTGCTTGAGGCGCGAGGGGTAGAGCTTGACCACCCGGAACTGGGTGATGTCCCCCTCGAAATCGTCGAGGCGCTTGAGCGCCCAGGGGCTGGCGATGCCGGAGAGGTACCGGCGGGGGATCTTGTAGCGCGCCTCCAGCATACCGGCGAAGCGGTCGGGGTCGAACAGGCCGAGCGGCGTCTCGAAGACCGGGCTGATGTCCGGCCCCGCCTTGAGCGCATAGATCGGCTCCAGCTCCATCAGCGCCTTGAGCCGCTCGCCGAGCGAGGACTTGCCGCCGCCGACCGGCCCCAGCAGGTAGAGGATCTGCTTGCGCTCCTCCAACCCCTGGGCGGCATGGCGGAAGAAGCCGACGATCCGCTCGATCGTCTCCTCCATGCCGTAGAATTCGGCGAAGGCCGGATAGGTGCGGATGGTCCGGTTCATGAAGATGCGGCCGAGCCGCGGGTTGCGGGCGGTGTCGATCACCTCCGGCTCGCCGATCGCGCGCAGCATCCGCTCGGCGGGGCTCGCGTAGCAGCCCGGGTCCTCCCGGCACGCCTCCAGGAACTCGGAGAGGGTCATCTCCGATTCGCGGCGGCGTTCTCGCATCGCATTGTGCAGGGAGAAGACGTCGTCGGGCTGGGGCATGCGCACGCCTCGCTTTTTCTTACGACTCCGGCTTGCGGAGGATAACAGATCGCATGTTGCCAATGTTGGTCATCCATGCGAGTTGCCTAGATTTTCCCATGGCAGGGGCGCGAAAGTCGCAGTGCGGCGCACACGGCACGCCGCCCTGCCGCTCTCTGCCGCCACCCCGTGCCGCGCGCGGGCGGAGCGCCCGGCGGCATTCGCCCGGCGCGGCATTCGCCTGCTGCGCATGCACACCCTGCTGCGCTTGCACACGGCGTCGCATCGGCCAGGTCTCGGCGCGCAGCGCTCCCTCCCGATTGCTGCCGCTTCGGTCAGGCGGCGGAGCGTTCCGCCGGGCCCGCCAGGGACAGCAATTCCGTCTCGTCCAGCGTCTCCCGCTCCAGCAAGCGCCGTGCCGTGCGGTCGAGCACCGCCCGCCGCGCCTCGAGGATGGCGATGCTCCGCTCGAAGGCGCGCTCGACAAGCTGACGGACCTCCGCATCGATCGCCGCCGCGGTCACGTCCGAATAGTCGTGCTCGCGCGGACCGCCGGGCAGCGGGTTGGGGGTGAGGAAGCTGCGCCCGTCCTTCTCCAGCGCCACATGCCCGAGCCGCTCCGACATGCCGTAGCGGGTGACCATGGCGCGCGCGATGTCGGTCACGCGCGCCAGATCATCCGCCGCCCCGGTTGAGAGGTGCTTAAAGACGATCCACTCCGCCGCCCTTCCGCCCAGAAGGACGGCCATCTTGTTCTCGAGCTCCTCCTGGGTCATCAGGAAGCGGTCCTCGGTCGGCCGCTGGATGGTGTAGCCGAGCGCGCCCACGCCGCGCGGGATGATGGAGACCTTGTGCACCGGGTCGCTCCCCGGGGTCGCCAGGGCGACCAGGGCGTGGCCCATCTCGTGGAAGGCGACGATCTCCCGCTCCTTCGGGTTGAGCAGGCGGTTGCGCTTTTCCAGCCCGGCGACGATCCGCTCCACCGCCTCGTTGAAATCCCGGAGCGTCACCGCCTCGGCGCCGCGCCTTGTCGCGAGCAGCGCCGCCTCGTTCACCAGGTTGGCGAGGTCGGCCCCGGTGAAGCCCGGGGTGAGGGCGGCGACCTTCTCCGGGTCCACATCGGCGGCGCGCTTCGCCTTCTTCAGGTGCACCTCGAGGATCTGGATGCGCCCGGCCTTGTCCGGCCGGTCCACCAGCACCTGGCGGTCGAACCGCCCCGCCCGCAGCAGGGCGGGGTCGAGGATCTCCGGCCGGTTGGTCGCCGCCAGCAGCACCAGCCCGGTCGAGGAATCGAAGCCGTCCAGCTCGACCAGGAGCTGGTTCAGCGTCTGCTCCTTCTCGTCATGCCCGCCGGCCAGGCCGCCCAGGCCGCGGGCCCGGCCCAAGGCATCGAGCTCGTCGATGAAGATGATCGCCGGCGCCTTCTCGCGCGCCTGGGCGAACAGGTCGCGCACCCGGGCGGCGCCGACGCCCACGAACATCTCGACGAATTCCGAGCCGGAGATCGAGAAGAAGGGCACCTTCGCCTCGCCGGCCACCGCCTTGGCGAGCAGGGTCTTGCCGGTTCCGGGCGGCCCCACCAGCAGCACCCCCTTGGGCATGCGGCCGCCCAGCCTGCCGTAGCGCCCGGGATCCTTCAGGAAGTCCACCACCTCCCGCAGCTCGGTCTTGGCCTCGTCCACCCCGGCGACGTCCTCGAAGGTGACCTTGGTGTCGGATTCGACGTAGATGCGCGCCTTGCTGCGGCCGACCTGCATCAGCCCCGCCCCGCCCCCCATGCGGCGCAGCATGAACATCCAGAGGCCGAAGAACAGCGCGACCGGGATGATCCAGGACAGCAGGTCCCGGAGGAAGGTGCTCTCGACCTGGCCGGTATAGGTGACGTTGTAGCGCTGCAGGTCCTGGGCGAACTCCGGGTCCACCCGGGTGGTGGCGAAGCGGGTCTGGCCGCCGGGCAACGGCTCCTTCAGCCGGCCCTGGATGAAGCGATCCGAGATGCCGATCTCGGCCACCTTCCCGTCGTGCAGCAGCTGCTGGAACTGGCTGTAGGGGATGGTCGCGATCTGCTGGCCCAGCCCGATCGCGTATTGCAGCAGGGCGAGGCCGATCAGGGCCGCGACCCAGTAGCCGAGATGGAAGCGGGCGCGGCGGTCCACCGGCCTCAGACCTGGCGGCCGGTGGAGGCGGCGCGCCGGGCGGGTGTCACCTTGTCCGTCGTGGCACGGCCGGAGCCCTTGCGGCCACGCCCGCGACTGCCATGCGGCCGGCCGGTGTCTTCGGCGCCGAGTGCCCGCGCCGCCTCCGGGTCCAGCCTGAGCCGGCGCGCCATCTCCTCCTCCGAGATGCAGGCCTCCGCCGCCTTGGCGGCGGGGGCCCGAAGATGCACCGCGCCATCCTCGAGATCGCGCACCAGGCCGAGCGGCAGGAAACGGTGGCGGCCGCCGCCCGCCGGGTCGGAAGCGGCGAGCTTCAGATACTCGCCGGCGACCGCATCCACAGTGCCGACATGATGGCCGTCGCTGCCCATCACCGGCATGTGGTCCTGGATCTCGCCGCGCTCAAGGTTCCGGGCGTCGGCCATGGCGTTGCCTCCTTCGCGTTGGCGGTCGGGGGTCAACGCGAGGCCGGCGCGGGGGATGCGGCGCGCGGATGCGCTCAGCTGGTGCGTTCAGCCCGCTGCGTTCGGCCCGCTGGGATCAGCCCGGCCGGACCGCGGCGCCGTTCAGGAAAAAGTCGACCGCCGTGCGCACCCGGCGGGCGAGCTCGGCGCGGCCGGGCGAGGCGCGCAGCCCGAGCAGCACCTTGAAGTGCAGCTCGCCGATGGCCATGCCGAACAGCATGCCCGCCGCCTCCGAGGCGTTCTCGACGCGGAGCCTGCCGGCCTTGGCCTGCGCGGCGATCCAGCGTTCCACCGTGCCCTTGCCGCGGCCGGGCCCGGCGCGGTGCACCGCCCCGGCCAGCTCCGGCGCGCGGTTCACCTCCCCCGCCACCAGCCGGATCACGCCGATATGCCGCGGCTGGAGCACCTCGTAGACGGCGCGCTCCAGCAGGGCGGCGAGCGCGCCGGGGCCGTCCTCGGCCTCCTCGCCGGCCGGCCGGTGCAGCGGGGCGGCAAGCTCCACGACCACCGCCTCGAACAGGGCCTCCTTGGAGGGGAAGAGCTGGTAGAGGGTCTTCTTGGACATGCCCGCGGTGCGGGCGACCTCGTCCATATTGGCCGCGGCGTAGCCCTCGCGCAGGAAGATCTCCTCGGCGGCCTCGACCAGGGCCCGCCTGCGGTCCGGCTCCGGGTTGCGCCGCGCCACCGCCCCGTTCGCCATCCGTGTCATACTGGACGCCCTCCCCGTCAGCGCGCGGCGGGTTGCGGCGCCGGCGGGCTGCGCTCATTCCAGCCGCCGCCCAGCACCTTGTATAGAGTGACGAGGTTCTGCAGGCGTTGCAGCCGCAAGGTGATCAGGTCCTGCTGGGCGGTGTAGAGCTGGCGCTGGGAATCGAGCGGCGACTGGTAGGTGTCCAGCCCCTGGCGGAAGCGCAGCAGGGAGAGCCGGTAGGCCTCGTCATAGGAGGCCGCCAGGGCGCGCTGGGCCTCGATCTGCTGGTCATAGGTGCCGCGCGCGGCGAGGCTGTCCGCCACTTCCCGGAAGGCGGTCTGGATCGCCTTCTCATAGGTGGCGACCTGCTGGTTCTTCTGCAGGTTGGCGTAGTCGAGATTCGCCACGTTGGTGCCGCCGGCGAAGATCGGGACGCTGATGGTCGGGTTGAAGCTCCAGGCCCCGGCGCCGGCGGCGAACAGCCGGGTCAGGCTGGCGCTCGCCGTCCCCGCACTGCCGGTCAGGGTGATGGAGGGGAAGAAGGCGGCGCGGGCGGCGCCGATATTGGCATTGGCCGCTTGCAGATTGTGCTCCGCCGCCAGCACGTCCGGCCGGCGGATCAGCACCGCCGAGGAGAGGCCGGTCGGGATGTCGGCCAGCAGCCGCCCCTCCAGCGAGCCGCTCGGCGCGATCTCCGGCGTGACCGGCTGGCCGAGCAGCAGGGCGAGCGCGTTCTCGTCCTGCGCCTGCTGGCGGAGATAGGCGGCGAGGTTGGCGCGCGCCTGCTCGACCGAGGTGCGGGCCTGGGCGAGGGCGACCGCGGTGGCGTTGCCGCCCTGGAAGCTCGCCTCGGTCAGCCGGTAGGACTCCTCCTGGTTGCGCAGCGTGTCGCGGGTCAGCGCGATCAGCTCGCGGTCGGCGACCAGGGCGAGCCAGGCATTGGCGACCTGGGCGATCAGGCTGATCTGGGTCGAGCGGCGGGTCTCCTCATAGCCGAGATACTGCTCGAAGGCCGCCTCGGTCAGGCTGCGGACGCGGCCGAACAGGTCGATCTCCCAGGAGGAGAAGCTGACCCCGGCATTGTAGGTGCGGTAGGTCACCGGGCCGCGCGAGGCGGCCGCGGTGCCGACCCCGGCGGGAATGCGCTGCGCCGTCTCGCTGACCCCCGCCGCGACGGTGGGGAACAGGTCGCCGCGCTGGGCACGGTATTGCGCCTCGGCCGAGGCCGCGTTGAGGGCGGCGATGCGGAGGTCGCGGTTGTTGGCCAGCGCGACCTCGATCGCGCGCTGGAGCTTCGGCTCGCGGAACACGTCGCGCCAGCCGAGCATGTCGGCGGTGACGTTCGGGTTGCCGGTGGCCTCGGGCGGCTGGCGATAGGCCGGGCCCTCCGGCCAGCCGCCGGGCACCGGGGCGTCCGGCCGGGAGTAGCCCGGGATCAGGCTGCAGCCGGCAAGCAGGACGGCGGCGAGGGAGAGGGAGAGGGCGGGAAGGCGCGTCATGGTCATTCCGCCGGCACCGGCGCGGGCTCGGCCGCCTCGCCCTCGCCGCGCCGCTTCACGCGGAACAGCTTGAGGACGACGACGAAGAACACGGGGACGAAGAAGATCGCGAGCACCGTGCCGCCGACCATGCCGCCGATCACCCCGGTGCCGATCGCGTTCTGCCCGCCGGAGCCGGCGCCGGAGGCGATGGCGAGCGGCAGCACGCCGAGCACGAAGGCGAGCGAGGTCATCACGATCGGCCTCAGGCGCTGCCGCGCGGCGCTGATCGCCGCCTCGGCGAGGCCGACGCCGCGGTCGAAATCCTCCTTGGCGAATTCGACGATGAGGATGGCGTTCTTGGCCGCGAGCCCGATGGTGGTGAGCAGCCCGACCTGGAAATAGATGTCGTTGGCGAGGCCGCGGAACAGCGTCGCGAGCACGGCGCCGAGGATGCCGAGCGGCACCACCAGCATCACCGCGGCGGGGATCGCCCAGCTCTCGTAGAGCGCGGCGAGGCAGAGGAAGACCACCAGCAGCGAGATGGCGTAGAGCGCCGGCGCCTGCGCGCCGGAGGCGCGCTCCTCATAGGAGGTGCCGGTCCAGTCGAAGCCCACCCCCTGCGGCAGCTGGCGGACCAGCCGCTCCATCTCGGCCATCGCCTCGCCGGTGGTGTGGCCCGGCGCCGGCGAGCCCATGATCTCGAAGGAGGAGGTGCCGTTGTAGCGCTCGAGCTTGGGCGGGCCGTAGCCCCATTCCGCGGTGGCGAAGGCGGAGAACGGCACCATCTGGCCGCCGCCGTTGCGCACGAACCAGCGCTCGAGATCCTGCGGCAGCATGCGGGAGGCGGCGTCGCCCTGCATGAAGACGCGCTTGACCCGGCCGCGGTCGATGAAGTCGTTGACGTAGCTGGAGCCCCAGGCGGCGGAGATGGTGGTGTTGATGTCGGCGATGGAGAGGCCGAGGGCGCTGGCGCGCTCCCAATCCACCACCAGCCGGTATTGCGGCTCGTCATCGAGGCCGTTCGGGCGCACGCCGGCGAGGATCGGGCTTTGCGCGGCGAGGCCGAGCAGCTGGTTGCGCGCGGCGAGCAGCCGCTCATGGCCGAGGCCGCCGCGGTCCAGGAGCTCGAAATCGAAGCCGGTGGCCTGGCCGAGCTCGATGATGGCGGGCGGCGCGAAGGCGAAGATCATCGCGTCCGGATAGCGGCCGAGGCGCATCATCATGCGCCCGGCCAGGGCCTGCACGCGGTTCTGCGCGCCCGGCCGCTGGCTCCAGTCCTTCAGGCTGACGAAGGCGAGGCCGGAATTCTGCCCGCGGCCGCCGAAGCTGAAGCCGCTGACGGTGAAGACGGAGCTCACCACGGCGGATTCGTCGTGCAGCAGGTAGTCGCGCACCGCGGTGAGCGCGCGTTCCGTGCGCTCGGCGGTGGCGCCGGGCGGCGCCACGACCTGGACGAACATCACGCCCTGGTCCTCGTCCGGCAGGAAGGCGCTGGGCAGGCGGGTGAAGCCGACGCCCATCCCCACCAGCAGCAGGGCGTAGATCAGCATCACGCGGACCGGTCGCTTCAGCGCGCCGCGCACGCCGCTGATGTAGCCGTCGTTGGTGCGGTTGAAGCCGCGGTTGAACCAGCCGAAGAAGCCGCGCTTCTCGGCCGCCGCGTGCTTGGGCGGCTTGAGCAGCGTGGCGCAGAGGGCGGGGGTGAAGATCAGCGCCACCAGCACCGAGAGCGCCATGGCGGTGGCGACGGTGATCGAGAACTGGCGGTAGATCACGCCGGTGGAGCCGCCGAAGAAGGCCATCGGCAGGAACACCGCGGCGAGCACCATGGCGATGCCGACCAGCGCGCCGCTGATCTGGTCCATGGAGCGGCGCGTCGCCTCCCTGGGCGAGACCTTCTGCTCCTCCATCACCCGCTCGACATTCTCGACGACGACGATGGCGTCGTCCACCAGCAGGCCGATCGCCAGCACCATGCCGAACATGGTCAGCGTGTTGATGGTGAAGCCTGCCGCGGCGAGCATCGCGAAGGTGCCGAGCAGCACCACCGGCACCGCGATGGTGGGGATCAGCGTCGCGCGGATGTTCTGCAGGAACAGCAGCATGACGAGGAAGACGAGGACCACGGCCTCGACCAGGGTCTTCACCACCTCCTCGATCGAGAGGCGCACGAAGGGCGTGGTGTCGTAGGGATAGACGACGTCGACGCCCTGCGGGAAATTGGGGCGGAGCTGCTCGATCGTGGCGCGCACCGCGCGCTCGGTCTCGAGCGCATTGGCCCCGCTAGCGAGCTTGATGGCGATGCCCGCGGCGGGGCGGCCATTGTACTGGCTGGCGGTGGCGTAGTTCTCGCCGCCGAGCTCGATGCGCGCCACGTCGCGCAGCCGCACCTGGGCGCCGCTCTCCTGCACCTTCAGGAGGATGGCGCCGAACTGCTCCGGCGTGCGGAGATAGGAAGGGCCGATGATGGTGGCGTTGAGCTGCTGGCCCGGCACCGCGGGCCGCGCGCCGAGCTCGCCGGAGGCGATCTGAACGTTCTGCGCCTGCACCGCGGTGGCGACATCGCCCGGTGTCAGGCCGTAATTGTTGAGCTTGTCGGGATCCAGCCAGATCCGCATTGCGTATTGCGAGCCGAACAGCTGGTAGTCGCCCACACCCGCGGTGCGGCTCAGCGGGTCCTGCACCGTGGAGGCGATGAAGTCGGCGATGTCGACGCTGCTCATCCGCCCGTCGGTGGAGACGAACCCCGCCACCATGAGGAAGTTCCGGGTCGCCTTGGCGACGCGGATGCCCTGCTGCTGCACGGTCTGCGGCAGGCGCGGCTGGGCCAGGGCGAGCTTGTTCTGCACCTGGACCTGCGCGGTGTCCGGGTTGGTGCCCTGGGCGAAGCTCAGGGTGATGACCGCGCTGCCGTCCTTGCCGCTTTCCGAGGTGAAGTAGAGCAGGTTGTCGATGCCGCTCAGCTGCTGCTCGATCACCTGCACGACCGTGCTTTCCACCGTCTCGGCGGAAGCGCCGGGATAGCTCACGGTGATCGAGATCGAGGGCGGCGCGATCGAGGGATATTGCGCGACCGGCAAGGAGCGGATGGCGAGCGCGCCCGCCAGCATCACCGCGATGGCGAGCACCCAGGCGAAGACCGGGCGGTCGATGAAGAAGCGCGACATGGGGGAGGATCCTTAGCGGGCGGAGGCCTGTTGCTGGCCGGCCTGCGCCGTACCGCTGCTCTGCCGCTCGAACTGCTCGGCGGTGACCTCGTTGGCGGTGACGCGGGCGCCGGGGCGGACGCGCTGCACCCCTTCCACGACGACCCGCTCGCCGTCCTGCAGGCCGTCGGTCACCAGCCACTTGTTGCCGATGGCGCGCTCGGCGCGGATGACGCGCTGCTCCACCGTGCCGTCCGGCTTGACCACCAGGGCGGTGGCCTCGCCGCGCTGGTTGCGGGTGACGCCCTGCTGCGGCACCAGCATGGCGGTGGCGACGCCCTCGCCGAGGCGCGCGCGCACGAACATGCCCGGCATCAGCACGCTGTCCGGGTTGGGGAACACCGCGCGCAGCACCACCGAGCTGGTGCCCTGATCGACGATCACTTCCGAGAATTGCAGGCGGCCCGGCTGGTCGTAGGTGGTGCCGTCCTCGAGCACGAGATGCACTTCCGCCTGGTTGTCGCCGACCCGGCGCAGCGTGCCGTTGGCGAGCTCGCGCCGCAGCCTCAGCAGGGTCGAGCTCGGCTGCGTCAGGTCCACATGAATTGGATCGAGCTGGGTGATGGTGACCAGCGAGGTGGTCTGATCGGCGGTGACCAGCGCGCCGGGGGTCACGCTGGAACGTCCCGTGCGGCCATCGATCGGCGAGAAGACGCGGGTGTATTCCAGGTTGATCCGCGCGGTCCGCACCTGCGCCTTGGCGGAATCGACATCGGCCTGCGCCTGGCGCAGCGTGGCGACGGCGTTGTCGTAGTCCTGCTGGCTCACCGCGCGGGCGCGCACCAGCGGCGCATAGCGGTTGACGGTGGTCTGCGCCGATGCGGCGGTCGCCTCCGCCCGCGCCAGCGCCGCCTGCGCACTTTCCAGGGATGCCTGATAGGGCGCGGGGTCGATCTGGTAGAGCTGTTGCCCGGCCTTCACCTCCTGTCCTTCGGTGAACAGCCGGTCGCGGATGACGCCGCTCACCTGCGGCCGCACCTCCGCCACGCGATAGGCGCTGGTGCGGCCCGGCAGCTCGGTGGTGATGGGCACCGGCTGCGGATGCAGCGCGACCACCGTGACATTGGGCGGCGGCGGGGCGGGCGCCGCGGCCTGCGACGTCTCGTCGCATCCGGCGAGTAGGAGCGGCGCGAGCGGCAGCGCCGCGAGCAGCATGCGCCGCGGCGCGGCGAAGGCGGGCAGGAAGGAGGCGCAGGAGCTGCGGCGCATGAGGTCATTCCACGAGCAAGGAAACCGACGAGTTTCCGGCGGGCGGAAACTTGATGGTTTCCGCGCCGACGTCAAGGTGCATTGCAGCATCACAGGCGTGCGATTGCGCCGAGAGCAATGCGGTGCAACGGGGAGAAACGCGGCGTTATGTGCAGCCTGCGTCTCGCCTGCCGAGTTCTACGCCGCCTGAAGAAAGAGTGGGGGCGGAGAGAACTCCGCCCCCACACCCCCACCTCCTTTTTTTGGCTTCTTGGCGCTGGCTCCTCCCGCACTCTCAGGCGCCGAAGCGTTGTCGGGCTCAGAAGGGAGCTCGCCACGCTTCCCATTCGCCAAAAAAAGGAGGTGGGGGGTCTGGGGGGCGGAGTTCACTCCGCCCCCCAGACTTTCACGCCTCGCCGGCGTCCTGCTGCCGCTCGTTGTCGCGCAGGCTGCGGATCTCCGCCTCGAGCGCCTCCCGCGCCGGCGCGCTGCACCAGGATGCGACGGCGTCCAGCGCATCCGCCAGGCGGCGCTTGTATTCGTCCTTCGGAACCTCGAGGGCGCCGAACTGCGCGAGATGGCTGGTCAGGAATTGCGTGTCGAGCAGCCGGAACCCGCCCAGGCGGAGCCGCGCCACCAGGTGCACCAGCGCGACCTTGGAGGCGTCGCGCTCGCGGCTGAACATGCTCTCGCCGAAGAACGCGCCCCCGAGGGCCACGCCGTAGAGCCCGCCCACCAGCGTGCCGCGTTGCCAAACCTCCACCGAATGCGCGAGGCCCTGGCGGTGCAGCGCAATGAACAGCCGCTCGATCTCGGGGTTGATCCAGGTGTCGTCGCGGCCCGGCGCCGGTTCGGCGCAGCCGGCGATCACGCCGGCGAAATCGGCGTCGGCCGTCACCTGGAACCGGTCCGACAGGGCGGTGCGGCGCAGCCGCCGCGGCAGATGGAAGCAATCGAGCGGCAACACGCCGCGCAGCGCCGGATCGAGCCAATAGAGCCGCTGCCCCGCCCGGCTCTCCGCCATCGGGAACAGACCGGCACGGTAGGCGCGCAGCACGAGATCGGGGGTGATCTCGACCTGGCGGCGGCTCATGCGACGGGCCCTCGGTCGCCCGCCGCTATTCCTCCTCGGTCGCGGGGGCGACCGGCAGGATAGCGGTCTCCTTCGCCGTGGCGAGTGCAATGATTGTCTCGGTCCGCTCCACCCCCGGCTGGCTGCGGATCTCCTCGGCGACGAAGGATTCCAGCGCGGCGAGGCCGGGCAGGCGCAGCTTGATCAGGTAGGACCAGGCGCCGGAGACGGCGTGGCATTCCAGCACCGCCTCCAGCCGCCGCAGCGCCTTGCGGAAGGCGCTGTCGTCGCGCCCGGGACGGGTCGCCACCAGCACCCAGGCGAGCAGCGGGCAGCCCACCGCCTCGGGGTCCAGATCGGCGCGCCAGCCGCGGATGGTGCCGCGCTCCTCGAGCCGCTTCACCCGCTCGGCGGTGGCCGAGACGGACAGGCCGGCGACCTTGGCGAGCTCGGCCAGGCCGGCGGCGCCGTTCTCCTGCAGGGCGATGAGGATGTTCCGGTCGATCCCGTCCATCGCCGCAGCCTATCCGGTCTGCCGACCGAACGGAACGCGGATTGAAGCGTCGGGATATGGCGTCGGGGGGCGGAGCAGCGCCCCGCCCCCGTCCGCTCACACGTAGTGCTCGGCGAGCGGCTTGAAGCCGTTGAAGAACTGCGCGGCGTAGGAGGTGACATACGCCCCGGTCGACAGCAGCTGCACGCGGTCGCCGGCATCGAGCGCCAGCGGCAGGCGGTAGTTGCTCTTCTCGTACAGCGTATCCACGCTGTCGCAGGTCGGGCCGGCGATGGTCACCGGGCCGTCCGGCTCGCCATCATGCGGCGTGTGGAAGGCGTAGCGGATCGCCTCGCCCTCGGTCTCGGCCAGCCCGCCGAAGCGCCCGATGTCGAGATACACCCAGCGCACCGGGTCGTCCTTCGCCTTGCGGCTGACCAGCACCACCTCGCTGCTCACCACCCCGGCATCGGCGACCAGGAAGCGGCCGGGCTCGATCACCATCTCGGGCAGGTCATTGCCGAAATGGCTGACCATGGCGCCCATGATGGCCGCGCCGACCGCGTCGATCTCCGGCACTTCCTGGCGGTAGCGCACCGGGTAGCCGCCGCCCAGATTGACCATGCGCAGCTTCACCCCGGCATCGCGGAGATCGGTGAACACCATGGCCACCCGCGCGATCGCCGCCGCATAAGCGGCAGTCGTGGTCTGCTGGCTGCCGACATGGAAGGACAGGCCGTAGGGGTCGAGACCCCATTCGCCGGCCTTCACCATCAGCTCCTTCGCCATCTCGAGCTCGCAGCCGAATTTTCGGCTGAGCGGCCACTCGGCGCCGACATTGCCGACCAGGATGCGGCAATAGACGCGCGAGCCCGGCGCATGCTGCGCGAGCTTCTTGAGCTCCGGCTCGGAATCGAAGGCGAACATGCGCACGCCGGCGGCGTAGGCGGCCTTGATCGCGGCGGTCTTCTTCACCGTGTTGCCGAAGGAGATGACCTCCGGCGCCGCGCCGGCGGCGAGGCAGCCCTCGATCTCCTCCCAGGACGCGGCATCGAAGCAGGAGCCGAGCTCGCTCAGCCGCTGCAGCACCGGCGCCGCGGGATTCGCCTTCACGGCATAATAGATGCGCGCGAGCGGCAGCGCGGCGGACAGCCGGCGGTAATTCTGCTCGACGCGATCGATGTCGAGCACGAGGCACGGCGTGGCCGGCACCTGGTCGCGCAGAAAACGAGCGATCTTCGGGGTCATCGCGCCCACTCCCCTGACTCCAGCGGGGCGCCCGTCCAGGCGACGCCCCCAAGGTTGACGAAACGGTCGAACGAACCAGCGACCAAAGAGGGACCGCCCGGCTGGCGCCGAACGGGGTTGCCAGAACGCTTGACGTCGTTGCGTAAACCCTTTGGCCGAATTGGCCGGGGGCCAGAGGCACGTGCGTACTGCGTCTAGGGCGCGCATATAGGCCCCCCGGACCGGGGCGCAAAGAGAAATTCGCGGGTAGGCCCGATTTTTTTCCCGCCGCCCCACCCGGGGCGCCGGAAAGCTCACCGAGGCCTTAACGGAACGCGAGCAAATCCGCCGGCCGCCCAGCGAAACCGCCGCAATACGCACGGGGAAGAAAGGCCGGGGGGCGGAGTGAACTCCGCCCCCCAGACCCCCCACCTCCTTTTTTTGGATACGGGGAAGCGTGGAAAGCGCACCGCACCGCCCGAGAACGGCGCGGCGGTCGAGAGTGCGGGAGGCTCCAGCGTCAGGCGACGCCCGCCAGTTCCAGGGCGCGGGCGGCGCGGAACAGCAGGTCCTCGCGCCACGGCGCGGCAACCAGCTGAACTGCGACCGGCAGGCCATGCGGCGCCTGGGCCGCGCCCGGGTCCGCCAGCGGCACCGCCATCGCCGGGAAGCCCACGCAGGAGATCGGCTGGGTGAAGACGCCGATATTCGGGCGGATCGGCGTGACGACGCCGTCGACCACGATCTCCTTCTGGCCGATCAGCGGCGCCACGAAAGGCACGCTAGGCAGGATCAGGATATCCGCCTCGGCGAAGGCGGCGAGCAGCTCGGCGCGCCACTTCGCGCGCACGCGCTGCGCCTGCTGCACCCAGGTGGCGGGCAGCAGCGCGCCGGCGAGGAAGCGGTCGCGCGTCGCGGGGTCGAAATCCCCGGGCCGCGCGCGCAGGTCGGGCAGATGAAGGTTGGCGCCCTCCGCCATGGTGATGAGGAAGGCCGCGGCGCGACCCTCCGCGGCGAGCGGCAGCGCGATGCGGCGCGTGGCGTTCAGAGCGCGGGCGACCACTTCCACCGCGGCGAAGCACTCGGGATGGCCGTTGCGCGCGAAATGCCCCTCGGGAACCGCGAAGCGCAGTCCGGCGACGCCGGAATCGAGGCCCGGCGCGACCGGCTCGATCGGCCGCGGATGCTGCGCGGGATCCTCCGGATCCGCGCCCTGCAGCGCGTCATAGGCCAGCGCGAGATCCGCGACATCGCGCGCGAAGGGCCCGAGATGATCGAGCGAGGCGACGAAGGGATAGCTCCCATGCCGCGACAGCCGGCCGAAGGTCGGCTTGATGCCGAAGATGCCGCAGAAGGCGGACGGCACGCGGATGGAGCCGTTGGTGTCGCTGCCCAGCGTTACGGGAACCAGCCCATCCGCGACGGCGGCCGCCGATCCGCCCGAGGAGCCGCCGGCGATGCGCGTGCGGTCATGCGGATTGCGGCAAGGCCCGTCATGCGCGTTCTCGGTGGTGAAGCCGTAGGCGTACTCGTCCATGTTGAGCGCGCCGAGCATCACCGCGCCGGCCGCCGTCAGCCGCCGCACCAGGAAGGCGTCGCGCGCCGCCGGCGGCTTGCCGCGCTCGATCTTCGCTCCCGCCAGGGTGGTGACGCCCTCGAGGTCGAACAGGTTCTTCGCCGCGACCGGCACGCCGGCGAGCGGCCCGGGATCGCGCCCCGCCGCGACCGCCGCGTCCACCGCATCCGCCTCCGCCCGCGCGCGCGCCGCGGTGACCTCGGTGAAGCTGTTGCTGTCGGCATTGCGCGCCGCGATGTCCGCCAGCCGCGCCTCGACGACGTCGCGGGCCTTCAGCCGCCCGGACCGCACCCGCGCCGCCGTCTCCGCCGCCCCGAGCGTGCGCGTCATGGGGCGTGGTGCTCCGGCTGAGAGGTCGGCGACAGGGGGCTCTGCCCCCCGCACCCCTGCCGGGGGGCAAGCGTCCCCCCCAAACCGAACTCCCAGGCGGGGTCCGGGGGGCGCCTGGCCCCCCGGCGGGAGGGTGCGGGAGGGCAGCGCCCTCCCGCGCGCGACCTCTCGACCAGCGCGCCGCATGCCATCACGGCGCCTCGCGGGCGGGGATGAAGACCGGGGCGGGTTCGTCGGCTGGGGTGAGTGGTAGTGTCTCGATCAGCCTGGCCATGCGCTCTGCCACCTGCAGGTTCTGTACCACCCCGGGCAGGTGCTCGGGCTGGAGCGGCAGGCCGATGGTGGCGGCTACGGCGCGCGCATGCGCCTCGGCGTCGAAGGGCGGCGGGGTCATCGGGGGGGCGCGCTCCTGCTCTGGTGCAGCCAAGCTTAGCCGCGGGCGCCGCGGCGGGAAGCGGCGGCGTTGCCCCGGCCCGCCGCGCACCCCGCCGCCCGCCGATCCGCGCAAACCCGCCTTGCGGGGCTGAGCCCTTTCGCCGCCCGGCCCTTTCCGCCATTGTCCGGCCTTCCCCCACGCCCGGCGCCGCGGCGGTCGCGCGCGCCCGCGAGGGAGGGAGGACGACAGAGCGCAATCCGGTGATTCCCGCCCTGATGCCGACCTACAACCGTGCCGACCTCGCCTTCGAGCGGGGCGAAGGCGCTTGGCTGTGGACGGTGGACGGGCGACGATTCCTGGATTTCGGCGCCGGCATCGCCACCAGCTCCATCGGCCACGGCCACCCGCACCTGACCAAGATGATCGCCGAGCAGGCGGCCAAGGTCATGCACGTGTCCAACCTCTACCGGGTGCCGCAAGCCGAGGAACTCGCGCGGCGGCATGTCGCCGCCTCCTTCGCCGACAGCGTGTTCTTCTGCAATTCGGGCGCCGAGGCGAACGAGGGCATGATCAAGGCCGTCCGCAAGTACCAGGCGGAGAACGGCAAGCCCGAGCGCTTCCGCATCATCTGCTTCGAGGGCGCCTTCCACGGCCGCACCCTGGCGACGCTGGCGGCGACCGGGAACGAGAAGTACCTCGCCGGCTTCGGCCCGCCGGTGGAGGGGTTCGACCACGTGCCCTTCGACAACATGAACGCGGTGCGCGCTGCGATCACCGAGCGCACCGCGGGCATCATGATCGAGCCGATCCAGGGCGAGGGCGGCGTGCGCCCTGCGCCGGAGCGCTTCCTGCGCGAGCTGCGCGCCGTGTGCGACGAGTACGGCCTGCTGCTGGCCCTCGACGAGGTGCAGTCCGGCATGGGCCGCTCGGGCCGGCTCTGGATGCACCAGCTCGCGGGGGTCGAGCCGGACGTGATGTCCTCGGCCAAGGGGATCGGCGGCGGCTTCCCGCTCGGGGCGATCCTCGCCAAGGAGAATGTCGCGCAGTACCTCAAGCCGGGCACGCATGGCTCGACCTATGGCGGCAACCCGCTCGCCTGCGCGGCGGGGAACGCGGTGCTGGATGTCATCCTCGCACCGGGATTCCTGCAGGGCGTGCAGAAGGTCGCGGCACATCTCCGCCTCGGGCTTGGGGCGCTGGCGGCCAGGCACCCGGAGATGGTCGAGGAGGTGCGCGGCACCGGGCTGCTGGTGGGCCTCAAGCTCAAGCCCGAGATCAGCAACACCGAGATGCAGAACGCCGCGGTGGCGGAAGGCCTGCTGACGGTGGCGGCGGGGATGAACGTGCTGCGCCTGGCGCCGCCGCTCGTCATCACCACCGCCGAGGCCGACGAGGCGCTGGCGATGCTGGATCGCGCGCTGTTGCGCATGACCCCGTCCAAGGCCAAGGCCGCCGCCAAGTGAGCGCGGTCCTGAAGCCGGCGGGGAGCGGGCCTCGCCACTTCCTCGAGCTGATGGACCACGACGCGCCGGCGCTGCGCCGGATGCTGGACCTCGCCGGGCGCGCCAAGCGCGGCGAGATCGCCGGCCAGCCGCTCGCCGGGAAATCCGTGGCGCTGATCTTCGAGAAGCCCTCCACCCGCACCCGCGTCTCCTTCGAGGTCGGCATCCGCCAGCTCGGCGGCGATGCGATCGTGCTGTCGTCGAAGGACATGCAGCTCGGCCGCGGCGAGAGCCCGGCCGACACGGCGCGCGTGCTGTCGCGCTACGTGGACGCGATCATGCTGCGCACCGACAACGTGGCGAAGATCCGCGAGCTCGCGGAGCACGCGACGGTCCCGGTGATCAACGGGCTGACGGATGTGTCGCATCCCTGCCAGCTCATGGCCGACGTGATGACCTTCGAGGAGCATCGCGGGCCGATCAGCGGGCAGACCATCGCCTGGACCGGCGACGGCAACAATGTCGCGCAGTCCTTCATCCAGGCCGCGGCGCGCTTCGGCTTCACGCTGCGCATCGCGACCCCGCCGGAGCTGGCGCCGCCGGCGCAGCTGATCGACTGGGCGCGCAAGGAAGGGGCGAAGATCGAGCTGACCTCCGACCCGCGGACCGCGGTGCGCGGCGCGCGCTGCGTGGTGACCGACACCTGGGTCTCGATGTCGGACGAGAAGGACGGGGTGGCGGTGAACCGGCACAACCTGCTGGCGCCGTACCAGCTCAACGCCGCGCTGGTGAAGCACGCGGCGGCGGACGCGATCGTGATGCACTGCCTGCCGGCGCATCGCGGCGAGGAGATCACCGAGGAGGTGATCGACGGGCCGCAAAGCGTGGTGTTCGACGAGGCGGAGAACCGGCTCCACGCGCAGAAGGGCGTGCTGCTTTGGGCGCTTGGGTTGGGCTGAGGGCCTGAGTGCGGGACCGAGAGGGGCTCTGCCCCTCTCGGGCTCTCCCCGCTGGGGGGCGATCTCGCCCCCCAGACCCCGAGGGCACAGGTCCGGGAATGGGGAGGGGCGCAACCGGCGCTCCGCTTCAACGCGTACGCCGTGCCCCTCCCCATTCCCGGACCTTTACGCACACGCGGGGTCCGGGGGGCACGAATGCCCCCCGGCGGGGTGGTCCAGGAGGGGCAGCGCCCCTCCTGGCCCGCATTCAGGCCTTGCCGCGCTCCGCCTCGTAGCGCGCTCGGGCTTCCGCGTTGGGCGGGTAGAGCCCTGGCAGGCGGTGGCCCTTTTCCACCTCGCGCATGATCCAGGCTTCCAGCCGTTCCTGTTCCACCGCGGCCTCGGTGACGGCCTCGAGCAGGGCGGCGGGGATGATCACCGCGCCGTCCTGGTCGGCGACCACAATGTCGCCGGGGACCACGGTGACGCCGCCGCAGCCGATCGTCTCCTGCCAGCCGACGAAGTTCAGCGCCGCGACCGAGGCCGGGGCGACATAGCCCTGGCAAAAGACGGGCAGGCCGGTGCCGATGACGCCGGCGCCGTCGCGCACCATGCCGTCGGTGACCAGGCCCGCCACGCCCTTCTTCGCCATGCGGGCGCAGAGGATGTCGCCGAAGATGCCCGCGCTGGTGACGCCCAGGGCGTCGGCGACGGCGATGCAGCCTTCCGGCATGTCCTCGATGGCGGCGCGGGTGGAGCGCGGGGAGGACCAGGAATCGACCGTGGCGAGGTCCTCGCGCGCGGGCGTGAAGCGCAGGGTGAAGGCGGGGCCGACGATGCGCTTGGCAGCACCCGGCACGATCGGGCGCGCGCCGGCGATGTAGCAGGAGCGGATGCCCTTCTTCAGCAGCACCGTGGTCAGCGTCGCGGTGGTGACGCCTTCGAGCGCGGTCTTGAGGGCGGGGGTGAGGGTCATGGCGTCCTCCTGCGGGCGGTGGTTCCGCCCATGGCAGGGGACGGGCCGGCGGGCAAGGTGGCCCGCCGGCGGGTCACGTCAGCAGGCCCAGTTGGCCTCGGCACGCTCCTGGCGGGCGCGGGCGGAGGCGGCCGCGGCGTCATAGGCCTCGCGGCGGGCCACGCCGGGCGGGGCGTAGGCGGCGGCCTGATTGGCCTCGCGACGCTCGGCCTGGGCCACGCGGGTGGCGCGGTTGGCCTGGCGGGCCTGCTGCGCGCACTCGGCGGCCCTGGGGCCGGGCGGCGGCGGCGCCACCGGCGCCACGGCCACTGGGCGCGGCGGCGGCGCGTATGGGGCCGGGGCGGGGGCACAGGCCGCGGCAAGCGCGGTCAGGCCCAGCGAGGCAACAAGCAGGCTCCGCATGGCAGGTCTCTCTCTTCTGGTGCAGGCGGCAGAACGCGCCCGTCGCGGTTGTGGTTGCCCGGGCTCGTCACGCTGCCGCTTCGGCTTCGACCTCCACCACGAAGCGGGGATCGGCAAGGCCGGCGACGATCAACAGAGTGGAAGCCGGGGCGTGGCCCGCGAAGAAAGCCTCCCGCTGTGACCGCCATGCACCGATCAGGGCGCGGTCGGTGAGGAAGACCGTGGCCTTCACCACGTCCCTGACGCCCATGCCGTGCGCCGAGAGCACGGTACCGAGATTGGCGAGCGCCTGCGCGATCTGGGCTTCGCCCTCGCCGGCCAGGCTGCCATCCGGCCGCAGCCCGATCTGGCCGGAGATGACCAGGCGGCGCGCCGCGCCCTCGACCAGCGCGGCATGGGAGTAGCGCGAGCCGGGGGTGTGCACGCCCGCCGGGTTGTTGAAGGTGATGTGCGCCATGAGGTTTCCTCCGTCGTTCCGTGGTCAGGCCATGCCGCCGCGGGCGGCGATCGGCCACAGGCATTCCACGCGGCCGTTCCGCACGCCGACATACCAGTCGTAGCGGTCCACCGTGGGGTCGCAATGGCCGGGGACCAGGCGCAGCTTCTCGCCCAGCGCCGGCGGCACGCCATCCTCGATCAGCAGCTTGCCGTGCTCGTCGGAGGCGCCGGCATAGCGCAGGCCGGGCCGCTGCCAGACCAGCGGCAGGCCGGAATCGACCGCGACCGCCTTGTGGCCGGCATCGACCACCGCGACGCCGGGAATAGCGCGGCTCATCACGGTCGCCAGCACGAAGAGGGATTGGCGGAAGGGGGGCGGGGCTTCGTTGCGGCCGTAATCGGCATCCATGAAGGCATAGGAGCCGGCCTGGATCTCGGTATAGACGCCGCTCGCCGCCTCATGGGCGAAGGTGCCGGTGCCGCCGCCGCCGACGATCGGGCAGTCGAGGCCGCGCTGGCGGAGCTGCTCCAGGGTGCGGCGCACGCCTTCCGCGGCGCCGGCGATCGCGGCCTCGCGCTCCTCGGGCTTGCGCTTGTGCTGGGCGCTGCCGTGATAGGCCTGCAGCCCGCCGAAGCTCAGGTGGCGGCTCTGGGCGATCCGCTCGGCCAGCGCGACGGCGGGCGGGCCGGGCTCGACGCCGCAGCGGGCGGCGCCGACATCGATCTCGACCAGGATGGGAAGGCGGATGCCGGCGGCTTCGGCCGCCGCCTCCGCGGCCTGGACCTGCTCCTCGCCATCGGCGCAGAGCGCGACCTGGCTGATGCGGGCCAGCGCGGCGAGGCGGGCGAGCTTGCGCGCGCCAACCACCTGGTTGCTCACCAGGATGTCGGGAATGCCGCCCCAGGCGAGCGCCTCGGCCTCGGCCACCTTCTGCACGCATTGGCCGACAGCGCCGCGCGCCATCTGCAGCTTCGCGATCACCGCGCATTTGTGGGTCTTGGCGTGGGCGCGGAGCTTCGCGCCGGTGAGGGCGAGCAGTTCCGCCATGCGGTCGAGATTCGCCTCGAAGGCGTCGAGATCGAGAAGCAGGGCGGGCGTGTCCACCTTCTCCTCGCGCATGCCGGGTTCGGCGGGGGGCGGTTGCAGCATTTCGCGTTCCTCGGGCTCGGGGGCATCATGGGGCGATGCTTCCGAACGATCCAGACGTGGTGGTGGTCGGCGCGGGCTGCGCCGGCATTGCAGCGGCGCGCGAGCTCGCGGCCCTGGGCAAGAGCTGCGTGGTGCTGGAGGCCGGGGACCGGGTGGGCGGGCGCGCCTATACCGAGAGCTGCTCGGTCGGCGCACCCTTCGACCATGGCGCGTCCTGGCTGCATCACGCGCATGCCAACCCGCTGACGCCGCTGGCGGAGGCGCTGGGCTTCGCGGCGGTGGACCATGACCGCATCCGCACCCGCGCCATCCATCTCGGCGACCGCTTCGCGGCGCCGGCGGAGCTGGCCGAATTCGACGCGGCCGTGGCGCGGTTCGAGGCGGCGGTGGAGGCGGCGGTGGCCGCAGGACCGGATGTCAGCGTGGCTGAGGTCGCGCCGCGCGGCGGGTTCTGGGACGCGACGGTGGCGCATTGGGAAGGCGCGATGATCTCGGCCGCCGAGCTGGACCGGCTGAGCCTGCGCGATTTCACCGAGACGCAGCTCGGCGGGCCGAACCTCGCCCTGCGCGACGGCGTCGGGGCGCTGGTGGCGCGGCTGGCCGAGGGGCTGCCGGCGATGCTCGGGGCACCGGTGCACCGGCTGGACTGGGGCGGACCGGGGGTGGTGGCGGAAGGGCCGTTCGGGCGGCTGCGCGCGCGGGCGGCGATCGTCACCGTCTCGACCGGGGTTTTGGCGGGCGGCGGCATCGGCTTCGCGCCGGGGCTGCCCGCCGCGACGCAAGACGCGATCGCCAATCTGCCGCTCGGGCTGCTGACCAAGGTCGCGCTGCGCGCCAGCACGCCGGACCGGCTGGACCTGCCGCCCTTCTCGGCGCTGCGGCGGTGGGTGGCGGGGCCCGAGGACCGGCCGATGAGCTGGGTCGCCTGGCTCCACGGCGCCGATCACCTGGTGGGCTTCGTCGGCGGCAGGCAGGCCGAGGCGCTGGCGCGGGAAGGGCGGGAGGCGCATTTCGCCTATGCCCGCGCGGAGCTCGCCCGCATCTACGGGCGCCGGGCGGAAAGCCTGGCCCCGGCGGTGGTCACCGACTGGGGGACCAATCCACTGTTCCGCGGCAGCTACAGCCATGCGCGGCCGGGGCACGCGGAGGCGCGGCGCGTGCTCGGGACGCCGCTCGCCGATGGGCGGCTGTGCTTCGCGGGGGAGGCTTGCCACCAGCGGCTGGCGGGAACCGTGGCGGGGGCGTGGATCTCCGGGCAGATGGCGGCGCGGGCGGCGGCGGCGGGGCTATGAAAGACTGGGGGGCGGAGAGAACTCCGCCCCCCAGACCCCCCACCTCCTTTATTTGGATACGGGGAAGCGTTGAAAGCTCCGTTCTCAGCCCGACAACGGCGTGGCGCCTGGGAGTGCGGAGTGGGTCAGCGACAAATAGCCAAAAGAAGGAGGTGGGGGGTTTGGGGGGCGGAGTTCACTCCGCCCCCCAATCTTCTCTTCCTCCCCGCTCAGAGGAGCCGCCGCGCCCAGGCCAGCAGCAGGATGGAGAAAGCGAGCGCCGCCAGCGCAATGGCGACGAAGAGTCCGAGCATGCCGAAGCCCAGCGCCGCCCAGCCGCCGATTGCGACCGCGAGGAACCGCACGAGCCCCGCCACTGCCGGCCGCCCTGCCTCGCCCATGCCGAGCAGCGCGAAGGCCGCGCCGAGCGCGACGCCGAACACCGGCAGCATGGCGCCCAGGCAGCGGAGGTAGAGCGCGCCGGCCTCGGCCGCCTCGCCGGCGACGAAGAGCCCCATCCAGGACGCCGGCAGCAGCAGCGCCACCGCGCCGAAGCCGAGGCCGATCACCCCCGCGATCGCCATGCCCGCGCGCGCCACCTGCCGCGCCCGGGCCATCCGCCCGGCGCCAAGATTGGCCGCGACCATGGCGATCACCGCCGAGCCGAGCGCGAAGGTCAGCGGGATCTGCAGCAATTCCAGCCGCTGCGCCGCGCCGAAGCCGGCCAGCGCCGCCGCCCCGAAGCCTGCGACGAGGGCGGTCGCCGCCAGGCTGGTCGCCTGGGTCAGCAGCACGGTGACCGCGGTCAGGCCGCCGACCGAGAGGATCACGCGCAACGCCGCCCAGCGCAGCGCGAGCGCGCCCCGCCGGATCCGCGCCGCCGAGCGCGGCGAGAGGAGATAGGCGAGAAGCATGGCGGCGCCGGTGCCATAGGCGCCGAGAATCGCCAGCGCCGCGCCGGCGACGCCCATGGCCGGGAACGGCCCGAGGCCCAGCACCAGGCAGGGCGAGAGCGTCAGGTGCACCGCCTCGCCCAGCACGATCGCGCCGGCGGCGACCGGCATCGCCCCGGTGCCGCGCGCGACATTGGCGAGCAGGTTCATCAGCCAGACCAGCACGATGCCGCCGAAGGTCACCGCGGCATAGGTGCTGGCCGCCTCCAGCGCCGCGCCCTCGGCGCCCAGCGCGCGCCACAGCGCGGAACCGCCGGCCAGCACCGCCGCGCTGCTGAGGGCGCCCGCGCCGAGCGCCAGCCACAGCGCATGCGCCGCCAGCCGGTCGGCGCCCTCCCGGTCCCCAGCGCCGAGCGCGCGCGCCACGCCCGCCGCGACGCCGGTGCCGAAGCCGCTGGCGGAGACCATCTGCATCAGCAGGAAGATCGGGAAGACCAGGGACACGCCGGCCAGTGCATCGGCGCCGAGCCAGCCGACGAACACCGCGTCCGCCGCGATGAAGCCGATGCGCGCCGCCGCCTCGGCCAGGTTCGGCGCCGCCAGGCGCAACAGGGTCGGCAGCACCGGGGCTTCCAGCATGCGGAGCGTGCGCGGCGGCAGGGCGGGGCGCGCGGTGGTTGCGCCATCCATCTCGTCTCTCTCCGGCTTGTCGCGGCCAGCCTGCCGCGCCGCCCGCCGAGGCGCCATTACGTGCGAGGTAAGCGCGGCGCCGCGCGCCCTGCGCTAGTGTCCTGCCCGCGAAGTTCGCTGCACTTCGCAGCGAACGGAGCGGATCAGCAGGCCACTGAAAACTAGGCTCCGCCACGCCATGAACCAGATCGCACAGCCCGCGCCGGGGGGCATCGACAGCAGCGACATCGGCGCCCTGCTCGCGCGGACACGCCGCGGGCGCCGCTTCAGCCAGATGGACCTGGCACTGGAGGCCGGCATCTCGCCGCGCCACCTCAGCTTCGTCGAGACCGGCCGCGCGCGGCCGAGCCGCGCCCTGGTGCTGCGCCTCTGCGAGGCACTCGAGGTGCCGCCGCGCGACACCGACGTCTTCCTCCTCGCCGCGGGCTTCGCCCCGGCGCATCGCGAGACGCCGCTCGAATCGCCGGCGATGACCGAGGTGCTCGCCGCGCTGCGCCTGATGCTGGAGCGCCACACGCCGCTGCCGAGCGTCGCGCTGGACGGGCACTGGGACATCGTGATGGTCAATGCGGCCTACGGCGCGATGATGGACGCGATGCTCGCCGCGGGCGCCGATCCCGCCGCCGGCACGGGGCCGATGACGCCCTTGGACCTGCTGCCGGCGCCGCGGCCGAACATGCTGCGGCTGCTGTGCCATCCCCAGGGCGCACGCAAGCACGTGCTGAACTGGCCAGAAGTGACCCGCGCCGTGCTGCAGCGCGCGCAACAGGAAACGCGCTCCGCCCACCACCCGGGCGCGCGCGAGATCCTCGACGAGGTGATGGCAATGCCGGGGATCAAGCGGCTGATGTCCGAAGAACAGCGCGGGCCGGCGCCACTGGTGGTGCCGGTCGAGCTGGCAGGGCCGGACGGGACGCGCCTGCGGTGGCTGAGCACGATATCGACACTGGGCACCGCGCAGGATCTGACGCTGCGCGAGCTGCATATCGAGAGCTTTCATCCGGCAGCGTAGGACACGGGGGGCGGAGTGAACTCCGCCCCCCGGACCCCCCACCTCCTTTTTTTGGTGACGGGGACGGGTGGGGAGCGCCGGGCGAAGGACAGGCGCTATGATCGCGAAGAGTGCGGAGGAATGTCATGACGCTCGCGCCGCTCGATGAAGACGTGCTGCCGAAGGGCATCCGCGCGCGCTTCGTGGACGGGATCAACGGACTCCGCATGCACCTGCTGGAGGCGGGCGCGCCGGAACGGCCGCTGCTGCTCCTGCTGCACGGCTTCCCCGAGCTCGCCTATTCCTGGCGCAAGGTGATGCCAGCCCTGGCCGAGGCGGGGTTCCACGTCGTCGCGCCGGATCAGCGCGGCTATGGCCGCACCACCGGCTGGGATCCCGACTATGACGGCGACCTCGGCAGCTTCCGCCTCGTCAACCTCGCGCGCGACATGCTCGGGCTAGTGCTCGCGCTCGGGCGCCGCGAGGTCGCGGCGGTGATCGGGCATGATTTCGGCTCGCCCGTCGCCTCCTATTGCGCGCTGGCGCGACCGGACGTGTTCCGCGCCGCGGTGATGATGAGCGCGCCCTTCGCCGGCACGCCCGACCTGCCGGAAGCCGGCGCGAGGCCGCGCGGCGAGGATGTCCACGTCGCCCTCGCCGCCCTGCCACGGCCGCGCAAGCACTACCAGTGGTACTACTCGACGCGCGAGGCGAACGAGGAGATGTGGCACGCACCGCAGGGCGTGCACGCCTTCCTGCGCGCCTACTACCACATGAAGAGCGCCGACTGGCCGGGCAACACGCCCTTCCCCCTCGCCACCTGGAGCGCCGAGGAGCTCGCGAAGCTGCCCACCTACTACATCATGGACCGCGACAAGGGCATGGCGGAAACGGTGGCGCCGGAGATGCCGAGCGCCGAGGCGATCGCCGCCTGCGCCTGGCTGCCGGAGCGGGAGCTCGCGGTGTACGGCGGCGAATATGCACGCACCGGCTTTCAGGGCGGGCTGCAATGGTATCGCTGCCGCACCACGCGCCGCTTCGATGCCGAGCTCGAGCTGCTGAGCGGCCGCGCGCTGGAGATGCCCTCGCTGTTCATCGCCGGCGCCAGCGACTGGGGCATCCGCCAGGTGCCGGGCGCCCTGGAACGCATGCAGGTACGCGCCTGCAGCCGCATGCTGGGCTGCCACCTGATCGAGGGCGCCGGCCACTGGGTGCAGCAGGAACAGCCGGAGCAGGTCGCCGCCCTGCTGCGCGATTTCCTGAAGCGGCTCTAGTGGCCCGAAACCGAGGTTCGCCGCCGGTGCGGCGAACCTCGGCTTCGGGCCACTAGCGCTTGTTTTCAGTGGCCTGCTGATCCGCTCCCTTCGCTGCGAAGTGCAGCGAACTTCGCGGGCAGGACACTAGCCGGGCCGCTTCAGGCGGACGAAAGCGTCAGCCCCGCGGGACCACATAGCCATAGGCGGCCAGGCTGCGGTCCTCGCCGTCGCCGAGATAGGCCGCCTTGATGCGGCCGATGCCGTCGCGGTCCAGCTCGGTTTGGCGTTCGATGTTGTAGTGGCGGACACCGTTGCCGCCCAGGATCGTGCTCTTCACCGGGCCATCGGCGGGCCCGAGCGGGGCGAAGCCGTGTTTGCGCTGCATGTCCTCGGGAATCTCCAGCCGGCGCAGCGCCTCGATCTGCCATTGCGGCGAGCCGTACCACACCGAGTCGGTACCCCAGAAGATGTGGTCCGCGCCGAGGCCCTTGATCAGGGTGCCCATCATGGCGGCGCAGAAGCGCGGATTGCTGACGGCGGAGATGGCGAAGCAGGTGCCGAGGTCCGCGTAGACGTTGCTCACCCCGTGGCGCTGCGGGATCTCCGCGAGATCCGAGACCCAGCGGATGTAGCCGTCGCGCTCGAAGGCCGCGAGCTCCTCGTTGGGATCCTCGAGGAAGGCGCGCAGCGCGGCGTGATAGATGACGAAGCTGATCTGCGGCCAGTCCTTGGCGGCCTTGGGCAGGTCCTCGACCCCGGCATAGCGCCAGGCGCCGCCGGGGATCGCGCGCTCGTAGTCCCGCGGGAGCAGCCCCTTGTGGATGCAGAGGGTGGTGATGCCCGCCCTGACCGCCTTCTCGTAGAAGGGGTACATCAGCGCCTCGTCGTCGAGCCGCCACGGGTAGCGCGTGGTTTGCGGCGAGAGCGGGTCGCCGATCGTGTATCCCTTCCAGCTGGTGGGCCGCACCTCGGCGATGCAGCGGTCCACCTCCTCCATCCAGCCCGGCTGCTTCGGGGTGATCAAGGAGTGGTACAGGAGCCGCCGCGTGCCGGCGATGCCGTTCACGGTCTGCGCGGCCTGCTTGATCTGGTCGTTGCTCAGGAACCACTTGGTCGGGTCGTCGAAGGGCGCGCCGCTCAGCAGGCCGACGCGGGTGTCGCTGTCGAGGTAGACCTCCTTCAGGAAATTCTCGAATTTGTAGCGCTCGAGGCCCATGCCGACGCGATCGCTGCGCATAGCCGGATTCCAGTGCTGTGCCGCGTATTTCGCGAGGTCGGTGATGCCGGCGAATTCGTAGTCGTCGCGCACGAAGTGGAGCTGGTCGTCGAAGATGAATTGCCCGCGCAGGGCGGCGCTGCGCGCGGCGGCCGCCTCCGGCTCCGCGGCCTCGGCGGGGCCGACATCGAAGAGCCGGCCGAACACCTGGTTCATGGCGGCGAAGGCCGCCGCCATCCCGCAGCTCGATCGCAGGAAGCCCCGCCGATCGAGGCCGAGCCGGCGGCCGTTGGTGTCGGCGATCTCGCCGATCCGCGCCTCGACCTCGCGCTGCGCAGGGGTCTGCGGCAGCGGATTGAACTCCCCATTCGAGATCATCTGGGTCGGCACCGGCGACAGGAACGCCGCGCGTTCCGCCGGTGCCAGCGCGGCAAGCTCGCGCTCGCTCAGATAGCTGCCCATCGACTTTCCTCCCCCCGCGGTCTTGGACGAGATCGAAAAGGCCCTGCTTCGGCGCGGCATTGCGGGAACGCCCGCACTCGCAGGCCGGACGCTGCAATTGGTCCGAGCTTGCACCTTCCGGCGCGCCGCTGCTGCGCCACGCCGGATCAACAAGTCGCGACGCGCATCAAGCGCCTGCACGGCGAGAGAGAGCGGGGGCGGAGAGAACTCCGCCCCACACGTTGGCTCCTCCCGCACTCTCAGGCGCCGCAGCGTTGTCGGGCTGAGAACGGAGTTCTCCACGCTTCCCATTTAGCCAAAAAAAGGAGGTGGGGGGTCTGGGGGGGTCGCGGCACTGCCGCGACGTGAAGCTCCGCCCCCCCAGTCTTCTTCCAGCGCGTACGCCGTGAATGATAGCGCTCTAGGCGATGAGGATATCGCTCGCCGTCAGTGTAGGGATGCCCGTGAGCGTCGCGATCTGCTGGCGCGCGCCGGGGCCTGTGCCGTCCGCATCGAAATAGAGGAAGCCGGTGTCGCTTTCGTAGATGAAGCGGTCATCGGCATCGCCGGCCTCGCCGGTGGTGTTCACGACGAAGCGGGAGGCTGCCAGCGCGCCGGGCGTGAGGCCGCCGCCGAAGGACGCTGCCGCGGCCTCCAGGCGGTCGATGCCGTGCTCGAAATCCTGCACCGTGTCGCGGTCCGCCGCGAGCGGGCTCAGCACGAAGACATCGGCGCCGGCGCGGCCGTACAGCGTGTCGATCCCGGCGCCGCCGATGAGCCGGTCGTTGCCGGCATCGCCGTCCAGCACATCCTTGCCGCCGGCGCCGCTCAGCGTGTCGTTGCCGGCGGCGCCGTAGATCCGGTTGGCGATGCCGTTGCCGGTGAGCGCCAGGCCGGTGGCGCCGGCATCGGCATAGAGCCGCTCGATCTCCTCGCTCGCGGCGAGGGTGTAGGACACCAGCGCGAAGACCTTGTCGGTGCCGCCGCCGCTCGCCTCGCCGATCCAGTCCAGCGCGCTGTCCACCGTGTAGCTGTCATTGCCGGCGCCGCCATAGAGGCTGTCGGTGCCGGCGCCGCCATCCAGCTTGTCGTCGCCGGCGCCGCCGACGATGTAGTCGTTGCCGTCCCTGCCCTGCAGCGTGCTGGCGAACGTCCCGTCGCCATAGATCGTGTTGTCGAGCGCGTTGCCCTTGCCGGTCAGGCCGCCGCCGAGGAGCTGGAGGAGCTCGATGTTCTTGGCCAGCGTGACGCTGACGGTGGCGATCACCGAATCGTAGCCGCCATTCGCTTTCTCGACCGTCTTGTCGGCGCCGGAATCGACGAAGTAGGTGTCGTCGCCGGCGCCGCCCTTCATCGAATCGTCGCCGGCGCCGCCATGCAGGAAGTCGGCGCCGTCGCCGCCATCGAGCGTGTCGTTGCCGGCGAGGCCGAACAGCCGGTCATCGCCGCCGAGGCCCTGGATGACGTCCTGCACCGAGGAGCCGCGGATGGTGTCGGCGCCGGCGAAGCCGGTCTCGGTGAGCACCTGGGTGGTGGCGTTCCAGGACCAGGCGGAGAGCACGGCATTGCTGCCGGAGGCATTCGCCGTCACCACGCCGCCGCTGCCGGCGGCGCCGTAGAGGAAGGCGGCGGCATCCTTGTCGAGCTGCTGCAGCGTGTCGGTGCCGGGCGGGCCGCCCACGGTCGCCATGATCGTGCGCGTCGGGTCGTCCGAGGACAGCACTTCGTCATGCACCACGTCCGGGTCGGCGGCGGTATCGGTGACCACCTCGGTCGGGTGCTTGAGGCCGATGGCGTGGCCGATCTCGTGCAGCAGCGTGCGGTAGTCCACCGTGTCGCCGCTCTCGAAGCGGGAGTTCATGAACACGTCGCCGGCGGCGTCGAGATCGCCGGAGAAGCTCGGATAGGTGAAGAAATTCCAGTCGCCGAAGGGATAGAGGCCGATGCCGCCGCGTCCCGCATAGCTCGTGGTGTCGAAATCGACGAGCTGGAAGGTGATGTCGCCCTGGCCGGGCGCGACCTCGATGAAGGTGATGCCGGAAGCCGCGGCCCATTCGCCGAGCGCGGTGCGCGCCGCCGCCTGCTCGGCGGCGCTGAAGGCCTCGAAGCTCGCGGCGGTGGCGGCGGAGAAGCCGTCGATGCTTCCGACATAGGACGCGGCGGCGGTCGGGAAGGAATAGGTGACGATGACCGGGCGGCCGCTGACCTCGATGCCGTTCCAGGAAAACCCCCCGATCAGGGCGGTGTAGTCGGTCACCACCGGCATGGCCGCGCTCCCGCTTCGCTGTTTCCCCGGGCGCATTCTGCTGCCCGCCGGCGATCCTGGCGAGGCCGGAACGACGCCGCGCGCGGATGCACGCTCATTTTTTAACCCACCCCGGTTTAGGCTCCCCGGCTCGCTGTCGGTGCGGGTCCTGATGAGCGCCTTGGACTATCTCGAGCGGCGGGAGGGCGGGCTCACCCGGCTCAGCCATGCCGAGCTGCGGCGCACCGTCGAGCTGCATGCGAGCTTCGCGCTCGGGCGGCGGGGCGGCCTGCGCGCCTGCCTGAAATTCCACGACCTCTCCCACGCGCCGCTGGCGGAGGCCAATCTCGCCGGCGCCGACCTGACCGGGGCCAATCTCGGCGGCGCCGACCTCTCGGGTGCGGATCTCTCGAGTGCCTGCCTGTTCGCCGCCGATCTGCGCAAGGCGCGGCTCGACCGCGCCAACCTCGCCCGCGCCGATCTGCGCGGCGCGGCGCTGCGCGGCGCCAGCCTCCAGCGCGCCAATATGGGCGAGGCCGATCTGCGCGACGGCCATCTCATGCGCAGCAAGAACGGCGAGCTGAGCCCGCTGGGCCCAGGAACCGGCGGCTCCCTGCTCTCCGATGCGAGCCTGGCGCATGCCGACCTCGCCCGCGCCAAGCTCTCCAACGCCTTCATCGTGCAGACCGATCTGCGCGACACCAATCTCAAGGGCAGCATCTTCATCCGCGCCGACCTCAGCGGCTCCGACCTCACCGGCTGCAACCTGGAAGGGGCGGACCTGTCCGAGGCCAAGCTGCTGGGCTGCAAGCTGGAAGGCGCGGTGTTGACCCGCGCGCTGCTCCGCCATACCGACCTCTCCAATGCCAGCCTGCTCGGCGCGCTGCTCGACGAGGCGGACCTCTCCCTGGCGAACCTGACCGGCACCGAGGTGACCAGGCGGCTCGACAACATCGCCGGGGTGATCGGCGAGACCATCCGCGGCCATCGCGAATGGGTGCTGAGCAACGGCAAGGGCGGGCGCCGCGGCGACCTCACCGCGGTGGATCTCAGCAACCAGGACCTCTCGGGGCTGAATTTCTCCGCCGCCATCCTGCGGCATGCGGTGCTCAGGGGGGCCAATCTCGCCGGCACCGTGCTGGCCATGGCCGATCTCTCCACCGTAGATCTGCGCGGCGCCATGCTGGCCGGCGCCGATCTGCGCGGCGCCTGCCTCGAGCGCGCCACGCTGAACGAGGCCGATCTCAGCCAGGCCAGCGTCTGCCAGATGGAGCTGCGCAGCGGCCAGCACTGGCCGGCCAATCTCAGCAAGGCGCGGATGGTGCGGACCAAGGCCGCGGCGGCGGATTTCACCGGCACCCGCATGGCGGATGCCGACCTCACCCAGGCGGATCTGCGCGAGGCGCGGCTGCGCGGCGCCGATCTCTGCGACGCGGTGATGACCATGGCCGATCTGCGCGGCGCCGATCTGGCCGATGCCGATTTCCGCGGCGCGGTGAACCTCAAGCTGCCGGGAGGGCGGGGATGAGCATGGAGCGGCGGCAGCACGAGCGGCTGGCGGGCGAGGAATATCCGCTGCGGGTCGGGCGCGCCCCGGCGCAGCTGCTGGACTGGTCGGCGGGCGGGCTCGGGGTGCGCCTGCGCGACGGGGTGGCGGGATTCACGCTGGGCGATGCCGTGCCGGTGAGCATCCCGAGCGATGCGACCTTCGCGGTCGCGGTGTTCCAGGCGCGGGTGCAGCGAATGGACCGCGCCGCCGGCACGCTCGGCCTCGCCTTCCTGGAGGAGGGCGAGGACGCGGTCCGGCTGCTGCGGGCGCTGATGGCGGCGGCGCCCGCCTGACCCCGCTTGGCCGATCCTTGACCCGGCCGGCCACTCCTCCCCATAAGACCCTCATGGTCCCGCGGTGCAGCGAACGAATTCCCGGCCCGGCCCTCTAGGGGGCCGGGTGATCCCGCGCGCCTGTCCAGAACCCCCCGGCCGGCGCCATGCCGGCCCGAGACCCCGCCATGACCGACCTGCCCGCCGCCGAAACCCGGGATTACCGCAGCACCGTCTTCCTCCCGGCCACGTCCTTCCCGATGAAGGCCGACCTGCCGAAGCGCGAGCCGGAACTGCTCGCCCGCTGGCAGCTTCTCGAGCTGTGGCAGCGGCTGCGGGCACAGTCGCGCGGCCGCCCGCATTTCGTGCTGCATGACGGCCCGCCCTATGCCAATGGCAACCTCCATATCGGCACCGCGCTCAACAAGATCCTCAAGGACGTGGTGAACCGCGCCGCCCAGATGGCGGGGTTCGATGCCGATTACGTGCCGGGCTGGGACTGCCACGGCCTGCCGATCGAATGGAAGGTCGAGGAGGAGTACCGCGACCCCAAGGGCAAGTACCAGGGCGGCCGCGACAAGGACAGCGTGCCGGTGCTGGAGTTCCGCGCGGAATGCCGCGCCTATGCGCAGCACTGGCTGGACGTGCAGCGCGAGGAGTTCATCCGCCTCGGCGTGCTCGGCGACTGGACCAACCGCTACGCCACCATGGATTTCCCGTCCGAGGCGGTGATCGCCGGCGAGATCGGGAAATTCCTGCTGAACGGGTCGCTTTATCGTGGGCTCAGGCCGGTGATGTGGAGCCCGGTGGAGAAGACCGCGCTCGCCGAGGCGGAGATCGAGTATCACGATCACGTCTCGCCAACCCTGCATGCCCGCTTCGTGCTGCACGAGGCGACGGCGGACGATCTGGTCGGCGCCGCGGTGGTGATCTGGACCACCACGCCCTGGACGATCCCCGGCAACCGCGCCGTCGCCTATGGCGAAGAGATCGACTACGCGCTGTTGCATGTGGAAGGCGTCGCCGATAGGTCGCTGCTGGTCCGCGGCGAGCGGCTGATCGTCGCGCTGCCGCTGCTGCCCGGCTTCGCGAAGGAGGCGGGGCTCGGCGCGCATACGGTGAAGCGCGTGCTGAAGGGGACGGAGCTCGCCGGGGCCCTGGCGGCGCATCCGCTGCGCGGCTGGGCGCCGGCGAAGGGCGGGTATGATTTCGACGTGCCGCTGCTGCCCGGCGATTTCGTCACCACCGAGGCGGGCACCGGCTTCGTGCACATCGCGCCGAGCCATGGCGAGGACGATTTCAACCTCGGCCGCGCCCATGGCTTGCCGGCGACGGAGACGGTGAATGACGACGGCACCTTCACGGCGCAGGCGCCGGGCTTCACCGGGCTGCACGTGTTCAAGGCGCATGACGCGGTCTACGCCGCGATGCGCGAGGCGGGGACCCTGGCCGCGACGGGGAAGCTGACGCACAGCTACCCGCATTCCTGGCGCTCGAAGAAGCCGGTGATCTTCCGCGCCACGCCGCAATGGTTCATCGCCATGGACGACAGCAACCGGGTGCGCGAGAAGGCGCTGGCAGCGATCGCGGCGACGCATTTCGTGCCGGAGGCGGGGCGCAACCGGCTGGGCTCGATGATCGCCGCGCGGCCGGACTGGTGCATCAGCCGCCAGCGCGCCTGGGGCGTGCCGATCCCGGTCTTCGTCTCCAGGCGGAGCGGGGAGCCGCTGCGCGACCCCGCGATCGTGCAGCGCGTGGTCGAGGCCTTCGCCGAGGAAGGTGCGGATGCCTGGTACCGGCCCGGCGCCGCCGCGCGCTTCCTCGGGCCGGAGCGCGACCCCGCGCACTACGAGCAGGTGATGGACATCGTCGATGTGTGGTTCGAGTCGGGCTCGACCCACGCCTTCGTGCTGCGCCAGCGCGGCCTGCCCTTCCCGGCCGATCTCTACCTCGAGGGCAGCGACCAGCATCGCGGCTGGTTCCACTCCTCGCTGCTGGAGAGCGTCGGGACCAACGGCGTCGCGCCCTTCAAGAGCGTGCTGACGCATGGCTTCGTGCTCGACGAGCAGGGCCGCAAGATGTCGAAGTCGCTCGGCAACGTCACCGCGCCGCAGGAGGTGCTGCAGCAGTACGGCGCCGATATCCTGCGCCTCTGGGTAATGAATTCCGACACCGCCGAGGATCTGCGCATCGGCAAGGAGATCCTGAAGCAGCAGGCCGAGCTTTACCGGCGGCTGCGCAACACGCTGCGCTGGCTGCTCGGCAATCTCGATGGGTTCGGCGAGGAGGAGATCGTGCCCTATGCCGAGCTGCCGGAGCTCGAGCGCTGGGTGCTGCACCGGCTGACCGAGCTGAATGCGCGGCTACGCAAGGCGGCGGAGGATTACGACTGGACCGGCGTGTATCCCGAGATCCATGCCTTCTGCGCGACCGACCTCTCGGCCTTCTATTTCGACATCCGCAAGGATTCGCTCTATTGCGACCGCGCCGACAGCCCGCGCCGGCGCGCTTCGCGCACGGTGCTCGACATCCTGCATCGCTGCCTCTGCACCTGGCTCGCGCCGGTGCTGGTGTTCACCGCGGAGGAGGCTTGGCTGGCGCGCTTCCCCTCCGAGGACGGGTCGGTGCATCTGCTCGACTTCTTCATGGTGCCGGAGGGGTGGCGGGACGAGGCGCTGGCGGAGAAGTGGAGGCGCGTCCGCGAGTTGCGTGGTCTGGTCACAGCCGAGTTGGAGCATCACCGTGCGGCTGGCGATATCGGCTCCAGCTTGCAGGCGGCTCCGACCTTGTTCCTGTCGGGCAGAGACTCCGAGCTGCTTCCGCCGGAGGCATGGGCCGAGATCTGCATCGTGTCGCAGATGACCATTCCGCAGGAACGCGCCGCAGTGGCCGACGATGCCGAGGCCTCGGGACCGAAGGTCGTGTTCCACAAGGCCGCCGGCCAGAAATGCGAGCGCTGCTGGCGCGTGCTGCCGGAAGTCGGGCGCAGCGCGAAGCATCCCACCTTGTGCGAACGCTGCGAGGATGCGGTGGAGGCGCTGGCGTGAGCCTCCGCATCGGCCTGCCCGCGGCGGGCGCGATCCTCGCCGCCGACCAGGCGAGCAAGTGGTGGATCCTGGAAGGGCTCGAACTTCCGTTTCGCCAGCAGGTGAAGCTGCTCTGGCTGGATCCGGTCGGCCTCGACTTCACCATGGTGTGGAACCGCGGCGTCACCTTCGGGCTGCTCACCGGCGACGGCGCCTGGCACCATGTGGTGCTCGCGCTGATCGCGGTGGCGATCGCCGGCTTCCTGCTGCGCTGGATGACGCGGGCGGAGAATGCGCTGACCGCGCTCGCGCTGGGCGCCGTGGTGGGCGGCGCGGTCGGCAACGTGATCGACCGCATCCGCTTCGGCGCGGTGGTGGATTTCGTCGATTTCCACGTCGCCGGCTGGCACTGGTACGTGTTCAACCTGGCCGATGCGGCGATCGTCTGCGGGGTGGCGGCGCTCGTCGCCGATGCGCTGTTCGGGTCGCGGCCGCGCCAGTAAGGCTGGGGGGCGGAGATGAACTCCGCCCCCCGGACCCCCCACCTCCTTTTTTTGGTGACTTGGGAAGCGTGGCGAAGTCGGTGCCGGACTTGAGCGGCGCGGCGGCTGAAAGTGCGGAGAGCATGCTGCGCTCCGTTCTCCACGCGACACCGCTGCGTCGTCGCAGCATGTGGCCGCCACCGGCGCCAAGTATCCAAAAAAAGGAGGTGGGGGTTTGGGGGCGGAGTTCACTCCGCCCCCAATCCTTTCCCGCAACATGCGCTAACGCGACGCGGCCTCGCGCGTTGCCGGGCCATGCGCGTGCGACACCTTCTTCTCCTGCTTCCCCTGCTCGCCGCCTGCGGCGACGAGGCCACGCTGCCGGTCGAGGCCGGCACGGGGCCCAGCCCCACCCTGCCGGCGCCACGCCAGAGCACGATCCCGACCGTCCATATCGCGCCGGCGGTGGGCTGGCCGGCGGGGCGCCAGCCGGTCCCGGCCGAGGGGCTCGGAGTCACCGCCTTCGCCGACGGGCTCGAGCATCCGCGCTGGATCCACGTGCTGCCCAATGGCGACGTGCTGGTGGCCGAGACCAACGCCCCGCCCAAGCCGGATGACGGCCGCGGCATCCGCGGCTGGTTCATGAAGCGGGCGATGCGCCGCGCCGGCGCCGGCGGCGCCAGCGCCAACCGCATCACCCTGCTGCGCGACACCGATGGCGACGGCGTCGCGGATCTGCGTGCGCCCTTCCTCGAGAACCTGAATTCGCCCTTCGGCATGGCGCTGATCGGCGACTTCTTCTACGTCGCCAACACCGATGCGGTGCTGCGCTTCCCCTACCGGAACGGCGACACCCGGATCACCGCCACCGGCGAGCGGCTGACCGAGCTGCCCGGCGGCACGCTGAACCATCACTGGACCAAGAGCCTGGTGGCGAGCCGCGACGGCAGGCGGCTCTATGCCGGCATCGGCTCCAACAGCAACGTGGCCGAGAACGGCATCGCCGCCGAGGAAGGCCGCGCCGCGATCTGGGAGATCGATGTCGCCACCGGGGCGCATCGCGTCTTCGCCGCGGGGCTGCGCAACCCGGTCGGGATGGGCTGGGAGCCGCGGACCGGCGCGCTCTGGGCCGCGGTGAACGAGCGCGACGAGATCGGCAGCGACCTGGTGCCGGACTACATGACGGCGGTGCGGGAGGGCGATTTCTTCGGCTGGCCCTACAGCTATTACGGCCAGCATGTCGATGCACGGGTGCAGCCGCCGCGGCCCGAGTTGGTGGCGCGGGCGCGGGTGCCGGATTACGCGCTCGGCGCGCACACCGCCTCGCTCGGGCTTGCCTTCGCCGAGGGAGCGCGGCTGCCGCCGCCCTTCACCGAGGGGGTCTTCATCGGCCAGCACGGCTCGTGGAACCGGCGGCCGGCGAGCGGGTACCGGGTGATCTTCGTGCCCTTCGCCGAGGGCCGGCCTTCCGGGCCGCCGGTGGAGGTGCTGACGGGATTCCTGGATGAGCGGGGCCAGGCGATGGGGCGGCCGGTGGGGGTGGCGATCGACCGCCGGGGCGGCCTGCTGGTGGCCGACGATGCCGGTGGCCGCGTCTGGCGCGTGGCGGCCCCCGAGGCGCGCCAGGCCCGGCGCCGCTGAGCGCGCCTCAAACTGTTGTCATCGCAGGAGAATTGTCCCGCCCGAGGATGGACTGGCGGGGCGCTCGCGCCGAAGCATGGGCGGGTGTGGACGAGATCGGGGGCCGCGGCGGCGGCGCAGGCGCGCCTGATGCCGGGCGGGTTCGGGGGCGCCGGCCCGGCCAGTAATCCCAGCCTGCATCGCTGTGGGCAGGGCAGCCTGGCGCTGGTGCCGGCGCAGGGCCGGGTCTACCAGCTGGACGCCGCGGCCACCGCGATCGCGGCCGCCCTCCTGGAGGGCCGCGCCGCGGAGGCGGTGGCCGCCGCCATGGGCCCCGGCGCGGCGCTCGCCGATGTGCGGCGCATCCGCGACGCGCTGTGGCCGGGCGCGGCGGCGCCGCAAGCCGGCGGCGTGTTGCGCTGGGAGGCGGCCAGACCGCCGCCGGGCCGGCCGGTGGCGCGGCGCCGCTACCGGGTGCTGGGACTGGGAATCGATTGCGGCTTCCTCGACGAGGCGGCGCTGCGCCTGGCCGCGCCGGTGCTCGAGCAGCTCGAGATGCCGGGGGTGGGCCACAGGGTGACGCTGGCGGTCGCGGCCGAGGGCGGCACGGTGCGGCTATGGCGCGAGAAGGCGGGCCGCCCGCGGGAGCGGCTGGTGGGGCGCGCGCCGCCGGGGATGCTGGTGGCGCTGCTGCGGCTTGCGCTGGCCGAGACCGCCCTGGAGGCGAGCGGCGAGGGCTGGGCGGTGCATGCCGCCGCGGTGGCCTGCGGCGGCGCGGCGTTGCTGCTGCCCGGCGAGGCGGGGCGGGGGAAGAGCACCCTGGCGCTCGCCCTGGGGCGGCAGGGCTGCACCATCCTGGGCGACGACACCGTGGTGCTGGGCGCCGCCGATCATGCCGTGCTGGCGCTGCCCTTCCCGATCTCCCTGAAGGCGGGGTCGTGGGAGCTGGCGACGGGGGCGGCGGCGGGCAGCCGGCTGGATGGGGTGGCGGTGCGCTGGCTGGGCGGCGCCGGCGTGCCGCTCGCCGCGCCGGATGCGCGGGTTTCGGCCGCCGCCATCCTGTTCCCGCAATTCGCGGCTGGCGCGCCGACCGCGCTGCGCCGGCTGGGCCTCGAGGAGGCGATGGCGCTGCTGCTGCCGGGGCTGCACCCGCTCGGGGAGGGGCTGACGGCGGCGAAGCTCGAGGGGCTGATCGGCTGGGCGGCGGCGCGGCCCTGCCTCGCGCTCCGCTATGGCAGCACGGAGGAGGGGGTGGCGGCGGTCCGCGCCCGGCTCGGGTGATCGCGCCGCGCCATCTCGCGCAGCTGGCGGCGATCCTGCGCGGCGCGGCAGGGGAGCGGCTGCTCGGCGGCCTCGCGGCGCCGGACTGGCTTGCCCTGGTGGAGCTCGCCAATCGCCACCGCCTGGCGCCGCTGCTGCAGGAGCGGCTGCTGCCCTGGGCGGAGTCGGTGCCGGCGGATGCGCGCGCCTATCTCGCCCGCCTCGCGGCGCTGAATGCCGAGCGCAACGCGGCGCTGCGCGGCGAGATCCGCCACGCCGTCGCGGTGCTGAACGGCGTCGGGATCGCGCCGATGCTGCTCAAGGGCGCGGCCGCGCTGATGGAGGCGCGGCTCGCGGTGCCGCGGCGCATGGTGGGCGATATCGACCTGCTGGTGCAGCCCGGGGCGGAGGCGGCGGCGCTCGCGGCGCTGCAAGGCGCCGGCTATGGCGTGCTGCGGCGCTATGACGGCCATGCCCACAGCGTCGCCGACCTGGTGCGGCGGGGCGCGCCGGCGGCGCTCGACCTGCATCGTGCGCTGCTCGATCCGCCCTTCCGCGCCCTGCTCCCCGCGGGGCCGGTGCTGCAACGCGCGCTGCGGCGGGAGTCGCAGGGGCTGCGCTACCGGGTGCCGGCGCGCGAGGATCACGCGCTGCACCTCGTGCTGCATGCGCAGCTGCAGGACCCCGGCTACTACTACCGCATGCTGCTGCTCGGGCCGGCGCATGAGCTCGCGGCGCTGGCGCCGCTGGACTGGCCGGCGCTGCAGGGCTGGGCCGAGGCGCATGGCCTGCGGCCGATGCTCGATTCCCTGCTGCTGGCGGCCGGCGAGTTCTTCGGCCTCGCCTGGCCGCTCGCCGCGCCGGCGCTTGCGGTGGCGCGGCACCATCACGCGAGGGCGATGGCGACCGAGGTCAGCGGCCGCTGGGATGCCGGGATCGGCGCCTTCGGCCGGCTTCGCGAGACCTTCGCGGCGGACCGGCTGGTGGCGAATTTCGGCCCGCAAGGCTCCCATTTCGAGCGGGCGCTGCGCCATGGCCGGCTGATGCTGCGGCGGCACGGGCTGCGCGGGCTGATGCGCCGCATGCGGGCGGCCTGAGGGGCCGGGGCGCGGCGGCCCCGGCCGGCAGGCTCAACGGGTGATGTCCTGCTTGCCGCTGCGGCCCGGCACGCCGTCGAAGCCGCCATTGCCGAAGCCGTTGTTGCCGGAGGCCCAGGCGGGGTTGCCGCGGCCGCTCGTGAGCAGCAGGGTGATGGCGGGGGGAGTAACAGTTGCGAAACGGCCAGCCGTCTCCAGGAAGCGCCGGCGGCTTTCCGTGGACTCGTTGCCGTCCTGTGAAGTATTCGTCTGCGTGTCGTTCATGCCGTCTCCTCGCTTTCGTCCGCCCTGCCTCGGCTTGACTGAGGGTTTATCGAGCCATCGGCGTCTTCGTGGCCATGCTACGCCATGGACCAGCTAAGCCGGACCTGATGCTGGGCCGAATCGCAATGGCGTTATTTTGCTCAAGATGGTGCTAGCGGGAGCGCGGCACTCGGCGTGCGGGACGCGCCGGAAAGCCTTGCGGGCGGTGGCGAAGCGCTTCCGGTGCGGCGGATTCTGCTCTAAGGAGCCGCCATGAGGACGCCTGTCATCGCCGCCTTGACGGCGCTCGCCGCCGCACCGCTGATCGGCTGCGGCTCGGACACCGCGCGGAACCTGGGGCTGACCCGCGACGCGCCGGACGAGTTCCAGGTGATGACGCGCGCGCCGCTCTCCATGCCGCCCGACATGACCAGCCTGCCGACGCCGCGGCCGGGTGCGGTGCGGCCGCAGGAGCGCTCCACCCGCGAGCAGGCGGAGGCGCTGCTGGTGCCGGGCCTCTCGCTCGAGAATCCGCGCCAGCAGGCGCGCAACGCGCCGCCGAGCCGCGAGGAGGCGGCGCTGGTGGCGCAGGCCGGCCCGATGCCGCCGCAGGACATCCGCCGCCGGGTGGACGAGGAGAGCCTGCGGCTGGACCAGCCGAGCCGGCCCTTCGTGGACCGGCTGATGTTCTGGCGCGAGCGGCCGCAGCCCGGCACGCCGGTGGATCCGGCGCGCGAGGCCGACCGGCTGCGCGAGAACGCGGCGCTCGGGCGCGATCCGCGCGACGGCGAGACGCCGGTCATCCAGCCGCGCCGCCGCGGCCTGCTCGAAGGGCTGTTCTGAGGGCGGGCGTGGCGCCGGCCTATTGGCTGGCCCAGACGATGCGGTGCATCCAGGCGATCTCGGGCAGCTCGAAGCTGTAATTGGGATGCGCCGGGTTCAGTGAGGCGAGCTCGATGCGGCGGGCGGATTGGCGGAGCAGCTCCTTCGCCATCACCTCGCCCTTGGCGCTGCGCAGCACGACGCGGTCGCCGCGGCGCACCGGGGCGGCGGGCGAGACGATGACGACGTCGCCGTCGCGGAACACCGGCTCCATGGAATCGCCGGAGATCTCCAGCGCATAGGCGTGCGGGTCGCCGATCTCGGGCAGCGCGATCTCGTCCCAGGCGCCGCCCACCGGATAGCCGCCATCGTCGAAATAGCCCTCGCTGCCGGCCTGGGCGAGGCCGATCAGCGGGATGCGGCGGCCGAGGCCGCGGGCGGCGCGGCCGAGCGCGGTGCTGCCGGTGATCAGGCTGGCGAAATCCTCCATCGCGGTGCCGGTGGCGTCGAGGACCTTGGCGATGCTCTCGGTGGAGGGCCAGCGGGCGCGGCCATCGGCGCCGATGCGCTTGGAGGGGTTGAAGGCGGTGGGGTCGAGACCGGCCTTGCGGGCGAGGCCGGAGGCGGAGAGGCCCTTCTCCGCCGCGAGGGCATCGAGGGCCCGCCAGATGTCGTCATGCCGCATGGGCTGCTCCGGGGGGCGGTTGGGGGCGCGAATCGGCTGTGGATTGTGGGGATAACTATCCTAGGCGGCGAGTCGCATTGCAATAGGAACTTCTTCCCCATTTACGCTTGCGGTCCTCACCCGCGACGCGTTAGTGTTCTCGTGTTGTTCCTGAGACCCCTGAGAACCCCCCCCTTGGGAACTCCCCTGAGACCCCCTTGGGGGACCCCCGCCGAGGACGCCCCGCATGACCCCCGCCCCCCGTAGCCGATACGCCCCCCATTTCGCCGTCACCACCCGCACCGAGCCGTTCCGCAGCGCCGAGGAAGCCTGGTTCTGGACCATGGCCGGCCTGATCGCCCGCCGCGACGGCGCCCGCGTGGTCGCCGGCCGCGGCCTCAAGCTCCGCCCCTGCGAGCCCGACGACGTGGTGAAATGCCTCGACCGGCTCTACCGCCAGCGGCGCATCGACCTCATCCACGCCCGCATCCTGCGCCTCTGGGGCGAGCGCGGCACGGCCCCCGACCCGCGCCACCTCGCCGAGCGCAGCGATTGGCGGATCTGGCGCGAGGCGCTGAGCCGGCTGGAATGGCCGCTGCGCGTGAAGGGGATCGTGGCATGAGCGTGGTGCAGCGCCCCGCCCATGGCCGCCAGGCGCGCGCCGAGCACCAGGAGGCGTGGATCGCCTTCGGCGGCATCGCCGACCAGTGCTGGCTGCGCCCGCTGCGCCCCGGCTTCCGCCACTGCTTCGCGGCGATGCGCGACCCCGGCGGCTGGACCGTGCTCGACCCGCTCTCCGGCCGGCTGGTGGTGGCGCGCCTTGGCGTCACCGCCGATTTCGACCTGCCGGGCTTCTATCGCCGCGCCGGGCTCCTGGTGCTCGGCCCCTTCGTGCCGGGCCCGGCGACGCGCCGGCTGCCGATGGTGGAGCCGGTCTCCTGCGTGGCGCTCTGCCGTGCCGTGCTGGGCGCCGGCGCCCCGTTCGCGCTGACGCCCTGGGGGCTGTTCCGCGCTCTCGCGCGCCGGTTGGGTCGTGATAGGAAAAATATCTTGACGCCACGTTTGCTCTAGGATAGAACCTCCTGGCCAACGGGCGAGGTGCGCCCGAAGGTCTTCCTCCCGTTCCCCCTCGACAGACTTGGCGGGCCCGGGCGCCGCGTGCGCCCGGGCCCGTTCCTTTCTGCCGGAACGGCCTGCCCCGAGAAGAGGAGCCGCGAGTCGCATGGGTGGCCTGTTCAGCGCCCCGAAGCCGGTGATCGTCACCGCCAATCCGCCGCCCTCGCCGGCCCCCGCCGCGGCGCCCGCGACGGTCGCGGCGGAGCAGATCGCGGCCGAAGCCCGCACGGAATCGGCCGAGCGCGCCCGTCGCGGCCTGCCTGGCACCGTCGCGACCTCCGCGCGCGGCGTGCTCGACCCGCTGCCGGCGATCGCCGGCAGCCGCAAATCGCTGCTCGGCGAATGAGCATGACCCCCGCCGAGATCCTGGCGCGCCATGCCCGCGCGCTGGAGCGCCGCAGGCCGCACGAGGCGCTGTGGCGCGATTGCTACGACCACGCCCTGCCGCCGATGGTCGGCGCCGGCGTGCCGCTGTTCGACGCCACCGCGGCGGATGCGGCGGAACAGCTCGCCGCCTCGCTGCTCGCCGAGCTGACGCCGCCCTGGTCGCGCTGGTTCGGCCTCGCCCCGGCGCGGCTCGCCGAGGATGCCTCGCCGGAAGCGGCGCGCGCGCTCGAGGATGTCGCCGAGATCCTGCAGGGGCATCTCGACCGCTCGAATTTCGCGCTCGAGATGCACCAGGCCTTCCTCGACCTGGTGATCGCCGGCACCGGCGTGCTGCTGGTGGAGGAGGCGCCCTCCGGCGAGCCCTCCGCGCTCCGCTTCACCGCCGTGCCGCTGCGCGAGGCGGTGCTGGAGGAAGGCACCGGCGGCCGGCTCGACACCGTGTTCCGCGGCGCGCGGCTGACCCTGGCGCAGCTCCGCGCGCGCTATCCGGAGGCGCGGCTGCCGCGCGCGCTGGAGCGCGAGGCGGGCGAATGCGACGCCCCGCGCAATCCCGTGCTGGAAGCGGTGTGGCCCGATGCCGCCGGCACGCAGTTCCTCGCCCTGCTCGCGCACGACCCCGCCGATCCGCTGGTGCTGGCGCGCGGCCGCTTCGCGACCTCGCCCTTCATCGCCTTCCGCTGGCTGAAGGCGCCGGGCGAGACCTATGGCCGCGGGCCGGTCGCCAAGGCCCTGCCCGACATCCGCACCGCCAACAAGGTGGTGGAGCTGGTGCTGAAGAACGCCTCCATCGCGGTCACCGGCATCTGGCTCGCCGATGATGACGGCGTCCTGAACCCGATGACGGTGCGGCTGGAGCCGGGGATCATCATCCCCAAGGCGCCGGGCAGCGCCGGCCTCACGCCGCTCGCGGCGCCGGGGAATTTCGACGTGTCGCAGCTGGTGCTCGAGGATCTGCGCGGGCGCATCCGCGGCGCGCTGCTCGCCGACCGACTCGGGCCCGAGCGCGACGCCAAGATGACGGCGACCGAGGTGCTGGAACGCAGCGCTGAGACCGCGCGGCTGCTCGGCGCCACCTATGGAAGGCTGCAGGCCGAGCTGCTGACGCCGCTGGTCGCGCGCTGCCTTTCCATCCTGCGCCGGCGCGGCGAGATCCCGCCGCTGCTGCTGGACGGGCGCGCGGTGGCGCTGCGCTACCAGAGCCCGCTCGCGCAGGTGCAGGGCCGCGCCGATGCGGCCAACACCCTGCTCTTCCTGCAGGCCGTGCGCGCCATGGGGGCGGCGGCCGAGAAGCAGGTGGACCCCGCCGCCGCCACGCGCTGGCTGGCGCGCACGCTGAACGCGCCGGCCGAGATCCTGAGCCCGCTGCCCCGCGCCGATGAGGAGTGATTGCATGTCCGAGAACCTGCTCGCGCCCGAGGGCGCGACGCCCGCCAGCGATGCCGCGCCGAGCGACATTCCCGAGAAGTTCCGCGACCCCGAGACCGGCGCGCTGCGTGTGGACGCGCTGCTGAAATCCTATCGCGAGCTCGAGCGGCGGCTCTCGCAGCGCTTCGCCGCACCTGGCGCCGACGCGCCGGAGGAGGAGCGGCAGCGCTTCCGCCGTGCCCTCGGCGTGCCCGACAGCCCGGAAGGCTATGCGATCACGCCGAAGCACGAGCTCTGCTCGGCCTGCCCGGAGGTGAACGCGAAGCTGCACGCGGCGGACTTCACGCCGGCGCAGGCGCAGCTGGTCTACGACCTCGCCGCCGACCGGCTGCTGCCGCTGCTCGCCGAGGCCGCGAGCGAGTACGAGGCGGAGCGCCAGCGCGAGAAGCTGCGCGCGCATTTCGGCGGCGAGGAGCGGTTCCGCCGCATCGCCGGCGAGATCGCCGCCTGGGGCCGCGCCAGCCTGCCGCCGGCGGTGTTCCAGCCGCTCTCGACCACCTATGAGGGCGTGCTCGCGCTGCACGAGATGATGCAGAAGGGCGAGCCAGCGATCGCGCGCCAGGCCGAGGTGCCGACGCCGGCGGATGAGAGCGAGCTGCGCAGCATGATGCGCGACCCGCGCTACTGGCGCACGCGCGAGCCGGAATTCGTCAAGCGCGTCACCGAGGGCTTCCGCCGCCTGGTCAGCGGCTGACGGCGCGTCTTCCCTCCGCGCGTGGCGCGGCCCGGAGCCGATCCGGCTCCGCCTGAACGGGCCGCTCCGCTTTTCGTCAGCCGCTGTGGCGGGGCTCGAGCCGTCCCCCTCCCCGGCTCGCCCCGCAAGCGGGGCGGGTGTGCGCGATGCGCGCCGCCCGCCCCGCGCCCGTTCCGGCCCGTGCGCAACCCCGATCGGGGCCGCGGGCTGCGCCGCCGCCCGGCCCGCTTCCCGGCCAACCGCGCGGACGTCGCCTTCGCACCACCCGAACCAGAAGGACCAACCGCGTGTCCGGAACCATCGAACAGGCCTTCGTCAAGCAATTCGAGGCCGAGGTCGCCGAGGCCTATCAGCGCCAGGGCAGCAAGCTGCGCCCGACCGTCCGCTCCAAGAGCGGCGTGAAGGGCGCCTCCACCAACTTCCCGCTCGTCGGCAAGGGCACCGCCGCGGCGAAGGCGCGCAACGGCGCCGTGCCGGTGATGAACCTCGCCTACGGCAACGTCGAGTGCTTCCTGCAGGACTACTATGCGGGCGAGTGGATCGACCGCCTCGACGAGATCAAGACCAACATCGACGAGCGCACGGTGATCGCCAATGCCGGCGCCTATGCGCTCGGCCGCAAGACCGACGAGCTCATCATCGACGCGCTCGACACCGCGACGCAGGAAGCGACCGGCACCGGCACCGGCCTGACCGATTCCGACGGCCTCACCAAGCAGAAGGTGCTGATGGCCTTCGAGATGCTGGGCGAGGCCGACGTGCCGGACGACGGCCAGCGCTACGCGGTGGTGGGCTGGAAGCAGTGGTCCGACCTGCTGCAGATCCAGGAGTTCGCCAACGCCCAGTATGTCGGCGACGGCGAGCTGCCGTGGAAGGGCATCACCCAGGCGAAGCGCTGGCTCGGCGCGCTGTGGATGCCGCATTCCGGCCTGACCCTGACCGGCGGGCTGCGCTACTGCTACTTCTACCACAAGACCGCGGTCGGCCACGCCGCGGCGACCGAGGTGATCACCGACATCACCTGGCACGGCGACCGCGCGGCGCACTTCGTGAACAACATGATGTCGCAGGGCGCGGCGCTGATCGACAACACCGGCATCGTGCGGATGCGCGCGGCCGAGTGAAGTATCGGGGGGCGGAGTGAACTCCGCCCCCCGAACCCCCCACCTCCTTTTTTTGGCCACTTGGTTCTGGTGCCTCCCGCACTCTCAAACTGCGCCACCTGCGCGGGTTGAGAGTGCGGGATGGGCCCGTGCCAAGTGGCCAAAAAAAGGAGGGATGGGGTCTGGGGAAGGGAGTTCATCTCCCTTCCCCAGCTCCTTTGTTTCCTTGCTGGAGGATCCCCATGGCGCTCTCCGCGCTTGCGCTCTGCTCGCGTGCGCTGTTGAAGATCGGCGCGCAGCCGGTGGCCTCGCTCGAGGAGGGCACGGCGGAGGCGGAGGTCGCGGCGAATCTCTATCCCGGCCTGCGCGATGCGCTGATTTCCGTGCATCCCTGGTCCTTCGCGACCGGCCAGGCGACGTTGCCGCGGCTCGCCGGCGCGCCTTATGCCGACTACGCCTATGCGTACCAGCTGCCGGCTGGATTCCTGCGCGCACTGTCCGCCGGGACTTCCGGGCGTTCGCGCGGCATTCCGTACCGCATCCACGAGGACCGGCTGCACACGGATGCCGAGGCGGTGGCGCTCACCTACGTCTTCCGCCCCGACGAGGGCGACTTCCCGCCCTTCTTCGCCTCCGCGCTGGTGGCGCGGCTGGCAGCCGAGTTCTGCATCCCGCTGACCGAGAACGCCTCGCGCGCCGAGCTGCTGTTCCGGCTCGCGGAGACCGAGCTGCGCGCGGCGCGCCAGGCCGACAGCCAGCAGAAGACGACGCGCGGGCTCGAGGATTTCCCGCTCGTCGCGGTGCGCGGCTGAGGAGGGGAACATGCCCGTCCTGCGACGCGCCAAGACCAGCTTCACCGCCGGCGAGCTGGCGCCGGAGCTGCTCGGCCGCGGCGACCTGCGCGCCTTCGAGAACGGCGCCAGGCGCCTGCGCAACGTGTTCATCCAGCCGACCGGCGGCGTGATCCGCCGCCCCGGCCTGCGCTATGTCGCGGCGCTGCCGGGGCCGGCGCGGCTGGTCGCCTTCGAGTTCAACACCGAGCAGACCTATCTCGTCGTGCTGACCGACGGCGCGCTGCGCGTGTTCCTGGACGATGCGCAGGTGGCGGAGCTTGCCGCGCCCTGGCATGCCGGCATCCTGCATCAGGTCGCCTGGACGCAGAATGCGGACACGCTGCTGCTGGTGCATCCGGACATGCCGCCGCAGCGCGTGACCCGCACCAGCCACACGAGCTGGAGCATGGCGCCCTGGAGCTTCCAGCGCGAGCCGTTCTTCCGCTTCGCGCTGCCCGAGATCACCATGGCGGCGAGCGGCAGCAGCGGCAGCGTCGCCATCACCACCTCGGCGCCGGTCTTCGACGTGAGCCATGCCGGCCAGCGCTTCCGCCTCGGCGGCAAGGTGATCCGCATCACGCTGGTGAGCGATTCGATGCATGCCACCGCCGATTGCGAGGAGGTGCTGACCACCATCGGCCCGACGACCGACTGGGACGAGAGCGCCTTCTCGCCGGCGCATGGCTACCCCGCCACATGCTGCTTCCACCAGGACCGGCTGGTGATCGGCGGGTCGCGCGACCTGCCGAACCGGCTGTGGCTCTCGCGCACCGGCGACCTCTTCAACTTCGATCTCGGCAGCGGCCTCGACGACCAGGCGATCGAATTCGGGCTGCTGTCGGACCAGGTGAACGCGATCCGCGGCCTGTTCTCCGGCCGCCATCTGCAGGTCTTCACCTCCGGCGCGGAGTGGATGGTGAGCGGCGATCCGCTGACGCCTTCCTCGATCCAGCTCAACCGGCAGACCCGCGTGGGATCGCCGATCGACCGCATGGTGCCGCCGGTGGACGTCGACGGCTCGACCATCTTCATCGCGCGTACCGGCCAGGGCGTCTACGAGTTCACCTACACCGACGTGCAGCAGATCTACCAGGCGAACGACCTCGCCATCCTGGCGCGGCACCTGGTGAGCACGCCGCAATCCATGACCTACGACCAGCGCGCGCGGCTGCTGCACATGGTGATGGCGGATGGCAGCCTGGGCACGCTCACGCTGTTCCGCGCCGAGGAGGTCACCGCCTGGACACGCCAGGAGACCGCCGGCGCCTTCCGCACCGTGGCCGAGGTCGAGGGCACGGTGTGGGTCGTGGTCGAGCGGGAGGGCGCCTATCTGCTCGAGCGCTTCGATTCCTCGCTGGCGCTCGATTCGGCGCTCACCGGCAGCGCCGCGACGCCGCAGGACCAGTGGTCGGGGCTCGGCCATCTCGAGAACCGCACGGTGGGCGTGCTCGCCGATGGCGCCGAGCGTGCGCCGGCGCGGGTGAGCGCGGGCGCCGTCACGCTGGACGAGCCGGCGAGCAGCGTGCAGATCGGGCTCTCCTACACGCATGTCATCGAGCCCTTGCCGGCCGACGTCATCGAGGCGGGCAGTGCCAGCATGGGGCCGTACCGCCTGGTCAGCATCACGCTGCGCGTGCTGGACACCGCCGCCCTCGGCGTCGATCTCGGCCGCGGCACGCAGCCGGTGGCATTCCGCCGCCTCGGCATCGCGAGCTTCGATGCGGCGCCGGCGCGCTACACCGGCGACATCGTCATGCGCGCCGTCGGCTGGCGGCGCAACCGGCTGCAGCCGCTGTGGCGGGTGGAAGGCGATGCGCCGCTGCCCATGGCGCTGCTTTCCGTCACCACCGAGACCAGGATCATCGACTGATGGCACAGCTCGCTTCGCTGGCGTCCCTGATCGGCACCGGGGTTGCCATCTACGGCCAGGTCCAGCAGGGCCGCACCCAGCAGGCCACGGCCAAGGCACAGGCGCAGCTCGCGCAGCAGCGCGTGGATGCGCAGGCGCAGCAGGTGCAGGCCCAGGCCGATGCCAGCGCCGACAAGCGCCGGCGCGAGCTCGCGCGCACCCTCGCCTCCACCCGCGCGCGCCTCGCGGCCGGCGGCGTCTCGCCCGACGAAGGCTCGGCCGCAGCGCTCGCCTCCGGCCTGCGGCAGGATGCGGCGGCGGCGCAGGCCGGCGAGGACACGGTGCTGAGCGCCCGCCTCGCCGAGGGCCGGCAATCCCTGCTGCGTCCCGACGGCAGCTTCACGAGCTTCGTGCGCGCCGGACAGAGCCTCGGCGGCGTGGTGCGCAACCTTCTCGAATAGCGCGCGCCGCACTTCCCGCCGCTCCTTCCCATTCCTCGAGGACCTCCGATGATCGAGCACATCACCATCGGCGATGTCGCGCCGCGCGTGCAGTACGTCGCGGATGGCGTGCAGGCCGCCTTCACCTATCCCTTCCCGGTTTTCGAGGCCGCGGATATCGAGGTGCGCCTCGACGGCGCCGTACTGACGGGAGGCTACACCGTCGCCGGCGCCGGGCAGTCGGAAGGCGGCAGCGTCACCTTCACCACGACGCCTGCTTCCGGCGCGCGCATCACCATCCGCCGCAACCTGAAGATCGCCCGCACCACGGACTTCCAGGAGAACGGCATCCTCCGCGCGCGCACGCTGAACGACGAGCTGGACTACCAGACGGCGGCGCTGCAGGAGGTGTCGGACGACTTCCTCTCGACGCTTCGGCTCGATCCGTCGGAGTGGGCGGCGCGGCTGACCCTGCCGCTGCGCGACGCGCGCGCCAACAAGGTGCTGGGCTTCGACTCGACCGGCGACGTGACGGTGTTCGACCGCGGCAGCGGGCTGCTCAACGTGCCCTTCCCCGGCAGCATTCCGCGCACCGTGGAGGACAAGCTGGCCGAACGCCTGACGGCGCGCGATTTCGGCGCGGTGGGCGACGGCGTGACCGATGACGGCCCCGCCTTGCAGGCGGCGATGAACGCCGCCGCCGCCTCCGGCAAGACGCTCGAGATCGGCGAGGGCAGCTTCCGCACCAGCCAGCCGCTGACGCTCGGCGGCGGCGGCGCAGGACTCGTCATGCTCGGCACCATCCTCTATGCGGGGCCGGACGGCGCGACCGCGCTCACCCTCGGGGACGGCGCGGCGGTGCGCAACGCGACCAAGCTCTATCAGGGGCTGCGCGTGGTGCGCGCCATCGTCTCCTCCTGGGAGAACGAGGCCGATATCGGCATCGTGCTGCGCAACCTCGACGCCAGCCAGGTCGAGATCCGCCTTGCCGAAGGCTTCACCATCGGCGTGCGCACCCTGGGCGTGGAACGCGGCTTCGAGGACAGCACGCTCCAGCTCGGCCGTTTCCTCAACAACAAGATCGGCCTCGACATCCACACCCAGACCGCCGCGGCCTGGAACACCTCGGTGCGCTACTATGGCGGGCACTTCGCGATCGCGTCCTCGCTCTATCCGGACAAGGACCGCTTCGGCATCCGCTTCTCGGCCGAGCCCGGCGCCTATGTCGCGCATAACCGTCACATCTTCGACGCGCCGAATTTCGAGCTGCAGGCCGCCTCGCGCCCAGCGATCGCAGGCATTCCGTTCCTGTCGGAAGTCAGCAGCCGCACCGTCTGGGCGCGCGGCATCCGCATGGAATCCTGCACGCCGCATGTCGCACGCCACACCGGCGGCGCGCAGGACCATATCTACGAAGTCGCCTGGGCGAGCCAGGGCTATCAGGTGGACGTGGACTACGCCGCGACTGCCACGCGCGTCGGCTCCGTGGTCCGCACCTTCCACCAGGCGGCGGGCTTCCGCGAGGCGGTGCGCGAGATCGCCTCGGTCCCCTCGCTGCGCGCCGCACGCATCCGCTGGTCCAACACCGAATGGGGCTTCGAGAAGCTCGCCTGCCTGTCCTCGAACGTGTCCGGCACACCCACCGCGCTCGCGCAATTCGCGTTTCCCGCGCTCGACTCCTTCGGCTTCACCAACCGCGGCGTGATCCTCACCGGCGGCCGCGCGCTCGGCTTCGTGGTGGATGCGCGCCAGTGCCGCGAATTCGCACTGGCCGTCGATGCCGACAGCCCGCGCCTCATGGTGATGTGCTTCGACACGAACCAGACCGTCATGACGAATGCGGGCGGCAACCTGGTGCGCGCCTCCGGCCAGTCGCTCACCTACAACGCCTCCGCCTTCTGGTGGCAAGGCTCCTCCGACATGGAGGACGCGACGCTGACGCGGCCGCAAGTGGTGCGCCTGGAACCCTCGGTCGCCTACGCCATCATCGGCATCGCGCGGGTCGGCGTGGACTACGAGGTGCGCGCCATGCGCCTCGGCTGCGATCCGCTGTTCGCGCCGCCGCTGCTCTACGGCCTGCCAGACCTGCCGGCGGGCGGGCGCGAGCTGGTGGCCGAAACGGCATGGGACCCGCCCTCGATCGCCGCCGGCGCCGCCAGCACGATCAACGTCACCGTCCCCGGCGCGCGGCCCGGCGACTTCGCCTCCGCCGCCTTCTCGCTCGCGACCTCGGGCGTGGTCTTCCTCGCCCAGGTCGGCGCCACCGACATCGTCACCGTGGTCGCCTGGAACCGCAGCGGCGGCGCGATCGATCTCGGCGCCGGCACGGTGCGGGCACGCGTGGTGAAGGCATGAGGCGCAAGCGCGGAACGCCCGAAACCATCGCCGCCGGCCTGCGCGCCGACATGCTCACGGTCTATGACAGCTATCGCCGTTTCCTCGCCGCCGGTCCCACGCCGAGCACCGGCGACGACGACAAGGCCTTCGCGGCCTTCCACAACGCCTGCCGCGCGGCACTCGCGCATCTCGAGCAGCTCGTGGATCTCGCCGACAGCAAGGGCTGCGGCGATGTCGCGGCGGAAGGCGCCGCGCTGCTCGCCCAGGCACGCCAGGACCTCGCCGCCCTCGAGGACAGCGACGAAAGCGGAGACGATGACGGAGGCGCAGCCTGACTTCCTCGAATTCCTATGGATCTGGAACGCCCGGCAGACTCTCGCGACGCCGCCGCTGCACCGCCGCATCGCGCGCTGGCTCCAGGCGCGCCAGGAGGCGGGCGAGCGTCGGCTGCTGCTGATGGCGTTCCGCGGCAGCGGCAAGTCCACCCTGGTCGGCCTGTGGTGCGCCTGGCTGCTCGCGCGCGATCCCGCCACGCGCATCCTGGTGCTCGCGGCGGATGCGCCGCTCGCGACGCGCATGGTCGCGACGGTGCGGCGGATCCTCGAACGCCACCCACTCTGCACGCATCTGCTGCCAGAGTCCGCCGAGGCCTGGGCGGCCGACCGCTTCATCGTCAACCGTCCCGCCGTGCTGCGCGATCCCTCCATGCTGGCGCAGGGCATCGGCGGCAACATCACTGGCAGCCGCGCCGATGTGATCGTCTGCGACGACGTGGAAGTCGCCGGCAATTGCGACACGCCCGGCAAGCGCGCCGAGCTCCGCGAGCGCCTGGCCGAGACCGAATTCATCCTCGTGCCGGGCGGCACCATCCTCTATGTCGGCACGCCGCACACCGAGGACAGCCTGTATCGCGACGCCGAGGGCGCGGCGCTGCAAGGCTATCGCCGCCTGGTCATCCCGCTGCTCGATTCCGCCGGCCGCAGCGCCTGGCCCGAACGCTTCCCGCGCGACGGCATCGAGGCGCTGCGGACCCGCGTCGGCCCGCTGCAATTCCAGCGGCAGATGCTCTTGAAGCCACTGCCGCCGGACGCTGCACGCCTCGATCCCGCGGCGCTGATCCACTACGCGGAGGAGCCCGAATACCGCGAGGCGAATGGCCGCGCCGTGCTGACGCTGCTCGGCCGCCAGCTCGTCTCCGGCGGCGGCTTCTGGGACCCGGCCTATGGCCGGCCCGGCGCCGATTCCTCCGTGCTCGCCGCCACCTATGCCGACAACGACGGCAACCACTTCCTGCACCGCCTCGCCTACCTCACCGTCAACCCCAACCTCACGGAAGACCCCGCCACCCAGCAATGCCAGGCGGTCGCCCGCATCGCGCGCGAACTCCTGCTGCCCGCCATCCGCGTGGAGACCAACGGTCTCGGCGCCTTCCTGCCCGCACTGCTGCGACGCGAGCTCGCCCGCGCCGGCGCCGCCTGCGCCGTGCATGCGCATGCCAGCACACGCCCGAAGCAGGACCGCATCCTCGCCGCGCTGGAACCCGCCCTCGCCGCACGCCGCCTGCACATCCACACCAGCGTGCTGCGCACGCCCTTCACCGCGGAAATGGCGGAATGGAAACCACATACGCCAGGCCTGCGCGACGACGCACTGGACGCGCTCGCCGGCTGCCTGCTCGCGGAACCCGCCCGCCTGGCACGCACGCCCGCGCCGCCGCGATCCCTGCCGTGGCGCGGGGTGACGTAGTGCGGGCCAGGAGGGGCGCTGCCCCTCCTGGACCTCCCCGCCGGGGGGCCAGGCGCCCCCCGGACCCCGCCTGGGAAGTAAAGGTCCGGGACAGGGGGAGGGGCATCACCGGCGCACCTTCTCCACCGGTACGCCGCGCCCCTCCCCCTGTCCCGGACCTCTCCTCGCGGGGTCTGGGGGGCATCGCTTGCCCCCCAGCGGGGAGAGCCCGAGAGGGGCAGCGCCCCTCTCGGTCCCGCATCACGTCACGCAGCGCGACCGCGGAGGATCTCGGTCGCGTGGCGGTCGCGCCCGGCGGGTGTGATCTCGAACCGGCTGTCGGGGCGCTGGCGTGCGAGGCCCATGGATTCGAGGCGTTTCAGGCAGGGGCCGTCCTTCAGCCCGTCGGGTCGGCCGTGGTGCGCCACCAGGGTCAGGCGGTGCAGGGCGGAGCGGCAGCAGGTTTCCAGGTAGGGCTCGTTCCACATCGGTGCGGCCCTCCCTTTCCCGTCGTCGTCCGGGACCGTGCCTTGAAGTTGTGGCGCGGCGGCTCGGTTTCTTCAAGGAGGCTGCGTGTGATCCCGATCCAGATCGACCCCTTGTGGTGGGTCACGGCCGTGGAGGCGCCGATCGTGGTGGCGCTGTTCTACATGATCAACGGGCTGCGCAAGGACTTGCACGCGCGGATCGATCGCGGCGATGCGCGCGATTCCGAGGCGCTGGCGCGCACGCGCGACGATCTCTCGGAGTTCAAGCTGGAGGTGGCGCGCACCTATGTGCCGCTGTCGCTGATCCGCGATCTCGACCGGCGCCTCTCGGAGCATCTGTTGCGCATCGAGGAGAAGATCGAGACCATTTCGCATGCCGCGATCGCCGCGGCGCAGGCGGCGCGCCGGATGGAGGAGCGGGAATGACCCCCGCGGCGGCGCAGTGCGAGATCCTTGCCCGCACCTTGTGGGGCGAGGCGGCGGGGCGGCCGGTGCGGGCGCTCGAGGCGGTGGCCTCGGTGGTGATGAACCGCGTGCGGCTGGCGGCGGCGCCGGAGGGGCCGGTGCATTGGGGGCGCGGGCTCATCGGCGTGTGCCGCGCGCCGTTCCAGTTCCCGTGCTGGAATCCGCATCATCCGCGGCACCGTGCGATGCGCGAGGCGGGGGAGAGCGATGTGCATCTGCCCGCCTGTCGCCGCATCGCCGCGCGCGCGCTCGCCGGCGCACTGCCGGACCCGACCGGCGGCGCCACGCATTACCATGACGCCGAGACCTTGCCTGGCTGGGCCATCGGCGAGGTGCCGCTCGCCGAGATCGGCGCCCTGGTCTTCTACCGCATGGAGCGCTAGCAGGCTGCTGAAAAATAGTCGCGTTAGGAGCCTGGTCGTGATTCCTTCCGGTTGGCGTGCCGGAGGTGATGATGCGCGGGAGCGATGATCGGACGGAGGGGCTGTTCAGCTATGTGAGCTGCG